>Ga0272447_1000132_pt1 | contig 54498 bp, 61 predicted proteins | sample YNPCB0133_FD_194589 | JGI IMG/M metagenome (GOLD analysis project Ga0272447, IMG submission 194589) | Hot spring microbial mat communities from Yellowstone National Park, WY, United States - YNP-CB-013-3 | ecosystem: Environmental > Aquatic > Thermal springs > Hot (42-90C) > Sediment | place...
CGTACTCGCTGGCTAAGAGCCTCGTTGCAAACGTTAGCCTCCATGAGATGCTGAATTCTCTAAAGGATCACATAATATACGATGACTCTTTGGGTTTTGTCCTCAGGCCGACGGCACACGCTCTCCCAGCACCCGATCAAGTCCTGCTGTTCTTGGCGCTGAGGAGGGCGGAGCACCTGATGGGTAAGAGGAACACGAGCCTCACGAGCCTCAGGGAGCTCTCAGAGGGGCTGGGGCTGAAGAGGGGCACGCTGACAGGGGCTCTGAGCGAGCTGAGGAAGGCAGGGCTCGTGAGACGGCTCGAGAGGGGGGATTACGAGGTCACCCAGGCTGGACTCCAGTACCTCGTTGAGCGGTTCTCTCCTCGGCAGTCTGGGTGAGACGTTCGGCATCCTGTGCGGTCACCTCTCCCATCAAGCCCCGTCTCTTCTCTACGTACTGATACCTCCTAGGAGACCCCTCCCTATCCAGGGCCTCCTCCCGCACCAACTCCAGCAGGACGTGGGCGACCGCGGTGGCGTCGAAGCTGTAGCCTCGCCTCTTCACCTCTTGGTAAACTTCGGAAAGGGTTTTGGGTTCCCTGAAGAAGCCCTCGGAGACCAGGCGCTCGACGACCTGCCTGCAGGTGAGCTGCCTCCTCGCCTCCTGGGCGGTCCTCTCCTCCCTCGCTTTCCCTTCGGCCAGCGCGGCCACCACCCTCCTCACGCTCTCCTCAAGCTGATCGACCGGTGCCTCTATCTCGACCTCGACGCCGCCGACATTCAGCCTGACCTTGACCCTATTTGGTGAATTATCCTGATTCATGTTGACCAACCTGCGCAACATTAAATACCTGCCAGTTTCCATTATCTGCAGGTGCACCGGTGATGGGCGCCGAACTGGTCGACCTCAACACGCTTGATAACGGCTGGCTCATATTTAATAGTATAGCGGAAAGCTGGGTCCAAGAGATCCTGAGGCTCCGCACGCCGGAGAAAGGCGGTTTCTTGCTGAACAGTTCCTTCAACGATCAATTGGAGGGGGACGAGATGGTGTTGCTAGGACAAGTTGAACAGGATGGGTGCATGGAGCCCTCACCGATCGGCCCCGGCACCAAAAGGAGGCTCGTGGCCGTCGACGGTTCGGTGGTCCAGCTCGGGTTCGTAGGGGACAGGGCGCTCCTCTCGCTGAAGGCGGCGGTCGTCGAGCGGGACGGCCAGTCCATCAGGGTGAGGGTCGTGGGGCCGATGCCTAAGCTGGCAGGGTTCGACGAACAGACGGTCTCGGCTGAGTCGGTCGCTCTCACCGAGCTCAGGCGTTTCGAGGCGACGGTCCAGAAGCTGGTGGCTAGGACGGCGGGCGATGCGTTGCTGTTGTTCGACATGCCGCTGACGAGGATGCCCGAGCTTACCCTTTCCTTTGAGGGGACAACGCTAATCGGTATAGCGAAGAACAGCGTCCTTGCTGCTCACTTCGGTCGAGTGCTGGGAAGATCCGGCGGTCTTGCTCTTCTCGCGAGGAAGTTGCCACCGGACTCTGTTTCTGGGGCTGAAATCTCGGTGACGGTGGCACGGCTTGCCCCCAACGGTCTGGCGTTCAGGGCCGACGTGTTGCCGGCCGACAGGTGGATCGAGCTGCTGTCCGATTTAGTTGCGAGCGATGCGCTGATCTCGGGATACCCCGAGACCCTGGCGATGGCCCACGCCTTCTCCAGGCACAGCTGGACAGAGGTGGTTGCGTCGAAGACGGTCCTCGAGAAGAGGCTGGGGCTGAAGATAGTTGACGAGCCCGACGTGAGGGGTGCGGTGCTCTTACCCTTCGATGGGAGATGAAGGTCTTCAGGAAGTCGGGCGACAGAGTGGAGCTGCTGGCGCTCTCCTGGGACGCTGACCTCCGTCTGGGCGATTACTTGGTCGTTGAGGAGGACGGCCGGAGGATACTGCTCCAAGTGATAGACGTGGAGTACGCCGACCTCCCGGGGCTGATGGAGGACATCCTGAGGGAGCTCTCAGGCGGCACGGTCGATGAGGTGGAGAGGTTCGATCCTGTGGAGGTCGAATCGGTCGTCAGGTCCATCAGGGACTCGAGGGTTGTCGTTGCGAAGGTCAGGAGGATCAACGACGCCGACCCCAACGTTCTCTGGCTTCCGTCGAGGTACACGTCCAGGGTCAGGAAAATGGAAGTGGCCGAACTGCTGAGGGATGTAGTTCCGATCCCTAAGGTGCCTGTTAGGCTGGGCGAGGGTGTCGTGGTGGACGTGATGAACGTGGAGGGGAACGTCACCCTGATCGTCGGAAGGAAGGAATCGGGGAAGTCGCACCTCGCGAAGGTCCTGGCGTCCGGTTTAGCAAGGGCAGGGTGCAACGTTGTGGTCCTCGACGTGAACGGCGAGTACGTCTCCCTCGGAAGGCGCAGGAACGGGGAGCGCAGCGAGGTCTCAGAGATTTTGAAGGTCCTGATGCCGGGGCTGAACTATCAGGTCCCCCTGTCAACGCTCTCGGAGGAGGTGCTCGCTGACGTGATGACGTACGCGCTGGGCCTTCCTCAGACGAGCATGAGGGAGCTGCTGAGGATCTTCAGGGACCTTCGGAAGAGGGGCGCCCTGACCTTCGCTAACCTTCTCAGGGCAGTGCAGTCGTTTCCCATGAACGAGTCAGTCCGCGAGGCCCTGGCTAACAGGTTGCTGACCCTCGAGTCGACGGGAATCTTCACCGACGAGCGTAGGGAGGACGAGGGCGACGCGCTGGAGGCGCTCTTCCCGCCTGACAGGGGAGCGCTCGTCGTCTTCGACATGAGCAGGCTCGGAGCACTCCAACGGAGGGTCTTCGTCGAGTTCCTCCTGAGCAGGCTGAAGGAGCTCCTCCTCAACGACGAGATCGACCCTGTGGTCCTATTCGCGGAGGAAGCCCACCTCTACCTCAGGGAGACCTACTGGGAGGACGTGATCACTAGGATGAGACACGTAGGCATCTCGACGGTCCTGATCACCAACCAGCCCGATTCGATACCGGCGCTGATCTACCGCCAGGCTGACAACGTCTTCATCTTCAACATGAGGAACGGTTCTGACATGGACCACCTGGCCAGGAACCTCGAGATAGATTCGGAGACCTTGAGGTCGATCCTTCCTAACCTCCCACAGGGAACGGTGCTGGCGTGGGGCAAGGTCGTCGGGAGACTGCCGGTGGTGTTCAAGGTGATCGACCCGGACCTGATGACGTTGGGGCGTACGAGGACGAAGCTGGGCAGGTTGGTCCAGCAGTGTTGACACACGTTTTCACCACTTTATGCTGGCCGTCGTTCTCTATTCGTGGATGGATCCAAAGGGACTGATGAGGGCATACGAGGAGGTCAGGGAGCTCATCGAGCGGAGGCTGGCCGAGTTCAGGTCGATCGACCGAAGGGACGTCGTGAGGCTCTTCGAGGAGCTCACGTTCTGCGTCATGACGCCTCAGTCCAGAGCGAGGGCCGCGATGAGGGCTGTTGAGGAGCTGAAGTCCACGAGGCTCCTCTTCAACGGCAGGCCGGAAGAGGTCGCCGAGGTCCTGAGGAGGAACGGCGTGCGGTTTCACAACCAGAAGGCGAGATATATCGTGAAGAACAGGGAGCTGGTAAGAGGCGATCGAGTGAGGCTGACCGAACTGCTCGGGGAAGACGTCATCTCGGTGAGGGACGCCCTGGTGGAGGAGGTCTGGGGGTTCGGCCTGAAGGAGGCCTCGCACTTCATGAGGAACATCGGTTACAGCGGTCTGGCGGTGCTCGACAGGCACGTCCTCAGGTGGATGAAGGTCCTCGGCGCGATAAAGGAGGTCCCGAGGTCGTTGACCCGGAGGAGGTACATCGAGCTCGAGCAGAGGTTCATAACGCTCGCTGAGGAACTGGGGTTGAAGCCGGAGGCCTTGGACCTGCTGCTCTGGTACGCCTCGACGGGTGAGGTGCTGAAGTGAGCAGACCACCGCTTTCGGAGGACCTGTTGAGGCTCCTGAGGGAGCTGCCTGACATGGACGAGGAGCTTTACCTCGAGTCTATGATGAGGCCTCTGCCTGAGACGTTCAGGGTCAACACGCTGAAGCTTCCGGAGGAGACGGTGATCGGGCGCCTCAAGGAGAGGGGTTGGGAGGTTGAGAGGCTTCCCTGGGCTAGGCACGGATACAGGGCGATCAGGTGCGAGCGCGAGGATCCCGGCGCGACGTTGCCACACCTTCTAGGGCTGATCTACATCCAAGGTCCGATCTCTATGGTCCCCGTCGAGGCCCTCAACCCCAGACCTGGTGAGAAGGTTCTGGACATGTGCGCAGCTCCAGGAAGCAAGTCCACTCAGATAGCTCAGCTGATGGAGAACGAGGGCGTCCTCGTGGCCAACGACGCGTCCTCGGAGAGGATAAAGCCCCTCATCTCGAACCTGCAGAGGTGGGGTGTGCTGAACTGCGTGGTGACGCTGAAGGACGGCCGCTACTTCGGGAAGAGGATGAGGGAGACCTTCGACAGGACGCTCTGCGACGTGCCCTGCAGCTCCCTCGGAATCGTGATGAAGGACTGGGCAGCGGCGAGGAACTACTCCGCCGGCATAACTGAGAGGGTTAGGTCCTTGCAGCTCTCGCTCCTCCTCTCCGCTTACGACGCCACAGTGCAAGGCGGCAGCATCGTCTACTCGACCTGCACCGTCCATCCTCTCGAGAACGAGTGGGTGGTGACCGAGCTGCTGAGGAGGAGGGAGGGCGCAAGGGTCCTCAGGTTCGAGCTCGAAGGGTTGAGGTCGAGGAAGCCCCTCGAGGAGTGGAAGGGGATGAAGTTCGATACGGAGGTGACGAAGTGCTTCAAGTGCTATCCCTACGACAACGGCGCCGAGGGCTTCTTCGTGGCCCTGATTCAGAAGGGTGAGGGCGGGTGAGAGTCCTCGACAGGTCGGAGAGGAAGGCTCTGCTCGAGGAGTTGGAGAGGGCGTTCGGCCTGGAGGAGCTGCCGCAGGACCTCGTCCTCGTCGAGGGCTCCGAGGGGAAGGTCAGGGCGGTGACGCGGGAGGCCTACGAGATGGCCCAGCGGATCGGAAGGGTCGAGGCCCTCGGGCTATACGTCCTGAAGCGCACTAAGTTCGGCGTCTATCTCTCGGTCGAGGGCTCCCAGCTCTTCGGCGAGAAGCTCAGGAGGAACGTCGTCGAACTCAACGTTGAACAGCTCGAACGCTGGGCCTCCGGTGAGCCCCTTGACTTGTCGGAGCTGGGCCTCAGGCCGGACGGCGGCTTCGTGGTCGTCAGGTACGGTCCCGTCTTCGCTGGCAGCGGAAAGGTCTCGAAGGACGGGAAGGTCCATCCGCAGATACCGAAGGAGAGGAGGGTTCCCGTCGAGTGACTGCTCATGCTTCAGAGCTTCCGCAGGTGTTCGAACAGGATGACGAGGCCGATGACGACGAGCACGGCGCCGGCGGTGCCTGGCACGGACACCCGGATCATCATGCTCGGCGGGACTTCGGAACTCCAGACCGATAGAAGGGGGAAGGGCGGGATGAGCGCGAAGCCTATGAGGACGAGGAGTGCACCGACTAGCACCGGCCCGACTACCTTCATGTCAACCTCAGGTGAAAGGTATGATTTCCCTCCACTTTTGGGGATCAGGAGGACACCCAGTGCGTAAAGCAACACCATAACGCCCGGCGCTACGATCAGTAGGGCGACCCCTGCCAGCCGGAGGAGGTTCGGATCGACGTTGAGGTACTCGCCGAGCCCACCGAAGAGCCCAGCGATCACGCGGTTTCTCTCCGACCTCTCGAGCCTCTTGGTCGACATTCGCCATCACGTCTCACCACCATGCCATAACCTTTCAAAGGATGAGGTTGATCTGTGGCGGACAGCTGTCTGGTTCGGTGAGAGGCAAGGGCTCTGAGGACTCGGCCGAAGCTGAGAGACGACGGCTCGGGGCTGAGATCCTGAAGAGGCTGAGAGACGCGCACAGGCTGAACGTCGAGGAGTTCGTCTCGAGCTACGTCAGCGTGACCACCGGATCGCCCTTCAGAGTACTCGTGGCCACGGTCCTCTCGCAGAACTCAACAGACAGGGCGGCGATGAGGGCCTACATCGAGCTCGACAGAAGGATAGGTGTAGTTGCGGAGAAGCTTGCGAGGGTGGACGTGAGGAGGATAGCGAGGGCTATCAGGGCTGCAGGGCTCTCCGATCAAAAGGCGAGGACCATCAAAAGGCTGGCATCGTTGGCGCTGAAGCTGGACGACCCTGAGCTTAGGGGCCTCCTCACGAGAGGCCCTGATGCGGTCAGGGAGACGCTGATGGACCTCAAAGGCATAGGGCCGAAAACGGTTGACGTCCTGCTCGCCAGCACGGGAGTGCTCGATACAGTTCCTGTGGACACCCATGTGAGGCGCGTCTCGGAGAGGCTGGGGCTGGCAGAAGAGGGTGCCCGATACGAGGAGGTGAGGTCGGCCCTCGAGAAGGTCTTTCCAGAGGGTTCGCGGTACGAGGCACACCTCCTGCTGATAGCTCATGGGAGGTCCGTCTGCAGGAGCAGGAGACCCCTCTGTGATGCCTGCGTCCTCTCTGACCTTTGCAATTTTTACCGTACCTCAAGGGGTGGTTCGTGATGCGGTTGGGCTCGCTGGCGGTCCTTCTCGACCCGAGGAGGCTCTCGACGGAGCTCGAGAGGGGCGTCAAGATGAAGCGGGCGTTTCTGGTCATGGCAGTCACATCGCTCACATCCACGGCCTCCTACGTTTACTCCCTGACCGTGAGGACCAAATGGATCAACCCGTTCGAAGGCGTGCTGGGAGGCGTCTACTTCCCCTTCACCTCGGCGAGGGACGTCACCTTCGCCGGTCTCGGTTACGTGCTGATGGGGCTCGTGGTGACGATGTTCGTCCTCGCGGCGGTGATCTACGTCTCGAGACCGACCAGGGGGTTCTCGGGAGAGCTGGTGAGCGCAGTCCTCCACGGTTCCTTCGTAATAGCTATCGCCTCTGCGTTGCTGCTCGCCTACAACGCCTCGATGCCGGCCAGGGAGGAGTACGTGGTCGGCTTCGAGCTCAGGGGGCTTAAGCTGGAGAACGTCACTTTCACTCTCCTCCAACAGGGCAACGTCACCGTCGAGGGACAGGCTCTGATCCTCAGGGCCGAACGCGTCGTGGCAGAGGTGAGAAGCAACGACAACGTGCCGCTCGGCGACTCGCTGAGGTCGGGGAACTTCAAGACCGTTGTGAAGCTCTTCGATGTGGGCATAAGGAGGGGTCATGAGGTAACGGCGATTGGTGACGCGGAGCTCCTCAGCGCCGAGTACGACATGATCACTTACGACTCTCTGACCTCCTACAGCATTTACCCACCTCCGTCGAGGGACCCGCTTTCCGTTGCGGTCTCAGCGGCCTCGTGGATTTGGGTGGTCGTCTACTCCGTCTGGGTGATGAAGAGGCTGACGAAGGCCAGCAACCTCTGGGCGATATCGGCCGCGGTCGTAACGCTCATCGCGCTGCTGGTCCTCGGGATCCTTTGAGCCTTCCGAACTCGTCGACCTCTCCTGACCTCACCCTGGTGCTGGAGAGGGGGAGACCGTCCTCGGCGAGGACGATCGGCGAGAGCTCCACGGCTATCGGCGGAAGGCCCTTCTCGATCCTATAGGCGTTGACGCGGAGGCAGTTTTCCAGCGTGAAGGGGCTACCGATTATGACGTCGAAGGAAGGGTCCTCTGCAGGGGGTCCCAGCTCGTCGTCGAGGGCTCCTATCTCGGTCCTCTCCCACCAACCCCACCTCCTGAGGACGCCCTCCAACCTCTCCCTCCTCTCCTCGAAGGGCGCGATGCCCTTCTTCCCCCTAGAGGCGACGAAGCCGTCGGTCGTGAGGCCGATGAAGACCCTCTCGGCGGACCTGAAGGCGGTGTTCAGCAACGCCAGATGCCCCATGTGGAACCTGTCGAAGGTGCCTCCTATCGCTCCCTTCCTGTAGAGCGGAGCTATCCTCCTGGAGAGCCTCACCTCCTCTTCGACCTCGTCGAACCAGAGCCTTACCGACCTGAGCGCGATCAGGGCCTGTCCTCGCGTGAGGTTGAACGATGCCGCCACATCACCGACCGCCAACCTCGGGTTGCTCCTCACGGCCTCGAGGACCTTCAGCTTGAGCGCTGCGAAGCCCGGCGATCTAGTCACGCACTCGTAGAGCATCGCGTACAGATCTTCCCTCTCGAGGCGACCGGCCGATGCCCTCCACATCGTCCCTGCTTCCCGTCCGACGGATATTAGTGGGATTCGATCGAGGTTCCGGTCCACTGGGAAGCCATATTACAAGGCGTGATGGGATGATTGAGGACGAGGATGTCCGAACAGGTGCGGAGGCTCGCAGGACTGGTCGAGGAGGTGAGGGAGACGGTCAAGCTGCTTGAGACCTTCCTCGACGTTGGCTCCAGGCTCGAGTTCGTCCAGGCTAAAGCTGAAGAGCTCATGCGCGTCCTCTCGGATGCCCTCATGGACCCCGGCCTTCCGGACGACTTGAGGAGGGAGCTCGAGGACCTGTTGGTCAGGGCAAAGTCCATAGCCGAGAGGGCGAGGAGGAAGGTCGAGGAGGTGAACTCCGGTTGGCGAGACGTAGAAAGGAGGAGCGCGGAGGGCCTCCGGAGGACCTTCTGAGGTCTGCGGTGGAAAGGGCCCTCTCGCTCGGTGCGAAGTACGCCGAGGCCCGCTATCAGCTCGACTACCACGAGGATGTCAGCCTCAGGAACGGTTATCCGGTTGCAGGCGGCTTCTCCGTCAACTCGGGGATCGCGGTCAGGGTGATAGTCGACGGAGCGATGGGCTTCGCGTCCACGAACAGGATGAAGCAGAACTCCGTAAGGAACGCGGTCGAGAGGGCCATCGCCCTGGCGAAGGCTTCCGCTAAGCTACTGAGGAGGCCGATCGAGATGAGCGAGGAGGAGCTCGGGAAGGACAAGGTTGTCGTGAGGACGAGGGTGAGGTTCGAGAACGTGGACCTCCAAGATAGGGTCGAGGCGCTGAAGATTGCTGACCAGGGCCTTCTCGATGGAGCGAGGAGGGCCGGCGTCGAGGCACCTTCGAGGTTCATCGCCCTCACATGCGGCTTCACCGAGAAGCACGTGATCAGCTCGGACGGAGCTGATGTCTACTCGTGGATTCCCAGGGTCGCGGTGAGCTTCTACTACCAGCTCACTTCCGACGGCAGGTCGATCTTCAGGCACAAGGACCTCGGCGAGTCGAGGGGGTGGGAGGGGTTCGAGAGGTGGAGGCTCGACGATTACCTCAACGAGGACGCGGGTGCCGTAGGTCAGGTCCTGAGGAAGGCCGTCGAGCCGCCGGAGGGCGAGATGGACGTCGTTCTGGGGCCGGAGGTGGTGGGCCTGATCTGCCACGAGTCAGCCGGGCATCCGGGGGAGGCGGACAGGATGCTGGGCCGCGAGGCTGCACAGGCAGGAGAGACCTACATCAAGCCGGAGCTTCTGGGGACGAGGATAGGCTCGGAGGTCGTGACGGTGGTCGACGATCCGACCGTTCCGGGTTCCTACGGCTTCTACGTCTACGACGAGGAGGGCGTGAGGGCGAGGGAGAGGGTCCTGATCGAGAAGGGTGTGCTGAAGGAGCTGCTCCAGAACAGGGAGACGGCGGCCGTCTTGGGCACGAAGAGCAACGGAGCCTCGAGGGCCAACAGCTACGACCGGGAGCCCATCGTCAGGATGGCTAATACCTACATGAAGCCCGGCGACCACACGCTGGAGGAGCTGATAGAGGGCATCGCCTTCGGCGTCTACATCAAGACCTACTCCGAGTGGAACATCGACGACAAACGGTGGAACCAGCGCTACACAGGCGTCGAGGCCTACCTAATCAGGAACGGAAGGTTGGCCGAGCCGGTCTACAAACCGATCCTCGAGATAACAACGAAGGGCCTCTACTCGTCGATCGATGCGGTGGGGAAGGACCTTGAGATGACGGCCGGGTACTGCGGCAAGGGAGAACCTATGCAGGCGATACCCGTCTGGTTCGGAGGGCCCTCGGTAAGGGTTAGGAGGGTCAGGCTCCTGCGGCCGACATGAGGCCCCTCAGCGCCCTTCTTTCGAGGGCCGTCAACTCTCGTATTCCGTTACATCTTTCACACCCAGCGCCTTGAAGACCTCCTTCCTCTTCATGCAACCCCCGCAGACGCCGCAGTGGAGATCGCCCTCCCTCCAGCAGCTCCAGGTCAGCTCCAGCGGAACCCCCAGCTCCAGCGCCAACCTCACCACCTCAGGCTTCCCCATGCCGAGCAAGGGAGCTTCGACGCGCACCGAACGCCACGGGATCATCGCTGCGGCCAGCGAGTTGAAGGTCTCGATCAGGTCCGGGCCGACGTCGGAGAACAGGTTCCTGTCCTCGGCGTTGTGGCCCACGACTACGGTCCCGAGGCCCTTGGTCCAGGCCCAGTAGCAGCCCACTGAGTAGAAGACGAGGTTCCTATAGGGTATGAAGGTCAGAGGAATCCCTCGCGCCTCGACCTCCGTTCTGACCTCGCCGCCGAGGTCAACGGCTTCCCTCAGGAAGCTCAGGTTGAGCTCCGTCTGCTCCTCGACGCCTGCCGCCTCCGCTATCGCCCTCGCCGCCTCAACCTCCCTCCTGTTCCTCCGGTGGAAGTCGATCGAAAGCGTCGCGCACCTCTCTCCTCTCCTCTTCACGAGGTAAAGCGCCGTCGCCGAGTCTATCCCTCCCGAGAGCAAAACGAGGTATCCGGAACCTCTCTCCCTCCTCATCCCAGCATCTCCGCCACCGCGTACTTCCCTATGCCCTCGCTGACGCTGACCCTTACGACCACAGGTTTCACGGAGAGGTAATCGAGGACGCGTCTGGCGATGTGTGCCGCTATGTTCTCGGCCGTCGAGTCGCCCTCTATCACCGCAACCCTGCTCTGGGGCACCCATAGGTCGTAGCTCCCTCCGAGCCCCTCGAACGTCACGTGGCAGCGGCCGTCCCTGAATTCTGCTATGTACCTGCGGGAGACGATCAGCTTGTGGTCGAGCTCGTCTATTGCGGATTTGACGGCGCTCTTCAGGAGACTGAAATCTACGACGTACCCCTCCGCGTTCTTGGGGCCGGTCACCTCGACAGAGACGGAAGCGGTGTGGCCGTGCAGCGTCGAGCACTTCTCTATGTGGGGGAGGAAGTGGGCGTAATCGAAGTTCAGCCCCCTTTCTGCCACCTTAACGGTCGCCGTTTCCTCATTCACCACGAGCCCTGTTCCCCTCAGCTCCGCGCCGTCGCTGAACGTGATGGAGAACCTTCCGTCCTCGATGAAGGTCACCCTCATCCTTTCGGTCCTAAGCTCCTGCGCGTTGCCCGCCTCGACGAACTCGTACCTGATGCCGTGGGCCCTGAGGACCCTCTCCAGAAGCGCCCTGAGCGAAGTCAACCGCTCTACCCCTCTGGGCCTGCGTTCTCCGCGCCGCGATATGAGTGTGCTCTGAACCGAATCTGGTGTGTTCACGGCTCCTCCTCTCACGCTACCGCACATGAGGACCAACCGCAATTGAGGCACGTGGTGCACCCTTCCTGACGGGCTAACATCTTGCTTCCGCACTCCGGGCACCTTTCTGGGGGTCCTCGGGGGAAGGCCGATGGGCCTGCGGTAGCCACAAGTGACTCCCGAGGACGCGGCCGGATGCCCGGCCTGCCTCTCTCCCCCGTGGAGACGGGGTGAAGAGGAAATGAGGAAGAAGGTCAACGAGGAAGCTATGCTCGAGCAGAAGGCTAAGGAGGAAGCTCTGAAGAACGAGGCATTGGACTTCTATCGGCAGCTGAGAGAACGCGGTCTCAAACCGTTTGACGGTGCGTCGATCGACTTTCATAGGAAAAGGGATCCAGTAGTCTTCATTCCAAGAGAGAACCCAGTGATTGCCACCGTAAAGAAAGAGGGGCTACTGAAATTCTTGGAGGCAAACAACGTCCGCAGAGTGCTTGTCGACGCGCTGTTTCCGAGCCGAGTACCAATACTTCAATCGTTGCTGGAGCACGGCATAGAGGTCTACGTTCTAAGAAGACCTTCGGCGCTTGCAGGATTCAAAGCGATGCTGGAAAGGAGGTATAACAAGCAAAAGAAAGACGGCAATAACAACGACAATAACGGCATCAAAATACCGCGAAAGGACGACTTCGTAGATGCGGTCGCTTTGGCACTCACATGGCCGAAGTTCCATCGGAAGGTCGACATTCCTTACCTCATTTGCTGGAGGGCGATGAACAGGTGGAGACGTTCCTACATGCTGTATTACAAGGTTCAACAGATGCTCAGCGAAGATGAAGACGAATCACCGGTAGTGACTTTACATGAGGACAGATTGATTGAGAAGGCAAGGGAATTCGTCGATACGGTCGAAAGACACTTTCCCGGCATCAGACGAGTGTTTGAGGAGGTGAGAATACCACCAGATGACGACATAGCCCAAGCATTATGCGCCGAAGTCGTCCTGGAGACTTATTACATCGACGCATTAAACGATGTCCTAAGGAAGGCAGGGCTTGGCGTTCCCACGACACCGAAGAGGAGGAAGAGGAGAGAAGCAAATGAAAATGAACCGAGTAGTGAGCCGAAGAAGTTCATCCACGACGGAAAGCTGCTCTTTGCGTTGAATCAGTTGGCCATCAGGCTGTACCATCTTATTCCGAAGAAGGACAAACGGAAGATCAAGTGGAAGGCAGCAAGACTACTGAAGAAGATCTGGAAATGTTTCAGAGAACTCCAAATGACGGAAGAGAGCGGCCGGGTGGGGGAAGCCCTGGGGGTGTCCGTGACCTCTCGAAAAGAGAGGGATGTCAGGCTATGAGACCCGCCGTAAGGCTGGGTGCCCTGCGAAAGCAGGGGTCCGCGATATGAGACGGCGCCTTCCAAGGCCCCAAACACCCGACCGACAGACCACCACAGCCGTAATCTAATATCCACCCCCTTTTTTCCCTTTTAATGCTTACCAGTTAACCGCGTCTATAGGCTCCATGCTTCAATAGCGTCAGGAGGTTTTATCGCGTCCATCAAATGTCCCTAAAGGAGAGTGGGTAGTTTGGGGAGGCGCGTTGTCGTGATAGGCGGTGGAGCCGCAGGTTCGTCCGCATATAGCCTGATTTTCTGACTCCGGACCATGGGCTGCTCTATGGATCCAGGTGACTCAGCTTCACGCACAGAGCGAGGGAGAACCGAGACCTGTGGCGTAGCGCTCGCCGAAGCGGGACATCGTGACCGGGTTCAGCAGATTCTCTACGGGAGAGTAGCCGTCCGTCAGAAGGGGGAACTGCGAGAGGTCGTGCGACGGGGAGAACGCCCTCGATAAGGGTCCTGAGATGTCCAGGGACGATGCCACCCTGTCGTGTCCTGCTCGTGCGATGAGCTCGACCGGTCTCGGCAAGGGCGCTACGCTGGCCACTACGATCACGTTCTGGACGTCGAACGGGTCGCCCGACGAAACCGGAACGACCAGGACGTTGGGGAAGTGCACCTTGATCGTTCTGACGTAGGCCCACAGGATCGCCGAGGCCGGGCCCGAGAGCGAAGCGATGACGTTCGAGACGACGACTCCTCCCTCCTTCATCCGCGATCTCAACAGCTCGAAGAACTCAGATGTGGCGAGGTGGAACGGGATGTAGTTCTCCGAGTAGGCGTCAAGCACCACAACGTCGAACTTCTCATCCGTCAGCATAAGATACCTCCTTCCGTCCATGACGACTACCTCCATTTTGGTGCTGAACTCGTCGAGGTGGAAGAACGTCCTCGCGACCTCCACGACCTTCGGGTCTATCTCTACCGCAACGATCCTCATGCCAGGGTAGTGGCTGACGAAGAACTTGGGACCGGAGAAGCCGCCACCGCCGATGAAGAGCGTCGAGAGACCCTCGCTCCTGTTCAGGATCAGGGGACCGAGGACGAAGAGCCTGGTGTAATGGAAAGGTAGAGAGTCGGGCTCGCCGATAACCATGCCGCTGTGGAGGAGGCCGTTGATGTAGAGGAGCCTCGTGTTGCCCCTGTCGACGACCACTATCCTCGAGTAGGCGGAGTCGCCGACGAACTTGACATCGCCGAGGTATGCGGAGGTGCAAACCAAGAGCGGCGGAGAGGAGACCAGCACGACTGCGAGGATCGCTAAGGCCCCTCCCTTGGCAACACTCGGGTACCTGATAGATCCCATGACGGCGATCGCCGAGAGGAAGAGGCCCGAGAGGAAGAGGATAGAGTTGACCTCTAGGCGCTCGAGGAGGAAGAAGGTGGTGCCGAAGGTGCCTGCGATGCTGCCGAGCGTCGAGAGCGCGTAGACGTTCCCCGATATGGAGCCGAGCTCGCTCTTGCCCTGACCCAGGTGCTTGACGGTGGAGGGGACTACGGCGCCCAGGAGCACCGACGGCACTCCTGTGACCACCAGCCCTGAGACGACCGATCCGACCCTCTCGTCGAGCAGCTCGAGCCTGAAGCTGGAGGAGACCAGCGCCGTTATCGTAGGTAGCAGGGCCACGTAGAGCCCTCCTGAGATCGTCATCACCGAGACGACCTTCCTCGGGTCGAACCGGTCCGAGAGGCGCCCGCCGATCCAGTAGCCCAGCGAGAGGGCCGAGAGGACGACGCCGATCACCCCTCCCCATACTATTGCTGAGCTGCCGTAGAGCGCCGTTATCGCCCTCCCTCCCGTCACCTCTACCACCATGACGACGGCTCCAGAAGCGAAGACGACCGCCCTCAGCATCAGGTCCTCGAGGCGCATCCTTTTGGTCCTGCGGCCTCGTCCCTTTTCAGTTTATTCGGCCCACAAATCCCCTTTTCGCCGTTCCATGGCGTGCAGCTAAGGGGAAACCGAGATATCGCGATGAAGTGCACTGATCGGGGATGAGTTACAGGAAGGGGAGGAGGCTGGAGTACGAGGTCCGGGACCTCTTCGCCTCCAGAGGGTGGCTCGTCGTGAGGGCCGCGGCCAGCAAGCCGGTTGACCTCGTCTGCATCCGCCAGGGACAGGTGGTCCTCGTGGAGTGCAAGTACAACGACAGGCCCTCTTCCCAGGAGCTCGAGAGGCTTAGCGAGGTCTCGAGGGCAACAGGCGCAAGGGTCCTGCTCGCCGTGAGGCCCAAGTACGGGAGGCTGAGGATCATCGACCCTTGGACGAAGGAGGAGTACGAACCTTAGGTCGACGGCCTTGATCACTGGGAGCTACTCGCGTGAGTCGGCCCAGAGGTTCGCCGAGAGGGCGAGGGCCTCCGGAGTCGCAGAAGGTCACTTCAGGGAGACGCCGATAGGCACCCTCAGCAGCCTCGGCATAGGGACGTACCTGGGAGAGCCCGACGAAGCCACGGACGCGATGGTTGAGGAGGCCGTCGTGAGGCTCGTCGCCTCCGGTGCTGTCAACGTGATCGACACCGCGATAAACTACCGGTTCATGAGGGCGGAGGTTGCTGTCGGTCGGGCGATCAGGAGGCTCGTCGATTCTGGAGCCGTGAGCCGTTCAGAGGTCCTCGTCTGCACCAAGGCCGGATACCTGACGCACGATTCGAGGGAAAGCAGGTCCTTCGTCGATTACGTCGAGGAGAGGCTCTTCAGGGCAGGTGTCGTCAAGCCTTCCGAGGTCGCCGGAGGTATCCACTGCATATCGCCGAGGTACGTCGAGTGGAGCGTCGCTAAGAGCAGGGCCAACATGGACCTGGAGGTGATCGACGTCGTTTACCTTCACAACCCTATGGAGCACCAGGCGCCCGTCTTCGGCAAGGAAGTGGCCTACAGGAGGCTGGCCGACGCCGTCGCGAAGCTCGAGGACCTGAGGTCCGACGGGACGATACGCTGGTACGGAATAGCCACTTGGAGCTCGCTCAGGGTCGAGAGGGAGGCGGAGGAGCACCTCGACCTGCAAAGGGTCGTGGAGATGGCTAGGTCTACGGCAGGGAGGGGCCACGGGCTGAGGTTCGTCCAGTTGCCCCTCAACGCAGTGATGAAGGAGGCCGTCACGCTGAGGAACCAGGAGGTGGACGGGGTCTTGATGACGCCTGTTGAGGCTGCGAGGAAGCTCTCGCTGGTGGTGGTGACGAGCGCGCCCCTGTTGCAAGGCCGTCTGTTGAGGTCGGTCGAAATGAGGTCACCTGGCGGGATGACGATTGCCCAGCGCCTGATCCAGAAGGCGAGGGCCTGGTCGGACTGCACGTTGGTCGGAGCGAAGAGGCCTGAACACCTTGAGGAGCTGTTGCGGCTCTCGAGGATACCTCCCGAACCTCCGGTTGCCGGGATCGATCCGTGAGGGGCAGCGTCTACGCGGGTGTGGACCTGAGCGCCACTGCCAAAAGGGAGACAGCGGTCTGCGTCGTGAGGGTCAGGACCTCTGTGGGGTTCTTTCAGGTCCGAACCGACGATGAACTGCTTGAAGTCCTGGCGAGGGCATCGCCGAGATTCGTGGCGATCGACGCACCACTCACGCTCCCGTCGACCGGAAAAGGTCTGAGGCTATGCGATGCAGAGGTGAGGCGGATGGGCGTTCCGATACTGCCTCCTGCGATGGGCCCCATGAGGATGCTCAGTGAGAGGGGAGCGAGGGTTGCAGGCCTTCTGAGGGAGAGGGGCATGAGGGTCATCGAGGTCTACCCGAGGGGCGTTCAGAGGATGCTCGGCCTGATAGGCAGGGGAGAGAGGCCATCGTCAGTCGTTGCACAGCGCATCGCGTCGCTCCTCGGAGTGAAGGCTGCTGAAGACCTCGGGGTTGACGAGATAGACGCATTAACCTGCGCCCTTGTCGCGTTCCTCCACGACGTTAACAAAACGGTCGAGCTCGGCGACCCTGAAGAGGGGACGATCGTGATGCCTTCGCCCGAGGCGATGAGGGAGCTCCGCCGCCTCCTCCGCTCCTCAGAAGGTTAGCCTCAGAACCGGCTCCTCCGAGTTCCAGACATACCCGCAGCTGCTACAGTAGAAGGACCACACCCTGATGGATTTGCTGTCCTCGGGGATCAGGGGTATCGTCATCTCGCTCCCGCACCTCGGGCACCTGTTCCTGACGTAGCTCTTCCAGACCTTGACGCCCACCGAGAAGCCCGAGACCGCCTGAGGGTCCGAGACGGCGAAGCCCGTCGTCAGGAGGAGCCTCGGCACCTCTTCACGGGGCAGCTCCGACCTCAAGAGAATTATCCCGCCTTCCATCAGGACCCTGTTGACCTCGAGGAGCGCAGACCTCAACCGGGCGAAATCACTGCCGGTGTAATTCACGGTCACGAGCCTCAGCGAATTGGACCTGAGCGGCAGCTCCGTTCCAGATGTGACGCGGTCAGAGGCAACGAACCCGCCTTCCAGCACGTCGATCACATCGAGGGCGACAGGCCCTTTTCCGTCGAGGTTGAGGCTGAGCGTCCTCCTCACATCACCCTGCCCAAGCATTCCGTGCTCCACGAGCTTCGCCAGCGCGTGGTGCTGCTCCTCCAGCGCCTCCATTCAACGAATTCGTCTCAGGTCGCCCTCAAAACCCTTCTCCCCTACCCCAGAATCCTAAACGAAGCTCTCGACGATGATGACGGCGAAGAGGACAGCGAGGTAGGGGCTCGAGAACTTGAAGAGCCTCCAGAAGTTCTCGAAGCTCGGATCGATCGCCGTCTTGAGGGAGAGCAGCAGCAGGAGACCTCCCATCAACGACGCGGAAGCCATGTAAAGAGGTCCGAGAGTATGCGAGAAGGGCGGAAGCGCGAGCGAGAATGCCACCAGCAGGACCACCGTAGAGACTATGCACCTGATCGCCTTCCTCTCGTCGAGGACCACCGGCAGCATCGGTACCCCAGCCCTCCTGTAGTCCTCCTTGTACTTCATCGCGAGGCTCCAGACGTGCGACGGTATCCAGAGCACGATCAGCGCAGCCAGCAACCAGCCGTAAAGGTCAGGGAAGCCGGTTGCGGCCGTGTAGCCGATCAGGGCGGGCGCGCCTCCTGCGAAGCTCCCGAGGATCACGTTCAACGGCGTCCTCCTCTTAGTCAGCATCACGTAGACAACGACGTAGTCCAGAACGCCGAACACCATGAAGATGAGCGCATAGAAGTTGATCAGGGCCGAGGTTGCGATGCCGACAGAGGTCAGCGCTAGGCCGAGGTAGAGGGCCCTCTCGGGTGGGCTGATCTTTCCGGAGGGGATGGGCCTCCTTCTGGTCCTGGACATTATCGCGTCGATGTCACGCTCGATGTAATTGGAGACCGCCTCAGCACCGGCACAACCTGCGACCAGCGATAGGGCCGTTACGGCCAGCGTCATGGGGTCGAGGGAGCCCTGGGAGCCTGCGAAGTAACCTCCGATGCCGGTGAAGACTAGGAGCCACCAGACGTTCGGCTTGGTGAGGACGAAGTAGGTCCTGAGGGTCGATGCGATGGAGCTGGTCGTCAGCTGGGCTGTGCCAGTCAATTCGTCCGCAACATCGGTGTTTTTCGACGATATAGTTTCAACTCCCTCTCTCGGGATCACTGCTACTATATCTACATTCGAGCCGAAAGTCTGCCGTCTCGCTTTCAACTCCCTCTCTCGGGATCACGAGGCTGAAGATATGCTGCCGGATTACGAGGAACTATCACTTGCCTTTCAACTCCCTCTCTCGGGATCACCGAGCCCGATTCCGGGATTTTCCGGCTCTCCGCAGCGTTCTGCCGCGGCGCTTCTTCGCACAAATGATTCCTAAGGCCACTATTTGAAGATATCTTTTCGCCCCTTTATAAGGGCTTTATAAGGCATATCTCGCTGTACTTTTGTCACCTAATGCACATTGTTTGTTTCCGCAAAAATCGTCCCACAAAAATTGCGAAAGCCACGACTTAGGGAGTAGGACGTCAGGCACCGAAAGATCCCACAGCCGAAGACAGTCCAGACACCGAATGGGCAGGACGAAACGTGAGAGACGTGGGAAGGCGTCTCACTCTCAACGACCTCAGAGCCTCTGACACGGGCCTGTTCTCCGATGGGTCAAGAGCACCAGCACGATACATCAGTCATCGCGAGTGATGTGGAGAAAGTGAGGTTGAAAGACGCCCGTTAGCTTATATGCAACCCGCCGCATTTTCTAACGATTAGGTTTGTCAGCCCAATTCGGGAAGGTGGTTGTGATAGGAGCGGGAACGATGGGCCACGGAATAGCCCAAGTCGCTGCGATGTCAGGATACAGCGTCACCATGGTCGACATCTCCGAAGAGATCCTCGGGAAGGCCATGGAGAGGATAAGGTGGAGCCTTAGCAAGTTCGCAGAGCGCGGCAGGGTCAGACCTGATGACGTGGAGAGGGTCCTCAGGAGGATCAGCACGACCACCGATCTAATGTCGGCCTGCTCGGACGCGGACGTGGTGATCGAGGCGGTCTTCGAGGACCTCAACGTCAAGCTCGACACTTGGAGGAGGGCCAGCAGGGCTGCGCGTGGGGCCAGGGTCCTCGGGACCAACACCAGCTCGATCCCCATAGACGAGCTCCAGGCCGCCGTCGAAGGCCCAGAGAGGTTCCTCGGAATCCACTTCTTCAACCCGCCTCAGCTGATGCAGCTGGTCGAGATCATCGTCGGCAGCAGGACCAGCGAAGAGACGAGGAGGCTCGCCACCGAGTTCGCCAGGTCGCTCGGAAAGACCGTAGTCACCGTCAAGCGGGACGTCCCCGGGTTCATAGTCAACAGGATCCTCACGAGGTTCTTCGAGGCAGCGTGCCATCTGGTCGAGAAGGGAAGGTACACGCCGGTCCAGATCGATTCGGCCCTGAAGTACAGAGCTGGATTCCCGATGGGGGCCTTCGAGCTTGCGGACTACGTAGGCATCGACGTTGCCTACAGCGTCTCCAAGGTCATAGCGGAGCGCGACAGGACCTTCAGGCCCATAGAGCTTCTCAGGAGGTACGTAGAGAGGGGCGAGCTGGGCGCGAAGACGGGAAAGGGTTTCTACGAGTGGCCGGGTGGTGCACGGCCGACGATACCTCAGGACGTCGGGAAGGACGTCGACATCTGGTACTTGATAATCCCGGGAATGAACGAGGCGGCACGGTTGGTCGAGCAGGGCATAGCTACACATGAGGACGTCGAGACCGCCATGAAGCTCGGCCTCAACCTCCCCCGAGGTGTGCTGGGATACGCAACCGAGCTGACTCCGGAAAAGGTCAGGTCCGTCATCTCGGATCTGAGGGCCGATCTCGGCGAGGGCTACGAACCTTCTCCCTACCTGCTCTCGCTCGTCGCGCAGCCCAGACCTGCAGCCGCCAAGTACGAGGAGATAGAGGTGAGGAAGGAGCCTCCGATAGGCTGGATCGTGCTGAACAGGCCTCACCGCCTCAACGCCATCTCTCCCAAGATGATCGAGGAGCTGGAGGACGCAGTAGACGAGCTCTCCACAGACCGTTCCGTCAGGGTGATAGTGATCACTGGTTCAGGCGGTAGGGCGTTCTCGGCCGGTGCCGACATCACGGCCTTCTCCGAGATCCTCTCGACCGAGAGCAAGGTGCCGATGGCCCTGAAGTTCTCCCTCAAGTTCAACGACCTCCTCCGCAAGCTCGAGAGGGCGCCTAAGCCGGTGGTGGCTGCAATAGACGGATACGCCCTAGGTGGTGGCCTTGAGCTGGCGCTCGCCTGCGACTTCAGGATCGCCTCCGACAGGTCGGAGGTCGGTCAGCCCGAGATCAGGCTCGGCCTCATCCCTGGAGGCGGCGCGACCCAACGCCTCACCAGGCTCATAGGTCCCTCAAGGGCTAAGCAGGTCATTTTCTTCGGCGACCGGATCAAGGCAGACGAAGCGCTCAGGTTGGGCATCCTCGACAAAGTGGTGCCTGCTGAGAGCTTCGAGCGCGAGGTGAGGGAGTTCGCTGCGAGGCTGGCCGAGTTGCCCCCGATAGCTCTGGCGGCCGCGAAAGAGGCCATCAACACGGCGCTCAACGTCTCTATCGATGACGGCCTGCGTTACGAGTCGAGCCTGTTCGCCCACCTCTTCTCGACGAAGGACCTGGCCGAGGGGGTATCTGCATTCTTCTCGAAGAGGAAGCCGGAGTTCAAGGGCGAGTGAGGGTTCCACTCAAGCGACCGATGTTCTCTAAATCTGAAAGAAATAGGAGGGTACACTAGTTTTGGAGGGAACTCAGGACTTCAGGAGCGACGCAGCCTCTTCCCTCAGCACCCTCCTCAGCACCTTGCCCGTCATGCTGACGGGTAGCTCTTCCTTGAAGAAGATCCTTTGAGGCACCTGGAACGGCGCGAGGTTCTGCTTGCACCACTCCATCAGGTCCTCTTCCTTCACCTTTCCCCTGTACTCAGGCTTCAGCACCACGAACATAACCACCCTCTCGCCGACCTCTACGTCAGGTACGCCTACCACACCGACCGCCTGGACCGCCTCGTGCTTTAGCACGACGTTCTCGACCTCAGCGGGATAAATCGACCATCCCTTGTACTTGATCAGGTCCTTCTTCCGCTCTATGATGTAGAAGTACCCCTCCTCATCGACCTTCGCTATGTCGCCGGTCCTGAACCAACGCCTCCCGAAGAGGGTGAAGAACGCGGCCCTATTGGCATCGGGGTCTTCGAGGTAGCCGTCCATGACCTGAGGCCCTGATATCGCGAGCTCGCCCTCCTGACCCACGCCGACCGGTACGTTGGCGTCGAGCTTGAAGACCCAAGCCATGGTGCTCGGGACGGGCAGTCCTATCGATCCCAGCTTCACCTTCTTGGGCGGATTGAGGTGGGTGACAGGGCTCGTCTCGGTGAGGCCGTAACCTTCGGTTATCCTTATCCCGGTAGCGCTCTCGAACCGCTTGGCTATCTCCACATGGAGCTTGTCGGCACCTGAGAAGCAGAGCTTGACGTGAGAGAATATCTCCTTCCTGAAGCGCGGCGAGGAGATCATAGCGTTGTAAAGCGCAGGGACGCCGAAGATGATCGTGATCCTGTACCGTTCTATCAGGTCTAGGATCTCGTCGACGTTGGGCCTCGGTAACACAACCATCTTGAAGCCGAAGCTGAGGCTGATGCCCATGATCGCTGTCTGTCCGTAGATGTGGAAGAACGGGAGCACAGCGAGCACGGTCTCGTCTTCCGAAAGGACCGTCTTGGCGACCTCGTAGCTCTGGTGGATGTTCGCGACGAGGTTTCTGTGTGTGAGGACGGCTCCCTTCGGAAGGCCGGTGGTGCCGCTGGTGAAGCAGATCGCTGCAGGCGTCGAGGCCGGATCGACCCTCGCTACCTCGTCCTTCGATATCGGCCTGCTGGAGAGGACGCGCCTGTAGCTCTCGACCATGACGTCCCTCTTGACCGGTTTGGAAGGAACCTTCCTCAGGAGCTTCCCCAGGATCCTTTTAGCAGGTGGGAGGTGATCGGCGATGTTCGATACGATCACCTTCTCGACCGATGTGCCCTCCACGGCCTTCAGGACCTCGTCGTGGAAGAGGTCGAGCGTGAAGACCGCCTTCGCCCTGCTCTTCCCCAGCATGTAGCTGATCTCCCCTGCCTTGTACAGCGGGTTGATCGGTACGACCGCAGCTCCGGTCATCAGGGTGCCGAAGTAGGCGGCGATGAACTGAGGTGAGTTGGGCAGCACCAGCGAGACCCTGTCGCCCTCCCTCACACCTATCGACTTGAGGTACCCGGCGACCCGTAGTGCGCTGTCGAGGATCTGCCCGTAGGTGAACTCGGAACCGGCGAAGATCACGGCCACCTTGTTCGACCTCTTCTCTGCCGACTCGAGGAAGAGCTCGTGGTACCCCTTCTCTGGCACCTCTACGTCGGGCCTTATGTCTTCCGGATAGGACTTGATCCAGAACCTGTTGATGACGAGCTCGTCTACTGTCGACATCTCTCCTTGGCTATTCAGTATCAACGACCTGTTATAAGCGTTTTGGCGCATACCGGAACGCCGGGTTGACCTCGCTGTCTCCTCTATCCTCCTACGATCTCCAATATCTGCTGCATGAGCCGTACGTTGCTAGCAGCGATCAAGGGGTAACGGTTCCTGGTGACGAGCTCCATCTCATCAGGGTCGGTGCCGCCAGCCCACAGCGGGCATCCCAGCCTTTTGAGGACGTACATCCCGGGGACTATGTCGAAGACCCTCATCTCCGGTGTCAGGCAGACATAGGCATCGAGCACCCCCAGCGCAATCTGCTCCAGCTCGACGAGCGACGAACCGAGGTTCCTGACGTGCTTGAGGTTCCGGAGTATCGCAAGATACCTCTCCAGATCCTTCGGCCCCCTCTTGGCCGCCCTGTAATCGAGGGTCACCACAGACTCCTTGAGGTCCTCGACGCCAGAGGGTCCCTTCGCGCCCTCGGGTAGCTCCACGCCGTCGTCGGCCGCCAGCACCAGTTCCCCGCTGTAGAAGTCCAGCACACCTGCCGCGAATACGTCCCGGAACCTGGGAGAGGACGAGATGGCTATGCCGGCACCGAAGTGCCTGAGCTTCCGCCTCATGTTGGTGCTGCCGTCGACCGGATCGATCAGTACCACCAGCTCCTCCTGCTCCGCCCTGATTATGCCCGACTCCTCGGTGACGACCGTGCACCTTCGAAGGTCGATCGACTTCGCCAGCTCCCTCAATATGGCCTCCTCGCACATCAGATCGGCAACCATCGCCAAGTCGCCGAAGCTCCCTCGCCTGACCCTTTGGGTGGCGGTCCCCTTCCTCTCCAGCTCTCGGTAGACCTCCATAGCTCTCATCAACGCGGACCTGATCAGTTCACCCGGCTCCACCGGCTCTCGCCCTCCTCCTCACCCCCTTCGCCTCGAGTGCCCTTTTAACGTGCGAGAAGAGGATCGGGTACCTCTTCGCCAGCTCCGCCTCAACGAGCTTCGCTAGCTCGCTGCTGATGCTGAACCTCGGCTGCGTGTTCTTCAGGTAGTTAAGGACCGCAGCGGCGACCGGCGAGTAAAAGGCCAATCTCGGTTGAGAGACCGCTTGAGAGACGCTCACCAGGACCGCCTTCCTGTCGATCTGCGCCCTCGCCCCGGCTTCCGGGCCCCTCCCTTTCCCCCTGTCCGTCCGCTCATCTGACCCCTTCTGCCGCTCACCTGACCCCCTCTGGGCTCTACTTGGCATGCGGCCCTAAGGCTTTGGCTAGTTTTAAGGTTAACCATCTACCGTAGAAGGTAAACCACCAAACAGCTGACATCCACCTAATTCGATCTGGACAGGTTTAGCCATCCAGACACATTCACCCCAACCGATTCGCAATTGTGGGGGTGCGATCAGCCGCGATGAATCCCAAAACTTTAAATGAGGATTTGGCTTATTGAAGCCCTGTTTTCACAGTGAGACAGTTAAATCGCTTAAGACTGGATTATCGAATCTGAAAAACTTTTAAGCAATGAGGAGGATCGTCTAAAACAGATAGTTATGAATTAACTCGAACTTTCGGCAAGAGGGGGACTCTCTATGCGTATGGCTTAAAGGTAAATCGTTAATGTTTTGATGTTTAAGATCAAACATCAAAGGTTTACCTTTGATGAACAAGTCAACCTAGAGGTTCCTGCGAAGAGACCCTAGTTGCGATGGGGGCCAGGAAATGGCGGGGAAAGGTGGCAGAGGGGCATAGGTCGCGAAGTGAACTGAGAGGGCTGCACCTGAAAGGCTGTGACGTACAATTTATAAGAAAACATCGCAGTGCACCGGTGACAAGGAAGAAGTTGGACAGGCTCAGTCCAGCAGGAACACAAAAGATGCTTAGGCATGATGTGGAACATATCGTAGGTAAACACGTCTATGGAAACCTCTACGGCTGCGACGCCGAGGTGCTGGCCGACGAGCAACTCATTGTCCGCGTGGTCAGGGAGGCCGTGAAGGTGGCCAAAGCGACGCTGATGGAGGTCAAGAGCTGGAAGGTCGAGGGGGTGAAGGGAGGCGTCTCGGTGTTGGCGCTGATCACGGAGAGCCACATCGCCGTCCACACCTGGCCCGAGTACAAGTACGCGGCTGTAGACGTCTTCACCTGCGGGGACCACAGCGACCCGAAGGCGGCCTTTGAGCACATCGTGAAGGCCCTCAAGCCGAAGTGGGTCGTCCAGCACTACGCCGACAGGTCGTCCTTGATGACGTCCAGCTGGGAGCCGAGCGAGGGATCATACGAGGAAAGAGCTGGAGTATGACTTAAAGCGAGCGCCCCCGGAATACCCCTCCAATTTTTTACGTCAAAGCACACTCCTTTCCCACGACAGGCTATGATCCTCTCGGACTTCGACCTATGGAACTACATCCGGAGTGGAAGGCTCAGGGTCGAACCGATTTTCGAGGACACGGTCAGGGAGAACGGACTAGACCTCAGGATCGGCAGCGAGATAGCGAGGCTCAGGAGCACTGATAAGGTCCTGGACACCATGGACGGTGACGTCTCGGAGTTCTACCAGATCGAGCGTGGCGACTCCTTCGTGATAAGACCCAGGGAGCACGTCCTCCTCCACACGATAGAGTACCTCTCGATGCCGAAGGACCTGATGGGGTTCGTGAACCTGAGGAGCACCTTCGCAAGGTTAGGCCTCTCGATACCGCCGACGATAATCGACGCCAACTTCGAGGGCCAGCTGACGATCGAGATGGTGGGAGGAGAGTTTCCGGTCAAACTCCATGCAGGGCAGAGGTTCCTCCACGTGGTCTTCGCGAAGCTGACATCAGAGGTCGAGAGGCCGTACCATGGAAGGTATCAGGGACAGAGAGGGGTGAGGCTACCGGAGCTGGTGAAAGGCTCGTGAAGTGGTAGGAGATGTCGCCTCAGTAGCCAGCCTCGGTCGCACACGTATCTCTAGGAGGTCATGGGCAATTATGACCCTCCCCTTGAAAGAGGGCCTGAGGGCAGCCACGATCTCGTGCTCCCTTCCTGTCCAGGCCGGGGAGAGGTGGGTGACCACGAGCTGCTTCGGTGCAGCCCTTGAAGCCACCTCAGCCAGCCCCTTCTCCGATGAGTGCTTTCCCATGAGCGCCTCAGAAGGAAAGGTGCACTCGTGGATCAGCAGGCCGGTTCCCGATGCGAGCTCGACGAGAGACGTGGTAGGTGCGGTGTCGCCGGAGTAAGTCACGGAGAGGTCTCCGACGTTAACCCTGACGGCGTAACCGTTCGGATGATCGACCTCGGCGAAGCGAAGCACAGCATCGCCTATCCGGAGCTCCTTCTTGTCTCCGATCTCAACAGGTTCCACGAGCCCGAGAGCCCTGTTCCACTCGCCGACATAGCTGTAATACGGGTTGCGATCTAAAACCGTCTCGAGGAACTGGACGAGCCCTGGAGGGCCGATGAGCGTGAGGGGCCTTTCTGGCCTCCTCGGGTAGCCCAGTTTGTCGGCGGCGAGCGACGAGATCAGGTCCGGAAGGTCTGAGGTGTGGTCGACATGGAAGTGAGAGAGGAAGACCGCGTCGAGCTCGGTCGCGTCGATTCCTGCGCTGAACAACTTCTGGACTATTGAGGGGCCGCAGTCCAACAGCAGCTTGAGCCCTCCGATTTCTAGGAGGACTCCGGCTCCGTACCTTCTTGGACCGGGCTTCAGGGTGCCAGTCCCCAGCATCAGCACCCTGCCAGATGCCTCGTCACTCCTCAACCCCCTTCACCTTCCTCACGACCCTGACGCTGACCAGCTCCGTCACCGGATACTGACCGGCCTCGTCCTTCTCGTACTGCTTCACGGCGTCCCAGACGTTGAGGAGCGCTCCCGCAACGGCCATGAGGGCCTCCATCTCAACGCCCGTCTGCTCGATCGCTCTGACGGTGGCCCTCGCACTAACGAACGACCTCTCCTCGTCGAGCGTGACCTCCACGTTGACCGACTCGAGCCTGATGGGATGGCAAAGCGGCAGGATCCTCGGCGTCTCCTTAGCGGCGATTATCCCTCCCAACTGAGCCAGCTGGACAGGGTCACCCTTCTCGACCAGTCCCCTCTTGATCCTCTCGATCGTCTCGGGCCTGAGACGGAGGTAACCCTCGGCGACCGCCTCCCTCACGACGAAAGGCTTGTGAGATATGTCGACCTGCCTCATCGTTCCGCAAGCATCGGACGGCTTGAATGTGGTATAAGGGTATCCCGGAGTGAGGAACGCGGCTGTGCGGTTCGGGTCACACCTTAACCCCTGATCAGCGCCCTCCTGAGGAGCTGGATAGCCAACGCCGGATCGACTCCCTTCGGACAGACCTGACTGCAGGAGCCAGCGAAGTGGCAACGCCAGATCCCGCTGGCTCTGTCGACGATCTCGAGCCTCTCTTTCCCTCCCTGATCCCTCGTATCGGCGTAGAACCTGTAAAGCCAAGCTAGCGCCTGAGGACCTGGGAAATCAGGGAGCGCGGTCACGACAGGACAGGCTGAGTAGCAGAGACCGCAGGAGATGCAGTACGAGAACTGGATGTACCTTTCGAGCTCGGCGTCGCTCTGCAGGTACTGCCCAGTCGGGTTCTCCTGCTCCTCGACGTCCCGCCTGATCAGCCAGGGCTTCACCGACCTGTGCTTGGCGAAGAAGGTGCTGAAATCTGTGACCAGGTCCCTTACGAGTGGATGGTTCGGCAACGGCTCCACCTTGATCGTCCTCCCGAGCTCGGAGACCTGGGTGAAGCAGGCAAGACGAGGCAGACCGTTGACCTTCATGCCGCAAGAACCACAGATCCCCATCCTGCAGGAGTACCTGATAGCGAGGGTGTGGTCGATCCGCTCTTTGATGTAAAGGAGGCCGTCGAGGACCGTCATGCCTCTCCTGTAGGGCACCTCGTAGGAGACGTACCTGGGCTTCCCTCCAGCGGAGGGGTCGTGCCTGAAGACGGTGAAGACGACCTTCCCTTCCATCCCCGAGTCACCTTATGCTGTGAGCTATGAGGATGGTCCTGGTGCCGTAAACCACGAGAAAGACGCCCAGCGCGATCAGCAGCCATTTGGCAGCCCTCATGACCCTCTCGTCCGGTATCAGCTCCATGATTATGACCCTGATGCCGTTCATCGCGTGGAACGTCGTGAAGACCAGAAGGAGCCAGAGCGTCGATGCGAGGAGCGCGTTCCTGTAAACGCTCAGTATCGCGAACGGGTGGTTGTCGAAGAGCATCGTCGTCTCCCATATCGTCTGGTCTAGCGGGACTGTGAAGAAGACGACCCAGATGTGGACAGCTCCGGTGATGAGGATGCCTAGGCCCGTGACGTAATGTAAAAGCATGAGCCTCCGCTCGCTCACCTCGCGAACACCCCCATCAAGGCGTTCAGGCTGTAGACGGCCGCGAAGACGGCCAGAGCTATCGATAACCAGAAGATTGCCCTCTGAAGCGTCGAGAAAGACCTCGGCGGTGCCTCAGGCTCGACCCTGGATGGTCTGCCGAGTGTGATGCCGAAGTGGGCGAGCGTCAGCCGGAGACCGTTTATCGCGTGGAAGGCCACCATCCAGCCGATGACCACGAGTCCCACGTCGAATATGGGGTTGTGGAGGAACTCCTTGATGTGTTCGTAGTAGGCTTTGGCGAAGTCGTAAGGTGGCACGTACCAAACGGTCGGGCCGCCGATGAAGTTGCCGGTCTCTATGACGTGCAGAACGAAGTAGAGGGTGACGACTACACCTGTCACGCGCTGGAGCGTGTAGCTCCACCTCTCCACGGAGTACCTGACGGGAACGAGCATCGTCTTCAGAACCGTGACGGTCGAAGAGGGGCGTTGGATGCGGGAGTTCTGCCCACTGCCCTTACGGCTCACGTGGTAAAGTTTCGTCCCTCGCGGATATAGGTGTGACGAGTCCTGCGGCGGCTTGCGTCGTTGTCGACCGAGGGTCTGCAACTTTCACGTCGGCCCACACTCAAAATTGAAAACGGACTGACTGCCTTCGCGCGGTGGCGGTGTTTCCCCTAATATACTGGCTGACGGAAATGATGAACGTGGGGATCGAGGCTCCTGCCGAAAGGACTGTACGGGTCGTCGAGCAGAGGGGCCAGCTGATCTACCAATACCCCATGGTGATCACGGATATCATTCCGGAGACCGAGCTCGCTAAGACCTACATCTTCAAGAACGTCGGCGACAGGAGGATCTTCGACTACCACCCAGGGCAGGACGTGAAGCTCTATTTCGACACCCCGCTGAAGAAGGGCGACTTCAGGTTCTATTCCATAGCCGGATCGCCCACGAGGACCGACGGCTACTTCGAGCTGATGATAAAGAGCGAGGGCGGGACGTTCGCGCCCTACTTCCACCAGCTGGCGAAGGTGGGAGACCTCGTGATCGTCGAGGGGCCCTACGGAAGGTTCCTCAGGAAGGCCCTGAACATGATCGAAGAGGGCAGGCTGAAGACCGTGGTCTTCCTCGCGGCGTCGAGCGGCATAGTGCCGTTCAAGTGCTTCATCGAGTACGCGATCGACAAGAAGCTCAACACCTCTATCCACCTGTTTTACGTCAACAGGACGAGGAAGGACTTCATCTACAGGAGGCTGATGCCGAGGCTCTTGGACGAGTACAAGGACCTCCACCTGCTGGTGAACTTCACGAGGGAGCACGACGTCTCGAGGGAGGAGATAATCCAAGACCTCTTCGGAGGCGACGACAGGAACGGTAGGGTCGTCACTATTCTGGGTCGCCACGTCTTCTTCGACGACATAAGGGAGTTCGTTCCGGACTGGGGTGGCGCGTACTACGGGATATGCGGCGGTGCGCGGTTCATAGCTGGCGACAGGGAGAAGGGCGTCGACGGGATGCTCCAGAAGCTCGAGAAGGGAGGCATCAGCAGGACGATGGTAGAGATCGATTCCTTCGGCACAGGATGACCGTCGGCTCTAAGGCGCCGGCGCCGTGATGTCGGCTATGTCGATCTGGTCCTCAGCTATCCGCCTCAACTCGTTCACGATCGCGAGGAGCCTCTGATCGCCCTGAACGCCAGGAGTTACCTCCAGCTCGGCGAGCGACCTGATAATAGCGGAGATCTCAGCGATCACCTCCTCTGCCATCTGGACCTGGTACCCCATGAACGAGGCGAAGGCCCTGTTCTGGGTCGAGACCAGTTGCCTCGCTCTTTCGGAGACGTCCCTGAGGACGTCAGGACTCGGCTTCGGTAGGGCATTCGATACGATCAGCTCCGATATCCTCACTAGCCGGTCGCCGATGTCCTCGACGAACTTCGCAACCAGCCTCAGGTCGAGGAGCCTGACCGTTGGGAGGCGCCCCGACCTCGCGTAGGCCCTTATCGCCCTGACGAGGGTGAAGTAGTGGCGGTCGATCTCCTCGTCCATCATGATGGCGACCCTTGCTCTGTCGGCGCTCCACTCCGCTATCGCCTCGGCCACGATCTCGATGTTGTTGGCGACCAGCGCGTTCTGTCGACTCGCGACCTTCTCGGGCTCAACCGCTGACGTGTCGAGCAGGACCTGTATCTCGATCTCGTTGTTGCTCTCCGAGACGACCTCCGCCCCCGTCAGACCCCTCACGGTCCTCCTCACCACCTCCCTGTCGGTGCTCGAGAGAGGCTCCTCAGACCTCAGCACGATCCTGTCGTACCCAGCGAGGTATGCTGCCGTTATCTCCCTCCTGAGGGTCGCTCCGACCCCTATGACCTTGGTGGTCTGGACCGCGGCCCTCTGCCCCGAAATTCCTGGCCTGAGGAGCAACGACCCGTCGCTCTGGACCTCGATCAGCACCGGATCCCCGGGCTCCAGCGAATTGCTCTTGGCCCACTCCTTCGGCAGGACGACCGCGAAAGACCTCCGGCCCACCGAGGTCAACGTCCTCCTGTAAACGGTCTTCATCCTCCCAGACTTTGGGATGCCCTCAATTGAGCGTTTGCCAGCCCTTGACCTGATGGGAGCAACAACATAAATTTGCCGAAATGAGGTATGACGGAAGAGTTGCGATGCACAAGCTCGACGAGACGAAGCTGAAGCTCTTGGCCCTCGAGACGTTGAGGGCGCTGAGGCAGAGGTACCAGCTGAAGGAGCTGGCCGAGAGGCTGGGGATCCAGGTATCGGTCCTGAGCAGGTACGTCCACGGCAAGGTGATGCCGACCCGTGAAAGGGCGATGGCGATCATCGAAGTTGCAAGGCGTGACTACTTCCCCGAGTTCTTCGAGTCGCTCCTCAGGAGGACGCCGGAGGGGCTCTACGACCTCAGCCAGATTCTCCAGGACCAGAGGATCCTGAGGACGATCGGCCTCTACACCTCCCTCCTCTTCTCCGGATCCGTCGTCGAGAAGGTCCTGACGGTTGCGACCGACGGCGTTCCTCTGGCCGTCCACGTGGCCACCGAGCTCGGAGCCCAGCTCGTGATCGCGAAGCCCGTGAAGGACCCGGTTTACACCGATTTCGTCGAGGAGAGGATCGTGAGGTCTCCGCCTGTCGTCGAGTACATCTATCTGCCGAAGAGGACCATCAGGCGCTCCGAGAGGGTCCTGATAGTGGACGACTTCGTCAGGAGCGGGAAGACGGTCGAGGCCCTCCTCAGGTTCGTCGAGAGGTTCGGTGCCGAACCGGTCGGGGTCTTCGCGGTCGCGGTGCTGGACGAAACGGCGAGGGTCCTCAGGGAGAAGTTTTCCGGCATCACATTCGAGTGCCTGGTCTCGCTTCCCCAGTCTTAGCGGACCTCAGCAGGGGCAGCATCGCTCCCATCAGGTCCCTCTCGGTCAGGATCCCCACGAGCCTATCGTTCTCCACGACCGGAAGCCTCCTCACCCTCTTCTCCAGCATCAGCGCCAACGCGTCGACGAGGTCCTCGTCGGGGCTGCACGTGACTACCGGCTTGCTCATCACGTTCTCTACAGGTACTGAGAGGAGCTCAACGATCCCTATGCCCCTGTCAACGAGGAGTCTCACCACGTCGCTCTCCGTCAGGATCCCTACCGGCCTCTCGCCCTCTGCGATGACCACGGCCCCGATCCTCGTCGAGATCATCACCTGTAGTGCGTACCAAACTGCGTCTTTGGGCCCGACCGTCACAACGGGCCTACTCATCACTTCCCTTACCTTCACGTCCTTCCGACCGGTGCGTCTCGGATATAAGCACCTTCGCGAAAAAAGTGAGCGGTTTGGGGAGGAAGCAGGTCAGGGTCGGGATAGTACAGATGAGGATGGTAGAAGAGGTGGCGGAGAACGTCAGGAGGGCGGTCGAGCTGGCTGGCGAGGCGGCATCGCAGGGAGCCGAGTTCGTCTGCCTCCCGGAGCTCTTCCCGTTCAGGTACTACCCGCAGGACCCGCATCCCGATCCCGGAGCTCTCGAGAGGAGCGCGTCGCTCTGGCAACGGGTCGTCGACGAACTCTCAAGCGTTGCGATGAAGCACGGCGTCGTCCTGATAGGCGGATCGCTGATAGAGCGCGGAGAAAGGGGCTACTGGAACACGGCGCCGGTGATAGGGCCTGACGGAGACCTCATCGGGACCTACAGGAAGACGCACATACCCGAGGACGAGTGCTACCACGAGTCCAAGTACTTCCTTCCGGGAGACGGCCCTATAAGGCCGTTCGAAGCGCTCGGCGTCAGGTTCGGCGTCCTCATATGCTTCGACCAGTGGTTCCCTGAGCCGGCCAGGTCCTTGGCCCTTCAGGGCGCCGAGATCGTCTTCTACCCTACTGCCATCGGATGGGTCGAGGGGCTCGAGCAGACCGAGGGGGACTGGAGGGAGGCGTGGGAGACGGTCCAGAGGGGTCACTCGATCGCCAACGGCCTCTCGGTGGTCGCCGTAAACCGGACAGGGACCGAGGGGAGGATAACCTTCTGGGGTTCCTCGTTCGTGACCGATGCCTTCGGGACCGTCCTCTGCAGGATGGGGTGCGACGAGGAGGGCGTTGCTGTCAGGCGCGTCGACCTCAGCAAGTCCGAAGCTGTGAGGGAGGGGTGGGGGTTTTTGAGGTGCAGGAGGCCGGAGCTGTACAGGTAGACGAAGGATGGGCTCGCTCTCCCGCCTCCAGCTTTACCCTTCAAAGCTCGGCCTCATGAAGCCGCCGGAGTTCTCGAAGCAGAGCGCCGTCTGGACCGTCTGGCCCACCAACGAGAGCACGTTCCCCGCAGAGATAATCGATAGGGTGAAGGAGGTCTTCGTCACCCTGATCGGCACCGTCCGCTCGTCGGAGGCTGTGAATGTGATAGTCTCAGGCCACGAGGCGCTCGCCGACGCAGAACGCAGGATCGGTGAGAACTATGGGACCAAGGGCGTGAGCTTCCACCGCATGCCGGTGACCGACGTCTGGATCAGGGACTACGGCCCCACTTTCCTGGTGGGAAGAAACACTCTGGCAGGCGTCAAATGGGTCTTCAACGCCTGGGGAGGGAAATACAGGGACCTCGAAAGGGACGACGCGATAGGCTTCAGGGTCCTCGAGTCCTCGACGGCCCTCGGCTTCTTCGCGAACGTCGTCCTGGAGGGAGGGATGGTGGAGGTGGGTGAGAGAGGGGAGGCCCTGATCACGAAGCAGGCGGCCCTCGACAAGAGGAGGAATCCCGGTTACAGCAGAGCCAGGATCGAATCGGTCCTCAGGAACTACCTCGGCGTCAGGAAGGTGATATGGCTCGAGAGGGGCATTCAAGGTGACGACACCGACGGCCATGTGGACACCTTCGTCAGGTTCGCGCCGGGCGGTGTGCTGTTGGTCGCAGAGGAGAGGAGGAAAGAGAGTCCTAACTACGCGGTGCTGAAAGAGGTCCACGAGATCCTCGGCGCTTGGATCAGGGAGACGGGTCCGGACAGCTACAGCATGGTGAAGGTCCCGATGCCGTCACCGGTCAAGGTGCTCGGCGTCCAGGTCCCTGCCACATACCTCAACTTCTTGGTCACCAACAGGCACGTGATCGTCCCGGTCTTCGGCCAGCCGGAGGACGATGAGGCCGTCCAGAGGATAGCGGAGGCGTTCGAAGGCAGAGAGGTCGTGACGGTCAGGTCGGACGAGCTGTTCTACGGGCTCGGCGGGATCCACTGCGTCACCCTCGAGGTCCCGGAGGTGTGACCTCCTGCGTGGTCGTGCAACGCTTATGCGAAGGCAGGTGCCGCTCCTGACGAAATGGCACGGATCGTGATCCACACCGCCAAGAGACCTCACAGGCACGTGACCGAGAAGGGCGAGGAGGTCTGGATCTGCATGTGCGGCCTCTCCGACACCTACCCGATCTGCTCCGGCAAGCACAGGCTCGTGGCAAGGGAAGATGACAGTACACTCCACGTCTACGACCAGAACGGCAACGCGATCGGGACCGTCTCGGACCAGAACCTGCTGAAGCTGCTCGAGAACGTCAGGAGGGTCTGAGGGCACCTCTACTCCTCATACCCCTTTCCCCTTTCTCCTCCTTCTCAGGTATAGTGTGCTTCTGGAGCGAGAGGCTCCCAACAAGTGCGGACAGGCTCCGGCCGTGCTCCTCCCACTTCCTCACGCACTCGATCAGGAGCTCCCTGTACTCCCTCAGCGACTCCTTCAGGAGCTCCCTCCAGTCGGCGACGCCCTTCTCGACCTGCGCCATCCTCTCCTCCACCCTCCTCCTCGTCTCAGGCGTCACGAGCCTCTCGTCCACCGATCGGAGCGCCTCCACAAGTGCCCTCCCGAGCTCCGTCGACCTGATGCTCTTCCCCGTCTTGACCGCGTATCCCCTTGAGACGATGAGCGAAGGGAAGGTGGCCCTTGTAGCGTCGGTCCCTATCCCATGGGCCTCCATCACGCCCAGCAGCTCCGACTCCGTCATCCTCGGAGGAGGACTCGTCTTCCCCTCCCTCAGCTTGACCTCCAGGACCCGCAACCTCTCACCGATCGCCATCCTCGGCAACGGGTCTTCTGCTACGTGCTGGTACGGGAAGACCTGGAGGAAGCCGCGCCTCAGCACCTTTTGGCCGCTGGTTGAGAACTCGACGCCTCCCAGGTCAATCAGGGCGCCCTGCTTGGTCACCAGCGCGTCGTCGAAGTAGGCGTTCGCTACGAACCTCCTCGCGATGTACTCCCATACCTCGGCCGGGATGCCGCGTCCTGTGAAGGGCCTGATCGGGTAGATCGGTGGATGGGCTCCGTCGTCGAGTTTGCCCTGCCTCGGATCCGGTCGCCTCGTCAAGACGTTCGGGGGCACCAGACCCGCTGCGACCACAGGCCTCGCCGCCCTCATGAAGTTGAAGCCCTCTGGATAGCGGTTCGTATCGGTCCTCGGATAGGAGATGTAGCCCTCGGCGTAGAGCCGCTCGAGGACCTCCATCAGCTCCCTGGCCGTCCTTCCGGTGATCGAGACGAGGTCCCTGAGGACGTCGTCTGTCCTCGCCGGCAACGGCCTCCTCACCACCTCCTCATCCTCTTTCCAATCCCTAACGACCGCGAACTCCGACGACGTGGCCCTTCTCAGACGCTCGAGGGCCTCCGCCTTCTCCCAGAACCTCTCCGTCCTTGCGGTCAGGCGCTCTCCCCTGGAGGTCTCCAGGACCGCCTCGAGGTACCAGAAGGGGACGGGCTTGAAGTTCTCTATCTGCAGGTCTCGCTCGACGACGAAGTAGAGCGTGGGCGTCTGGCAGGACCCCCAGCTGAGCAGACCGTCGAACCCTTTCTTCTCGGCCGAGAGCGTGAGGAACCTCGTGAAGGCCGCGCCCGTCAGCAGGTCGAAGGCCCTCCTGAACTCGGCCTTGTAGACCCACCTCCAGTTCAGGTCGGGCTCGAGGTTCCGCCAGGCCCTAAGGAGCTCCTCCTCGTCGACCGAGTTGAACCGCATCCTGAAGTACCTCGACCTATCGCCCCTGACTTTCCTGTAGACCATCAGGATCTCGGCCCCTATCAGCTCGCCCTCGTGGTCGTTGTCGGTCGCTATCACGAGAGGCGCCCTCTCCTTGAACACGCTCAGGAGGTTCCTGTAGGAGTCGGAGTCCCTCACCACGTACCTCAGGTCAGAGAGGGCCAGCTCCAGCACCTCCACCGGGTCCCTCCCCTTCCAGTTCCTGAAGGCGAGGGGGAGGTCGAGGTCGAGCAGGTGGCCCTTGACGCTCGTGACGAGGACGTCATCCTCTCCTATCGAGTTGAGGACCTTGGAGATGGCCTTTGCGACCGATGGCTTCTCGGCCACAACGACCGATCCCCTCATCGCTCACCTCCCCGCCTGTAGGCCGCGTTGACGGTGGCATAGATGGTCCTGATCGTCGACTCGGGTATGCTCCTCCCTCCGACCTTGACGGCCGAGAGCCTGGATTCAACAACAGGGTATGGGTTCGAGCGGACGAAGCAGATCAGGTCTCCGAGCGTGCCGAAGTGCTCGAGGAGCGCCATCGCCGTCTTGTGGCCGCACATACCCTCGAGCGTGTAGAGGGCCCTCTCCTCAGGCGTCATCTCCCTCCTCGCAACCCTCAGGGGGTACTCCCTCGGCTCCCTGACCTCTCCGAGCCTCCTGTGCTTCCATAGGAGGTAGGCCGCTGTTCCCCTCTCGTCCGGTGTCGGGACTATCGGTATGCCCATCTCGACCGCTATCTTGTCGATCATCGCCAGGACCGCCGTCTCGTTCCACCCGGTCCTTCTGTAGAAGCCGACGTTCCCCTCGAGGATCAGGACCTTGGTCCCCTCGAAGGACCTGATGCGCTCGAGCTGGTCCCAGAGCCTCCCTTTCAGGCTGCTCAGGAAGTCGGGGACCCTCTTCCTCTCGACCAGGACCGACCCGAACTGGCCCGTGAGTAGGTAGTCGCCGGCCTCCAGCTGCCTTACTGCCACCTCAGCGCCTGTCCTGAGGATCTCCGCGATCGTAGGAGCCTCAGCCGCCTCGTTGCTGTCGACGACTATCATCCCTCTTCCGGTCGGGCCCGACGACCCAAAAACGTTCGATTTGGTTCCTCTCGGATCAAGCTCCATTAACAAGTCGTGGGCATCATTTTTTGGGCGGGGAGATTGGCCTGGTCGAAGGTGCAACGTTGAGGTCTGCACCTTAGTGTTCGTGGGTTCGGCTCCCCGCCTGCGGCGCCCCACTGGGCTCCGTCAAAAATCGTGGTTTTCGCAATTTTTGGAGCAAAATTCTTGTGGAACAAACCAAGTGCATCAGGTGACAAAAGTACAGCGAGTTCTGATATAAATTTCTTTAAGCTGATTAGCGGTTATATCTTCAAATAGTGGTCTTAGAAATCATTTGTGCGAAGAGGTGCCGCGGCAGAAAGCCGCGGAGAGCCGAAAAATCCCGGAATCGGGCTCGGTGATCCCGAGAGAGGGAGTTGAAAGTACCTCTGGTAGAGGAATGAGCTGTTCAAAGTCTCGAGGAGCCGTGATCCCGAGAGAGGGAGTTGAAAAGTGATACTCAGCGGCCTTCGTTAGAGATTGGACGTAAGCGTCTAGTGATCCCGAGAGAGTGATTTGACAAGGAAGTAGGGCAGCCAGAAGCCACCCACGTCCACCGGTTTGAAGACCACCTCGTCGCCGATCGAGACGTCCTCCGGTCTCGCGTAACCCGTCACCCTCGCGAGGATCCTGACCCCTTCCTCGAGGTCGACCATCGCGATGGCATAGGGCATCTCTCCCTCGAAGGCCTTCATCTCGCCGATCACCACCCTCGGTACCGTGACGCTGTAGATCCTCCCCCTTCCCGAGGACTCGACCCACTCGAGCTCCCTAGAGCCGCAGGAAGCGCATCCGGGCCTCGGGTAGTGCTGGTAGCTGCCGCAGGCCCTGCACCTCTGGATCAGAAGCTTCCCCGCCTTGACGCCCTCCCAGAAGGGCTTCGCGTACTCGGAGATCCTGGGAAGCGGACGGGACGACATCGATTCCATTTTCCCGTTCGCTCTTTATAAAATGGACGTGAGAGTCGGTGAGGACGCTGCTCAAAGGTGAAAGGAGTGGAGGTGATCAGCCGCTGTAGCCAGGGAGCTTCGATATCACACGCGCCACCTCGAGGTTCCTCCTCCAGCTCTCCTCATCCCTGACCGAGACGATGATGTTGCTGACCCTGTCCAGCATGACCGGCTTGTAGCCCGTTATTCCGTCGACCATCCGCTCGAATTCCCTCAGCTCCTCGAAGGTCGGCGAAGCTTCCTGCGGCAGCCTCTGCCTCGACTCGCCGAGCCACGCGTAACCCTTGAACTCGGTGAAGTTCGGCCTGTATCTCTTGATCAGCTCCGCATATCCCTCGGGGTCCTTCATGTTCAGCCCCTTCACAAGCGTAAGCCTGATCACGGTCCTGCACCCGCGCCTCTCGAACTCGCCGAGCAGCGATAGGCTCTCCAGGACCCTCTCGAACGCGTCGGGAACCACCGACTTCGTCACCTTCACGTAGTCCTCGGGGTTTGTGGCGTAGACGCTGACGAAGAGGTTCGTCGGTATCGCGTCCTTCTCGAGCATCTCCCTCAGCCTGTGCGGCATAGTACCGTTCGTGACGAGGAAGGTCGTCATCCCCTTGGCGTGGATCGCCTTGATCAGCTCGGCTATCTTCGGGTAAAGCGTCGGCTCGCCGTCGAGGGAGATGGCTACGTGTGCGGGCCTCAGCGCCTTCCTGTAGTACTCCTTGTCGGTCTTCGGGTTGCCTCCGAAACCTGAGATCAGCTGCCTCTGGGCCCTCACCATCTCCCTCACTATCGTCTCCGGGTCGTCCCATTCCCTTCCGTGGGCCTTGTGTCTGTAGGGGCCGAAGGGCCTCCAGCACCAAGGACACGCGAAGTTGCAGAAGTCCAGCGTGGGCGTCATCTGTATGCACCTGCCCGAGTCGATGCCGTAGACCGACTTGTAGCAGTTCCTCCCTCCCCTTAGCCTCGACTTGGTCCAGCGGCAAATCTCGATTGCCGAGTGCTTGAACTCGCCCACCACCCTGTAGCCAGCCTTGTGGTAGCGCCTCAGGTCCAGCTTCACGAACTGGACGCCCGCCTCCGCTCCGTCAGCCATAGCCCCCTCCACTGACGTCCATGAGGTCCCTTGAGAAAAGCCTTAAACTGTCACACTGAACGGCAAAGAAAACCCCATAGAAGGAGCTGAAAGAATGGGGGCTCATTCCCTGCGCTCCGGGATCCTCAGATTCCGCTTGATCTCCTCAGGGAGGACCGAGTAGATCCTGTCATAAGAGGCCTCGAGGAGCTCCGGGAGCACCTTGGTACCGCCGATGACGGGCATGAAGTTCGTGTCGCCGACCCAGCGCGGCACCACGTGGACGTGGAGGTGGTCCTCAATCCCAGCACCCGCTGCTCTACCGAGGTTCATCCCTATGTTGTATCCGGAAGGTTTGTAGGCTTTGTTCAGGAGCTCGACGCAGAGCCTCGTCAGCTCGCTGAGCTCGTAAAGCTCGTCGCGCCTCAGGGCCGTCAGATCACCCACGTGCCTCACAGGTGCTACCATGAGGTGGCCGCTGTTGTAGGGGAAGGCGTTCATGACCACGAAGGCCCTCCTTCCCCTGACCAGTATGAGGTTCCTCCTGTCGTCGCTCTCCCTGTACTTCTGACAGAAGATGCAAACCTCCCTTTCACCGCTCTTCAGGGCCCTCTGGATGTAACCCATCCTCCAAGGAGCCCAGAGCCTCTCCAACGCCCGCAAATCCTCAGGCGTCGGTAATATTGGTTGAGGCGCTCAATCCGTTCCCCTCTTTCCGGTCAAAGCTTCCATCAGCTCCCTCAGCAGGGCCTCGTGCTTCCTCTCGTCGAGGTCCACCGACATGAGGAGGGCCTTGACCAAAGGGTCGTCGCTCCTGATGAGCTCGCTCAAGTTCTCCGACTCCGCCTGCTCCTCGAACGCCAGCATCTCCCTCAGTACCCCGTAATCTCTGACCTTTGATGGGGTTCCTCCCTCCAGCGTCCTCAGCAACGTGGTCAGGATGTCGGCGTGCCTCATGCTGTCCGATGCGATCTGCCTGAGCAGCATCGAGAGCAGAGGGTCGTCGCTTTTGCTGGCGAGCTCGAGCGCCTTCGCCGCCGACCTCTCCTCCAGCTCTATCCGCTTCAGGACCCTGAAACGGACCGAGTCCTCGAGCGGCCTCTGGTGAGGTGATGCCTTCATCTCGCGCAGCAAGTCCATAACGAGCTCCTCGAGCTCCCCGCTCCAGGACCTCGTGAGCCCGAACCGGATCCCCTTCGCCACCTCCTCCGAGAAGACCTCTATCCTGCTCCAGAGCGCCGGGTCTCGTCTCAGATGCTCGACTTTTCCCGTCCTGCCCTTGAGGTACTGCGTCACCGTTGCAGGGCTCACGCCCAAAGCCCTGGCCACGTCGGAGGGCCTGATGTTGTGCTGCCTGACGAGGGTTGTCGCCACCGCACTCCTCACTGCCGTCAGCAGCTCCTCGAACTTCATCCCGCCGAGCTATGGGAACCCCCATTTTTGCCCTTCCCCTCGACCGGAGAACCCGTCAAATACCGTCGAGGCGATCCGTCCCCGGGTTGGGCAGGACCTACCTAGTAGTGAAGTGTCAGCGCTGCGGCAACGTGATGGCGATCCTCTCCTCGAAGCGGTTCACTTGCAGGTTCTGCGGAAGGGAGAACGAGCTGGCCGAGGCTTCGGTCCTCTTCACCACCGACGACGCCAGGAAGGCTAGGGAGATGGTCGCTTCGATCAAGGAGAGGATGAGGGAGGGCTCCTGATCAGACCGAGTGGAGCTCGACTACTTCGCCGCTCAGCTCCTCACCGTTGAACCGCGCTGGGCTGTACTTCATCGGTTCCTCCCCCTCGACCGCCTTCAGCGCGAGCTCCGCGATCCCTGCGGCCCTCATCAGCCCGTACCCGTCAAGGCCGTCTACCAGGTAAGCGTTCTCGAGTCCAGGGATCCTCCCAATTACAGGGTATCCGTCTGGCGTGATGCTGCACGGACCCGACCAACCGCCTTCGACCCTGAAGTCTTCGGGGTTGAAGACCCTCTCGGCCAGCAGCTCGGCGATGTGCTGCACGTACTCCTTCTCGAGCCCGTCCATCGCGTCCTCTGGGACCTCGACGACCTTTGCGTATCCGTTCCCGGCTATCGACGTCCCTCCGACGTCAGGCCGCATGTAGAGGTGCTCTCCCATCGTGTAGAAAGGCACGTATTCGCCTATTCCGTCAGCCCTTACCCTCACCACTTGACACTTGTATATTGTGAGGAAAGACGCTCTAATTCCGATCTCCCTCAGGACGACCTTGTTCCACGGTCCCGCAGCCAGCACATAGCTCTCCCCCCTCAGCTCTGTACCTCCGTTGACCGACACCCTCCCGATCCTCGTCCCGTCGAGGGAGATGACTGTCCTGCCGTTCCACTGGTAGAGGTCCACGCCCATACCGCTCAGCACTTCACTGAAGGCCCTCCCCATCTCAGAGGCGTCGACGGTCATGTCATCGAACGTCAGAATTCCTACCTCGTGGTCGTAGATCTTGAGGAACGGGACGTAACTCTCCACTTCGTCCGCCTTCAACACCCTGAAGGTGGTTCCGTTGACTCTTAGCGGTTCCAACGACTCCTCGAGGGTCCTCTCAGGCAGCACCGTCAGGAACCCGGTCTTCTTGTGGAACGGTATGCCCGCAACTTCGCTCACCTCCCTGAAGATTTCGATCGTCCTCTTAGCCATCGCAACGTCATCCGGCAGGCTCAGCTGGACGGTGACGATCCCGGCACTCCTTCCCGTCGCTCCGCTGCAGAGGTGCTTGCTCTCGACTACAGCCACCCTGTACCCTCTTGAGGCTCCGAGGTACGCCAGAGAGAGCCCGACCGCTCCACCTCCGATGACCACGATGTCGTAGATCGCCATTTTCCCACCCGTTGTTTGGTGTATGGTCTCACAATATAATTGTGATTTGATATAAAGCCTCGTACCATAACATCCTGCCAACTTAAAAGTGCAGCTTGTTATGATAAAAGTGCCTGTAATAGGAAATCATCCATCAGATTTGCCTTGCTGAATTCAGTGATTCTTCCTTGTTAAGTATTCGGAGCAGCTTTTTTACTACGTCAACTGCGTCCTCACCAAATATGGTTATCATGGGTTCTTTGCCGAAGTCGCCCAAGTGGTAAACTATGTCCGTCACTTTACCGGCCTGGTTAAATGCCTCCCGAACGCCCCACCTGATGCTCATCCCCTCCACGTTTTTGATCTCAGGGGGCTCCCTGGACCTGTCGTAGCTCGAGACGCTCATGCCGAGCCTGACCGCGGATTCGAGTATCCGCTCGTCGTACCTGACGTTCATCGCAGCCCTGACCCTCCTGTCCAAAGAATGGGCCACGAGGACAGCCGAGGCGACGTGCCTCGACCCTCCAGGCCTGGGGCACGAAGAAGCCCTCAACCTACCTCCGACGTTCACTATTCTCCCCGGTATGCCGACGACGTCGTCGTTGGAGGCCCCGTATGGCACGACTTCCGCCAGGTTGATCATCGATTCGGGACAGATCCAGCCTATGCCATCAACGCGCTCGAGGATCTCCGTCGCAACCCTTACGTTCTCGATCGCCTCGTAAAGCCATGCCTTCCTCAGCGTCGCCCAGAGAGGGTTCACCGGCCCTGATCCCTTTCCCAAATCGAGCCCATATCTTATCGCGTCCGTGACGAACTCCTTCGCCTTCCTAACTGCCTGCACGATCTCCGTTCCGTGAGCCAGGTGCGCCGCGATGGCTGAGGCGAATGTGCAACCGGTACCGTGGGTGTTCTTCGTCTGTATTCTCTCCGATTCGAGAACTATATAATCGCCGTTGAAGTAGAGGACGTCGCGGACAACGGGTCCATCGACGTGTCCTCCTTTGACAACGACCGCTCTCGCTCCAAGCTCAGCTATCTCCTTCGCAGCCCTCTTCTGATCCTCCAGCCCCTTCACCGGTATCCCCGTCAACCTCTCGGCCTCCCTAGCGTTCGGCGTCACGACGTCGGCAATCGGTATCAGCTCCTCGACCAAGGTCTTGATGGCGTCTTCCCTCAGGAGAGGCGCACCGCTCTTCGCGACCATCACCGGGTCGACCACCTTCGGTGCCGTGATCTTCCTGAGCTCGTCAGCGACTGCCCTGATGATATCTGTCGTGTGAAGCATCCCAGTCTTGACAGCGTCGACTCCTATGTCCTCCACGCAGACCCTGATCTGCTCCACCACCATCTCGGGGTCGAGGTCCACAACCCTCGTGACGGAGTAGGTGTTCTGCGCGGTTATCGAGGTGATCGCTGACATGCCGTGGACGCCTAGGGCTGCGAAGGTCTTTAGGTCCGCCTGAATCCCCGCACCGCCGCCCGAGTCGGAGCCTGCAACCGTGAGGGCCCTCGGGATCCTCACCCCACCTCACCCCCGTCAACCCCACTCCCCTCTCGACGGACAATAAACGGTTCCCTCAGCACCAGAACGTCGTCGACCCTTCCCTTCAGCTCGTCCAGTCTAGTCTTCTCGATTGCCGTGATCCAGGAGCCCTTGTCGTCGCTCAGGCGTTCCCCCTCGTAACAGGTGGCGATGAACGTCTCAGCTGCCTCCAGCACCTCCTCCAGCAACGAGGGATCACCTGCATGCAGGTAGATCGTGAGGTCGTTGACCAGCAGTATCCTGGTGGGCCTCTTGAGGAACCCGAGCAGGAGCGACCTGATCAGAGATGCGTTGCGCTCCGCGAGCCTGAGGACTTCGGTTGCGTTCCTGCCAGCGAGGCGAGGCGGCGCTATTCTGTCGTCGGTCAGGTACCTAACCCGCTTCACCGATTCCGTCAGTTCCCTAAGCTTCCCTCCGATCCCCGAGAACCTGAACGGTGCCATGTCTATCACCGTGATCTCTTCAGGACCGAGGGCCTCCACCATTTTCTCGAGGATGCGGGCCAAGAGGTGGGACTTTCCGGTGCCTGCCTCTCCGACGATCAGGGTCTTCCTGCCCAACAACTTACCGATCTCGAGGCCCTCCATCACCTTCTACCCTCCGATCCCGGAAAGAGGTCGGGGAGCGCTCTGCTTAGGACCAGCGTCACGACGTAGCCTATCGAGGCGCCGATGAGGGAGCTGACGGCCCATCCGGACCAAAAGGTGAGCAGGGCCGCTACGACGGTCTCCCTCGAGAGGAGGTTGACGATCGAGGGAACGTTCAGCAAAGGTCCTATGATGAGGAGCGAGAGCGTGCCTCCTATCAGGACGGTACCTACGGGCTCTGCGAAGGCCGAGAGGTACCTGATCCTCGGGTCCCTGAACCTACCTGTTACGAACCTGTGCAGGAGGCCCACCATGACGGTCCCAGGTATGCCTCCGGGGTAGGCGAAGACCGTTCCTATCCCGAGCATCAGCCTGACCGTTCCGACGATGACCGGTACAGGGATCGACCTAAGCGGCCCCAGCAGGACTCCGGCGAGGACGTTGACGAGGTGCTGACCGGGGAAGGCCCTTGTGCCGAGGAACGGGAACCAGAAGAACGGCGCCAGCACTATGCCGAGGACCGATAGGGCGATGATCACCGCGACCGTCCTCGCGCGTTCGGTCTTGTTGACCATTCCGAATCAGGTAGTGGTCCCCTCCCAATTTAACCAATTTCATAACCCGGTTATTGGTGCGAGGCGAGCAGGTCCTCGACGGCCTTGACGAGGTCCTCCAGCTGCTGCGGCAGCGAGTAGACTTTCCCTGCCAAAACGGCGTGCGTTCCCCTCCTCAACCTGTGGAGGAGCGAGAGCGCCAGACCCTTGAGGCTCATCGCGTGAACCAGCTCGACCTGGAGGTCCGGGAAGAACCTGATGAGCTGGGCAACCGCCTCGGCGGCCGCGGCTACTTGAGCCCTGACCTCTTCAGGGTACTCGGAGAGCTGCGACTCGAGCGTCCTGAGACCGGCAAACCCAGCCGGGTCGCAGACCGCCTTGCACCTCGTAGAGAAGACCGTCGGGAAGAGCCCAACGATCGAGACCTTCAGCGCCAACCTCACACGATTTCAGCACGGTACAAGATTAGATTTGCCCGACCACAACCACCAAGTGACTTCCGAGGCCCTCTCCCGCATCGAGGCTAGGGTCTCATCTGGCGAGTCTGACGAGCTTCTCACGACCTGCCTTCTGCCTCACCACGACACCCTCCCTCTCGAGGACCTTGAGGATCGTGCTGACCGTCGACTTCGATAGCCCGCTCTCCTTCACGATCTTCGACTGGGCGACCGCGCCTCCGTGCCTCCTAATCACCTCAAGGACCCTCCCGACGTCGTCCGAGGCATATGCTGTGCTCCTCTTGTTCCTGCCGCGGGTCAAGGCTACAGCTCCGATCGCGATGACGGCGGCTGCGGCCCCGAAAGCCGCAAGGACCCATGGGTCCAGGAATTGGGACGGCCTCTCTGAGGAAGGTGAGGGCCCGGTGAGGGGGCCCTGTTGGGTCGGCATGCTGGGTGCGAGGACGATCCGGGGCTCTCCGTCCTGGAAGACCTTCCTCCCCGCCCATCCCACAAATCCTGCCCCTATCGTGTCAGGTTTAGGGGAGACCTCCGCTATTGACAGGTGCTCGGGGAAGACGAACCTCAGCGACTCGCCGTCGAGGAGGACGAGCCCGCCGATGAAGACGTCTCCAACCTCCAGCTTCCCGTCGACGAGCTTGGCGAAGCCCTTCCAGACGAAATCGATCCTTATGACTACGACGCTCCCCGTCAAAGTCTCCGTGACCTTCGCAGTCACCGTCAGGTTCTCAACGGACATCGGCCTGCCCAGCTGGGACGAGACCCTACTGACCACAGATTCGAGCCTGCTCCTGTAACTCTCCGCAAGGCTTCCCAGACTTTTGCTGGCCTGATCGAAGAGGTCCGCCGAGTCCTTATCGCCGAGCGGGTATCTGTGCTCGACGGTCCAGAGGGCCGATCCGTCTGTTCTAAGCTGAATTTGATAGACCGTGATCTGCGCTCCCTGACCCGCAACAACAAGAGCCAGCAGCAACAGGGTCAGAGGCGTCATGCGCTGTTCGACCCGATTGTCTGCATTTGATATAGGCTTTTGCGCTTCATAAAAGGCCACCAATCGTTACAGTCTCGTTCAGGAGCTAGAACTGCGTTGCTCAATCGTTGTTGCCGCGTCCATGCCCTCGACCGCGCTGTCCACGCGACTCAGTTGTAGTGGTCGTTGTCGTCTCTTCATGCTGGCCCTGGCCTCTGCCCTGACCGCGGCCCCGTTCGGTGTTGGTGCTCTCGCTCTCGGTGTTGCCCCTGCCCCTTCCCCTGTGTCCCGTCTGGGTCTGGTTGGTGGTCTGCTCGGTCGTGGTGGTCGTCTGACCCCTCTCGCGGGCCCTCTCCCTCATCTCCTCGCCTATCCTCCTGGCCTCCTCCGAGACCCTTTGACCGAACTCCCTGTTGACCTCCCTAAGCCTCTCCACCTTCTCCTTGACAGCCTCCTTGAGTTCCTTCGTCAGCTCCTGCATGAGTTGCCCTAGCTTCTCAGACGTCTTGCTCAGCGCCTTGAGCTCGTCCTTCAGCTTCTTCAGCGCCACGAGGTACTCCTCCTTCGTCATGTTTCCTGACCTGTAGAGCTCCCTCAGCCTCTCCATCTCATTCCTGATGGTCTCGGTCCTGTTGAGCCGCTCCTCGAGGAACTGACCGATCAGCTCAATCCTCCGAGCGGTTATGTTCTCGAGCTTGAGCTTGAACTCGAGGATTATCGAGCGGACGGCCTCCTTGTGCTCCTCGATTATCGCCCTCAGCTCCGACGTCAGGTCAAGGCCCGGTGAAAGGGTAGGCTCCTCCGAGCTCCCGTTGCCCTCCTGTGCCAGGACATGAGGCACTATCCCTGCGACCAGCAACGCGACTATCGCAGCTCCTATCATGCCCTTCACGAGGCTCATCGTCCCATTCAGGTAGAGACCCGCTGATAAGCCGATCTGGATTGGAATCCTCCAAATTCCAGCTCCCAAAGGTTCCCAAAGGTTCAAACGGTCCAGTGCCCTGAACGGATCCTGAGGTCCCGCGTCGGGCGCTTCAATTATTTTAATAACGTACGGGGGTTGACTTTACCGAAAGGGGTAAGTCATGACGAGTCAGCCCAGCTCGACGAAGTACGTGATCGAAGCGAGGATAGAGGTGGACGGACTCGTCGACAAGAACGACGTCGTAGGAGCGATCTTCGGGCAGACGGAGGGCATCTTCAGCTCCGACCTCGACCTAAGGGAGCTCCAGCGCACGGGGAGGATCGGACGAATAGAGGTCCAGGTCCACGCCCACGGCGACAAGGTCGTGGGGAAGATAACGATACCGACAAGCATGGACAGGTTCCACACGGCTCTGGTCGCAGCGTTGGTCGAGAGCGTCGACAAGGTAGGACCCTACTCGGCGAGGGTCGTCGTAGAGAAGATCGAGGACGTTAGGGCCGAGAAGCGAAAGAGGATCATCGAGAGGGCCAGGGCCATCCTGCTCGAGTGGGAGAAGAAGAGGGTGCCTGAGGTCGACGAGGCGCTGAGGGAGCTGGAGGAGTCGGTCGTGAGGGCCAGGGTCGTGAACGTGGGTCCAGACAATTTGCCTGCAGGTCCTGACGCTCTCACCTCAGAGGAAGTTATCCTAGTCGAGGGGAGGGCTGACGTCATCAACCTCCTGAGGTACGGGTACACCAACGTCATCGGGATAGAGGGCGTCAAGATCCCCTACTCCCTCGAGGAGCTGTTGGCGAGAAAGAAGAAGGTGATCGCGTTCCTCGACGGAGACCGCGGAGGCGACATGATCCTGAGGGAGCTGGCCCGGAGGGTGAGGATAGACCTCGTGGCGAGGGCGCCGCAAGGCAAGGAGGTCGAGGAGCTGAGCATGAAGGAGGTGGCTGAGGCGCTGGAGAACGCGGTCCCACTCCAAGAAGCCTTGAGGAGGATAGGGGCCCAACCGGAGAGGGAGCACCCGCCCATCGCGGAGGGCTCGAGGGAGGTGATAGGTAAGATCGTCGAGGAGGTCGAGGGCAACCTCATAGCCGTAGGCCTGAGGGAGGACATGACGGAGGCATTCAGGGTTCCTGTCAGCGAGCTTTATCAGCGGCTCTCGGCGGGCAATGACGTCAAGTACGTCGTCTTCGACGGCGTCGTGACCCAGAGGCTCCTCGACCTCTTCAGGGATAGGGCTGGAACCTACTACCTCATCGGTGCGAGGACTTCCGACCAGCTCGACGTTCCGCCGAACGTGAGGGTCTCCACGTTCGAGGGCATCAAGAAGCTCGCCTGACCTCATCGTCTATCTGATCGCTTGAGGCTCCGTTTCCTTCCTCGTTTCACCTGCAGGGCATGACCATTCGGCGGCAGGCCCGGTTCCGCTGCGGGTGATCTGCTTATCAGCCGGAGGTTGTAACCAACGGCTCCTCATCCCTGACCATTATCGGGATCCAATCCTTACCGTTTACAACCCTAACGCTCGACGCATTCATGTCCATCTCTCAATCACCTTCCTTCAGGTCAAAGAACAGCTCGTCCAAATTCTCAGTCAACTGTTGCACTATCTCCCTGACTCTGGCATGTGTCTTCTCCAAGCTCTCGCTCTTCCTCAACTTCCTCAAGGCCTCCTCGTCGAGCTGGTCGAGCGTAAGCGATCCCTGATAGAGCTCGCACGCTCCCTCAGAGAACTCGGGAGGATATACTGGCTTATGGGTGACCTCCACAAAGAGGCCTCCCCTGAAGCTGAAGGCGAGGTGATAGTTGTCAAAGAACTCGATGCCCGCTTCCGATTCCCATACCTCGATGTGGAACGGCTTGGTGTCCCCAATGATTAACGGGATCCCTTTCTTGCCGGTTATGACCTTAACGCTTGACGCTCTCATGACTCCTCCCCTCACGCTATCGCACATGAGGACCAACCGCACTCAAGGCACGTGGTGCATCCTCCCTGACGGGCTAACATCCTGCTACCGCACTCCGGACACTCTGCTGGGTTCTTCTCATTGGGAGCCTTCTTGGGTTTCAATCTCCGGGCGGGGCCGGTAGGCTCCGTCTGGGGGTGGCCCCGGGCAGGGTGGGCGCTCTGGGACCTTTCCCGATGACCCTCCTGGCCCAGCCTCGCGGGACCGCAAGGTCTCGCGGGGTCCGGTGGAGGCCGAGGGAGGACGTCTAGGAGGTGAAAGGTATGTCCCAAACCCAGTCTGTCAGGAAAGGGAGGAGGGAAAAGACTGAGAGGAAGAGGATGAAGAAAATCGAGGAAGAGCCAGGGGAGAAGAAAGAGGAAATGATGAGAAAGGGCAATGCAAAGGGAAGGGCGTTGGAGATATATCGCCAGCTCCAACAACTGGGACTCAAACCTTTCTTCGACGGCGCTACTATTGACCTCCATAGGGAAAGACCATCTGTAGTCTTCATCCCGAAAATGGAGACTATCGTTGAAGTAGAGAACGGACAGCTACTTGACTTCCTCAAAGGACAAGGAGTTCAAAGGGTTCTAATCGATGCACAGTTTCCCAACAACGCTGAGGTTTTGTCAGAAATCAGCAAGGCAGGCATCGAGGTCTATCTCCTAAAGCGAACGACAACGCTCTCGGCCTTCAGGAAGAGTCTGAAGAACAAACACGATCTGTCGGTCCCGAAGAACGACTACAACGACGCGATATTGCTTGCCTTTGTCAAACCGAAGTTCTTAAAGCGAGTTGACTGGCGATACATCGAATGCTGGAACTACATGGCGCTGTGGCGTGACGCTGACAAGGAGTTCCGAAGATTTGACAATAGAATAAAGGCGTATCCGAAGTTACGACAGGACGAAGAAGTGATGTCGCAATTCGAGGAAGTACAGGTTAGAAGAGAGAACGCCGCGAGAAGGTTCATCCAAGTAGTCCAGAGTTTCTATCCGGAAATCGATGATCTCTTTCAAAGATTAGGCATTGAGAAGGACCCTGTAGCCAAGGCCTACTGCTGTGAGATAATCCTTGAGATGCAGGGTTACCGGAAGTTCAAGTGGTTTCTGAAGAACGCAGGCATCGGCTTCCCGTTGCCGACACTTCTGAAGAGCCGACGAGGGTTGTACATCTATGATAAACGACTACGGCATGCCTTGCATCAGCTGACGCTCAAGGTCTACCATCTGGATCTATATAACGAGGCTGATAAGAGGAAGATTCCGAAGAAAATGTTTAAACTCGTGAAGAGGATCTGGAACTGGTGGCAAAGGCAGAGGATGATAGGCGACGGCCGGGTGGGGGAAGCCTTGGGGGTAGCCGGTCCCTCTCGAAATGAGAGGGTTGATCTGCTTGCGACCCGCCGTAGGACGGGGTCCCTGCGGAAGCAGGGAACCCACGGATAGAGACGGCACCTTCCAAGCCCCAGACACCCGGCCGTACTGATAGCACGACAGCCATCTACTAACCCACCCCTTTTACCCCTCTCATACTCATCGGTTCACGCGTCTATGGGCTCCATATCATTTTCAAAAAAAGTTCTTTAACCAGGCCCTTCGCCGGTTCTCTGAAGCTTATCCGTGGGCTTGAAGGACGGCAAGCTGTGAAGGCGAGGCCCGATGTGATAGCGCTGGACATAGAGACGACCTCGCTCCACGCCGACACGGGTCACTTGGTTTGCGCTGTCGTGGGGGACTTCTGGACTTCGAAGCTCAGGTCCTACGTCGTCAAGAGGCCCGAGCAGGAGAGGGACGTGCTCGAGCAGCTCCTCAAGAGGGTCGGGAGGTCGCACGTGCTCCTTACGTGGAGGGGTTCCTCTTTCGACGTCCCATGGATAGTGACCAGATGCCTGAAGCTCTCGGTCGATCCATCGCCCATCTATGCACCGCGTCACATCGATCTGGCGACGGTGGTCGAGAAAGAGCTGAGGCTGAGCAACACGTCGCTCTGGAACGTCGTCAAGTTCTTCGGCCTCAAAAGGGTAGAAGAGTCGACGGGTGCCGATGTCCCGATGCTGTACGAGGAGGCCCTGCTCGGCAGGAAGGGCGGGTTCTCGAAGATATTGAGGCACTGTAGGGAGGACGTCCAGCTGACCATAGCTGTTGCCAGAGTCCTAAGGCCCGTGCTCGCTCAGGTCTTCAGGGACCTTCCTCCTCTATCTTGATCCCGTGCCTCTCCAGTGCCTTCCGGATCAGCTTCACCTCACGCTTCAGCTCGGCCAGCTCCCTCAGCACGATCTCGATGTCCGACGGCATCACCGGTGAAGGGCCCCTGAGCCTCCTGATCAACGGGTCGTCGTAGGGGTTGACCACACACTTACTCTTGTGGCCCGGTATTTCTTTCCATAGCTTCGGCACGGACAGGTGTCGAGCCGGATTTGCGGATTTGCGCCGTTGTGATGTGGTTGGCGTGCGTTTATCAGTGAGGGATTAGGTGTCCTGTCGTGGAGCCCATCCCCCCTGACGGCCTGACCGACGAGGAGATCAGGCAGATCCTGTCACTGAAGAGGGTCGCGGTGGTAGGAATGTCGAGGGATCCGGCGAAGCCGGCGCATTACGTCCCGAAGTACCTGCTGGAGAGGGGATACGAGATCATCCCCGTAAACCCGACGGCCGACGAGATCCTCGGGCTGAGGGTTTACAAGAGCCTGAAGGAGGTCCCTGGGCCGGTGGACATAGTCGACGTCTTCAGACCGTCTGAGGCGGTTCCGGAGGTGGTGAGGGAGGCCGTCTCCGTGAGACCCAAGGTCATCTGGCTCCAGGAGGGCATCTACCACCCAGAGGCCGTGGAGGTCGCACGTGCCAACGGCATTAAGATCGTCTGGAACAGGTGCATGATGAAGGAGCACAGGAGGCTCTTCGGATAGAGATCGATTCCAAAGCCCTCAAGTCCAAAGTCCAAGAGGCCCGAGCTCCAGCTCCATGGCAGCCACCGGCATCTCGAGGCCGAAGGACTCCAGCACCTTTGGATGCACCTCACCGGCGAACCCGACCTCCGTTCCTCCGTGCGTCAACGCAACCGACCTCCCAGGCACCATAAACGGGTAGTCTCGTTCGACCGGAGCGATCTCCCTCTTGAAGTACCTCGAGAGCTCCTCGTAGATCGATTTGATCTCCGAGTAGGAGGCGTTGGCGTGGGAAACGACGCAGGCGGCCTTCACGACCCTCCTCGTCATCTCCGGCCTCTCCGGATCGTAGAGGACCACGTCTCCGACCTCGAAGAACCTCTGGGGGTAAGGGTTGTGCCGGTTGACGGCCAGCGTCGTCAGGAGACCCGGGAGCAGCATCGTCCTCAGTATGTCGTACTCGGCCGATACGGGGTTCAGGATCCTCACGGGTTCTGGTCCGGTGACCGAGAGCAGCTCGTAATCCCTCCTGTAATTGCTCAGGACGGTGTTGAAGGCCTCCGTGAAGCCGAGGCCGATGAATGCGGTCCTGACCGCGTCGAGGGCCCTCGTCTCAGGCAGCAGCCCTCCGAAGGTCATGGTGTCGGGGAACTCGGGGACGACCCTCTCCTGCATGGCGATGAAGACCTCCTCGGCGAAGTCGATCGGGTGGAGTATGTCGACCCTGTAAGGAGGGACGTACACCTCTACCGACCTTTTGCCACGCGCCCTCGCTTCGAGCCTCATCATCCTCAGGGCCCTCACGATCTCCCTCGCGTTCAAGTCAACGCCCAGAGCGCTGTTCACCGTCTCCACGTCGACCCTCCACCTCTCCGGCCTCAGGTCAGGGGTCTTGAAGCGCTTCCGTCCGTCGACGATCGTCACCGAGTACAGTTTGCCGCCCATGTCGTGGAGCGCATAAACGAGAATGTTCAGCGCCTTCGAGATAGCCTCAAGATCTGTTCCCGTCACGTCGATGAAGACGTCGGTCGTTGAGGTTGTCACCTCGGTCAGGGACGAGTTGATCACCGGTGGGAAGGAGAGGACGTCGCCCTTGTCGTCTATCAGGAGGGGAGCGACACCATACGGTCTGACGAGCTTCGCGTACTTCCTTCCTGTCTCGAGCCTCTCGAGGATCTCCTCCCCGGTCATGGGGAAGGACTCGTGTAGCGGGACGAACCTCACCTCGCCGAGCGGCCTGGCCAGGTACCTTATCGGCGGCCTTGTCTTGGAGGCGTCGTGGAGCCCTATTGCGACCTTCCTCCTGTCCCTTCCTAGGACCCAGTGGAGGTCCTCCTGCATCGCTATCAGCTCAAGTATGTCCTGCTCCTCAAACCTCAGCCCCCTAACGAGACCTGCGACGACGAACGGCCTCACGCCCTTCACGCTTCTGTCCACGACGACCTTCCAGCCGGAGGGTCTGCAGGCGATCTTCGGTGCTCCGAGCTCCAGCCCCAGGATCCCCTTCAGGGCCCTCGCGATCCCGGCATGCGACGAGAAGTCGGGCCTGTTCGGGTTGTACTCCGCCTTGACGCCCTCAGGTGTCACCTCGTCGACCGATATCCCGAGCTTCGCCAGCAGGTCAGAAAGCGCCTCAGCACTTATTTCCCTTCCGAGGAACCTCGAGATCCTATCAGGCCTGACGAGCACTGCTGGCATGCGGTCTCACCTGAGGTCGATCGGGTTGACGGAGCGGATCCAGTTGAGGTCGTTCCGGTAAAGCTCCCTGATGTCCTCGACGCCGTAAACGATGATCGCAAGCCTCTCGAGGCCGAGACCCCATGCCAGCACCGGATGCTCGACGCCGAGAGGCCTCGTGACCTCAGGCCTGAAGACGCCCATGCCTCCCAGCTCGACCCACCTTCCGAGGTCCTTCAGGTAGACGTCCACCTCCGCCGACGGCTCAGTGTAGGGGAAGTAGCTGGGCCTGAACCGGACCTCCCTCAGCCCCAGCCTCGCGTAGAACTCCTTGATCACTCCCATCAAGTGCTTCAGCCCCACGTCTTTGTCCATCAGTATCCCCTCGATCTGGTGGAACTCGGCGAGCCTCTTCCAGTTGACCCGCTCGTTCCGGAAGATCCTGTCGACCGAGAAGACCTTCACAGGAGGCTCCCTGTGCTCGGCGAGGTACCTGATCGTCGTAGCTGTCGTGTGGGTCCTGAGGATCAGCCTGCTCGCCTCCTCAACGCTCCACCTGTACCTCCACCCCTTCGACCCCGTCCCTCCACCGTTCTCATGTGCGGCCTTCACCTTCTCCGCCAGCCCTTCAGGCACCTTCCCCCTCTCGGGCCACGCGAGGTAGAAGGTGTCGTGCATCTCCCTCGCAGGATGGTCTTGGGGCTGGAAGAGGGCGTCGAAGTTCCAGAACGCCAGCTCCACCAGCGGCCCCTTCACCTCCTGGAATCCCAGCTCGACGAAGGCCTCCCTCACCCTCTTGATCAGCGATGTAAGCGGATGCTCCCTCGCTGCGAAGACCGGTTTGACAGGTGCGTAGACGTCGTACCTCGCTAGCCTCACTGAGCGCCACTTCCCCGTCTTGATCAGCTCAGGCGTCAGCTGGCTCACCTCCTCCACCTCCTCGATCTGTCCTGCCAGCGAGATTCCTTCCTCGGTCAGCGTCACGACGTGCTCCCTCACCTCCCTGATCGTCACAAGTCCTGCCCTTCTGGCGAGGCGCTCGCAGGCCGATGCCAGTGTCCCCAACTCAGCCAGACTCCTCGGACCATTAACCAGCGATTCCAGCACCCGCTCCTCCTCGATAGGCCCGTCTGGGTACCTCGCCAGCCTCAGGAGCGTCCTCCCTTCGGACTTGGAGACGTCTATCCAGCCGTTCCGCTTGGCCCAGATGATGCCTATTTCTACAACCCTCTCGCCGAGGGCTTCCTTCAGCTCCTCCAGCTCAGCGCTCCCTCCCCTCCTTCTAAGCTCCTCGACCAACCTCCTCTCAGGGAGGCCCCTGACCGCGTACTCCTTTGCCTCCTCGCTCAACTCTGCAACCCTGTCGACGACTACCTCCTCTACCCTCACCAACCCCTTCATCTGGAGCCTCTCGGCCGCCTTCGCAACCGCGTCGACCTTCATCCCGAGCTCCTCCGCCAACTCCTTGAAGGTAGCCCTCCGCTTCTCCGCCGCTGACCTCAGAACCA
>Ga0272447_1000134_pt1 | contig 54485 bp, 60 predicted proteins | sample YNPCB0133_FD_194589 | JGI IMG/M metagenome (GOLD analysis project Ga0272447, IMG submission 194589) | Hot spring microbial mat communities from Yellowstone National Park, WY, United States - YNP-CB-013-3 | ecosystem: Environmental > Aquatic > Thermal springs > Hot (42-90C) > Sediment | place...
TAATGTAAACCCTGAGAAATAACAAAATCGTCATTCTATCCGATAAAAGACATTTCATTGTATGAACAAAAAATCGAGTGAGATTTATAACGATACACCGGAATGGACTGCACTATCGCTACGCCGAGCTGGCCACAGAGCTAATATAAACCGGTGAAGCCTGCACATTTCTCCTGAGAGCGAGGGCATCCTGCCTTCGTAGACGCGACGAGAGCGGGACACCATTACCCCCAGGCGCGTGTATTACCCCAGGTATGCACAGTTACCAGACGACCGACTGTTGACACAGGGATGAAAACTGATATATTTGTGCGAGGAGTACTATAGAAGGGGGGCATATGGCACCATTCAACCGCAAACGTCTGGGAGTTGTGACCGACGGCTCACTGGTCGAAGGGTTGAATGTCCGTCTCGACAGCCAGCTGAGTGTCGAGGATGTGCGCGTTGGACAGTTTGTAGTAATCCAGGGGGAGAAGCACGAGTTCTTTTCAATGGTGACCGACATTGCGCTCGCGGCAACCAACCGCAACGTCCTTGCGAGTCCGCCAGATGGCGATGATTTCTTCCATGAAGTTCTGGCAGGAACGGCGACCTATGGCGCCATGCAACTCAAACCAATGCTAATGCTCCCCCACGACACAAACGAAGGGCTGCGCCCGGTCAAGACCGTCCCGCGCCATTTTGCGCCGGTGCTCGAAGCGAATGAGCAGGATTTTATGCGCGTCTTTGGCGCGGAAGACGCCACCCACTTCGAGATCGGCAGACCGCTCGATATGGATATTCCAGTCTGCATCGACCTCAACCGTCTGGTAGAACGCTCGAACGGTATTTTCGGCAAGAGCGGCACCGGCAAAAGTTTCCTGACCCGTCTGATCCTGTGCGGCATCATCCGTTCTGGCGTGGCGTCGAACCTGGTGTTCGACATGCACAGCGAGTACGGCTGGGAAGCGGCTGCGGAGGATGGGAGATTCGTCAAGGGGTTGCGACAACTCTTTGGTGCACAGGTGCTGATCTATTCACTCGATGCCGAATCCTCGCGCAAACGCGGCGTCAGCGTGGATGAAGCCATCACGATTGGGCAGGATCAGATTGAGGTCGAAGACATCCTCCTGTTGCAGGACGAACTGAATCTGACCGCCACTGCCGCCGAGTCAGCTTACCTGCTGGTTGATCGTTACAGGCAGGAGTGGATGAAGACGCTGCTTGAAATGAGCAGCGACGACATTCGGGCATTTGCCGAGAGTGCTGGAGCACATGCAGGATCGATCAGCGCCTTGAAACGCAAACTGGAGCAGATCCCGCGCCTGGGGTTCATCCGGCAGCAGTCGCAGACGGATGCGATTGACCGGATGATCGAGCATCTGGCGCGCGGACGGCACGTGGTACTAGAGTTTGGGCAGTACCGCAGCGCCCTGGCGTATATGCTGACAGCGAACATCATTACCCGCCGCATTCATCGTCGCTGGGTCGAACAGACTGAAACCTTCCTGCGGACGAAGAACGCTGCCGACAGGCCACGGCAACTGGTGATTACCATCGAAGAGGCGCACAAGTTCCTCAACCCGTCTGCTGCGAAACAAACAATCTTCGGTACCATTGCGCGCGAGTTGCGCAAATATAGTGTCACGCTGCTCGTCGTCGATCAGCGCCCATCGTCAATTGACCCGGATGTAATGAGTCAGCTTGGTAGCCGGATTACAGCGCTCCTCAACGACGACCGGGATATCGAAGCCGTCTTCACCGGCGTTAGCGGCGCTGCCGGTTTACGCGCCGTGCTTGCCAGCCTCGATACGCGCCAGCAAGCGATGGTGCTGGGGCACGCCGTGCCTATGCCAGCGGTCATTCGCACCCGTCCCTATGATGCAGCATTCTATAAGGCGATGGGACACGTCGAAACGTCACCTGCCGAACGCCGACGTCGTGCATATGCAGAGGCAGATGAGTTGTTTCCGTCATAATCTCACTGTTCAGGCAGGCACTGCCCGCGCCTTCCCTTCCATCCTTAGCGTTCCACATTCAGCGGCGGCGATTGCAGGATCATGCCCAGGCGTGTTTTGGCAATGACTTCGAGTTGTGGTTTGTTGGCAGTGGCAGCCAGGTCGGCGGCCTGCTGAAACGCAACGATTGCACCCTCACGGTCACCGCGGGCTTCACGCACGCTGCCGAGGAGCAGATGCCCTTCCGCCCGGGCGTCGGGCTGCGCAATGAGTGCCGCAGCATCAGCTTCTGCGGCATCAGGAAGACCTGCCTGGATCAACAGATTGCCGCGTTCAAACAGAAAGCCAACATCGCTGGCAGCCTGGCGACGCGCCTGCGCAAAGAGTTCCTCCGCCACCTGCGGATTACCGGCGCGCAGTTCGAGAACGCCACGCCAGAGCGCTGCCTCTGGATTGTCGGGAAAGCGCTCATACTCCGCGCGCGCCAAGTCAAGCGCTGCGGCAAACTCACGATCGGTGAGCAGACGACTGATCGACGCAATATCAGGTGCCGGTTCGGCAGGAACAATCACTGACAGAAGCGCCAGGAGAGTAATCACGACTGCCGCACCAGTGCCGATGAGCGCCATCCGGCGGAAACGACGGGCGCGCGCATCCGCAGCAATCGTCAGCGCTCGCTTCCAGGAGGGGCTATCGTGCAGGTCACGATCACGACCGGCACGCTGAACTACACCGACGATCGCTTCCGCATTCGCCCGCAGTCGCTCCCGCAGGAAGTCGGCGCGGTTTGTTTCCGGGCGAATATCGGCACCCGCGCCAACTGCATCGATCAGCATATCGATTGCGTCACACGCACGGAGAAATGCCACTGCATCGTCCGCTGCCATACGGGCACTGACCGCCACCCGCTCGGCGTCGTCTAGTGCGGCGCGCAACCGCCCCAGCGGGGTCTGCGCAGCTGCTTCAATCGACGGTCGCCATTCACGTTTCATCGCACAGACAGGTTCACTTTCAGATATAATGCCTGACGTTTGTATCATATCGCACAATGGCACAGAATGGTGCATCATCCTCATATCAGCAGGAGGAAGACGACCCATGCGCCTGATCATCATTCGCCACGGCGAAAGTGTGTGGAACCGCGAGGGGCGGTACCAGGGGCAAATGGATGCGCCGCTTTCCGAACTCGGATTGCGCCAGGCAGAAGCGCTCGCCGAGCGCCTGCGCAACGAGCCGCTGGATGCGATTTTCACCAGCCCATTGCAGCGCGCGGCGCGCACTGCAGAAGCAATCGCGCGCTATCACCCTCACGTTCCGATACACACTGCACCCGCACTGCTCGAAATCCACCATGGCGAGTGGCAGGGATTGCTGGTCGAGGAGGTGATCGAGCGCTACGGCGATGGTCTGCGGGAATGGCGCCTGCATCCAACCCGCTCCCAAATGCCCGGCGGCGAGAGTTTCAGCAACGTGCTGAAGCGCGTGCTCGATTTTAAAGAATGGTTGCTGCGCGAGTACGACGAACGCACGGTGCTCGTCTCAACTCACGATGTGGTAGTCAAGATTCTGGTCGCCGATGCGCTCGGCATGGATATGGATCGGATCAATCGCATCTGGGTAACAAATGCCAGCATCAGCGTCATTGAATACGGCGATGACCTGCCATACCTGGTGAGCCTCAGCGAAGCGTGTCATCTTGGTCGGCTTGAAGTCGCGCGCGAAAATCAGAAGGCACTGTAGACGCTGAACGTTGCATGTTGCACGCTTAACTCCTCACTCTCGTGGTATAATTTAATGCAAAAGGTGTGCAAATTCAGGCAAAAACCTTTGCAAATAATTCCAGTATTGACACACGCAGTGACCGGGCGCTATAACTGTTCAGCATTTCACAATCTTATGCGCTGCATAGAAAGGTGCGCGTAATGGCACATACCCCTTTGCACCTCGGCGTGCCTGAGCAGCGGTTGAACGAGCCAGCTGCGACGACGCGCACGGTGCCGATTGGACTGGGAGACATTCTTCGCCGCGCCGATCTGCTCAACGATATGGCAGAAGTCGAGCGACAGATGCTGGCGCGCACTGCTTCACGCTCACCGTTGCTGACCGCAGCCGGAACCTACACAATTGCTGCTGGAGGGAAACGGCTGCGCGCTGCGCTGGTGCTGCTCAGTGCCCGGCTCGGCACCTACGACCTCAGACGCGCGCTGCATCCCGCGATTGCTATCGAACTCCTGCACGCCGCTTCGCTGATCCACGACGACCTTGTGGATCACGCCGGGCAGCGCCGCGGGCATGTGACCGTCCATACCCGCTGGGACGCCGATGTTGCACTGCTGCTGGGGGATTATCTGTTTGCGCTGGCGGCGAACGAACTGGCCGCCGAGCCTGATCCGCGCATTATTGCCTTCTATACCTCCGCAGCGCAGACGATGGTCGAAGGGGAGCTGAATCCGGTAACGCATGTTGAGCCGCTGGCAACTGCGGTTGAACAGTACTACCGCAAGATCGGGCGCAAGACGGCAGTTCTGTTCGAGGCGGCGTGTAAAGCAGGGATTGCTGTAGCGGGCGGCAACCAGGAACAGATCGATGCCCTTGGACGATTCGGCTACGACCTGGGGCTAGCGTTCCAGATCGTAGACGACGTGCTCGACTATACTGGCGACGAAACTGCGCTCGGCAAGCCAGCTGGCAATGATCTGCGCGAAGGAACGCTAACACTGCCGCTCATGTATGCAGTGGCGCAGAGCCGCAACCCGCTGCTGCGTGCGCTTGCGAATGGTCAGCGCCCGGAACCGTCGCGTGTGCCACAGATCGTCGCTGCGGTGATCGCTAGCGGCGGCGCCGATCGTGCGATGGAGGAGGCGCGAATGCTGGTAGAACGTGCCCATCAGCAACTTGCATTATTCGCAGCAACCCCAGCGCGCCGCGCCCTGGCAGAGATCGGCGAGTTCGTGTTGAACCGGAAGAGTTGAAGTGTCTGCACGCCTATTATCCATTTCCTTCCTGCGCCAGGGCGCGCAATACGCCGCGTCGGGTGACCATGCCTACCAGGCGCCCTTCGCTATCAACCACAACCAGATGCTGGCGCCGGTTCTCAATCAGCATGCGAATGGCGTCGTACTCACTGGCGCGCGATGATATGAGATCAGGGGTCGATGCCAGTTCCATCGCAGTGACCCCGCTCGTCGATGCCAATGCTGCAAGCGGCGCCCGATCCCCTGCCAGCGCCGCAATCCAGGCAGAACGCAGCGGACTGCGTACCCGTCGGGTCGCGTCGGGGATCGAGACGACACCGGTCGGATAGAACCCATTTACCAGCACGACTGCCTGGATCGGAGTCTGGAGCGCCTGCAACAGTACGGTGGCCGCATCGGCGCTGCTGGTGGCGGTTGGCACGAGCATCTGCATAATCAGGCTCACAGGTGGCGGCTCACTATTGCGCACATGCTGCGACGGTTGCACTCCGTCGAGTGCAGCGCGCAACGCCTGTTCGACCCCAAAGATGCCGACTAGCCGCCCATCACTATCGGTGACCGGCAGGGCATCAAGACCCCATTCGACCAGCAGGTTTACCGTATGGGCAAGTGGCGATTCGATATAGATCGCACGCGGCTCGCGCATCACATCGCGCACCGGGCGCACTGCGACGCGCGCAAGCACTGCGGCGCGTTCAGCATCATCGAGTTCTGCCAGCGCATCGAGCGCAATGGCACCGAAACGTTCGGCATCACTCGACATCAGAACGCCAGCAAGACGCTGACCCTCAACAACTGCCAGCAATGGCTGACGTGATCGCGCCAGACGTTCGATCGCTTCAGCAAGCAGCATATCCGGCGGAATGGTCGCAATCTCGTCGCGTGCGGCATCAGCGACCGAGCGACTGCCAAACGGACCGCTCGAACGGAGCACCGCGCGGTACGCCTTGATATCTTCGATGGTGATCAATGCGTCCCCCAGCATCTCATCGAGCGTCGGCAGTACCCGCGCCACCCGCTCAGCCCGATCAAGCCATTCGATCACAACCGGCGTCTGCTGGCTGAAATCGGCGATGCCAGCGGTGCGCAGGCGATGGCCAGATCCAAACCCGGCAATACCGCGCAGCACCGTGGCGCCCGATGCGCCTTCGCGTCGCAATCGGTCGAGCGCAACGAGATAGAGCGGTTGACCATCAGCGCTGTCACGCTCACTGAGGTAGATCCGCACACGCTGAAGAGGTTCGCCTGCTGTCATGGTTCTTCACCTTATCGGTTGTGGTCGCACTGCCCGGCATCGCCGGTCTCGGGCATGGCACCCGAACAGGTTCCAAGTATAGCACTCCTGTGGCGGATGAAAAGTTTGTTATCCGATTACTCTTGACAATGCATAAAGCGCGTGATATACCAGAGCATCAATAAAGGCATCAGCGATGCACCGCCCTCTTTCCTCGTTCCAGCCGTGACGGTCATCCGTGAAGTCTCTGGAAAATGTTCGAACAGCGCACACCTGGCGTGTTTTCTAGCGCACTGCGCTCTTCGGTCAGACCACGCATGCAGAGGGAGAGGAACGATGGTCAAAGCGCTCGTTCTCACTGCAATCACCGGCACGCAGATCGGTAGGCGCTACACCGTCAGCGAGCGCGTCAACACGATCGGCAGCGGATCACAGTGCGACATCGTGCTCAATGACCGCCATCTGAGCACGCGCCATGCCGAGATCCGCCAGATTCTCGACCGATGGTTCATCGTCCCGCTGAAGCCTGGTGGCATTTCGCTGAACGGGCTGCCGGTGCGTGGGCAGAGTCGGCTCAACCCCGGAGACCAGTTAACGCTTGGCGGAACAACCTATTGCATCTCTTACGAGGAGCTGGAAGAGCGCGCACTGGGCGTAACGTCCAACACACAGACCAGCAGTGTCCCACGGTTGGGCGAGTATTTCGTCCGACGCGGCATCCTCACGCCGGAACAGGTTGCGCAGGTAGTGCAACGACAGTGCAACATCTCATCGAGCGACGTGAAACTGCCGTTTGGACAGATCGCCTACGAAATGGGGCTGATCAGCCGGACGCAGCTCGAACAGGTATTGAATGAACAGCGCGCCGACTTCCAGACTAACTTTCACGATTGAACGTTCGCACCAGTGTGCGCTGTCAGCGCTGCTCTTGCCGCTTCCAGGCGGCGAAGTGTGCGCGATTTGCCGAGCGCAACCAGGGTATCGAAGAGCGGTGGCGCAACGGTTCGCCCCGTCACTGCAACGCGAATAGCGCCGAACAACTGACCGGCTTTCAGCCCCAACTCCTCGCACAAAGCGCGTAGTTCGGCTTCAAGCCGATCATGCGTCCACGGTTCCAGCGGCACAAGCCGGGCATGCGCTGCCTCGAGCGCGGCGACAGTCGTAGTTGCATCCATTTTTTTCTGGATAAGCAGCAGTGGATCGGGCAGCGTCACCTCACGGAAAAAGAACTCCAGCAGTTCAGGCGCCTCGCCCAGTTCCTTCAGGCGCTCATGGATCAGCGGCGTCAGTTGCACCAGATACGCACGCTCGCCAGGTGTTGGCGGATCGCTGATCAGACCAGCACGCGCCAGAAACGGCGCTATAGCATCAGCAAGTTGCTCCGTCGTCAGGCGGCGAATGTAGATGCCGTTCATATCAAGCAGTTTCTCGGGGTTCCAGCGCGCTGGCGACGGTTGCACCCGGTCGAGGGTGAAGCGTTCGATCAACTCTTCACGCGACATGATCTCAGTGTATCCATCGTAACTCCACCCCTGAAGCGCCAGATAGTTGAGCATGGCTTCGGGGAGATAGCCGCGCTCCCAAAAGCGATTGGCAGCCACATCGTCGGCGCGCTTCGACAGTTTGCCGCGCCCGTCCTGGCGCAGGATCGGCGGAAGATGGGCGAATGCTGGCATCTCCCAGCCAAACGCCTGGTACAACAGCACGTGATACGGCGTGCTGGCAACCCACTCATCACTGCGTAACACGTGAGTGATGCGCATCAGGTGATCATCAACCAGGTGCGCCAGGTGGTAGACCGGCATCCCGCTCGACTTCACCAGCACAATATCGTACAGTTCCTCATTCCTGAACTCGATGCGTTCACCGCCGCGCACCAGATCGCGAAACGCTGTCACCCCTTCGGTTGGCGTTTTCAAGCGCACCGTATATGGGCGACCAGTGGCCGCCATCTCACGCTGCCGGTCGAGTGGCCAGTCGCGTTCAGGACCGCGGAATCGAAAGGCTCTCACGCCGCCTGCCAGCGCCTCAGCGCGGAGACGCTCAAGCTCCTCTTCGGTTGTGAACGACATATACGCATGCCCGCTCTCCAGCAACTGTTCGACGAACGGACGATAAATGCCAGCCTCGTGACGCAGCGACTGGACATACGGCGCATACGGGCCGCCGATGTCAGGACCTTCGTCCCACTCAATGCCGACCCAGCGCAGCGACGCCATGAGATCGTCGGCTGAGCCTGGGACATACCGCTTCTCATCAGTATCCTCAATGCGCAGGATAAACTGCCCACCGTAATGACGGGCAAAGAGCCAGTTGAAGAGGGCAGTGCGTACACCGCCAATATGGAGATACCCGGTGGGGCTGGGAGCGAAGCGCACCCGCACCGGACCCTGAATCTCACCCATTGTTGTGCTCCGTGATCCTTATCATAACGGGGAGTATACCAGTGCAACAATCGGGCGTCAAGGCGCTTGACATTCACACGGAAACGGATATACTATACGAAAACGTGTAGGAAGACGCTATGATCTATCTCGGCATCGCCGCCAAAATCCTGGGACACGCACGGTTATCCCGCGCAGGCGCACATCAATCGGAAGCCAGCGCACACCTCAGTGTCCGGCTCCTGTGGGTCATTGAGGCGCTTCGCTATCTGGACGCGCACAATATCCGTTTCTATCGGCTGCCCGACAATCTGCTGGCGCCGGAGGATCGCGCCGGGACGCCAGCGGATCAGATCGCTGCTGCCGCTGCCATGCTCGACGAGGTGGGCTCGTATGCGCGGTCCGCCGCCATCCGGCTCAGCATGCATCCCCACCCCGGCGCAACGCCCGGCGCCGCCTCTGAGGAAGCCGCAACACGCGCCATGGCGCACATCGCTTCCCTGGCAGCACTCCTCGATGCGCTTGGCGCCGGTCCGGAGAGCGTTGTCGTGGTCCACATCGGCGGCGAGGGCGGGGATTGTGCAGCTGCGGTGGAACGATTCGCCGTCCGTTTCGAGCGGATGTCTCCCGCAGCCCGGCGGCGCATCGCCATCGAACCCGATGGCGAGCGATTCGGGTTGTTCGCTGCGTTGCGTCTCCACCGGTTCACCGGCATTCCGGTGGTGTTCGATGCGTTCCATTTTCAGTTGAGCAACCTGGAGCGCATCGGGCTGAGCGAGGCGTTGGGGCTTGCTCTGGCGACGTGGTCTCCCGGTGTGCGCCCGGAGGTCCATTTCAGCACCCAGCGCACCGAAGCGCATCTCAAGCGAGCGGGGCATGGCACGCCACAGGTGGTTGCGCCGCGCGCCGGGCAGCACAGCGATTTTGTCAACTCGTTCGAGTTCATTGCATTTCTCAACGCAGCGCGGGGGTTGCCGCCCTTCGATGTCATGATCGAAGCCAAAGCCGCCGATCTGGCGCTACTGCGGCTGCGCGACGATCTCCGACGCTATGCGCCTGAATATGTGGGTTGGGTCGTCTGAGCGCATGCCGGGAGCGCAGGCGTCTCCCCGCTGCGTTGACATGAACCGTGGATGGCGGGCGATACCTTCGCATTGACATGAACCACGGATGGGCGTGGTGGCAGGCGGTGGTGCGCTTTTGCCCCTCATCCCCCCAATCCCCTTCTCCCACACGGGGAGAAGGGGGAGTGTGGGCGTCCTGATGGCTGAAATGGGAGATGGCACGCAGGGGCTTGCCAAAAAATCTACCCCTGTGAGCAACCCCCTTCTCCCACACGGGGAGAAGGGGGAGTGTGGGCGTCCTGATGCCTGAAACGAGGGAGGGAACGCAGGGGCTTCCCAAAAAACCCGCCCCTGTCAGCATCCCCCCTGTCCTCTTCTTCCACGAGGGGAGAAGGGGGAGTTTGGGTGACCTGATGCCCTTTTTCCCTCACCCCCTGCCCGCTCTCCCGCGCGTTCAAGGGCGGACAGAAAATATGTGCGATGCACATTTCCGGCAGCATCAGAACGCCATGGTAGGCAGGTTTGGAACCCGCCCCTACCAGTGCAGTGCGTAGGGGCGGACAGAATAGCAGACTGCGCATTGCAATGCCAGAAAACATATCTTTGCTCAAACGTTCTGTCCGCCCTTAAACTCCCGCGCGCGGGAGAGCGGGGAATTGGGCATCCTGATGCCCCGCCGATGCTCAAGAGTGACACAGGAGCGACCATGCACGATCATCATTCAAACAGCGCCTTCCTCGACGATATTCCTGCCGACGCGCCAGTGCTGGTGTGCGTGGTGACGCGCGTGGCAGATTTTGACCGGATTCGCGCCGGGTGGTATCGCGTGCCGCTCGACAGGGTGCGCGTGCCGCTCACCGCCAGCTACCTGGCGTTCTACCAGACGGCGGCGTTCGGTGCAGAGCGCTGGTCGGTGCGGTACCTGGCGGCCGTGCGCGCAGTCGGTCTGGCGTACCGTTACGAACTGATCCCCGACGAACCGTGCCATCCACGCGCCACTGCACGCTACTATCGCTTCGCGCTCGGTCCGCTGATCCGGCTGCCGGTTGCCGTGCCCAGTCGCCGGTTGCGGCGCGTGACATTCATCCCAACGACCTTCGGGCAACTGCTGACGGCGCGCGACATTGTCGATCTGTGGCAACCATCGCCAGCAATGCCGGAGATTCCCGTATGGGGCGCAGGGGTCAATGCGCGTGTGTAGTCAGGCTTCCGCTGGACGGAGATATGACGTCCTTCGGATTCGCAAAGGTCAATGTGCGTTTGCGGGCATCCTGCGGTCACCCGCGCGCCATCGTGCTACAATGGTCATCTGTGGCGCGGCGGATTGCGCTGATACCCGACTCGACGTCCCTGCAAAAACGCACCGCTGAGACGCCGGGAGCACAGAGGACAGGTGATGTATGAGTGAACAATTCCCCATTCAGTGGCGCGCTGCGGCGTCTTCCGCTTCCGAGTCGCGTCGCGGCGCTGCCATCACCATGATCGTCTTCCACGACGATCCATATCCTGCGGAACAGGCTATCGCGCGATGGAGCGCCAGAGCCAGCACTCGTTCGCCGCACTATCACGTTGCCGCCGATGGAACCATCACCCAACTGGTGGATGAAACGCGCGCGGCGCGCCACAGCGGGCTGGCAAAAATTGGGCGGGTGCGGAATATCGACCGGATCAGCATTGGTATCGTTATCGAGGGCGCGCCGCGCGCGGCGCGATCACGCGATCAGGTGATTGCACTGCGTCGCCTGACGCTCGATATTCAGCATCGTCATGGTCTGCTGGCGGAAGCGGCATTGCTGCGCTGGACGCCGCCACGCCCCGGTGTTGCGTATGGAACGCTTACTCCCTTTACGCTCCCGCCGCCGCCGGAGGCGCCACCTGTAGCGTTGCTGGGAGCGCCAGCGGTCGACGATACCCCCGAACGTCAGCGGGCGCTCTGGATCTTCCTCCAGAACGAAACAGCAGCGCGCACTGGCGGTTTCAACATCGGCGCCGCATTTCACCTGCACGCCGCAAAGCATGGTTTCGGCGCGCCGATTGCGCCCGGTTCGCCACGCTCTGCCTGGCTGACGGTCAATGGGCGACAGTACAACTACCAGCACTTTGCGCGCGACACGGCGTTCAACGAAGGGGAAAAGTGGGCTGAGGTGCAGACCCTCAGCGATCTGATCGCCGGCAATTTTCCTGCTCCCGGAACGCTCGCCTTTGAACTGTTGAAATCGAGTTTCGACGCCGGGATCGCCAGCAGTCGCACGAAAAACGGGAACACGCAGTTCAATCCGGGTTGGGCGTTCCATCGCACGGCAGCTGAGCAACGCCTGGGTCCGCCGTTGAGCGGCAGTTACCGCGTAACGGTCGACGGGCAGCAGTATTCGATGCAGGTGTTCTGCGGCGATGTGCTGTACACGCCGGTTGCCGCCCCGGAAACGAAAACCAACTGGAATGATGTGCGCAAATTGAGTGAGACGCCGCCGGGACTGCTGTCGAGTCTCCTCTGGGCTGAAATGTATAGAGCGAGCGGCGCCGCCTTCGATCCGGCGTCACCCTTCCATCAGGCAGCGATCGCCGCCCGGATCGGCGCACCACTGACCGATGCGTACCAGAAGGAGTTCCAGGGAACAACACTCACTATTCAGGTGTTTGCCTTCGATACGCTCTATCGCGTCGGCAACGGACCGGTCAGACGCCAGAGTCAACTGACACTGCCGCCGCAGGTCGAGCAGTGGAAACCAAAGATCGCTACGCCGCCGCCGGTGGTCGAGCCTGCCGTGACGCGCCAGATCACGCTGCCGACCGGCGGCTTCCCCATGCCGCCGGGGGACCGCGCCAGCCCGCAGTGGCCCCCGCCACCCGATTTCAAACCGCTGGTGACGGCAGCACAGCGTCAGGCGCTCTTCGGCGCATATGAGTTTGTGCCTGATCCGGGACGCGACCGGGATGGCATCCGTATCCTGGGATCGTGGGAGCAGGAGAATATCGTGACTGTGCAGATTCCGCAGTTGATCGGGCGCAACATTCGTGGCGCACCCGCCAATGGCGCGATCCGCTGGCATCGCCTGGCGGTCAATCAGTTGCTGCGTTTGTGGAAAGCGTGGGAAGAAGCCGGGTTGCTCGACCGGGTCATCATCTGGAACGGTTCGTACAGTCCGCGCTTCATTCGCGGGCGCAAGGACGATACTGCCGATAGTCTAAGCAATCACGCCTTCGGCACAGCGTTCGACATCAACTATGATCCCGCCACGAATCTCAACGGGCTGAATGCCGTTCCCGCGCTGGTCGGTCAGCCCGGATCGGTACGTGAACTCGCAGCAATTGCGCACCACTTCGGGTTCTACTGGGGTGGGCATTTTCCGCGTCTCGACGGCATGCATTTCGAGGTGGCGGTGGTGCAGCCGTAGGCGAGAGGGGCGAGAAGTGGGAGGGTTTAAGGTCGTTGCACGTTACACGTTGAACGTTGTATGCGGGAAGGGACCGAGCGATGTTGCCGACCCGCACTGTCTTCGCCAGCGCTGCGTTGCGTAGCGCCGCGTTACTGGCGGCGTGGTCCCTGTCTGCTCCAAAAACGCCGCCCGTCGATCCACCGCTTCCGGCGCTCACCCTGACTCTCGCCGCCGATCCGCCGGTCGTCCCGGTTAGCGAGACGGTCGTCGTTACTCCGACCCTCACCCATGCCGCTGATGTTCCGGCGTGCCGACGCAGCCTGTCACCGCCGCGCCCTCTCCCACGCTCCCGCTCCTGTTTCCAGGGACAGGTTTTTTAGGAAACCCCTGCCTTCCTCCTCTCGTTTTGGGCTTCAGGACGACCAAACTCCCCCTTCTCCCCTTGTGGGAGTCGGGGCAACACGCAGGCGCTCAACAACCTGCTCACGTCCAGCGACCCGACAGGGCAGTGGATCAAGCGCGCGGTTGCTCGTGCATGCATCGCAGAAATAGTTGACCACAACCCATTCCGCCCCCGCCCGTTTTTCACCAGCGCGCCCTGATGGTCGAACCAGAGACGGATGCGCGTTGCCAGGGTGTGGGTGTCTTCATCGGTGCAGCGCCACCAGTCGAGATTGCCGACGTGACCGGACACGAGCAGACCTTCGAGCGCCTCGATGTCCGCAACCAGCTGGCGCATGCGGGCATAGTCGTCTTCACCGGCATAGAGACGTGTCGTGACTGCCCTCGCATCTGCGAATGTTTACAGCTTCGTTACAGACTGCATCTTCCATCGCGCGGCGTCTTTTGGTATTGTACCAGCGTGGCGCAGCGAGGGAGCGCCCGGTATGTCTGGCACAGGTCGGAACGGATGCGCGAAAGGGAGATGCTGGCGATGCGTCAGGTCATCCGGCGAATGCCGGGGTCGCATCGATCAGGGGCAACAGCGCGCCGCGCGCGGGGCGTCATCGGCATCCGACGCGTATGGGCGCACGAATGCGGTGCAGAAGCCATCGAAGTGCTGGCACTAGTCGCCGCGCTTATCGGGCTGCTGGCGCTTCTCAGCCTGGTCGTGCGCGACCGGGCTTCCGCGATTGGCGGCGCGGCGACGGCGACGCTCACGCGCTGGCTTGCGGGCGCGCTGGGCGCTGCGCCGGTCGGCGGGGCGGCGGTCATCACGCCGCCGACGGTGACGGCGCCGCCTCATACCATCGTGAGCCTGCCGCAGCTGCTGGCGCAGACGACGGACGCTGCACCGTGGGCGACGTGGGGGATCGGGATCGCGGGCAGTCTGTTGTCGACTGCAGCAGCGTGGCGGACCGCGACCGGCGGAGCGCTGCCGGCGGACGCCGAGGCGTGGCTCCGTCCGGTCGGCGCCGCACTCGACTGGGTCGTCCGGCAGGGTGCGGGGCTGGTCATCGGCTTCGTCGAGGGGGTCTCTGACACGATAGCCGGACTGGTCACGCTGGTCGGTGATCTGGGCAACCTGATCGCGGGGGACGCGGCGACGCGCCGCAAATACGGCGCGCTGCTCGACGCGCTGGTGCGCGACCCGCTGGGAACCCTCGCCCGTATCTTTGAGGCGATAATCGCGCCGATCGTGACGGACTGACAGGCGGGGCGCTACGGGGAAGCGATCGGCAGAGCGGTGTTTGAGCTTTTGCCGGCAATCCTCGCCATCGTTACCGGGGGGATGGGCGCTGCGGGCTATGTGGCGAAGGCAGGGAGTGTAGGCAAAACGGTAGACGCGCTGGCGGACGCTGGGCGGGCAGCGGACGCGCTGACGGACGCCGGGCGGATCGCGGGCGGGTGGAGAATGCGGGCAGGGCGGCGGACGCGCTGGCGGACGCCGGACGGACGGCGGGGACGGCAGCAGGGAAGGCAGCGAGCCATGCCGATGACGCGGCGGATGCAGCGCGGGCAGCGGAGATGCTGGCGATACACTTCGAAAAATGCCACTTGGATTCAAGAATGCTGACGAGTTCACCCAATTTGGCGCTCGCTTGAAGGGTGGTTTGGAGAACGCCGCGTACGAGGGCGTTCAGGCCATCTTCCGAGGTAGTTCCGTCACCAGTGTAAAATATACAACAGGCGCACCTTTCGACGTTGGTCATGTGAGCGACTTTGATATCGCTCTGGCAAGTCCCACTCTCTTGCAGCGCGCTAAGTAACTTGGCATTGAGCTTCGGGGCGGCGGCACACGGACAGATCCGCTCGGGAGAGGAGATCTTGAAGCTTTGGGATTCCTCGATCTCAGAGAGGAACTTAGTCAACTTGTTGGGAGAGATGTTAACTTCACGATCTACAAGTCCATTGAAGATGCAGTGAGACGAAGCCCAAGTATTCTTGTACCGTAACTACTATTGCAATTATAGCCTCGATGAGTTCAAGAGGGAAGTATGAGGACTGGCGACCTCTACGGATTTAGGCATGATAATCCAGAGGCAGCGCGAGTAGCAGTTGAGCAAGCACTCGGTATCAAACTGGTTGCACACGAGAGCTTATATCTTGGTGGGAGATTACTATCGCCTGGGAAGCATGCGTGAAGAGCACTTTATACTGCAGCGGAACGTTGATCTCCTCGACAACGATCCAGCAGAACTAGAATTTCCTGAGGCAGGTATCCTACTTTACGTGGAAGGGACTGAGCGATCGGAAGAGCTTGAGCATTAACTACGAGGATTGCAGGACTAAAACTTCTAAGAAGAAAGAAATTTGATTGAAGCAGTTCATCGAACGGTTCGATGCCGACCTGCCACAGGTTCAGGAACATATCAGCGGCGACCCATTTGCGAAATCGATCATATGCCGTGGATGTGGCGCACAGGTCTGTCTCGTTCAACGCCGCCCACTGACAGCCGGTGCGGAGGATATACAAGATGGCGTCGGCGCAGCGGCGATCCGACACACACAGGCGACCGCCGCCAAACCGATGGGCGTTCTGGGATGCCGGAGATGGGAATACACCACAACACTGATGGATTTGGCACCTCTTTACCACAGCGCCTGTATCGTGGGTTATCCCCGTCAGATCTTTGAAGCTGGGGTGCAACATATAGAGGACGAACGCGTCCGGAACTTAATCCTTGACTTTCTCAACCGCGATCCACAGGATCCGCGCCCGGAAGCGATGGGTTGGGAAGTTATTGAAGGCCCGAGTGGCGTCATCTATCGGTTTGGGAGTCAACCGATTCCGGAAGGCCATCTTTGAAGTCAGCCCTTGGCAAAAAAGCATCTTGGTTTTGCTGTCTATTGTGACGCGGGTGAGCAACTGGATGAGAGCACAGGATTGGTTTGTGTTCCCGTCAGGCAAGCCTTAACAACTCCGAAATAGGACCATGGCCAGCGCGTTGCCCTGCGCAGCGGCGGGACGCTCTTTTGGCTGCTGAATGACCATCTCGGCAGCACAGCGGTCATCCTCAGCGGGACGACGGAGGCGGGCGAGGTGCGCTACCGGGCCTTCGGCGCCACTCGCTTCACGTCGGGGACGACGCCGACGAGCTGCCGTTTCACCGGGCAGCGGGAGGAGGCGGTGCTGGGGCTGTACTTTTACAACGCCCGCTGGTATGACCCGGCGCTGGGTCACTTCCTGTCGCCGGATACGGTCGTGCCGGAACCTGAGAATGCGTTGGATTACCAAGCTATGCATATGTGCATTTCAACCCGCCGCTCAACCTAGGCCTGCTGGCAGATCAATCAGGTTGTCGAACCCGGCCTGGAGCAGGTGCGGCAGGGGCGGATGCAGTTGACAGTGCCGACGGTTCAAAGCCTCCCGCCGCCCTGGCGTTTCAGGTAGAGGAGAAAGGAGTGTGATCCGTATGTCCGGCGCCAGGCCCTGCATACTGCGCTCATTTCGAATACGTACGGCCTGAGAATCGACTACACCCTATGGGGTTTTACTATGGGGCGTGAATATGGTGATGCGATCATGTTTGTAGGCGATCCCCCCTTTGTGCGGGCCGGGATTGATACTTTGAAGATGCTTGGCTTTCGTCTGCTCCCTACCGAGACAGGCAACGAAGTGGAGATCGTTCTCGATGTCACCTATGCGCCTGGGGTGGAAAGCCTGGGCATCACGAACGCCCTTGATGAAGCCGCCGCCTGGATGCAGGAAGCCAATCAGATCCTGCAGGAAGCCCGGCCACGGGTGCAGCGGGCCCGGGAGCAGCAGGCCGGGGAATAGCCGCATATTCCAAGGTCACCGCCAGCCGCCCTCTCGCCCTGCGCAAGCTGCCAGCGGGCAACGCCGCTGGCACGCTCTACTTCCTGCCCGGCGACCACCCTTCGGCTTCGCTCAGGGCAAGTCCTCGGCTCCGCCAGCGCCGTCACCAACCTGAGCGGTTCAGTAATCGCGCGGCAGTGGTATTATCCATACGGCGCAGTGCGCGCGAGCAGTGGCGCGCTGCCTGCCCGGCGCACGTTCACTGGTCAGCGCGCCGACGCCGCCAGGCTGTTACACTCCAACGCGCGCTACTCCGACGCGCCGCTGGGGCGCTTCCTCTCCCCCGACCCCCTCCTCCACCGCCACGCCCTCCCCCACCGCCACGCGCACGGCGACGCCGACCGCGACCGCCACCCCCTCCCCCACGCCTGTAGCGGTCGCCCCGCCGACGCTGAGCGCGACGTATGCCTACGACCGGCTGGGGAACGGGCGCGGCGAGCGGCGAGCGGCGTCGTCATCCGGCGACCATCTGGGGAGCGTGCATGGTTCCCGGCGCTCAGTTCCCAGCGCTCAGTTCCCGGTTCTTGGTTCTCAGTTCTTGGTTCTCAGTTCTTGGTTCTCGGTTCTCGGTTTCACCGGGCAGCGGCGTGATGCAACCGGATTGTTGGAGTATCGTGCCCGCTACGATGATCCAGCGCTTGGATGGTTCATCTCACCGGAGAGCATCGTTCCTGAGCCGGGCAACCCGCAGAGCCTCAACCGTTATGCCTATGTTCATAACAACCCCGCTGAAGTCCACCAACCCGACGGGGCACTGGATCGAAAGCGCGGTTGACAGTGCATGCATCGCCGACGATGTCTGGACATTCACCAGAACGGGCTGACGTGGGACAACGGGCTGGCGCTGGCGGCGAATGTGGGCGGGCTGCTCCTGCCGGGGCTGACCGGCTTGGGCATGGTGGTGCGCGGCGGCAGGGCGGCCGTCGCGGCAGCCAGCCACAGCGATGAAGTGGTTGATGCTGGCCGGGCGGTTGCGAAAGCCGCTGGCCATGCCAACGACGCGGCGGACGCGGCGCGGGCGAGGGACGAGGCGGCGGGGGCAGCGGTACATCGAGCCGGGCAACTGCACAAACATGCCAACCATGCCGTCAGCTACTTTGGCATCTATAAAATCAAGGGGAACGGCGAGACCTACAAATTCGGCAAGGCAGACCTCGACCGCGTGACCCAATCGTCAGGCCTGCCGACACGCCTGCATCAGCAGGTGCGTCAATTGCGCAAAACCTTTCAGGATGTCAGTGCAGAGATAATTGACGACCTTGGCTACGTCACAACGCAACAGGCAAAGCAAGCCGAGCGCGCTGCCTTGCAGCGCTATTATGAAACCACGCGACGGATCCCGCCGGGCAATCAGAAGAGCTTTCGACCAGATTAGGAGCGATTAGACATGGTGCGCTTTACAAGCCTTGAATGGGGAGCAAAGAATCCCTATCACTCGGAAACCCATCGGGCGATACGAGAGACATTGAACGCGTATTTCCCAACATGGAAGGGGTTTCTCAAGCGCAAGCCGGATTATAACTTGTGGTCCTATGTTGTAGCGAAGCAAGGCGTAACGAACCTCGAGGTTAAAGGACCGGATATCTCGCGGAGGCACAAGGAGTATGTCTACGGAATCTACTTGCCTGAAGCGATCGCCGATGTGCGCGAGTATCTGGACCTGGTATTTGCAGGGATCGGGCAAGTAGTGGCGGGGTTTAGGGTCGGCGCGGAAGAAGTGGCCCAGATGAAGGAGGAGTGCAAGGCTAAGTTAGGGTTGAGCTGAGTCGAACTTCGCGGCGGCGGTACACGGACTAGCCTGCTGACAGATAAACAGCGGGAAATGCAGGGGCTCCTTGATCTTGCTGAGGAACTTAGTCTAACCGCTGGGCGTCCGGTGAAATTCATGATCTCTGAGTCTATCGAAGCTGCGGTGAAAAGAGGCCCTAGAGTTACAATGAGAGATAGATAGTTTCGTAAGGGAGATTGTCAGGAAGCAGGACCTGATTAACGTACTGAGGAGAGAACGGAATGAGTGATTGGAAAAAAGCGAACGAGCACCGCTTGGCTACGCTCTTGTCTGGTTAGGAGCAGTGCTTCGCGCGCTTGGTGAGCGATATGTAGCATAAGTTAAGCGGTCAGAGACGCTGGCGCGGACGATTAACCGCTTCATTTGCCTTATGAATCCTATTGCGGGCGGTCGCGCTGCAGCGGAGCGACTGCAGCACGTTCTTCCTGCACAGCGACCACCTGGGGAGTGTGAGCGCAGTTCCCGGTGCTCAGTATCTCAGTTCTCGGTTCTCAGTTCTCGGTTCTCAGTTCTCAGTTTCACCGGGCAGCGGCTTGATGCGACCGGATTATTGTAGTATCGTGCCCGGTACTACGATCCGACGCTCGGACGGTTCGGCGCACTCGAGAGCATCGTTCCTGGCGCATGGCGCCGACCGCTGCGCCGCACGATGCGGTCGCGTAGCCAGCGTCGGCGCGGGGCGACGAGGGATGCGCGCTGCATCCTTACCGGTTTAACCATCGGAAGCGAATGATCAGGTATAATTGCTTCAGACAGCGCGCACCTCCACCTGTGCGTCATCATCCGCATCTGTGAACTCCAGGAATGCAACCATGGCGGTTGATATTGTTCTGCCGCAGATCGGCGAAAGCATGACCGAAGCGACGATCGGGCGCTGGCTCAAGCGTGTTGGCGACCGCGTCGAACGATACGAAGCGCTTGTGGAAGTCGAGACGGACAAGGTTTCGACTGAAGTGACATCAATCACCAGTGGCGTCCTGCTCGAAATCGTTACGCCAGAAGGAGCCACCGTGCCGGTCGGCACACTGCTTGCCCGGATTGGTGAACCAGACGAAGTGGCAGCGAGCAGCGCTCCAGAAGCGGACGTTGGGGCGACGGCAACCGCAGTGACGACGGATGCCCCAGAGCCAGCGCGTCCCCGCCGCGCCGACAGTCCACCGATCACGCCGGTTGTTGCCCGTCTCGCTGCCGAGTATGGCATCGATCTGAGCCAGATTCGTGGCACCGGCGCTGGCGGGCGCGTCAGCAAGAAGGACGTGCTGCGCTATATCGAGGAGCGACAGAAGGCTGCCGCCACGCCTCCGCCTGCACCGGTTGCACCGTCCCAGCCGCTCCCGACACCGGTCGCGCCGCCTCCACCTCCGCCGACACCAGTGGCGCCTCCGACCCCACCGCGCGCCCCTGTCGCTCAACCGCTGCCCGACGATGCCCTCCTCACGCCGTTGACGACAATGCGCCGCGTGATTGCCGACCATATGGTGCGCTCTCTCCGCGACGCTCCCCAGGCGACGACTGTCTTTGAGGTCGATATGGGGCGGGTACTGGCACATCGCGATCGCCATCGCGGATCGTTCGAGCAGCAGGGGATTCGCCTGACCGTGACCGCCTACATTGTGCAGGCGGTTGCAACCGCGTTACGCCGCGTTCCGGCGCTGAATACCCGTTTCACCGACGATGGCATCATCACCTATCGGCGTATCAACATTGGCGTCGCCGTCGCCCTCGATGACGGATTGATCGTTCCGGTGCTGCGCGACGCTGACGAAAAAAGCCTGGCGGGAATTGCGCGCGCGCTGAACGATCTGACCGAACGCGCGCGTATGCGTCGGTTACAGCCAGATGAGACCGAGGGCGGAACGTTCACCATTTCCAACCATGGCGTCGGCGGGAGTCTGTTCGCAACTCCTATTCTCAACCGTGGGCAGAGCGGCATTCTCGGCGTCGGCGCGATTGTCAGGCGCCCGGTTGTCATCACCCATCAGGGAAGCGACGCGATTGTCATCCGTCCGATGTGCTATCTGTCACTCACGTTCGACCATCGCGCATGTGATGGCGCCACTGCCGACGCATTCCTGGCAGCGGTCAAAGAGGCGCTCGAAACCTATCCAGAGCAGTGACCGTTACGGCGCGATGGTTGGCGTCGGTTCGGCACGCCGCGCAACGCACAAGATCTCCGTCGGCACGGCGGTTGGTGCGGCGCTGCTCAGGATGATAATCCGGTCGGCGCCGTACTGATAGGTGCGGATCGGCAGGGGACGGTCGCTGAGACGCAACCGGACGCTCACAGGATACTCGCCCGGTCGTTCCGGTTTGATCAGCATTTCGATGCGATAGACGCCGTTGGGCGCTACGCTGCCGCCGCTCACCGCACGCCGCCCGAAGTAGAGTAGGAACGACTCGCGCGGCGGTCCGGTGCTGGTGATCACAATTCGCTCCCCTAATCGGCATTCGAGGCGCAGGAGTTCCGCCAGCGACACTTTTCAGGGGTTGGTGTCGCTGCTGGCGGAAGCGCTGGCGGAGGCGCAGAGGGTGGCGCCACTGCGGTCAGCGCAGGCAAGACCCCAGGTGTTGGTTGAGCAGTCGGCAGTGGCAGAGTCGCTGTTGGCGCCAGCGTCGGTGTTGGTGTTACCACGGCAACCACCACCGACGCCTCCGCGTGAATGCCAAACCGACTGATTGCCAGAATGCTCAGATCAGGGGAATTGCTGTTGCATCAAGAAACTCGAAAGTACGGCGACCAGACTCAGTGGGTGCCGGGATGCCAAGCGGCAACAGTTCGATACGCTGCACATTATCGATTTCATAGATCAGGCGCACTGGCTGACCTGCAATCCGCGGAGATCGCTCAAAGCGCGGATTGCGGATAACCAGTGGCAGCGTGACGAAGTAGAGGAATAGCCAGAAATGCCAGCAGCGCCAGCGGAATGAGCCAGATCGGTATCAACGCCTGCTGGATGAACTGCGCCGATAAGGTTTGGGCGTCCGAACGTTTCTCGGTGCGCGCCTGAACCGAGAAACTGCGCGGTTGCGACGAACCGAGCCAGCAGACCGGTCCCTGTACTGTCAGGCGGTGTTTGTATGCGGCACCGGGTTCGAGCGCAACCGTCGCCTCACCCACATTGAACAACAGCGCCTGCTTATCGTCTTCGCCGATCAGGGTATAGCGCATCGGCACATTTCCCGCGTTCGTGAGCGTCAGGTTATAGCGAGCTTTGCACTATCCGGCAGCACGGCGCGGTTTCAATTCCAGCCGATGCTCGTTAAACGCCTGAACATTTCAGGCCGCCTGAGCAGCGCTGGCTTCGTTGGGGCGGCTCCGTGAGCGGGCATAGATGGCGACCAGATAAGGACTGGCACGGCTCTCCGGTGTGCGCGGCACAGTTGAGCGGTGCCATTCTTTGAACCCAGGTCGGTAATCGTCACCTGCCGCCCATCCCAATCGATGAACGCATGCTCTTCGGAAACACTCTCATCGGGCAACGGCAGATCATTGGTTTCTGCTCTGCCAATCGCCAGACCATCACCGGTCAGACTGAGCACACGCAGCGAGGCGCCAGCATTATCGAGCAGTTGCACCTGAGGCATGACTGAGGGCAGGGACAGCGCCGGGAAACCAGCGGCGGTGTGGCGATGACCAGCGATCGAGTGGCTGAAACCCGAGGCAGGGGCGTGCTGATCGCTGGAACCGGTTCGGGAAGAATGGTAACCGCTTCGTCAGGTGGAACAACCGATGACGCTTCTGCTGCGATATCACCCCCTGCTGACGGTTGTTGTTGCAGCGCGACCGACGGCATCGGAAGGACTGCCAGCGCTTCGTCGGGCACTGTGTCCGCAATCAGTGCATCATTGGCGTTAGCAACCGCACTCGCCGATGCACCCTCTGCTAGCGACGCCGCAGGCACGATGAGTGTCGCCTCCTTGCCTGCTGCTGGCGCCACCGGTTCTTCGATGACCGTTGCCTCCTCGCCTGCCGCTGGCGCCACCGGTTCTTCGATAACCGTCGCGCCCTCACCCGCACCTGGCGCCACCAGCGCAATGAGCATCGCATCTTCAGGTGCGGGAGTAAACAGATGCGCTGCAACTATTGCATCATCGGCGGCAGAACGTCGCTCGATGACCGTCGTTTCGTCAGCAGCAGCGACCGACAGACGCTCCCCCATTGCTGCAACCAGGTCGTCCAGCGCTTCTGCCAGTTCACTTATGTGACAGAAGCGATCCAATAGCGTAGATGCCAGGCAACGCTCAACCAGCGCCTCAAGATCGGCCGACACATTGGGGCGCATCGTGCGCAACAGGAGAATAGTGGTGAGCAGCGGCGGCAAGCCGACGATCATCTCGTACAGGATGGAACCCAGCGCATAGCAATCGACGGATGGATCCGGTTCACCTCCAGCGCGTTGCTCTGGCGCCTGGTAGACGGCGGGACTGGCGGCAGCCGGGGCGATCAGACGCGCAATGCCAAAATTGCCAACTTTCAGCAGATAGCTGCCGCCTGATCTGGCGAAGAGCGCACATGCTTCAGGCTTGAGCGCCCTGTGAACAACGCTGCGAGCGTGCGCTACACTCAACCCGACCGCCGCCTGACGCGCCAGTTCGATGCTCAGGCGCAACGGGAGCGTGTGGCACTGGATCGCATCGCGTAGAAACCCATCGGTGGTAGTTCACCGATAATGAACGCACGCCCCTCGCTGACCTCAAACTCATACAGTTCGGTGATGTGCGGATGATAGAGCGTAGCGACTGCGTGCATCTCGCGCTCGAAACGCTCACGGAAGTTGGATGGTGCAACGCAGTTGCCCGGTGCACTAACCAGCTGCGGACGGTGTAAAGGTCAGGATAACGGTGCACGACGCACCAGGCGCTGGCGACGCACCACAGTTGTCGGCACCGCCGATCACGCGCGCAAACTCCGAGGCATGGACGCCACAGATGGTTGCCTTGTCCTTGCGCGATATTAAGGCCAATCACGTGTGCAAACTCCGAGGTATGGACGCCACCAATCATAATCTCGCTGATGGTCCGCAATGCGTTGCCAGTATTCTTCAGCAGCAGCGTGCGCAGCGCACTAGCGATCCCCTTCGTGATGCTGCCAAACGCGATCGTTGCGGATTCCGCCTCGGCGCTGGCGACTGCGACCGTCGTCGGTTGCGGAACGGGTGTCGCCGACAGCGCAGAGGTTGCCGTCGGGCGCAGCGTGGTTGTAGCGCCCGCCATCGCTGTCAGTCGCGCGGTCGGCGTCGGCACACCAACCTGTTCAGGTGTTACCGACATATTTTACGCCGCAGCGGTTTGCGCCAGTTGCGCCTTGAGCGCCACATTCGTTGCCGCAAGCTCCTGCACATTCGCGGTCTGCACCGCCGACAATGAAGCCATGGTTGCCTGACACGATCCAGCAAGCACCGTTTAGGCGCTCGCCTGTTGTTCGGTTGACAGCGCTGCCACTGCCGATTGGGTCGCAGCCAGCGTCGCTTCCACGTCAGCAAGGGCCGTCTACCCCTGAAGCGCATGTCGGGTTGCGAGCGCGGCAACCTGCGTGGCTTCAGCACGAATGCTGCCGCTCTACACCCCTGCCAGAAAACTGCTTCCAGGAACGCGCGCCCAGAGCGCCACCGGAAAGTTCAGGCCATACAGCAACAGCAGGAGACCGCACAGTGTAACTGGCACCCGGAGTGGAAACAGCGTCGTCTGCATAAACTTCGGCGTGCAGCGTGCGCCTGAGCGAATCGGACACTTCATCGGCCTCTTCGTGTTGAACAATGCAATGGTTGCAGGTGCCGCGCCATTACGTCTGACCGATCTGAGTTTCGATCACCCGGCGCGGATCGAAATCGAGCAGAACCTGCTGGTTGGCGCTGCGTGACCCAATCTAGCGCCGTTCACCAACGCACAATGAGGAATATTCGCTGCAACATGCTGATCGGCGGCGCGAACGGGCTCAACCTACGCAGCGACGCCCTGCCCAAACTCAGCCCGATGCTCAGCATTCGCGGCAATGCTATCGGATCTCATGAACCGCCCAACAACCCATATCTATCGCCGGTTCAACATCGGCAAGGGGGCCACCGGCGACCTACTGCTCACCATAACCAACAACTGTTGTGAAGTCGCCAATGGTTCCTACAAGCCAGCGTTAAGTTCAGAGGAGTGCGGCGAAGCGGCGGGTTCAAACAACACCTTTTAGCCATGGCTGTAGACACACCTAACGTGTATTCCGTCCTTTTGAATCGAAGGAGCGCTTATTCCAGCGGCACGACCCCAATCGTCAGCGGGATATTGGTATACACCCGACGTTCGCCAGTAGCGATAACCAGCATCGTATCCGGCGAGCGCGCAGCGTTGTAGAAAGCGAAGCGACCCAGTGATCGCAGCGAAAGATGCGGCGAAAGAGCGCGGAACTCCGCGAAGACGGAAGCTCAGGATTGGCATCAGGAACCATGACATACGTGCACGACATCGACAAGAACGGCATCGACTAATGCAGCGAGCGCATCCGCCATTGTCAACAGTCCCGGCGCAAGATTGAGATACACCCGTTGTGCGCTAGCTGGCGCGCCCGTAGTGGAGGGATAACCTCCACCTCCATCGGCTATCAGCACCTGCAACCTGATAAACACACTCTAGCAACGGACAAACCCGACATGCAACACAGAATGCAACGCCCGGCGACGTTGGCTACGAGGCGTCGACTGGCAGGCGACTGCGCAATTCCTCCAGTTCGCGCTGAACATCGATCAATTGCTGCCGCAGGTGCAGGATCACTTCAACACCAGCGAGGTTCACGCCAAGATCGTCAATCAGGCGCTTGATGAACCGGATCTGCTCGATATCGCTCTCGCTATAGCGACGGATATTGCCGGGAGTGCGCTGCGGTCGAATAAGACCGCGCCGCTCGTACAGGCGTAAACTCTGCTCGTGCATTCCGCACAGCGCTGCCGCTGCTTTGATTGTGTAGTAGCGCTGCTTCATCGCCAGAATATTTCTGCCTGATTATCGTGCCATCGCCATCGCGCGCAACTGCTCAAACAGCGCGCGCTCCTGTGGCGAAAGATAGGTCGGCAACGAGACTTCAAGCGTCACATACATATCACCCCGCGACTGCGATTCGCGCAAACGCGGCATACCCTGCCCGCTAATACGTATCACTTTCCCGTTCTGCGTCCCGGCTGGCACCTTGAGCGTGACCGTCCTGCCGCCCATCGCTGGCACCTTCACCTCACCGCCAAGCAGCATCGTAAACAGATCAACTGGCACGCGGACGTAGAGATCATCACTGCGTCGCTCGAAGCGCGGATGCGGCGCCACATTGATCACCAGGTAGAGATCGCCCCGCGGACCGCCACCCATGCCGGGAGCACCTTCGCCAGCGATCCGCACCCGCGATCCAGTATCGACCCCCGGCGGGATTCTGACTGTCAGAGAGCGTATCTGACCGTTCGGCGATTGCAGTTGCAGGGTGCGCTGTGTGCCACTGAAGGCTTCTTCGAGCGTAATATCAACTGCATGCTCAATGTCCTGCCCTCGTGTACGATAAGTCACACTGCTGCGCACACCACGCCCACCGCCGAACAATGTCTCGAAAATATCGGCAAAATCACCAGTGCCAAACCCGCTGAAATCGGTGACTTCCTGATAGCGTTGCCAGTCGCGCCCAAACCGATCATACTTGGCGCGCTTCTCCTTGTCCGACAGTACTTCGTACGCTTCGTTGATCTCCTTAAAGCGTGCCTCGGCTGCCTTGTTGCCGGGATTGATGTCAGGGTGGTATTGACGCGCAAGTTTGCGATACGCCTTCTTAATCTCTGCATCAGTTGCGTTGCGGTCAACACCCAAAATCTCGTAATAGTCCTTGAATGCCATTGACCCGCTCTCTAGACTATACTGTTGTGCGCATTATTATACGAACTTGAGCATGGCATTGTCAAGGTTGAGGTTTGACAAATCGCGGCGTCTGATGTATCATATTACGTGCTGATAACGATATCCATGAGCCGAAGTGGCGGAACTGGCAGACGCGCTACGTTCAGGGCGTAGTGAGGGAGACCTCGTGGGAGTTCAAATCTCCCCTTCGGCACCAGCAGCAGGGGTAAATATCCCTGCCCCTGCTTTCACGATGGGGGATAGTTTAACGGTAGAACGCCTGACTCTGGATCAGGTAGTTGGGGTTCGAGTCCCTGTCCCCCAGCCAGCAAACGGCTGACCTCTAGTGGTCAGTCTTTTTTTATGATGTTCCCAGTGCGCTAGAATGGCACATATCTATCCCCTCCTACGCGGGCGTTGTGCCCACACGCAGCGACACGACCCATCACGATGGTAGGGAATCTGGTCCTCGGTCCGCACCGCGATGGCGGGACGCCCGCGCTCCTGAGAACTGCTATAGTTTTTTGCTCCTGCAAAAATAGAGACGCAGCGAGCGATTGGTGGAAACCTCTGCGCATCCTGCGTCCCAGCGATGCGTTTTTGCAGCAGCGTTATTATTCCTGTGCCCCTATGGGTTGCCAGGGAAGAGAAGCGCCGACCGTCGGTGGCGCCTACTCTCCCTTGACGGCTGTCCACAGATTGGTGAACGCCGCCGTCTGATCATTGCGTATCGCCCATTCCAGTCGTTTCATCACCTCATCGTCCGGTGCGAATCCTTCGTTGTACAGGTCGATGATCTCTTGCGGCAACAGTTTGATCCCTTCGACATTCGGCGAGAGATACCCGATGTATTCGGCGTTGCGTGCAGCAATGTCAGGGCGCATGAGGAAATTCATGAAAACGTGTGCAGTGTAAGCGTTGGGCGAGTCTGCCAGAATAACCATGTTATCCATCCAGATCATCCCGCCTTCCTTTGGAATAACGAAGGCAATCTCCGGATTGCCAGAGAACTCATCCCCAAGCCCGTTGCGTGCCTGTAACGCCGAGCCGCTCCATGCATGCGCGATAATGTACTCGCCGCTCGCCAGTTTTCGGTTCACGTCGCTGCTGTTGTACCCTGCCAGGTACGGCTTCTGCGCAATCAGCAGGTCCTGCACTTTCTTCAGCGCCTCTGGCGAGGTTTCGTTCAGTGAGTAACCAAGGAATTTCAGCGCAGCACCGGGGGTTTCGCGCTCATCGTCGAGCATACTGAACTGCCCGCGATACTTCTCGATCTGGGCTGTGTCGAACAGTGCCGCCCAGCTATCGACGCCGTTCGGAAAGAAGGATCGATTGTAAGCGATGCCAGTAATGCCGTACATGTACGGTACGGAGTAGACATTCCCCGGATCGAAGTATTTATTGAGCAGATTGGGATCGATATACTTCAGATTGGGCAGGAGCGACTTGTCGAGTTTTGCGATCAGTCCATCGCGCCACATGATCTCGACAGCGTAATCCGAGGGAGTAACAATGTCGTATCCGGAGCGACCAGCGCGCACTTTAGCGAGCATGTCCTCGTTGGCGTCGAATAGATCGACGATCACTTTGACGCCATACTCTTTCTCGAAGTCTTCGAGGATCGAGGGATCGATGTAATCAGTCCAGTTGAAGAATCTGAGTTCACGCGAGAGTCTGGAGCGATCAACCTGCAACTCATCGCCAGTTGACGGTTGCGTTGCTCCGGGCGCTGCGGTCGGCTCGGTTATGGCACCGCCGCCGTACTCACTCCCAGGGCTTCCAGTCGGCTGCCTGCCGCACGCTGCTAGCGTCAGTATTGCGATAAGCAGTAGCGCCATCAGCTTAGAGTGTCCTGTACGCATATTAGCTTCCTTTCTTAGGGGTTAGATCACTTCCTCCCTTTCAGTCCGTGACTCGCCCCCAATGCAACTCAACTCTAACCTCCACCTGTCAACCTTCGTCCCAACCGCCTGCGCACGATGCAGTGCAACCCTCGTTACGACCACATGTGCGCGAGATAGTGCGGTACAACGTCTCTACATTTTTGCGCCTTCTTGTCTCTTTCCTCACACCTCTCACCTTGTTGTTATATCTTCCGTCGACTCTGCACGAATTGCGACAGGAACACCAGGATAATCGACACCACCAGCATTAGTGTCGAGATTGCGTTAATCTTTGGCGTAATAGCGCGTTTAACCTGCCCATACACTTCGACCGGCAGCAGCGATACGCCGGAACCGGTGGTGAAGAAGGTGATCACGAAATCGTCGAGTGAGAGGGTAAATGCGAGCAGCGCTCCGCCGATGACGCCTGGCATAATGAGGGGCAGCGTGATGTGGCGGAACGTCTGCCATTCGTTTGCACCGAGGTCCTGCGCTGCTTCTTCCAGGCGCATGTCGAACCCCTTGAGGCTGGCGCGTACCACAATGACAACGAACGAGATTGTGAAGGCGATGTGCGCAATCGTTACTGTTGCCAGCCCGAACTGGAAACGAACGCCGAACAGAGATTCGAGCAGTCCAAAGGAGAAGGCGAAGAAGACAAGCAGCGCCAGCGCCATGACGATTTCGGGAATGACGATCGGCAGGTAGAGGAGAGCGTCGAAGCCAGTACGTCCGCGAAAACGGTAGCGTTCCATCGCCAGCGCCGTCATTGTACCGATGATCGTCGAAACCATGGTAGAGATCAGCGCAACGATGAGCGTGTTCATTGCAGCGCTGAGCAGGCGCTGATCGGCAAGTAGGCGCACGTACCAGTCAAAGGTGAAACCTGTCCATCGCACGCCGAAACTGTCGCGTGTGAACGAGAAAAGCACCAGCACCACGATCGGCGCATAGAGAAACGCCATCGTCAGCGCGGTATGTATGCTGAGCGCTAGCGATCCGAACGAACGGCGACGTTCGGATCCTGCAACGCGCACCGATTGCGACATTTGAACATCGACCATAATCAGACTCCCACCAGCGAGTAAACGAATGCTCTAGCAAATGCGTGAATACGCAACCCAATAGCGCACTCTACACTCCCAACACCTCTGTGGTTCCGCTGGCGAATAAACAAACGCCCCAACGAATACACACGGTGCCAGCGCAACGTTCAACGTTCAACCTTCAACGTTCAACTCTCGGTTCGCTTGTTTTCATGCGAGGCTTCCTGATGCCATAAAACGGGTGCGTCCTCGCAGCCAGGTTGTTATTTGTCAAGTCGCAGATCGCATCAGGAAGCCATCCGTCAAAAAATAATCGAACGGTACGTTCAACCTTCAACGTTCAACCTTCAACCTTCCAAACCTTCAACCTTCACCGATCCTCCTCGATCGTCGCACGGAAATAGATGACAATCGCTATGGTCAGCACAACCATGAAGACAATCGCCATTGCCGACCCTAGGGGCCAGTTCGGCGGATTCGAGCGGGTAAAAAGGCGTTGCAGCAGATTCCCCAAATAATCAACCTTCGCCCCGCCGAGCAGGTCGGAAACCACAAACTGCCCGACCGTCGGAATGAACACCAGAACCGACCCGGCAGCCACGCCTGGCATCGTCAGCGGCAGCATCACCTTCAGAAACGCGCGCACCTGGCTGGCGCCCAGATCGGCAGCTGCTTCCATCAGCGTAAAATCGAAGCGTGACAGCGAAGCATAGATCGGCAACACCATGAACGGCAGGCTACCGTAGACCAGACCGACCAGCACTGCCCCCTCGGAAGGGTAAAGCGCAACGCGCGGCAGACCCAGCGACTGAATGGCACTGTTGATGATGCCATTGTTCGACAGAATAAGCATCCAGGCATAGGTGCGCACTAGAAAGTTGGTCCAGAAAGGGATCAGGACCAAAAAGAGCAACACAGTGCGCCAGTGCGGCGGACTGCGGACGATATAGTACGCGAGAGGGTAGCCCAGAAGGAGACAGATGAGCGTCGTCCAGATGCCTGCCCAGATCGAGCGCCAGTAGGCGTTGACATACAGACTTTCCGTGAACAGGATGCGATAATTCTCCAGCGTAAACGTCCACTCGATCCGCCCACCGGGACCATTGACGGCGAAACTATAGAAGACTACTATGACCAGTGGCAGTGCGAAGAACGTGACAAGCCAGAAGAGACCGGGGAACAACAGCAGACCAAGTTGTAGTCGCTCATTACGGCGCAGGATGGCAGCGATGCGCCCCTCGCGCGGTTGGGAGTCGGAAGCAAGCGTATCAGCAGCCATCATTACCTCGCGCGGTCACTCGGTCAGAATGATCGCATTTTCGGCGGGCCACCAAAGATACCCTGTTTCGCCAGGTTGCCAGTAGGCGTCGCGGTCGAGCGTTGAGCGACTGTTCTGTTCCCAGAGATCGAACAATCGCGATCCTAAGCGCACGTCGATGCGCGTATCACTCCCAATATATGCTACCCGTTCCACCCGCACCTGATAACAGTTCGGTGTACCAGGCGGCGGCTCCTGCACCGAGAGAAACGCCTTCTCTGGACGGATCGAAAGGGTAACGTGCGCTCCCGATTCGACCGGGCGAATGGTCTGCCCCCGCAGCGTTAACCCGTCGTCAGAGAGAATAGAGACAATTCCACCGCGCTCAAGTGCTTCGACCTTTCCTTCAATGAAATTGGTCTCGCCGATAAAATCGGCAACAAAACGGCAGACCGGGCGCTCATAGATCTCGGTCGGCGTGCCGATCTGCAATACCTTCCCGGCGCTCATTACTGCGATCCGGTCGCTCATGGTCAGCGCTTCTTCCTGATCATGGGTAACATAGATGAAGGTGATGCCAACCCGTTCTTGCAGACTCTTCAGTTCGAGTTGCATCTCCTTGCGTAGTTTCAGGTCGAGCGCGCTAAGCGGCTCGTCAAGCAGCAGCACTTCGGGTTGATTGACGAGAGCACGCGCCAGCGCCACCCGCTGTTGCTGACCGCCGGAGAGTTGACGGGGACGGCGGGCGGCAAAATCACTCAGGCGCACCATGTCGAGCGCTTCGGTCACCCGCCGCGCGATTTCAGCTTGTGGAACCTTCTTCATTCGCAAACCGAAGGCGACATTCTCCGCGACCGTCATATGCGGGAACAGCGCGTACGACTGAAAGACGGTATTCACATTGCGCCGGAAGGGTGGCGTGGTTCCGACCGATTTGCCATGGAGCAGGATTTCGCCCGACGTGGGAAACTCGAAACCGGCAATCATCCGCAGGGTGGTAGTTTTGCCGCAACCGGAAGGACCAAGCACTGAGAAGAATTCACCGTCGCGGATCTGCATAGAGACGTGATCGACAGCGCAAACATTTGCAAATCGCTTGACAACGTTGCGGAGATCAACCGCTATCCCTTGTTTCATAGCGCGTCCGGCTTGCATTGTTCAACAACAGCGCGTCATAAGATAGAAAAGGACAGCCTCCGCTACGCTAGTGCGTTCGCCGGTCGGCATCATTGCATACATCCGGCGAAACGAGAGTGAACCGGCATCGTTGCGGCGGAGATGGAAGCGTACATCCCGGTCGGATTGTGATTGATACTGAATTATAGCACAACGTCAGGCGTTTTATACTGTATTGTTGTCGCATGTTTGACACGCGCCACAAATTATGATACGCGAGTTTTCGTTGTCGAGTGTTTACGCGCGGCACAGATTTTGCCACAATCTGCATTCAGCGACGCCCCTCAGGTGCACGCAGCACACCGCCTCTGGTTAATGCACCAGCACACATGCCCCTGGAGTAATCCAGGATGGATGACCCAGAGCGTCATGCCGGTTATTAATCAGATATTTCAGACGAGATTGCATCAGACAATGACGAGGGGGGTGCAATCCTGGCACGTAACGCCCTACTGACCCTTAACCGCGTTACCTTCGAGAATAACCGGGCAACGTTTGCCGGTGGCGCCATTGTTGTGTGCAACTCTGAACCGACGCTCAATCGTGCCGTGTTCGGGAACAACCGCGCATGGACTGCTAGCAGCGCCGAAGGCGGAGCGCTCTACTGAGACAACGACGACGATTACCAGCGGCATCTTTCGCGACAACTGGTCGGAGCATAGCAGCGGCGCTATCACGTTCCGTACTGATGGATTCGTTGATCCAGCAACGGTGACCGGCATAACCCTCAGTGGCAACCAGACGACGGGCGAAGGCGGGGCAATTCTGGCATACTACGAAATCACTGTCAGCAGTACTTTCAGCCGCAACCGGGCTGGTGGTGACAGCAGTGCGCTAATTTCTGATATGGATCTCAACTCGAACGTGCGACGATCACCGGAACGCAAACCAGTGGTAATGGCGTGCTGTACGGCGTTGCCATGCTGCGCGGCGCTCTGATTGATGGCAATGCCAACACGTCGCCGGACAGGAGCAAGAACTATCGTCAGCAGGATCAATCCGCCTGCGCTGCTATAGACGCCATCGTACCTTCCTTAACTGGACCAGCGCAATCGTTGCTCCTGCCGGATCGACCAGCATATGCACGACCAGGCGGGAACATTGAACGTTGAACAATGCAGGTGGAGGATTGAAGGCAACAGATCATCAGGGCGTCCGTGGCAGCGCCCGGATGCAGCAGCAACAGCAACCCTGGGATGCGTGTCTTCACGCCCGCACTGCACGAACCAGCCGTCTACCTGGGAACCACTGCTTCGGTGTTATTGCAGACACCACCTGCACTGCTCACCGTGACCAGAGGCGGAGCGTCAGGCGTAAGGTAACAAACACATGAACGCCAGGCAATTCATTACCACTGTATCGATCACCACAGGAGGATGGTTGATCCTGTTGAACATTGGAACGATATCCTGTCGCGCCCGGCGCAAGCGCAAGGGTTGCCACCCCGCCCGACCCTGACACCCGTTGTCGTTCCCAAAGAGCCGCGCTCTGAGGAGACGCGCCCTATGCAGCGTCTGGGGCGCATATGAGAACAGTTATCAATCTGACGACCGGCGTCCCGACCGCCGGGATGACTGTGCGCATCAATGATTCGGACGACCATAACCGAAAGCAATGGATAATGATGTCATCGAGAACCCTACACCGGGAACGTACGGCGTGGAACTGATTGTCCCTCCAGAGCATGGAACTTCCGTTCGGGGGCAATCCTGATCACCCTTCCGGAAGACGAGACTGTCTGACAGGACCTGGCATTCCACAGCCCGGCACAAGTGTCCTCGCCAGAGCCATCAGGGGATGCTGCGCCTGTACCGCCGCCTGCAGCGCTTCCGGTTACCGACGCATCGAACGGGACGCGATGGATGGCAGTGCTGGGCGTGATCCTGTTGACAGGCGGCGTTCTAATCGCGCGACGAGCGACACAGTAGGGGTGCAGTGCCGCTGCATCTCTGCAAGGCGCAGTGGCGCTGTGCACCTACGCCCCATCCTAAAAATTGCCGCGCGCTATGGCGTCTGCTATACTAGCAGAACAGGTGTGGACAGGGCAACGCTCGCTCCGACGCTATTCGGAACGCAGGAGATCGCACTATGGCGTTGATCACCCTCGACATCAACGGTGAGCGCAAGACCTACCCGATCGAAGCGCGCGGGTTACGCATCGGGCGCGCGCTGGAGAACGATATTGTACTCAACCACGCAATTGTGTCGCGCTACCATGCAGAGATCTTCATGAATGGACGCGATGTATGGGTGCGCGATACCAACAGTCGCAACGGCGTCTTCGTCAATCGATTGCGGATCAAAGAAGAGCAACTGCGCGACGGCGACGTGGTTCAGATCGGTCCGTTCGAACTGCGCTTCGAGGAACGTGCAGCACAGAACGTCGTTCTCGATGATAGTCGCTACTTCCCGGTCGCATCTGAGGCCAGTGGCGTCGTCGTACCGGAACTGAACATTGACCTGCGAGAGTTCTTCCGCATCTCCAGACGCCTCAACCTTATCATCAATATGGGCGAATTGCTCGACGCAATTATCGAGGAGGTGCTCCGTCTGATCCCGGCGCAGCGTGCCCTGCTGCTGCTAAAACGCGAGAACGAACTCGTGCCGCGGGTCATCCATCCGCCGTTGCGCCAGGAGGTGGTTATCAGTTCGACCATCGTTCGCAAAGCGCTCGAAGCTGGCGAAGTGGTGCTCACTCGTGATGCACGCCTCGAAATTGGCGGCACCGAAAGTATTATTAGCGCAAACATTCGCTCGGCGCTGTGCGCTCCCCTCCTGGTGGAGCAGGGCGCGATCGGGCTGATTTATCTGGATTCCCCAGGGCGCGACCGGTTCGGTTCGCGTGAGCGCGACCTGCTGGCAGCAATCGCAAATCAGGCTGCGGTCACAATTGAGCGCGCCAGGCTGACAGAAGAACTGCGAAAACAGGAGGCTAGTCGCCAGTTGTTCGAGCGCTTCGTCTCCCCCAGCGTAGCGCGCGACGTTGCCAGTTACTTCTCCGAACACGGTCGCCTGCGTGAACCACAGGAGTTGATCGTGAGCGTTCTCTTCGCTGATATCAAGGGGTTTTCATCCCTCTCCGAGCGCCTCTCGCCGCGCGAAGTGCAGGACCTGCTCAACGAGTACCTCCACGAGATGACCGAGGTTATCTTCCAGCACAACGGCACGCTCGATAAGTATATCGGCGATGGGATTATGGCGATCTTTGGCGCGCCGCAAGTGAACGAATACCAGGATTATCACACCACTGCCATCCAGGCAGTCGATGCGGCTCTCGACATGATCGAAGCGCACCGTCGCCTGATCGAAAAACTCGATCCGTCCAAAGCGTTCGACTTCCGCATCGGCATCAACACCGGTCCAGTCTACGCTGGCTTCTTCGGCACCCGTCAGCGCCTGGAGTATACCGTGATCGGTGATACCGTCAACACTGCGGCACGTCTCGAAAGTCGCGCTGATCTCAATTCAGTGCTGATCTCTGAAGCGACGCGCAACGCCATCGGCGATGCGTTCATTGTCCATGAGATGGGCGATTACCAGTTGAAGGGCAAAGCACAACTCGTCCATACGTATAAAGTAATCGGTCGTGCACCGGCACACCGATCCCGCACAATCGGTTCGACAAACGCGCAGTGAGGCGCGCTGACCCGGATCGCTGCTGGTGGCGTATAATTGTGCAGAAACGAGGGCAAAACCGGCATCTTCGGAGCGCTATTGCCTACGAGTTTATCAGGAAGAACACGAGGTTGCTATGCCCGTTGTGGTTGGTATTCGCTTCAAAGACTCAGGAAAGACCTATTATTTCGATCCGAATGGTATTGAGGGATTATCCCAGGGCGACCACGTGATTGTCGAAACAGTGCGCGGCCCGGAACTCGCAAAAGTCGCCTATCCACCGCGACTGGTCGATCCAGAAGAGATCGTTGGTGAACTGAAACCGGTTCTCCGCCGCGCAGAACCGATCGATTTCGAGCGTCTGCGCCAGTTGAACAGTCGTCAGGACGAATTGATCGCTCGCTGCGCCGAAAAAATCCAGGAACACGGACTGCCAATGCGCCTGGTGAAAGCCGAGTACTCGTTCGATGGCTCGCGCCTGACATTCTACTTCACTGCCGAAAAACGCGTCGATTTCCGCGCCCTGGTACGCGATCTGGCGCGTATATTCCGCACCCGCATCGAACTCCGCCAGATCGGTCCGCGCGACGAGGCGAAACTCCTCGGCGGCATTGGTCCGTGCGGTCGTCTGCTCTGCTGCGCCACATTCCTTCCCGACTACGCACGCGTGTCGATCAAAATGGCGAAAGACCAGGACCTCCCGCTCAACCCGACGAAGATTAGCGGAGTTTGTGGGCGGTTGCTCTGCTGCCTTTCCTACGAACATGAACAGTACGTGAGTGTCAAGAGCCGGATGCCGCGCAAAGGCACATGGGTGCAGACGCCAGACGGACCAGGTGAGGTGGTGGGGGTTAATGTGCTGCGTGAAACGGTGATTGTCGCACTCGCCAGCACCGGGATGCAAGAAGAGTTCTCACCCACGCAGATACAGGAGGCTACCCGTCAGGTTGGCGAGATTGCGCGCAGTCGCAACGCCGAAGGGATCACGCCAGCTGCCAGACTGAGCCAATCAGAACGTCCAGAACGTCGCACTGATCAGGAACAGCGAGGCGAGAAGCGACTGTTGCGCGACTCGATCGATAATCCAGAGGTGCTCGAGGCGCTGGCCTGGCTTGAAGAAGGCGTCGATGATCCACCGCTCGAACTGCTTGACGAGGAAGACCTTGATATGCTGTCCGACGATCTACCCATCGTTCACCAACCATTGAAACATTCGGCGACCCCGCCGTCACCAAAGAAATCCGCCGGGCATCATCACGACTCCGGGGTGCGCACTGACGAGATCACGCCATCCACGCCAGAATCTGCATCGCAATCATCCATATCGCAGCGTCCGCGTCGCCGTCGCCGTCCTCGCAATTCTTGAGAAAAGGGATCACCACACCATAGTGTTCAGATTGGCATCATCAGCTCCGGTAAACCCTTGGCGTTCCACTGGCGCAACCAGTTTCGGCATGACGCATATGCACGCGCGTGCGTATTGTACCGCTCCTGATGCGCATCTGGTAGCACTGGCAGACCTGAATCTCAATCATGCACGGGCGTTTCAGGAACAGCACAGCGGCGATGCTGCGTACCAGAACTACCGTGACATGCTGGCAAGGGCGCGCCTCGATATTGTCAGCATCTGCACCTGGCCCCACTTTCATGCTGAAATGGTCATTGCCTGCGCAGAAGCTGACATGCGCGCCGTTCACTGCGAAAAACCAATGGCGCTATCCTTTGAGGAGGCAAAGCGGATGGTCACAGTATGTGAAGCCAGCGTCACACGGTCGACCTTCAACCACCGGCGACGTTTTGGCGCCCCGTTTCGGCGCAATCTGCTGCGCGCTAGCACGATTGGCGCATTGCGGCGCATGGAAGCGACGTGCGACAACCTTTTCGACTGGAGGACGCACTGGTTCGACGCGCTGTTCTTCAATGACAAAACTCCGGCTGAATGGGTTATCGGTCAGATCGGTACCTGCAAACTGCACACTATCTTCGGCGTGGCGGTCGAGAGTCAGGGGATCAGTCAATTCCGCTTTCGCAACGGCGTCACCGACATGCTGCTGACAGGCGACAGCGCCTTCCCTCCGCTTATCATCTCATCTACGGCGATGAGGGACTGATCGAGATTGGGCAGAGCGACGAGGCGCCATTGCACCTCTGGCATCGCGGCGCGTCAGAATGGCAGAATATCGATGTGGGTGAAGGATTGCGCGACAAAGCCTGCCATACACGCGCAATCCTGGATCTGATCGACGCGCTGAAGAGCGGGCATGAACTAGAAGTGTCGGCGCGTCGCGCACTGCGGGCAACAGAGTTGATCTTCGCCACTTATGAGTCAAGCCGACGTCGCGGTCGCGTCGATCTGCCACTAACGACTGACGTGCCGCTGACGACAATTACAGCAACGGTGTGAGTGGCACGCAACGGGAGTGTTTTATGCAGTATGCCTATACAGTCACTCCAGGCATACAGGTGCGCCTGCGCGACATCGATCCCGACGCCAGCGGCGGGCTGACGAAGGACGAGGGGCGGGAGCAATTCGCCAGCTTCAATGCCACTCTGGACGCCATGCAGGAAGAACTGTACGCTGCTGGCATCCACGCATTGCTCCTCATTCTGCAGGGAATGGATACGGCTGGAAAGGATGGCGCTATTCGGAACGTCTGCACAACCTCAACTCCCAGGGATGTCGGGTCGAGTCATTCAAGGTTCCTACTGAAGAAGAACTCGCCCACGACTTCCTGTGGCGCGTGCATAAAGTTGTGCCGCGCAAAGGGATGGTCGGCGTCTTCAATCGTTTGCACTACGAAGATGTTCTGGTCGTGCGTGTCCATTCGCTCGTTCCCGAACACATCTGGCGTGCGCGCTACGATCAGACTTAATGCGTTTCGAACGCCTGCTGACTGACACTGGCACGATTATTGTCAAATGTTTTTTGCACATCAGCAAAGATGAGCAGGAAAAGCGGTTGCTGGCGCAGGAGCGGGACCTGACAAAAGCCTGGAAACTCTCGGCTGGAGACTGGCGTGAGCGGGAACGCTGAGACGAGTATATGGCAGCGTATGAAGAGGCGCTGACCCGCTGTAGCACGAAGTATGCGCCGTGGTATATTATCCCAGCGAACCGGAAATGGTACCGTAACCTGGCGATCAGCGAGGCGCTGGTTGAAACTCTGCGCCCCCACCGCGAAGAATGGCAACGCGCCCTCGACGCGATGAGTCAGGCGCGACTCGCCGAATTGAAGACGTTCCGTTACAAACAGACTGCTAGTGCAACTCGCCCATGACAATACCTGATACCACTCTATTATCTCCACCCCTGGTCCTGGCATCCGCCTCGCCACGCCGACGCGAGTTGCTTGCATACCTGGGCGTGCCGTTTACAATCATCGCCACGGATGCCGAGGATCACGAACACGATCCGCCAGCGGAGATTGTCGCTGCGCTGCCACCACTGGCGTTGCCGTTGTTCGACCATCCGACACTGCGTGCCTGGCGTAAAGCCTATGCTGCTTGCGCATCAGCGCCCGATAGTGTTATCATCGGCGCTGATACGATTGTGGTGCTTGAAGGCGCGGTGCTCAATAAACCAGTCGATCCTGATGACGCACGTCGCATGCTGCGCTGCCTTGCGGGAAAAACGCATACGGTCTATACCGGCCTGGCAGTCATTGATGCCCGGCGCACAGACGCACCACCGTTGCTCGATCTGGTCGCCAGCCAGGTGAGCATTGCTCCGCTGAGCGATGCCGACATCGATGCCTACGTCGCAACAGGCGAACCGCTCGATAAAGCTGGTGCCTATGGCATCCAGGGTTTAGGCGGTCAACTGGTGCGCGCAGTGACCGGCAGTTATACCTGTGTCGTCGGTCTGCCGCTAGTCGAAACCCACCGCCTCCTCTGCGCCGCTGGCGTTCGCGGTTTGCGTGATCCGGTTGAAGGATTCCGGCGCTGGTTGCGCGATCAGGGAAAGGAGATTCTGTCGTGTCCGTCAACGCTCCCGTAAAATTGCTGATTGTCGACGACCACCCGCTCTTCCGTCAGGGAGTGCGCGCGGCGCTCTCTACCTATCAGGACATTCTGGTTGTCGGAGAGGCATCTTCCGGCGAGGAGGCGCTGGCATGGATGAATGCCGCCCCACCCAATCAGGAGCCAAATACGGTGGTCGTCGACCTGAATCTGCCGGGGATGAGCGGTCTCGAACTGACCCGCCAGTTGCGGCTCAATTACCCCGGTGTGGGCATCGTGGTCCTGAGCGTGTACGAAAGCGATGAGCAGGCGTTCAATGCTCTCCGTGCAGGCGCGTCGGCGTACCGCTCGAAGGATGTCAACCCCGCTGAACTCGCCCAGGTGCTGCGACGTGTGGCACGCGGCGAGTATGTCATCAATGATGTGGTACTTGACGATCCGAAAGTCGCCAGACGGGTGCTGTCGCAGTTCCGTAATCTCCCGCAAGACCTGACAAATATGCCGGAGGTTGAGTTTCCGCTCTTTACGCCGCTTAGCGACCGGGAGATCGAGGTACTCGAACGCATCGCAGCTGGCGGCAGCAATCGCGAGATCGCCGAAGCGCTCCATATCAGCACTCAAACGGTCAAAAACCATATTTCGTCGATCCTGCGCAAACTCTCGCTGAACGACCGGACGCAGGCAGTGATCTACGCGCTACGCCGCGGCTGGATCGAAGCGCCTGGCACGATCCGTAGTGGACCGCCATCCTCCGATACTTCCGATACTGAGGATAATGAGGATGAGTAATCTGGATCGTTTTACTGCCCTGCATCAGGCGATGTCAGGCTCGCCCAATGGAAGCAATGGACTGCCGCGTGATGCGCGGGCGCTGATTGTCCTGAACCCGTATGCAGGACAGGCCTCCTCGCTGCGTCAGAATGTGGAAGAGGCACGCAACGTCTGGCTAGCGTATGGATGGACGGTCGACGTAGAAACGACGCACCGACCCGGAGATGGCGTCCGACTGGCACGCGAAGCAGCGGATCATGGGTACGACATTGTGGCAGCAGCTGGCGGTGATGGTACGATCAACGAGGTCATCAACGGTCTGGCAGGAACGCGCACCGCGCTGGCGGCATTGCCGATTGGTACGGTCAATGTCTGGGTGCGCGAACTCGGCTTCCCGCTCGAACCACGCGCCGCAGCAGCAGCGCTGCTGCATGCCCGTCGTTGCCGCATCGATCTTGGGTGCGCTGGCAACCGGTACTTTTTGCTAATGGCAGGCATTGGCTTCGATGCTGCGGTTGTCAACGAAGTGCGCAGCGACGAAAAGCGGCGCCTGGGAGCGCTGGCATATGTGGTGCGCGCCTTCGACCTGGCGTTGCGCTATCGGGGGCGACGCGCGCGCATCGCGCTCGATGGGCGCATCATTCGCGGACGTGTGCTGCTGATCGTGATTGGTAACAGTCAGTTGTACGGCGGTGTCTTCAAGATCACAGCGCGCGCCTGCATCGACGATGGACTGCTCGATGTGTGCATCATCAAAGGCGACAGCCTGGCGGAAGCGCCGCTGCGCCTCTTCTCCATCCTGCGTCAGCGGTACAACCTGGACCCGCGGATTGAGTACCACCGTGCGCGCGTCGTTCACATCGACACCCGCGGCACGCTGCCGGTCCAGGTCGATGGCGATCAGTCCGGATCAACCCCAATGACCTTCAGTGTCGCACCCGGCGCGTTGTATGCGCTCCTGCCGCAAACGCCGCCAGCCGATGATCTGCTGCGCGCCGCGCCGCCCCGCCGACGCCGAACGTGGCAGCGTGTGATTGGCTGGTTTGCCCGCCGTATGGCATTCTCAGACGATCCACGGCAGCGCGGCGCGCCGGTCCCACCGCATCAGGTATGACTATGCGCTTCCCAGTGATCTGTCTGGTGATCATTCTCTTGACTGCATGCGCATCGTCGGCGCCCAACACTACGCCCGCACCGGTGCTCCTGCCCGCCACCATCCCGCTACCGGAACCCGGCGCTCCCCAACCGACGTTGGTCGCCGCTAGTGTGCGACTTCCTGGACGGTTGCTCTTTGTCCGCGACGGTACGATCTGGATGTGGCAGGATCAGACCGGGCGCCCGTTGATCGTGGGCAACCAGGCAGTTCAGCCAGTCTGGGCACCGGATGGGAGCGCTATCGCATATATTCAACGCGATCAGAGTTCGAGCGATCTGATGATCGCACCGTTGGACGGCGGCAAACCGCTGCGCCTGACCAACAATGGTTCGCGGCACCCCCATGGCAGTTTCGAGCGTATCTTCGAGAGTGTATGGGCATTCTATCCCTCATTCGCGCCCGACGGTCAAACTATTGCATATGCATCGCAGTATGCACCGCCTTCCGGTTCGCCAGCAGCAGAATATCACCTTGCATTGTTTACCATACCGGCGCAACCAGGCGGTGCACGCCGCCTGATCTACGCTGATGATGCCGGTCATGTCGGACGGGTGACGCATACCCCCAACGGCTTGGCGATCGTGTTTACGCTCGAACCGGCGTATGCTGGCGGTTTATCGCAGATTATGCGCTACGACCGCACCACCGGCACAGTAGCGCCCCAACCCGATGTTCCACGCGGTAGTTACGATCCAGCGTTTTCACCTGATGGTCGCTGGCTGGTGTTCGCCGGACGCGATGGCGACCGTACCGATATCTTTGCCGTTCCAGTAGCAGGCGGAACCATCGTGCGTCTGACAGGCCTGGGAACTGCTCGCGCACCCGCTTTCTCACCGGACGGGGGGCGGATTGCATTCCTGGCAGTCGCTCCGGGCGAAACCGGGTTCGATCTGTGGGTGGCAGACATCCGTACCCTCGGTGACAGCATTCAGGCGTCTTCACCGCGACAGGTGAGCATTGGGCTGCGAGCTGACGCCGACTCCGGGTTGAGTTGGGGAAAGTAAGTGCATTTCCTCCATGTTGTTCAGCTCTACCACCCGGTTGCCAGCGGCGCAGGGCGCTATTTTCGCGCGATTGGCGAGCGCCTGGCAGCCGAAGGGCATCAGGTGACCGTTCTTGCCACCGACGCCTGCGATCTCGAACATATCTGGATGCCGGGACGCCGGCGGGTTGAAACCGCAACCGAATGGTTCAACGGCGTACAGATCGTGCGTTTGCCCATCGTTCGCCGACCAGGACCACCCCTGCTCTACCCGATGTTACGCCGATTGATGACAGAAATCTCGCGCCTGCCTAACACAACGCCGCTGCTGCGACGCCTGGCAACCTGGACGCCGCGCTGGCCCGGCGTTGAGACGTTCTTCGAGCAGTATGGACCCTTCGACCTGGTGCATGCAACGAACATTACACTCGATTTCGCCCTTCTACCGGTATTTGCCTGTGCGCAGCGTCAGCGCATCCCTTTTCTCTGCACGCCGTTCATCCACCTGGGAGAGCCAGGGAGTCGTGCTATTGTGCGGTACTACAGCATGCGTCATCAGATCGACCTGCTTTGCAAAAGCGAACGGGTCATCACGATGACTGGACTTGAACGCGATTTTCTGGCGACGCGCGGTGTGCCACATGAACGACTCCGGGTAGTGGGGGTCGGCGTGTCGCCAGAAGACCTTCAGGGAGGCGACGGTGACCGTTTTCGAGCCGAACAGCGCATTGACGGACCGCTTGTGCTCTTTATCGGCACACTGGCATACGATAAAGGCGCCATCCACCTGATCAAAGCAATGCAGCATTTGTGGCACGCAGGGCATCTGGGAACGCTGGTGCTCATTGGCGCGCCGCTGGCGCATTTCGAAGCATTCTATGCGCGCCTTCCTCTATCAGATCGGGCACGCATTCGATTTCTGCCCTATGCACCTGAATCGGTCAAGCGCGACGCGCTGGCGGCAGCGGATGTGCTTGCTTTGCCATCCCGCACCGACTCATTCGGCATCGTCTTTCTCGAAGCGTGGTGTTACGGCGTACCGGTGATCGGAGCGCGCGCCGGTGGCATTCCCGACGTCATTGCCGACGGATGTGACGGTCTGCTGGTGCGTTTTGGCGATGTCGCCGGGCTGGCACAGGCGATTCGGTTGCTTCTCGACAACCGCGCGCTCGCCCGGCGGTTGGGCGCTGCCGGACGCGAAAAGACGCTGCGTAGCCTGACGTGGGATCACGTGTACGCACGAGCACGCGCCGTGTACGCTGAGGTGTGCGGGTTGTAGATAACGACTATCAAACATATTTTGCAGAAACTTTACAGAAGATTTATCATACGCTGAAAAAGACTGCGTACTATAGTTGCACCATTCCTATCACCGCCACTTAACCAAAGTTGAGGAAGCTCTCTCTGCGCAAACAATGTTTGTTTGCCGCAGTTGTCTGTTGACCGCCGGGCGCCGCCCCGACTGCGGATAACTTGTGCTACCTATGTCAGGCTGCCTGGTAGCGCTGCCCGGCTGTTCAACAGCGTGCTTCCTCACCACGAAAGGAGGTGGAACTCCCAGATTTGTCTCTGGTTGAACACGAAGGCGATAACCCATCGATCTCTTGAGCAACGATGCCTGAAAACATGAGATCAAGGAGGCGCTATGTCAGACATTGCCAACATGAGTCGTCAGGAACGGATCAACGCCTACTGGAAAGAGAACAACCGGTTGATTGCAATCCTGCTAACCATCTGGTTCTCGGTCGCCTACATTCCGCCGCTGTTTGTCAATCAGTTGAACCAGATCACGATCGCTGGCTTTCCGCTCGGCTACTACTTCGGCAGCCAGATTTCGTTGATCGTGTTCGTTGTTCTCATTTTCTACTATGCCTACGCTATGAACAAACTGGACGCGAAGTATCACCTGAAAGATCGGGATAAGTAACAGCGGAGGGAGCGACTACTATGGCAGTCAATGAAGCAATCAAACTGCGCAACAACCGTCTGGCGCAGTACTATGGCATGTTCACCGTTGGCCTGATCATTTTCTCCCTGATCATGGGTGCGCTGGAACTCGGCGCAGGCATGCCTAAAGCCTGGATCGGGTGGACGTTCCTGATGTTGACGATGGGGTTGTACGCCTTCATCGGCATCATGAGCCGTACCAAGATCCTCGACGAGTACTATGTCGCTGGACGGAATGTGCCAGCAGTCTTCAACGGCATGGCGACCGGCGCCGACTGGATGAGCGCGGCGTCGTTCATCTCGATGGCCGGTACGCTCTATGCCCTGGGATATGACGGGCTGGCGTACATCATGGGATGGACGGGCGGCTATGTGCTGCTGGCGCTCCTGTTCGCACCCTACATTCGCAAGTTCGGTCAGTACACCATTCCCGACTTCGTCGGTACGCGCTATGGCGGGCGCTGGCCCCGCCTGGTGGCGGCAATCTGCGCTATCATCGTCAGCCTGACGTATGTAACGGCGCAGGTGGTCGGTGTTGGCATTATTATGTCGCGCTTTATCGGCGTGCCGTATGAATGGGGCGTCGTCATTGGTCTGTCGGGCGTGCTGGTCTGTTCATTCCTGGGCGGTATGAAGGCGGTGACCTGGACGCAGGTGGCGCAGTATATCATTCTGATCATCGCCTATATGATCCCGGTGACCTTCCTCTCGCTCAAACTGACCGGCTTCCCGATCCCGCAGTTGAGCTACGGTCAGGCGCTGCAGAATATCACCCGCCTGGAGAGTGAGCTCAAGATCGCTACGGAGTCGACGGCGCGTGACGGCACTGGGCGCATTATTCAGGGCGGATATGTGCCTGCATACAACGAAGGTCTGAGCAACGCAGCCGCCGTGTCAGCGATCAATCAGATCAACACCTACTTCGGCGTCAACATTACGCCGCCAAAGGCGCAGTCGATCCCCGACACCAGCAAACCGGCGGAGGAAATCCAGCCCGACTGGCGCGGGACGCCGTGGAACTTCCTGGCGCTCACTTTCTGTCTCATGGTTGGTACTGCCGGTCTGCCGCACATTCTCATCCGCTTCTACACTGTGCCGAGTGTGCGTGAAAGCCGCCTGAGCGTCGGCTGGGCGCTGTTCTTTATCTTCCTGCTCTACTTCACGGCGCCTGCATATGCCGCATTCGCGCGCTGGGAAATCCTGCAAAACGTGGTTGGCAAGGAGATCAGTTCATTGCCGGAGTGGACGCAGAACTGGAGCCGCCTGGGTCTGATCACGCAGCGTGACTACACTACCCTTGATGGGCGCGACATTGATAAACTGCCAGCCTGGGCTGCACCGCAGGTGAAGAGCGGCGCGCTGGTGATCAACGATGCCAACGGCAATGGCAAGATCGACCTGGCTGGCGCGACCTTCAGCGAAACTGAAGTCGATGGCAAGAAGGTCGGCACCTTCGGCGAACTGTCAGGTACGGTGATCACCAAGACGAGCGTTGACGGCATCCTGCAGTTCAGCGAACTGAACATCGACCCGGATACGATCGTGCTGGCGACGCCGGAAATCGCTGGCCTGCCGTACACGGTCGCCGCGCTGATCGCTGCCGGTGGTATGGCGGCAGCGCTCTCTACTGCCGATGGTCTGCTGGTGGTCATCTCGTCCGCCATTGCGCACGATTTCTACTACCGCATCATCAATCCGAAAGCCAGCATGAACACCCGTATCTGGCTCGGCAAGACGATGCTCGTGGTGGCAGCTGTGATTGCGGCACTGCTTGCGCTGCCACGCCTGGCGCTGATTGCACAGATGGTGGCGTGGGCGTTCTCGATGGCGGCATCGTCGTTCTTCCCGGTTATCCTGCTTGGCATCTTCTGGAAACGCTGCAACGGTCCCGGAGCGATCGCTGGCATGATCGGTGGTCTGTCGGTAACGCTCTTCTACATGTACAGCAACTATGTTGATCCGTCGTTCAACGTGCTGGGCATCACGCACCTGGCAGCTGGCATCTTCGGTATGCCGGTTAACTTCCTGCTCTGCTACATTGTGAGTAAACTGACGGCAGCGCCGTCGCAGGAAATCCAGGACCTGGTCGACCACCTGCGCAGCCCAGAACTCGACGATGAATTGATGACCAGCATCGCTGGCGGGAAGCAAGCAGCTGGTGCGCACTAAGCGCCCACCCCAGATCGGGTTGCCTGGTCATTGCGACGAAGCAATCTTCTGCCAGACAGGAAGGTTGCTTCGTTCGCATAGTCAGGCACGCTCTCACACTCTGCACGGAATGGTGAATGCCAGCCTACCAGGGCTGGCATCGCTCTCTCTTGTCGCCTGACCAGGCAAACGTTTCACTGCACCAGCGACTTCAGAGTGCGGTGAAGAATCGCTTTCTTCGGCACGCTGACGAAAGGCGGTCATGCTCCAGAGATCCCGCTGTGGATTTGGGGCCACTCTAGACTGGCAAGGTTGAACACTCCTGGGAATGGCGCGTTTCACGATAACCGAAATAGTAAAGATTGAGCATTTATAGCAGTTCTCACAAAGGTTGAACCCATCGGACAAGGTTGAACACTCCTGGGAATGGCGCATCCACGCGCGATGACCGAATTTCGGTCTACACTTTGCTAGAAGCGGGCGTCTGGCGCAACACGAGAGGCCCAGACAGGGGTCAATGCGTCTGAGAACTGCTATAATTCTCAGGACTCATCAGGGCCATCCCGGATGAAGCACAAAAGTAGATGAAGAAAGTAAATTGGTCAGACCTGTGCGATGCAGGCAGGTTTGGTGAACCGGGACAAGCGTTCCTGCCTCATGGCGAAAAGGATCGCGTGTGGATGAACATCTCTGATACAGATGACAGATCGAGCTTGCGGCAACTATCATTGCGCACGGCAGTGTATTCCGTCATCTGGCAGCGAGGTTGTATCTGAACGCCTGTTCAGGCTATCTGAATTGCCCGACACTGTTGCGTTGCTGCATTTCGCATGTACGCAACGCACCCTGCCGCCTGCCGAAGGGCACAGTGTAGTGATCAAAGCCGCCGGGTGACGACCACATAGTGCCGGTCGACCACGTCATCCGCCCATGCGCGCGATCCAGCGCTGCGGTGCACGGATCTCCTCTATCGTCGGCAGATTTTCCGGACCTTCCCAGATACGATTGGCGAAGCGAGCGCCGCGCGCTGCCACAACTGCCTGGATGAATGCCTCTCCTTGCTGATACTGTGCCAGTTTCAGATCCATACCGGTCAAACGATTGAACGCTTCCTCGATCAGCGGGCGACGCAACTGGCGCTGGCGCACTCGCGCTTCGATCTGCCAGTAACTGGGGAGCAACTGCTCACCGATGACGTTCATGATGTGGTTGGAATACCCTTCCACCACTGACATCAACGCCTGCATACGGGTAAAGATGTCCTGTTGCTCAGGCGTCAGCATCAACTCGATCCAGTGCCGGTCGATTGGTTGACCCTGCAACAACCGTTCGATCAATCGTACGATACCGACGCTAAGCATTGCCGCCTGGTCGTTCACTCGACTGATAAACTGACGAAGCAGGTCCTGAAAATAGTCGCGCACCCAGGGGAATGCTTCGAATTCAAAGACATGCGTTGTTTCATGGAGCGCGATCCACATGCGGAAGTCATCGCCATTGAGACCGAGTTGGGCGCAGATGCGCGTGATGTTCGGCTCGACGAAGTAGAGCGCGCCGCGCAGATCCGGATCGGGCGAGATCAGACCGAGATCGTACTGACCGAGCACACGCCGCGCCAGGAACCCGATCAACGCGCCCATCTGCATCCCCAAAAGTTGACTGTTGAGTTGCCCTATGAGCAACCCGAACACCCCCTGGCGCGCGCTGATTTCATCGTACAACTCTTCAAGCGGCGCAAAAAGCGACTGAAAGGCGGAGAGGTTGGCTTCGATCCATTCCGCCCGGTCAAAAACGTAGATGCGTTCGACCGGATGCGGCAGGCGTACCCCCATATACGCGGCAATCAACGGCTCGCTGCGCTGCACTAACTGACGATACTGCTCCTGACGCGCAGCGCGATCGATCATCGGCGCAAGGTATGATTGTGAAACCGCGACGCCGACATTGCGCGCCTGCAACCAGTCGATCATTCGTGGACGCGGAATGCTGCTGGCAGCGCGGATCATCAGGTATCGCGCACCTGCACCAGCGACCGCTGCTAGCAGTAATGCAGCGCCAAGGCGCCGTGACGTTCGGATAGCATGTCCAGGCAAGTTCGTTCCTCTCACTGAGTGAATGCTGGCGGCCTTTGACCGCGCCGTTCGGCGGCGGTGCGCACCATTTCTTTCAGATCATCATCGGTTATGAGAAATGTTTCGTAGCTGGAAGTGCCAATGCCGCGCTGCTCACGCACGCGACCCTGCAATACTACCCCGTCCTCGATCTCGATAATGCGCACATCGGTGTACCCATGCTCGTCAATAAACAGCCCGATAGCGCGCAGAACATCCTGGTAATCGGTTTTCGCCAGACCACGAAACAATTTCATCCCAGCCACCTCCCTTTGCGCGGCGGCTCCGGTTTGCGCTGATCCCGCATCTGCTGAATAATGTGGCGCAGTTCTTCGTGAGAAAGCACAAAATCCGCTGCCACCCGAATGAACCCCTGCGCTGTATTCTGATAGGTAACGCCGGAAATAATCCATCCCCGATCAAACTCAAGGATAGCGACCTCGTTAAGATGCTGTTGCTGGATGAATTGCCCAAGTGAACGGAGCATTTCCGGATAGTCGATGCGTTCATGCAGCATCGCGGTAGTCACTCCTCATAGGCGCCTGCTTCCTCCGAGGCGCACGACATCGCTGGTTAGCGCTGACCTGCAAGCGGGAAAAGCTAATCATTCGGCTATCCGGCACAGTGCAGGGCACGCGAGATGTGACTGGATCGCTCAAAATTGTAACATGTCAACCCTGTGAGAGCAAGAGTTAACGCTTGGAAGAGTGTTACGATGTGGTTATAAGTTTGTGGGAATCTCCAGACCCTACGATGCATTGAGTTTGCGCACCAGGCTGAGCGCTGGATCAATGGTCAGTTCGCCATACTCCGGGAAGCGTACGACCAGCACCTCTCGCCCCGCCTCGATACGACTTTCCAACACTTCACCATCGCCGTAGGGCAAGCAGAAAATACGCTCGCCGGTCGTAAAGCGCGGCTCACTATCGGTCTCAGGCACCGGTTGCGCGTGCATCTCGCAGTTTTTCGACCGTTCGCGCTGCTCCCGTTGACGGCGGAGCCGTTCGATCAACGCTGCCACATCAGCCGATGCTTCTCCGGAGGGCGTCGCCTGCGCCTGCGCTAGCGTTGCTGGCGTCTCCGGCGTGCTCTGGCGATCCGGCGGTTGCTGTGCCGACGCATGCTTCCCGGCAGACGATTGCGACGTATCAACTGGCTGCTGAGCATCGGGAATGCGCGACTCGCGTTGCTCTCGCCGGGATTGCGGATCAACCGCTGGCGACCTGGATGCCGCGTTCGACTGCCGACGTTGATCAGGCAACGCAACAGCTAGGGAGCGAGTCGCTGATTCGCTCCGACGCAGCGGTTCAACTGGCGCCCGACCAAGCAGAGCGAGCAACCAGTCCTGATCGACCCGGCTCAACGGTTCGAGCAGGGGATCAGAGCGGCATGCTAGCGCAACATCGTAGGCGACAGGCAACACATCCTCAGCGTGCTGATAGAGCCACTGCGCTAGACCGTTTCCGCCGGGTTGTGCATCGACAAAGAACAACCGCCGCCGTTCATGATCGTACAGCGGCACAAGATCGGTGAAGGACGCCAGGGCGCGCAATGTCACTGCCGCTGTTAGACACCAGCCGATAAACTGTCCTTGCACCTGAAGTGCAACTGGCAATTCAAACCAGCACGCCGGCGCAATCCAACGGCTTTCAAGGGGCGTGTTAAGGGCAATGTCAGCAGGCGGTGCGCCAGGGGTCGCCTCACGCCATCCGTAAATGGTTTCCTGCACAACCACTCTTCCCCATGCCATACGCTGATCGCGCAACAATCCGCGCTCATTGTAGACGTCGCGAACGGTCACATCCGCACGACGCAATGGATAGGTGCGCCTTCCGCTGGTTTCCAGGCGGAGTGAAATGCTCCCCTCTTCTTCGTCTCGCAGCACAACACGTAACCCGCCGACACCGGGCGGCAGCGCCGCACCCGCATATGCCCATCGCTCGAACAGGGTTGGATCCAGCCGTTCGCGAATGCGCAGTTGCTCAGAACGTGCCGTAATGGCACCACCGCTGGCTGCCAGGATACTGAATTCTGTATAGGGATCGGCGTCACCAGACGGGATCCAAAGTGGTTCATTGTCAGGCAGTTCAACCAGCTGTCCGCTGGCCACCATTCGTCGAACAATCTCGATGCATCCCCAGGCATCAACATCCGCAGCCGAGAGTGGGAGTTCACTGGCGGCACACACCACATGTTGCGCCAGCACATACGCATTTGCAGATGGCACGGGCCACATCGTCGGCGGACCTTCCAGCATCATCGACACCTGACGCACCAGCGCCTGTTCCTGCGGACGTTCACCGATCACGGCGATCACTGCCTGATGTCCCGCTGCCAGCAATCTCCTGAATACGCTGATCGAACCCGGAAAACCGGCGCAGACCAGCACCTGCGCCGGTTCGATCTCCGGTCCGACCGTTACTTCGCCAGTGTCGCCGATGGCAGGTGCCAGCGCCGCCCGCCCTAGTGCATCGCACAGTACGTGGACCCGATACGACTGCCGCCACAGCATAGTCGCCAGTTCCGTCGTTTCGCGCAGCCAGGCGCTACCTCCCTGCCAGACCGCGACCACCGTCGCGGTGCGCGGACCGTCATCAGCATCGATCACGCGCCAGGATTTGCCAAGCAGCGCGGTCAGCGCAGGCGCAGGATCAAGCACATTGATCAACGATGCCAGAAAGCCGGGGGCAGCGCCATGCGCCATAGCAACCCGATGAGCGCGCATCAGCAGATCGGCCAGATGGGCTCCGGCAACCCCTGTGTACCGATGCACATCGGGGATCAGGATCAAACTCAACCCACTCCAGAGCATGCCCCAGGCACGCGCGTGATACCGTAATACCCGACCGTGCAGCGCCTCCGGGGTCACAATGACGATACGCGCAAATGGATCAATCCGCTGCGCGATTGTCGTTGTAACTGATGCACGAAGGTGGGACGGCAACGACTGATTGGCAGATTCAAACGATGCAAAGAGCGTATGTGCATGATCATCGTCGAACGCCAGCACGATGACGGTAGCACGCGACGACTCGGCTATTGCCGCGCGCGCCAGCAACTGGAGCGTCGCCGTAACATGGGGAGAGGACGAACGCAACGCCGCCGGTTCACCACGCCGGAGCGCTGCAAGCGCATGCGCCTGGTGGGGACGGAACGGCTCACCGCTGTATGCCAGCCATGCCTGCGCCAGTTGCGGGTCAACCGGCAGGTGACTGATGCGCTCGCCGGGCGTTTCGTCTAGCACGCGCAGCATGATCAGCGGCGTGTTCTCACCCCGCCCACGTTGCCGTGCAATCGCCTGGATGATGTCGCGTATGCTCTGCACGATGAACACCCGAAACCCGGATACGCCACCGTACCATATTATCGCATCATTCTAGCACACCACGCGGTCAGGAACCGCGCAGCTCGCATTTCACTATCGGGTACAGATCCGACTTGGAGTCGATTATCGGCCTTAGTACGGTGTCGCCGGTGATCTGACACCGGAGATCGCCAATCTCCGCCACCCCTTCTGCCATCAGACGCACAATGCGGTCAGAAGCGACCTCGATTGTCGTTTGCCAGGGTAGGATGATGTCTTTCCCGACGAGCACTTCAGTATCGTCGATTTCGTAGGAGATTTCCGCTCGCGGTTGTGTTCCCTCGACGAAGAGCATCAATCTGCGTATCGTCGGGGTCAGCGAAGGGGTTGGGGTGCCTGAACCAGGCGTAAGCGTCACAGTCGCTGTTGATCGCGTGGGAGACGCCGTGGCGGTGAGCGCTGCGGTCGGTGAGCCTGCTGTCATGGTCGGAACGACCAGCATCGCATCCGCCGTCGCCGTTGCGGTTGGAATGGGCGACACGACAGACGTCGGAGCAGCGGTTTCCGGCGGCAGCGTGGCAGGGAGCGGAGTCGATGTTGGAATGGGCGACACGACAGGCGTCGGAGCAGCGGTTTCCGGCGGCAGCGTGGCAGGGAGCGGAGTCAATGACGGTGATGGGGATGGCGCCGGTACGATTGTCGGTAGCACGGTGGCAGGCGACGACGTCGGCGTTGCTATGGGCGCAACCGTTGGTGACGCCATCGCAGGCGATGGCAGCAACGTTGCGGAAGGGAATACCGTTTCAGGAGACACGGTTACTGGCATAGAGGGCGTTGGCGTCATGGGCGGAACAGTTGGCGATGGAAGCGAGGGGTCAGTCGGCGCTGCGACTGGTGCGGGTTCGGTTGCGCGCCCAGCAGGCATAGCGGTCATCGGCAATGTGGAGACTGCGTCCGGGACCGGAAGAATCCCCCCAAAGCGCACAACCAGAATGGTTACGCCAGTGAGAAACGCCAGCGCCGCCAGGATCAACTGCACACTTGGACGCCGTGGCGGGAGCGGGTCCATACAATATCTTTCAGCAAATACTATCTGGCATGGATTGTACCGCGCATCACATACTGATGTCAATGCACTATGGCGAATACATCGGGGTGCTCTGTTCGCAGAGTGCGAATGATCCGCGCCTTTCGACACGGTAGTCATAGTCACGGTCGCCAACGTGCAGCAGCACACGGTATCCCTCGACCAGCACCTGTGGGCAGGCAACTCCTGGTTGCGGGAACTAAGCGATCCGTCGTTCCAGATCACCACCTCAGCGCCGACCAGACTGATCGCTACCAGATCGCTGCTGCTCCGTAGCGCCAGGTCATCGATCAGGCGCGCCAGTAGATCGTTTCGTTGGGCAACACCACCTGCTCGACAATCGTTACCAGCGATGGTTGCAGTGCAGAACCCTGCAACGCCAGCGTAGTAACGTTTGGCAACGGTGGAACTGGCGTGACTGCAATTGTCGCCTGTAGCGCGGCAGGCGCCGATTGTGGCAATGCATCAGGCGTTGGGTTGGCGATGGAAGGAAGTTCGATCACTGACGTTGCCAGAGGCGCAGCTTGTGGCGTTCCTGCTTCATCTGTGGGCAATGTGGCAGGCGTCGCAGAAGGTTCAACAACTAGGGGCTTCGCCGGTTCACCCGTGGGCAGTAGTGTGGCAGAAGGCATCGCCACAGTTTCACCGGCTACCGGCGCAGGCGTGCCGTCCCATGGTTGTGGCAGGAGTCCCGCATGCGGCGAGAACAATGACCAGAGCACTCATCAACAATAGTGCACGCATCGGGCACTCCATCGTCAGAGCATCGGAAAAGGCTGACATCTCTACTCATCCCAACGACAACGCCTCGTTGTTTGTTCCACGAGCGCCCTCTTTCCCCTGCTCCCCGCTCTCACACAAGTGGAGTTCCTGGGAGAGATGTAGACCGAAATTTATTTCGGTCACCCATTGTCTGTCACACCACCGGTGCATCTCCTGACCTGACCGGGTTTGCCGTCGCTAGAGCCGGTTCCGGCGCCCAGCGCGCCGCAGGCGGCGCCAGCGCACACCCTCGCACCCGGTCCAGCCGAAACGTCCGTTCCGCGCGGCGCTGCAAACAATAGGCGTGCAGCAGCCAGCGCTCTCCCCGCCGCTCCAGCCCTAGCGGACGCACCGTGCGCCGCGTGAGCCGTCCTTCTCCGCCCGTGTCGTAGGCGATCATCA
>Ga0272447_1000135_pt1 | contig 54464 bp, 53 predicted proteins | sample YNPCB0133_FD_194589 | JGI IMG/M metagenome (GOLD analysis project Ga0272447, IMG submission 194589) | Hot spring microbial mat communities from Yellowstone National Park, WY, United States - YNP-CB-013-3 | ecosystem: Environmental > Aquatic > Thermal springs > Hot (42-90C) > Sediment | place...
GAAGAAGCACCGCTGGCCGCGCGGATGCGCCCGCGGACCCTGGACGAATTTGTCGGGCAGGAGCACATCCTGGGCGAGGGCCGTCTGCTGCGCCGCGCCATTGAGACCGACCGCCTCTTCTCCTCCCTCATCTTCTGGGGCCCGCCCGGTACCGGCAAGACCTCGCTGGCGATGATTATCGCCCACACCACCCGCTCCCACTTTGAGACCCTCAGCGCGGTCATGGCGGGTGTGGCCGACATCCGGCGCGTCGTCCAGGAAGCGAAGGAACGGCGCGGAATGTACGGGCGGCGCACCATTCTCCTGATTGACGAAATCCACCGCTTCAACCGTGCCCAGCAGGATGCCCTCCTCCCCCACGTAGAGGATGGCACCATCACCCTCATCGGCTCCACCACCGAGAACCCGTACTTTGAGGTGGTCGGGCCGCTCCTCTCTCGCTCCCGCGTCTTCCAATTCAAGCCCCTCACCGACGACGAGGTTCGGCGGGTGATAGAACGGGCGCTGGCGGACCCGGAGCGGGGGTACGGACGCCGCGCCGTCCGGTTGGACCCGGAGGCAATGGATCACCTGGTCCGCATCGCGGGCGGGGACGCCCGGGCCGCGCTGAACGCCCTGGAACTGGCGGTGGAGAGCACCCCGCCGGACGAGACGGGGACCGTCCACATCACCCTGGCCGTGGCGGAAGATTCCATCCAGCGGCGTGCGCTCCTCTACGACCGGGCCGGAGACGAGCACTACGACACCATCTCCGCCTTCATCAAGTCCGTGCGGGGCTCCGACCCGGACGCGGCGCTCTACTGGCTGGCGAAAATGGTGGCGGCGGGGGAGGACCCCCGTTTCATCCTCCGGCGGCTCTACATCCTGGCGGCAGAAGATGTGGGACTGGCGGACCCGCAGGCCGTCGTGGTGGTCAACGCCTGCGCGCAGGCCTTTGAGTGGGTGGGGCTACCGGAGGGCCAGTACCACCTGGCCCTGGCGACTCTCTATCTGGCGACGGCGCCCAAATCCAACGCCATCGGCGCCTACTGGCAGGCCCTGGCCCACATTGAGGAGCACGGCGCCGGCCCTGTCCCCCTCCACCTGCGGGATAAGTCCGACCTCTTCCACGGCCCCCTGCGGGAGCACTACCGGCGGACGATGGGTGAGCATCCCATCTACCGCTACCCCCACGACTACCCCGATGGATGGGTAGACCAGCAGTATCTCCCCGACGGGGTGGAGGGGAACTGGTTCCGTATTAAAGGCCACGGCTACGAGCGGGTCATCCTTCGTCGCCTGCAGCGGATGAGGAAGAAAGAATCAAAAGAATCAGCGAATCGCTGATTCTTCTGATTCTCCTGATTCTACAACTGGGAGGCTCAATATGACCGCAATGGTTGTTCCCACCCTCTACTTTGACCAGCCCGGCCCCCAGAACACCGACCAGACGCTGAAGGCGGCCCGCCGTCGGGCCCACGAACTGGGCATCCGGACGGTCCTGGTCGCCAGCACCACCGGAGAGACCGGCGTTCGGGCAGTGGAGGTGTTCCAGGGGTACGATGTGGTGGTGGTTACCCACTCCACTGGCTTCCGGGCGCCGAACGAGCAGGAGTTGCGGCCAGAGGACCGCGCGGCGATTGAGGCGGGCGGCGGGCGCATCCTCACCTGTCAGCACGCCTTCGGCGGCATTAACCGGGCCGTGCGCCGTAAACTGAATACCTACCTGACCGATGAGATCATCGCCTTCACCCTGCGCAACTTCGGCGAAGGAACGAAGGTCTGCATAGAGATTGCGCTGATGGCAGCGGACGCCGGCCTGGTTCGGGTCGGGGAACCCTGCATCGCCATCGCCGGAACGGGTCGGGGGGCCGATACCGCGCTGGTCCTCAAGCCCGCCAACGCCCAGTCGTTCTTTGACCTGCGGGTGATGGAGATCATCGCCAAGCCCCGGCTGGGGTAGGATGATTTCGGATAACCACGAAGGACACAAAGGAACACGAAGGTTCATCCCAATGGTTCACCATCGGGCGGGTTCAGCAAGGACCTCCAGTCTATCAGCCCGAAGGGGCTTTGCAGAATAAACCCGACGCTTGAGTCGGGCGAAACTTCCTTGACATTTGATGCCAGAAATGGTAAAGTAGAAGGAGCCCTACATTTCCAATGGCAGCGGGGGCCATACACGAATGGGGCACGAATACACGAATGCACGAATGCACGAATGCACGAATCACGAATCACGAATCACGAATCACGAATCACGAATCACGAATCACGAATCACGAATCACGAATGACGAATCACGAATCACGAATTACGAATCACGAATCACGAATCACGAATCATTTGAGGAAATCCCCCACACCGCCGACGTCGCGCTGCGCGTTTGGGGGCAGGACCTGCGGGAACTCTTCGCCAGCGCCGCGCGCGGCCTGGCCTGGCTGATGGCCGACCCGGATACCGTCCAGCCCGAAAAAGAGGTCGCGCTGGACCTGACCGCGCCCGATGCTGAAACGCTACTGGTCACCTGGCTGGGCGAACTCATCTACCTGAACGAACGGGACGGCGTGGTTTTCACCGAATTTGACCTGGAGGAGGTCACGCCGACCCATTTGCGGGGGACGGCCCGGGGCGGCCGGGCAGGCGAAATCCGCCGGCTCATCAAGGCCGTTACCTTCAGCAACCTGGCCATCCGCCCCACCGATCTCGGCCTGGAGACGACCATTACGTTTGATGTGTGAGGGGAATGGTTTTGGGACGGTGGCCAAAGGCCGCCGTCCCAAGAACCGCGCTCTTATCCTTAAGGAGGTGACATCATGGTGGAGAAGAAGGACTTCCGCAGAGTGGATAAGTTCATCTGGGAACTGCCGAAGGAGACCCGTCCGGATATGCGAGTACCGGCCCGCATCTTCGCCAGCGCGGAGATGCTGGACTCCGCCTTCCGCGACCGGACGGTGGAGCAGTTGATCAACACCGCGACCCTGCCGGGCATCCTCAAGTACGCGATGGCCATGCCCGACTTCCACGAGGGCTACGGCTTCCCCATCGGCGGCGTCGCGGCAATGGACGCCCGGACCGGCGTCATCTCCCCCGGCGGGGTGGGCTACGATATAAACTGTATTGCCGGGGATAGCCGTGTCCTCCACGAGTTCGGCTACACCCTCCCCATCGCCCGGATGCAGGAAGGATGGGAGCGCGCCCGTCTCCGCTGCCAGGACTTCAGCGCCGAACGGGAAGCGGCCACCCCGGTCGTCCTCTACCTCCGCCGGAAGCCCCACGTTCCGGTCTACCGCTTGACAACGGAGACCGGGGACGAAATCGTCGCCACGGCCGACCATCCCTTCTGGACCCCCGGCGGGATGCGGCCGCTGGAGACCCTCCAGCCCGGCGACCCGGTCGCCCTGTACCCCTTTGAGGGGGTGGAATACGAGGAGCCTGAGGACCGGGTCCTGGTAGACGAGACCGACGTGGAGCGCGTCCTGCGCGGGCTGGGCAAGGAAGGGGGCAATGCCCCGGCCCAGATTCGGGCCCAACTGCGCCGCCGGGGACTGCTCCCCCTCCGCCTGAACTCCCCGGCGATGCCGTACCTGCTCCGGCTGCTGGGCTACCTCTTCGGAGACGGCACCCTCTACTTCACCAGGGGGACCGGCAAAGGCATCGTCTGGTTCTACGGCCAGCCGGAGGACCTGGAGGCCATCCGGGCCGACGTGGCCGCCCTGGGATTCACCCCCTCCCCGGTCTACACCCGAAGGCGCCACCATCGCATCCGCACGCCCTACGACGAGTACGAGTTTGAGAGGGACGAGCACAGTTTCAAAGTCGTCAGCAGCGCGCTGGCCGTCCTGCTGGTCGCCCTGGGCGCACCGGTGGGAGCGAAGGCCGCGCAGGACTTCGGGGTCCCCTCCTGGCTCTTCGCCGCCCCCCGCTGGCAGCAACGGCTCTTCCTGGCGGCCCTCTTCGGCGCCGAACTCTCCGCCCCGGCCACCTACGACGCCCACGGGGCCAACTTCTACACGCCCGTCCTCTCCATCAACAAGCGGGATGCCTTCGTGGAAAGCGGACGGGCCTTTCTGGAGGACATCGCCCGTCTCCTGGAGAATTTCGGAGTGGCAACCCTGACCATCTCCGGGCGGACGGAGCAGACTAACCCCGACGGCTCCCGTTCCGTCCGACTCCGGCTGGTCCTCTCCTCCCGTCCGGAGAACCTGATCCGCCTCTGGGGACGGGTGGGGTTTGAGTACAACCGCCAGCGCCGATGCGAGGCCCTGGTCGCCGTCCAGTATCTGAAGGAGAAACTCCGCGCCGTCTCCGAACGGGAAGAGGTGGCGGAGACGGCCGCGGCGATGTACGCCGCAGGTGTCGCACCGTCGGAGATTTACGCGCGCCTGGAAGGGCCCGTGAACCGCCGCTTCCTGGAGCGATCCCTCTACGAGGGGCGAAAGACGGCCCCGCGGGTCACCGTCACCTTCCTGGACTTTGAGGCCTACCGGCAGGAGGCGACGGCCGGCCTGGGAGAGAGCGGCATGGTCTGGGCCCGCGTGGCCGCTGTAGAGCCCCTGCCGGACTTCAACGACGACGTGTACGACTTCACCGTCGCCCATCCGGACCACAACTTCATCGCCAACGGGTTTGTCATCTCCAACTGCGGCGTCCGTCTGCTGGCATCGCACCTGGAGCAGGAGGAGGTGGCCCCGTACCTGCGGGACCTGACCAATGCCCTCTACCGGGCCTGCCCTAGCGGCGTGGGCGAGCCCGGACGCATCCGCATCTCGGGCCGGGAACTGGACGAACTGGTGGTAGAAGGGGCAAAGTGGGCGCTGAAGCGGGGGCAGGCGCGGGAGGAAGACCTGGCCCACACCGAGGAGGAGGGACGCCTCCCCGGCGCCGACCCCAGCAAGGTGAGCGCGCGGGCCCGGGAGCGGGGCGGCGACCAGATTGGCTCCCTGGGCGCCGGCAACCACTTCCTGGAGATTGACGTCGTGGAAGAAATCTACGACCCCGAAGTGGCGAAGGCCTTCGGCCTGCGGGAGAACCAGATCGTCGTCCAGATTCACTGCGGCTCCCGCGGCTTCGGCCACCAGATTTGCGACGACTACGTCAAGAGCCTCCAGACCGCCGTCCAGAAGTACGGCATCACCATCCCCGACCGGGAACTGGTCTGCGCGCCGGTTGACTCCCCGGAGGGCCGGGCCTACTACGGCGCGATGGCCTGCGCGGTCAACTACGCCTTCGTCAACCGCCAGGTCCTGGCCATGGGCGTCCGGGAGGCCTTCCGGGACGTCCTCCAGGGCAAAGTCCGCAACTGGGACCTCTATCAGGTCTACGACGTCGCCCACAACATCGCCAAGTTTGAGGAGCACGAGATAGACGGCAAGCGGGTGAAGGTCTGCGTCCACCGGAAGGGGGCCACGCGCGCCTTCGGGCCGGGCCGTCCGGAGGTCCCGAAGGCCTACCGGGACGTGGGCCAGCCGGTCCTGGTTCCCGGCTCTATGGGCACCGAATCGTATGTCCTGGTGGGGACAGGCCGGGCCATGGAGATTTCCTTCGGCTCCACCTGTCACGGGGCCGGACGGGTGATGAGCCGTTCCCAGGCGCTGAAGAAAATCTGGGGCGCGGACCTGAAGCGGGAACTGGAGGAGCAGGGCATCGTCATCCGGGCGGGGAGCACCAAGGGGCTGGCGGAAGAGGCTCCGGCGGCCTACAAGAACGTCAGCCAGGTAGTGGAAGTGGTCCACGGCGCGGGGCTGGCCCGCAAAGTCGCCCGCCTGCGCCCCCTGGCGGTGATCAAAGGATAGCCGTTAGCCGTCAGTCGTTAGCCGTTAGCCGTCAGTGGTTAGCCGTCAGTGGTCAGTGGTCAGTCGTCAGGTCCAATGGATACCATAGAAGTCTCCACTCAATCCCGGCAGGAGTTTCGGGACATTACCCCGCAGGTCCAGGAGGTCATCCGGCGCAGCGGCGTGCGGGAGGGGCTCTGCTACCTCTTCTGCCCGCACACCACCGCCGGCCTGACCCTGAACGAGAACTGGGACCCCACCGTCCGGCACGACCTGGGGCTCATGCTGGATACCCTGGTGCCGGACCGACCCGACTTCCGGCACGCGGAGGGAAACGCGCCGGCCCACATCAAGACCTCGCTGGTCGGCAGCCAGTTGACCCTATTCGTGAGCGAGGGGCGGCTGGTGCTGGGCTCCTGGCAGGGGGTATTCCTGGCCGAATTTGACGGCCCCCGCCGCCGTCGGGTCCTGGTCAAAGTGGTTGGGGCATAGACCACAGACGACGGACGACAGACCACAGACGACGGACGACAGACCACTGACCACGGGATGGCAGACCACATACGCCCTGGCGCGCTGCGCACTGATAGCGCTTGCGCCGAGGTAAGAGACCTTCGGGCAGAGACTCCCCCGGGCTGACAAACGCGAGAGGAGGTGAACAATGCAGGCGGTTATCTTGGCGGCAGGCGAAGGAAGCCGTATGAACCATCCAGAGGGACAACCAAAGGTCCTGATAGACCTCTGCGGGCAAACGCTTCTGGAACATGTGCTCAGTGCGCTGGCTGCAATTGGGGTTAGCGAGTTTGTCATCGTCGTGGGGTATCAGGGGGAAGAGATAGAGAACTGGATCCGCCGCCAGCGGCTGGACCAGCAATGGCCGCTGACAGTGGTCCACAACAACCGCTGGTCTGAGGGAAATGCCAGTTCCATCCTGGCGGCCCGTCCCTACCTCAAGGATAACCGCTTCGTGGTCGCAATGGGCGATCACCTGTTTGATCCCTTGGGTGTGCAGGGTTTCCTGAAAGTCCGGGGCGACTTCGTCGGCGTCTTTGACTCCAACCCCCGTTTCGTGGATGTGGCGGAAGCCACCAAAGCCCAGAGCCATAGGGGATATGTGGTGGCACTGGGCAAGAATCTGACCACATTCCGATACGTGGATACCGGCCTCTTCCTGTGCTCCCAGCGTATCTTCCCTTTCATTGAAGAGTGCCTGGCAGAAGGGGTCGGAACCTTCAACGAGGTGAAACGACGCTGGATTGCAAAAGGACATATCCTACACATCTTTGACTGTCAGGGCATGTTCTGGATAGACGTGGATACGCTGGAAGACCTGGAGCGGGCGCGGGGAATTCTGCTCGCTCGTCTGAGAAAATCGCGCGACGGAATTGTGGCACGGGGGCTGAACCGGCGGCTCTCTATGCCCATTTCCCGCTGGTTGGTGCGTCACACCTCTCTGACTCCCAATCAGATTACCGTTGGAGTTTTCGGCCTGAGCGTTCTGGCGGCCCTCCTCTTTTGCTCGGGGACCGGTCTTCCGGTGGTGATGGGAGCCCTGTTGACACAGTTGGCCTCCATCCTGGATGGCTGCGACGGAGAAGTGGCCCGCCTGCGGCACATGAGCACCCCCTACGGCGCCTGGCTGGACGCCGTTCTGGACCGCTGGGCCGACACTCTGCTCATCGGCGGGATCACCATAGGCCTGTGGCGCGCGTTTGGACAGCCGTGGGTGTGGCCACTGGGTTTCCTGGCGCTGGCGGGCTCTCTTTCCATTTCCTACTCCGAGGCCCGCTACGAGGAAGCATTCCGGGAACCCTCGCCCTTCGGACACGGCATCCCGGCCAAACGGGATGCTCGCCTCTTCCTGATCATGCTGGGCGGGCTGACCGGGCGACCGGTCCTGGCCCTCCTGGGGATCGGTCTTCTCACCCTGGCCGAAAACATCCGACGGGCGATTGCCACCACCCTGCATTGGCAGGAGAGCAGGGCGTAGCGCCGTTCCTTGCGCCCTGCGACATGCTCCCTGCGCCATGCGCCCTGCGACATGCGCCATGCGACCTGCGACCTGCTCCCTGCAACTTGCGACCTGCTTCCTGTTCGCCTTGCTCCTTTCCGCCTGCGCGGCGGTTACGCCGTCCCCGCCGGCCCGCGACCCGCTTGCGGCCCTGACCCCTGTCCCCACCCCGGCGCCGGCCCGCGAACTGCGGATTCTGCTGCCGGAGTGGCCCCAGACCCTGAGCCCGCTACAGGCCCGCTCCTGGTCGGCCCGCGCCCTCCAGGACCTCTTCCTGGTCGGCTTGTGGCGGGTGGATGACCGGTTGGAAGTCTGGCCCGAACTGGCCGCCGGGGTCCCCACCCGCGCCAGCGGCGGCATCTCCCCCGACGGCCGCGTGCTGACCGTCCGCCTGCGGGAAGGCCTCTTCTGGTCGGACGGCCAGCCCCTCACCGCCGACGACCTGGTCTTCACCCACGAGCAGGCCGCCGCGCGGGGGCGATTCCCCCACGATTCGCCCGTGGAAAGCGTCGTCGCGCTGGACCGCCGGACCGTCCAGGTCACCTTCACCCGCCCTTTCGCCCCCTGGCCGACAATGCTTTTCCCCTTCGTCCTCCCCCGCCACGCGCTGGAGGCCGACGGGGACAGGTGGAACCGCGCGCCGACGGTGGGCAACGGACCGTACACCTTCGCCGGGGAGGACGGCGGGGCCCTCGTCTTCGTCGCCAATCCCCGGTACTGGCGGGGAAGCCCGGCGATCCAGCGGGTACGGGTCTTCGCCCAGCCGGACGCCCGGGCCCGCTGGACCGTTATGGCCTTCGGCGACGCCGACGTCTCCCCCTTTCTGGCCCCGGACGGCCTGCCCCAGCGGGAACCGCCGGAGGGGACGGCGCTCATTGTGTCCCCTTCCGGCCACGTGGAGACCCTGCTCTTCAACCTGGACCCGCGCCGGGGACATCCGGCGCTCCAGGAGGCGCGCGTGCGGGCGGCCCTGGCGACGGCGCTGGACCGGGAGTCGCTCTGCGCGACACTGACGGCAGGCCGGGCGGTCCCGGCGACGAGCCTTTACAGCGGGACCCGCTGGGAGAGTCCGGCCCCGGCGGCGTCCCCTTCCGTCCGGGAGGCCGCCCGGATGCTGGACGAGGCTGGCTGGCGGGATACGGACGGGGACGGCATCCGGGATCGGGCAGGGATCACCCTGACCCTGCGCTACGCCGCCCCGCCGGGACGGGGGGCCGCTCAGGCCGCGCTGGCGCAGACGCTGCGGGAACTGGGCATCGGCGTGGAGGCGGTCACCCTGGAGCGGCCGTGGGAGGACCCGGCGGCGTGGGATATGGCCCAATGGGCGGGCCAGCCCTCCGGCTACCCCGACCCGGACGATGCCCGCTGGCTCTGCGCGGAGGCCCGGCCGGGCGGCGAGAACCCTGCCGGGGTCTGCGATGAGACGCTGGACGGACTGCTGCTGGCCCAGGCCTCCACGCCCGACCCCGACGAGCGCGCGGCCCTCCTGTCAGAGGTGCAGGAGACGGCCCGACGGGAGGCCTGGTGGGTGCCCCTGTGCCGGTGGGAGGACCTCTGGCTGGTGCGTTCGGACCTCTCCGGCCCGCGCCCCTGGCGGGGCGCCCCGTTCTGGAACATCGGAGAGTGGCAGATTACCCCGGAGTAAATTTGCTGTTCCACCCGATTTGTGGTATCATCATCTTCAGAAAAGATACCCGGCCGTTGGCTGCAATGCTTTTCTGAGCGGGAGGTGAAAAGATGAGAAGTGCAAGTGTTGTTCGTGAAATCGCATCGTTACCCCCAGAGGCACAAAAGCAAGTCATAGATTTTATTGCTTTCCTGAAAACTCGTTACCCGACACCCCAAGTCGCCAAGAAAACAAGACGAACCCTGCTGACTGATGAGCCATTCATTGGTATGTGGCAAAATCGCGATGATATGCAAGATAGCACTGCATGGGTACGGGATCTGCGCCATCGCGAATGGGAGCATATCAAGTGAGCGATCTGATCCTCATTGATACCGACATTCTGATTGACGCGGCGCGCCAGATCAACGAGGCTGTTGATTTCCTGACTAAAGTTGAGCGCCAGTTCGTTTTAACTATAAGCGTGATAACACATATGGAACTCCTGATCGGTTGCCGGAACAAAACAGAATTGCGTAATACAGATCGTTTTTTGCAACGCTTCCAGGTAATCGGGCTGAATGAGATGATATGCGACATCGCGCTTGATCTGCTGCGTCAGTATCGGTTAAGTCACGGCTTGTTGATCCCAGATGCTCTGATAGCGGCAACGGCCATCGCAACAAATCTGCCGCTTGTTACCAAAAACCAGCGCGATTACCGCTTTATCAGCGGTTTGCAGTTGTTCCCATATCCTGGATGATGAGTCAGCCAAGCCCCATTTGTGAAGTCTATGGAGGGCATTATGGAGCCGCGAAGCACTGCCTTTCTGGAATGGTTGACCCGCTGGGAGTCTGAACTGCCCGCCGTTCCCCTGGAGTCGGTCGTCCGGGAGCCGACCCGGACCGCCATCCTCTCCGTGGACCTGATCAAGGGCTTCTGCACCATCGGGCCGCTGGCCAGCCCGCGCGTGGCGGGCATTGTCCCCAACGTCGTGCACCTGTTTCAACGGGCCTACGACCTGGGCGTCCGTCACTTCCTCCTGACCCAGGACACCCACGACCCGGACTCGGTGGAGTTCGGGGCCTTCCCGGCCCACTGCGTCGCGGGCACCGCCGAGAGCGAGACCGTGGACGAACTCCGGGCCCTGCCCTTTTCCGACCTCTTCGTGGTCATCCCCAAGAAGTCCATCAGTTCCAGCATCGGCACCGAGTTGGTCCCCTGGCTGGATAGCCATCCGGCGGTCAACACCTTCATCGTGGTGGGCGACTGCACCGACCTGTGCGTCTACCAGGCCGCGATGTTCCTGCGGCTGCGGGCCAACGTCCAGGGCCTGCGGGACTTCCGCGTCGTCGTCCCCGCCGACGGCGTCCAGACCTACGACATGCCGGTGGAGACGGCGCTCCAACTGGGCGCGCTGCCCCATGACGGCGACCTCCTGCACCGCGTCTTTCTCTACAGCATGGCCCTCAACGGCATAGAGGTCGTTGCCCGCCTGACCTGAAGCCCTTCACGTTTCACGTTTCACGCTTCACGTTTCACGTTTCACGTTTCACGTAGTAAGGAGCCCCCATGTCCCTTCCCGACCGTATCTCGCATTGGCTGCGGCGGTATCTGGAAGCCGCCGGAGCCGACGGCTTCGTCTTCGGGCTGAGCGGCGGGGTGGATTCCGCCACCGTGGCCGCGCTGGCCGTGCGGGCCGTGGGCACCGACCGGGTGCTGGCCGCCCTGATGCCCTGCCACTCTCAGCCGGATGACGTCCACCTGGCCCGCCGGGTGGCCGAAACCTTCGGCATCCCCACCGTCACCGTAGACCTGACCCCTATCTACGACGCCCTGGTGGCGGCCCTCCCCCCGACGGAGAACGCCCTGGCCCCGGCGAACATCAAGCCCCGCCTGCGGATGATCACCCTCTACTATCTGGCGCAGTCCCACAACTATCTGGTGCTGGGTTCGGGGAACAAGTCGGAGATTTCCGTGGGGTACTACACCAAATACGGGGACGGCGGGGTGGACCTGCTGCCCCTGGGCGGCCTCTACAAGACCCAGGTCTGGCAACTGGCCCGGGAACTGGGGGTCCCACAGGAGGTGATTGACCGTCCCCCCACGGCCGGCCTCTGGCCCAGTCAGACCGACGAGGGGGAGATGGGTATCACGTATCGGGAACTGGACCGCATCCTGGCGGCGATGGAGGTCGGAGACCTCTCCGGGATGGACCCGGCGGCGGTGGAGAAAGTGCGCAGGATGATAGATCAATCTGAGCACAAGCGCCGGATGCCGCCGATATTTGAACCGTAGCCAGGTATTTCTGTCACTGCGAGGGCGCGTAGCACCCGAAGCAATCTCCAGAACGGCTTGCGGAGATTGCTTCGCCGCCTCCGTTGGCTCGCAATGACAGCCCGAATGGCTACCCTGCCCCAAAAGGACGACCGGCGCCGGGGTATCCCGGCGCCGGTCGTCTTTCCGGTGGCAGAATCCGGACCGGTCAGGCCAGGGCAATCTCTTTGCTGTTCTCCCACAGCCCGTGGATGTTGCAGTAGGAGACGGCGATCAGGGTGCCCGGCGCGTTCACCTGGCAGGAGAACAGGGCCACCGGATGGGCGTACGCCGGCCCCTGGTTGGCCCCCTTCACCGACTCCCCGTGGGCGGCGAAATCGCAGCGGCCGATTTCGTAGATGAACTTATCCCCCTCCGGCTGGAAGTAGAGCGCGATCCAGCGGATGTGGTGCTCGGTGGTGTTGGGATGGGGAATCTCCTTGCCCACGCTGACCGTGACCTGGAAGGGCTGATTGGCCGCGACCTGGTCGGGTCCCTCTATGACGGGGACATGCTTCTCCGCCTTCCAGTCTGCCGATTGAATCCGGTCTCCGAACTTCATGGCTCTCTCCTTAAAGTAAATTCTGAATGGTTGTCGCTAACGTTTATCCGGCTCCACGATGGGGAGTGAGGTGATGGAGTCACTGCGCCCGCCGCAGTCCTTACTGCGGGTGGCCTCAAAGGCGCAGGCCTCGGAGCAGTAGACCCGGTCTCCCCGCCGTACCGGTTCCCCCTCTATGAAGTCGCCACAGTAGTCACATCGGCCCTCGCCCATCGTGCCCCCTCCTCTATGGCGAATAAGATGATCATCGCCTGTTATTTTAGCCGAACTTCGGGCAAATGTCAAGTTCTGTGCACATTCACTTGCCAAAGACACAAAACGTGGTAAAATAACTTCCGCTCTGGCCCGCTAGCTCAACAGGTAGAGCAGGGGACTCTTAATCCCTTGGCTGCAGGTTCGAGTCCTGCGCGGGTCACCTGTTCGGTCCTCCGGACGGAGGAGGTAGCCCCGATGCCCCGCGTGGTCGCCCCGGTGCAGGCCCTGCGGGTGATTCCCGCCGAAGCCCCCTTTGACGGCGACCCCCACCGCTTTTGCCTCGGCCTGGAGGCCACCCGCTTAAGCCTGTCTACGAGTACGACCCGTACTTCTCTCTCCATTGCCCGCGCGGACCCGCTCCCTGTCCCTCTTACCTTCTCCCCAGTTCTCCCCCAGCCGGTTTTCCATCCCACGCGAGTTCGATGGCGCCCTTCGCCGGGAGGAGACCCATGAGGGTTGGGACACCCTGTCCTGCGGCGAGGTGGCGCGCCGCATCGCCCGCACAGGGGAAACATCGCCTGCCTTCGCCGTCAGCGTCCCGGAGCCGGAGGAAGTGGGGGAACTTCGACCCGCGCGATGGGACTCGAGGACGTGATCGGGATGGGGACCAGCATCCAGCCTGTGCGGCTGGTGAGGATCACCAGCCACTGGCCCCCCCACTCCGGGCGCACGTGGGCGAGACATCGGCATCGATAGCCTTCCCCCGCCTCCCCCTTCCTTTCGGGATCGGGGTCCCAGGTCTCCCATTCTTCGGAGGTCGCTCCCCAAGAGCGACCGATAGCCAGATAAAGCCTGATCTCCAGCGTCGCGGGTTCGCTTCCCCCAAGGAGCAGCGGATTGATCCAGCCCTCCTCGGTGGTCATCCTCCGGGCTTTCCATTCAAAGGAAGCCACGGACATTCGCTGCGGACGGGCTTGCCGGTGTAGGGGAAATACTCATAGGTCCACCGGAAGTTGCCCACCTGGACGATGAAATCCCCGACCTCCACCGGAGTGTCTGTCGGGATGAACGGTAGCATCTCCAGGGTTTCCACGGAGTACCAAGTTCCCTCGAACTTCACCATCCGAGTCTCTCCCTGGGTCGGGGGAAGCATTTCGTCGGTTTCGTCGGGGGGCAGGTTTGGGCATGGTTCCGTCCAGAAAGCCGGCTCGGGGGTGGGCCGAGCGCAAGCCGCGGCCAGGATGACCACCAGAACCAGACCCGCCCAACGGCTTTTTCCCTTCATTAGGCACCTCCTTGACATCAGTTGCTCTTTATTGAGATTCGCCTTGCTATAGTAACAAATTTAAGGGGCGGTTTCCCTCGGTGCTTATGCAGGGCTTTGGGCCCCTCCCCCCTTCACCCCCCTCCCCATCGCTTCACTCTGGGGAGGAGGGATGAAGAGGGGATTTGGGACCGCTGCAGTTGGCGTCGCTTTTTGATGTGCTTCTTGCGAAGCGGACGAACCCGTAACGGAGTATTGGCTTTCTCTTTTTCGGGCTCATACCTCATATGATACTCGCTTTACGATTCTTTCCAGCCGGAGGTGAGCCCGATTTCTGGGAAAGGGCATTAGAGCCATTTGACATTTTCCTGAATTGCAGTAATATGACAGCATCTACGACACCTCCTGAAGGGATTGCGATATGGCCAGGGATCGCCGCCCAGAAGAGACCGTTGTTCTGATCACTGGTGCCTCTTCAGGTATCGGCAAAGCGTGTGCGGAATACCTGGCCCGGCGCGGGTACCGGGTCTTCGGCACCAGCCGCCGCGCGCCGTTTCCCCCCCACCCCGCCCTGCCCGGACAACCCGTTATGCTCCAGATGGACGTCACCCAGGACGAGTCCGTCCAGCGGGCGGTGGATTTCATTGTTCGGGAGGCGGGCCGGCTGGACGTGGTCGTCAACAACGCCGGCTTCGGTATCGCGGGCGCAGTGGAGGACACTTCCATTGAAGAAGCGAAATCTCAGATGGAGACGAATTTCTTCGGCCTCCTGCGCGTCTGCCGGGCCGCGCTGCCGGTGATGCGGGCCCAGGGAGATGGGCTTATCGTCAACGTCAGTTCCCTGGGCGGGGTCATCGCGCTGCCCTTCCAGGCCCTCTACAGCGCATCCAAGTTCGCCGTGGAGGGGCTGACGGAGGCGCTGCGGCTGGAGGTGCGTCCCTTCGGCATCCGGGTGACGGGCATTGAGCCTGGGGATATGCGCACCGGTTTCACCGATCAGCGAGTGCGGGTGGCGGCGTGGACTCCGGAATCGGCCTACGGGCCCTATGCGGAGCAGGTCCTGCAGGTTGTGGAGCGCGACGAGCGAAGCGGAGGGGCCCCCGAAGCGGTCGCTCTTCTCCTGGAACGGATCATCCGCTCCTCCAACCCGGCCCCCCGCTACCGGGTGGGGCCGGCATTCCAGAGGCTGGCCGCTATCCTCAAGGGCATCCTGCCAGCCCGGCTCTTTGAGTGGGCAATGGCGAAGTATTACCGGATTCCGTAGCATCTGGGATTCACCGCAGAGGGCGCGGAGAACGCAGAGAGGAGTACGGAGTAGGGAGTAGGGAGTAGGGAGTAGGGAGTAGGGAGTGGGGAGTGGGGAGTGGGGAAAAGAACGTGGATGAACACAGATAAATCTCTGCGTCCTCTCCGCGTTCTCGGAGGCTGCTGAGAAAGGGGGGGCAAGCCCTCCTGTGGGAGGAAAGGGATAAAAGAAAAATTGTTTTTGTGGGGGCGGCTCCCCCCCCACCACAAAAACAATGTTGTCCTGGGGTTGCTGATCGCGCTGCCCCTGGGGATCGCGCTGTGCGTCGCCCCGATGCCCATTCTGGGAGCCATAGGGCAGGGATTGAACAATCTGGTCTCATGGTTGGACACCACACCCGCATTGGCGCGGATTCTCCTGGGCATCCTCTTCGCCCTGGCCTGGATGGTCATCTGCCTCCTGCTCCTGGTTCTGGAACTGCGCCGCCCGCCGCGCCGGCTGGCCCGGGTGCAACGGGTGGACAGCGGGGTCGTGGAGGTCAGCCTGAAAACCGTCACAGACCATATCGCCTACGAACTGGAACAACTGCCCGGCGTTCTGCGCGCCCGCTCCCAGGCCTCGGTCCGGCGCAATGCAGTGGCCGTGGAGGTGGAAGTGGATACAGCGGGAGACGTAGAAATCCCCGCCCAGGCCTCTCAGATTGTGGAGGTGGTCCGACGGGTGGTGGAGGAGAAGGTCGGCGTCCGGCTGGCCCAGCCCCCGCAGGTCCGCCTGCGGGCCACCCCTGCCCCCGCGGTCGTCCGGCGGCCCGCGGAAGGCCCCCCCTCCGGCAACAACCTGTAGCCCCAGGCTCTAACTTTTTCGTGGCGCAGGTTGTTCGCCTGGGGAAGTTTGCCCGCGTCCACAGGCCTGGCAGCCTGCGCTACATAGTGCAGGCTGTCAGCCTGTGGGGTTGCCGTCCACAGGCCTGGCGGTCTGCGCTACCATAGTGCAGGCTGTCAGCCTGTGGGGTTGCCGTCCACAGGCCTGGCGGCCTGCGCTACCATAGTGCAGGCTGACGGCCTGCGGGAGTTTGTGTTTTCACTATGACCGAAGGACTGCATCTGGCCGCACTGGTAGAGGCCCTGTTGTTCGTCTCCGACGAGCCGGCATCGGTGGGACAACTGGCCGGGGCGCTGGACGCCTCCCCCGCGCAGGTGGAGGAGGCGCTGGCAGAACTGGAGGCCGTCCTCCAGGAGCGCGGCCTGCGCCTCCAGCGCATGGGGGACCGATGCCAGCTGGTCACCGCGCCGGAGGCGGCTCCGTACGTGGAGCGCTTCCTGGGGTTGGGGGAACGGCGCCGCCTCTCCCAGGCCGCCCTGGAGACACTGGCTATCATTGCCTACCGGCACCCCATCTCCCGCCCGGCCATTGAGGCCATCCGGGGGGTGAACTGCGACAGTGTCTTGCGGACCCTGCTGGCCGCAGGCCTGATAGAGGAGGCAGGACGGGCCTCCGCGCCGGGGCGTCCCATCCTCTACGCCCCCACCTTCGCCTTCCTGCAGTACTTCGGCCTGCAGCGCCCGGAGGACCTGCCCCCACTGGAAACTGAATCGGAATAGGAGAATCTCTTAGGAGAATCTCTATGGAAGACGTATATCGCCAACTGGCCCGTCGTCTGGATTCGGTCCCGAACGGCTTTCCGGCGACCGCAAGTGGTGTGGAACTTCGGCTCCTGGCGAAACTCTTCACCCCTCAGGAAGCGGCGCTGGCCGCCGGGATGCGTCTGCTCTACGAACCGGCGGAGGCCATTGCCGCCCGGGCCGGAATGGAGCCCCAGGAGGCATACCAGACGCTGAAGGACATGGCGCGCAAAGGACTGATCCGCGCTCGCCGGGGCGAGGGCGGGCTGGTCTTCGCGCTGTTGCCCTTCGTGGTCGGCATCTACGAGGAGCAATTGCGCCGGATGGATGCCGAACTGGCCGCGCTGATGGAGGAGTACTTCCGGGAAATCGGCGGCCGGACCATTCTGGACGCGGCGCCGCCCATCCACCGGGTCATCCCCGTCCAGGAGGCCATCCCGACGGACCTGGAGGTCTTCCCCTACGAGCGCGCGGCGGCCATCGTAGAAAGCGCCAAATCCTGGGGCGTGCGGGATTGCATCTGCCGGACCCAGCAGCGGCTGATCGGCAAGGGCTGCGACGCTCCGCTGGAGGTCTGCCTGATTCTGGCGCCGGTGGAGGGCGCCTTTGACCACGACGAACTGACCCGGCCCATCCCGAAAGAGGAGGCGCTGCAGGTCCTGCGGACGGCGGAGGAGGCCGGCCTGGTGCACACCACGGGCAACTTCCGCGACCGGCACTACTACATCTGCAACTGTTGCCCGTGCTGCTGCGCCGTCCTGCGCGGGCTGACGGAGTTCGCCGTCCCCACGGCGGTGGCCCGCTCCGGTTTCCGCTCGGCAGTGGACCTGGAGGTCTGTCTGGGGTGCGGGGTCTGTGTGGACCGATGCCCATTTGGTGCCCTTTCAGTGCCGGAGGATGTGGCGGTGGTGGATAGCGCCCGCTGCCTGGGATGCGGTGTCTGCACGCTGGCATGCCCGGCGGGTGCGATTCGCCTGGAGCGCCTCCCCTCCGAGGAAGTCCTCCTCCCCCCGGCCAACATCCAGGAGTGGATGCTCCTGCGGGCCCAGGCGCGCGGGCTGAAGATAGAGGAGGTCCTGTAGAGTTCGTCCAGCAGGAACGTGCCAGGCACTTCCGGAAGTGCTTGGCACGTTCGGAACAATTCCCGGAGTCGGAGGATGTCGCTCAAAGCGCTGATAGAGGCCATGCGTCCCAAACAGTGGGCGAAGAACATTTTCATCTTCGCCCCGCTGGTCTTTGACCAGAAACTTTTCCATCCGACATATCTGGCCCGGACGGTCGCGGGATTCGTCCTGCTGTGCCTGATTTCCGGCGCCGTCTACCTGATGAACGACCTGGTGGATGCGGAGAAAGACCGCCAGCACCCGCGTAAGCGCAACCGTCCCATCGCGTCCGGGCGCCTCTCCCCACGACTGGCGCTCGCTGCGGCGGTCCTCATCCCCCTGGTCGGCCTGCCTCTGGGGTTCCTGCTGGACCCCCTCTTCGGCGGCATTCTCCTGGGCTACCTGGTTCTGCAGATTGCCTACTCGTTCGTCCTGAAAAACGCCGTCATCATTGACGCGCTGGCCGTCGCCGCGGGGTTCGTCCTGCGGGTCGCCGCGGGCATCCCGCTGGTGGAGGCGGAGCGGTTCTCGCCCTGGATTTACACCTGCATGGGGCTGCTGGCCCTCTTCATCAGTTTCAGCAAACGTCGCCACGAACTGACGCTCCTGGGCAAAAACGCCAACGGCCATCGGGAGAGTCTGGGGGAGTACAGCGTGCTTCTCCTGGACCAGTTCATCCTGATCGTCACCGCGGCGACACTGGTGGCCTACACCCTCTACACCTTCTCCGCGCCCAACCTCCCCCCCAACCACACAATGATGCTGACGGTGCCCTTCGTCCTCTACGCCGTCTTCCGGTATATGTACCTGGTCTACGTGAAGGGACTGGGGGGTGAACCCGAGGAGATTGTCCTGCGCGACCGACCGCTGCAGGTCGGAGTCCTGCTATGGGGACTGGCCGTCATCCTGATTATGTACTGGCGGTAGACCCCTGTAGGGGCGACCCTGGCGGTCGCCCCCATACGGGCGACCCTGGCGGTCGCCCCTACACGGGCAACCCCGGCGGTCGCCCCCCTGTCCGGGCCTCGGCGTCGGGCAAGGTGATTCTGTTGGGGGAACACGCGGTGGTGTACGGGCGGCCCGCCATCGCCGTCCCCCTGAGCGGACTGCGCGCAACGGCCATCCTGACCCCCCATCCCGGCCCCCTCCGCGTCCAGGCCCCGGCGGTGGGGATAGACGCCCCCCTCCCCGACCTCCCCCCCGACCACCCGCTGGCGCGCATCGTCCACCTGACGGTGGCGCATCTCCGCCAGACCCCGCCGGATGCCCTTCTGCGGATAGAGTCCGACATCCCCGTCGCTTCGGGGCTGGGGTCGGGGGCGGCGGTCTCCACGGCCGTCGTCCGCGCACTGGCGGCCTGGTACGGCGTTCCGCTGGACCCGCCGACCGTCTCCGCGCTGGTGTACGAGGTGGAGCGCATCTACCACGGCACCCCCAGCGGGATAGATAACACCGTCATCGCCCACGAGCAGCCCGTCTACTTCGTCCGGGGACGGCCGCCGGAGCCCCTGCCGGTGGGGGGCGTGCTGCACCTGCTGGTCGCCGACAGTGGCGTCCCCAGCCAGACCCGCGAAGTGGTGGGGGACGTCCGGCGGCGGTGGGAAGCGGAACCAGCCCGCTACGAGGCGCTCTTTGACCGGGTCGCCGAAGAGGTGGAAGCGGCCCGCCGGGCCATCGCGCGGGGGAACGCGCGGGCGTTGGGGGAGCGAATGGACGCCAACCACGAAATCCTGCGGGAAATAGGGGTCTCGGCGCCGGTGCTGGACCGTCTGGTAGAGGCGGCCCGGCGGGCCGGCGCGCTGGGGGCCAAACTCTCCGGCGCCGGCCGGGGCGGCAACGTGGTCGCGCTGGTGGACCCCCCTGCGGCGGACCGCGTGGAGGCGGCCCTGCGGACAGCAGGCGCCGCCCGGGTCTGGCGCACCGATGTTTTTCAGAAACCACAAAGACACGAAGACACGAAGTAATCTTGAGTCCATTGCAAAAACTCATCGCAGAGAACGCGGAGAGCGCAGAGATTTTCTGAATAAGAATAATGCTCTGCGTACTCTGCGGTCTCTGCGGTAAAGAGACCTTTTTGCAGTGAAGTCAATCTTGTTTTCGTGTCTTTGTGCCTTTGTGCCTTTGTGTGAGCCATGCCGGAACGGGTTTTTCTGAAACTGGGTGGGTCGCTGATCACCGACAAGTCCCGGCCCTACACGCCCCGGCCGGAAGTCATCCGCCGTCTGGCGGAAGAGGTCCGGGCCGCGCAGGCGGCGCGGCCGGACCTGGAACTGGTCATCGGCCACGGCTCCGGCTCCTTCGGCCACACCGCCGCCGCACCGTACGGCACCCGGCAGGGGGTCCGCACACCCCGGGAGTGGCAGGGGTACGCGGAAGTGGCGGCGGCGGCCGCCCGCCTGAACCGCCTGGTCACCGACATCTTCCTGGAGGCCGGGGTGCCCGTGCTGAGTCTGCCCCCGTCGGCCTCGGCCCGCTGCCGGGACGGCGAACTGGTCCATCTGGAGACCACACCGATTCGGGACGCGCTGGCCCACGGGCTGGTACCCCTCATCTACGGCGACGTGGCCTTAGACGACATGCGCGGGGGCACCATCGTCTCCACCGAAGACCTCTTCGTCTATCTGACCCCCCTTCTGGCCCCGCAGCGGATTCTCCTGGCCACCCGGGTGGCGGGCGTGCTGGATGACCGGGGGGAAGTCATTCCGGTCATCTCCCTGGCGGACCTGCCCGCGCTGCGCGCGGTACTCCGGGGAGCGCGTGGCGTGGATGTGACCGGGGGAATGGCGGATAAGGTGGAGCGAATGGCCGCGCTGGTGGAACGGCATCCCGATCTGGTCGCGCACATCTTCTCCGGAGAAACCCCCGGCACCGTGGCCGCTGTGCTGCTCAACGGGACGACAACCACAGGCACCCGTATCCGCCGGTAGCCCACCGGAACGGGTATGTCCCAACTTTGCGGGCATGGCCGCTTTGTAGGACAACTGCGAGCAGTTGTCCTACAACTTTGGGACACACCCACTGGAACGCCACTTGCCATCCCCCTCCCTCCCGGTTATAATGAAAGAAGCAAGAGGCAAGAAGCGAGAGGCAAGAGGCAAGAGGTAAGAAGCAAGAAAATCCTGCATCCTGCATCTTGCATCCTGCATCTTGCATCCTGCATTTTGCATCCTGCATCCTGGTGGCCGGAAATGCCCGTCGCGCTGAGCCCGATGCTGGAATTCCTGCACGGCCTGGCCTTCTTCGTGCTGGGCCTCTTCATCCTTTTCGCCATCCCCCGCATCGGGCGCGCGAACATCGCCTGGCCCCTGCCTCTGCTGGCCCTCTTCGCCCTCGGCGAGGCCGTGACCGCATGGGACCCGGTGCTGGCGGCCGCGTTCGGCCTCCCCGCCCGCGCCTCCGGCCCGCCGTCCCTCCTGCCCCTGTGGCTCCGGGCGGCCCTCCTGGGCACCAGTTACTGGGCCCTGCTCACGGTGGGCCTCTCCCTCTCCGCCCCCGCAGACCGTCGCTCCCGGCTGACCCTGCCGCTGGTCGTCCTGGCCCTCTACCTGGTCGGCCTGCTGGCTGCGACGGCGCTGGCCGGCCCCGACCGGGTCACCCCCTGGGCTGAAATCGCCGCCCGCGCGGGACTGGCCCTCCCCGGCGGACTCCTGGTCCTCCGGGCCTACCGGCGCCCCTTCCTCTCCAGCGCCCCGCCCGTCTTCTGGGCCGCCGACCGCCCGCTCCGACGTGTGGGCGCCGCCCTGACCGCCTTTGGCCTGCTGACGGGGGCCCTCCACCCCACCCTCTCCCTCCTGGGCCCGCGTGCCCCCGCCGTCCTCTTTCCCCTCCTCTCCGCCCTCCTGACCCTCTGCGGCGTCGCCGTCCTCTCCGGCCTGGTCCAGGCCCTCAACATCGTCCAGACCCGGGTGGAAGAATGGGTGGAAGAGGTCCGGCAGGCCCAGGCCCTGGCCGCCGACCGGGAGCGGATCAGCCGGGAACTCCACGACGGCATCATCCAGTCCATCTACGCCGCCGGACTGATGTTAGAAGGCGTCCGGGCCCTGATTCCCGAAGACCCCGCTGCGGCCCAGACCCAACTGGCCCGCGTACTCCAGAGTTTGAACCAGACCATCCAGGACATCCGGCGCTACATCTTCAACCTCCAGGGCGGCCTGCCCCCGTCCGACCTGGTGAGCGGATTAGAGGAACTGCTGCGGGACTTTCGCATCAACACCCTGCTGGAAACCCGCCTCACCGTCTCCGGCGAAGAGCGGGAAGTGCTGGGGGCCGAACAGCGCCAGCACATCCTCCAGATCGCGCGCGAGGCGCTGGCGAACGTCGCCCGTCACGCCCACGCCCGCCGGGTGGACGTCCGCCTCACCTACGACACCCGCACCCTCCAACTCCAGATTGCCGACGACGGCGTCGGCCTGGCGATGACGCCCACCGCCACCGGGCAGGGCCTGCGCAACATCCGCGAGCGGGCCCGCCTCCTGGACGGAACCCTGGACATAGACAGCGCCCCGGGCCAGGGGGTCACCATTACCCTGACCGTCCCGCTGAAAGGAGAGACGTGACCCTCCGCATCCTGATTGTGGACGACCACGAGGTGGTCCGGCTGGGCCTGCGGGCCCTCCTGGACCGCCATCCCGACTTCACCGTGGTGGACGAGGCCGGCACCGCCTGGGAAGCGCTCCAGAAAGCGCTCCTCCACCGCCCGGACGTCGTCGTCATGGACATCCGGCTCCCCGGGCGCAGCGGCATAGACGCCTGTCGGGACATCGTCTCCCAGTTGCCCGATACCCGCGTCATTATGCTCACGTCGTACGCCGAAGACGAACTCCTCTTTGATGCGATTGAGGCCGGCGCCTGCGGCTACGTCCTCAAACAAATCGGCAGCGACGACCTGGTCCGGGCCATTGAAGCCGTCGGGCGCGGCGAGGCACTGCTGGACCCCTCCGTCACCCGGCGGGTCCTGGAACGGGTGCGGGAAGCGGCCCGAAGAGACGAGGCCGCCGCCTTCGCCGATTTGACCGAGCAGGAACTGCGGGTGCTGGCCCTCATCGCCGAAGGGAAGACCAACCGGGAAATCGCCCGCGCGCTCTACCTGGGCGAAGGGACCGTCCGCAACTACGTCAGCAGCATCCTGAGCAAACTGGGTGTGACCAACCGGGCCGAGGCCGCCGCCTTCGCCGTCCGGCACAACCTCAAAGAATACCTCCGCTCGCGGACCGGGTGATTGGATAGGGTCATGGGCGGGCGGCTGCGCCGCCCGCCCATGACCCCCAGCAGGGAGAAGATGAACGACATTCTGAAAGGACTCAACCCTCAACAGCAAAAAGCGGTCACCGCGCCCGACGGGCCGGTGCTGGTCCTGGCCGGCCCCGGCTCCGGCAAAACGCGCGTCCTCACCCACCGCGTCTCCTGGCTGGTGCTGGAACGGGACGTGCCCCCCTGGCGCATCATGGCCGTCACCTTCACCAACAAGGCCGCGCGGGAGATGCGGGAGCGCCTGGAGCGACAACTGGGCGTCTCCCGCGCCGCCGAACTGACCCTGGGCACCTTCCACGCCACCTGTGCCCGCATCCTCCGCCGCGACGGCGACCTCATCGGCGTCCCCCCCAACTACGTCATCTTTGACGCCGACGACCAGGTCGCCCTCGTCCGCCAGGTCCTCAAAGACCTGAACATAGACGAGAAGCGCTACCCCCCCGCCGCCGTCCACGCCGTCATCTCCCGCGCCAAGAACGAACTGATCGGCCCCGAATCGTTCCAGCCCGCCTCGTACTTTGAAGAAGTCGCCCGGCGGGTGTACGAACAGTACCAGCAACGACTGCGGGCCAACAACGGCCTGGATTTTGACGACCTGCTCATGGAGACAGTGCGCCTCTTCCGGGAAGCCCCGTCGGCCCTGGCCCGCTACCAGGAGCGGTATCACCACATCCTGGTGGACGAGTTCCAGGACACCAACATGGCCCAGTACGTCCTCCTCAAAGGACTGGCGGCCCGCCACCGCAACCTCTTCGTCGTCGCCGACGAGGACCAGTCCATCTACCGCTGGCGCGGCGCCGACTACCGCAACATCTCCCGCCTGCGGGAAGACTTCCCGGACCTGGCGACCTATCTGCTGGAGCAGAACTACCGCTCCACCCAGACGATTCTGGACGTCGCCCAGGCCATCATCCGCCACAACCCCAACCGGACCCCGAAGAAACTGTTCACCGACCGGGGACACGGGCCCAAAGTCGTCATCCACGAGGCCTACGACCCTGAAGAAGAGGCCCAGTACGTCGTGGACACCATCGGGCGCCTGACCCTGACGGGCGAGGCCCGCCCCGGTGACTGCGCGGTGATGTACCGGACTAACGCCCAATCCCGCGCGTTGGAAGAGGCCTTCATCCACGCCGGCCTCCCCTACCGGCTGGTGGGCGCCACCCGCTTCTATGCCCGCCGGGAGATCAAGGACCTGCTGGCCTTCCTGCGGGTCGTCCACAACCCCGCCGACAACGCGAGCCTCCTGCGCATCCTGAACGTCCCCCCGCGCGGCATCGGCGCCCAGACCGCCCAACTTCTGGAAGACGTCGCGCGCACCCGGGGGGTCCCCGTCTGGCAGGTGATAGAGGAAATCGCCGAAAACCGGGACCATCCCCCCCTCCTCTCCGGCCGCGCCCGCGCCGCCGTGACCGCCTTTCACCGTATGGTGCGCGGGTGGATTGCTCTTGCCCCCGCGCGCCCTCCCGACCTGCTGGACCGCATTATCATCGACACGGGCTATGAGGCCTACATCCGGGACGGGACCGATGAGGGAGAGGATCGCTGGGAGAACGTCCAGGAACTGCGCGTGGTCGCCACCCAGTACGCCGACGCCACATTGACCGACTTCCTGGCCGACGTCGCCCTGGTCTCCGACGTGGACAACCTGACGGACGGCGTGAACGCCCCCACCCTGCTCACCCTGCACAGTGCCAAAGGGCTGGAGTTCCCCGTTGTCTTCATCGTTGGTCTGGAAGAGGGATTGCTCCCCCACTTCCGTTCCCTGGACGACCCGGAGGCGCTGGCCGAGGAGCGGCGACTGATGTACGTGGGGGTGACCCGGGCGAAGGAGCGGCTCTTCCTGACCCACGCCTTCCGCCGGACCCGCCGGGGCGACTACGAGCCCAACATCCCCAGCCGCTTCCTGGCCGACATCCCCGAGACGCTGGCCGAGGGAAAACGGCGGCAGAAAGGGAAATCCGTAACGCAGGCTGTAATGTCCTCCCCTGCCCCCTCCGCTCCCCCCACCCCGTTCCATGTGGGCGACTGGGTGGAGCATCCGACCTTCGGCCCGGGCATCGTCACGGCCGTCCGCCCAATGCGCGACGAAGAAGAAGTGACCGTCGTCTTTGAACGGGTGGGCCTGAAGCGCATCCTGAGCAGTTATCTTCAGAAGAGAATATAATTTGTGCGGCGGCTTCGCCGCCGCACAAATCATCCCCCTCCATGCGAGGGCGCGCAGCACCGGAAGCCATCTTGTAAGGTGACTGTCACCTTCCCAGGAGGTCCGCTGTGAAAGTCGTCACCGTTGCCCAGATGCGGGCCATTGAGGCTGCCTCCGACGCCGCTGGCCACACCTATGCGGCGATGATGGAGCGGGCCGGTCGGGCCGTCGCCCAGGCACTTATGGCCCGCCAGGACGTCCGGAAAAAGCGCGTGCTGGTCCTGGTCGGCCCGGGCAACAACGGCGGTGACGGACTGGTCGCCGCCCGCTACCTGGCCCAGGCCGGGGCCGAAGTGGCCTGCTATCTGACCCGCCCGCGCGACCCCCAGAGCGACGAGAATTTCCGCCGGTTGCAGGAACTGCGGGTCTTCTGCACCGCCGCCGACGCCGATCCGGATCTCCGCAAACTTCGGCAACTGGCTGCCGGTGCGGACGTCCTCATAGACGCCCTGCTGGGCACCGGCGCCACCCCGCCTCTGAAAGGGACGATCGCCCAGGTCCTGGAGACCGTCGGCGAAGTCCTGCGCGCGCGGGCCACTCCCCGACCGCCCGAATGGGTGCGGGTCGGCGGCATCCCGGAGCCCGCCCCCGCTCCCCGCCCCCTGGTCGTGGCGGTGGACGGCCCCAGCGGCATGGATTTTGACACCGGCGCACTGGACCCGGCCGCCATCCCCGCCGACCTGACTGTCACCTTCGCCTACCCCAAAGTGGGCCATTTTCACTTCCCCGGCGCGGCGGCGCTGGGCGAACTGGTCGTCGCCGACATCGGCACCGACCCTGCCCTGGCCGCCGACGTGGACCTGGAAGTGGTGACGCCGGAGATGGTGCGCGGCTGGCTTCCGGCCCGCCCGCCCGATGCCCACAAAGGGACCTTCGGACGGGCGCTCATCGTCGCCGGGTCGGCCAACTACACCGGCGCGGCCCGTCTGGCGGGGGCCGCCGCCGTCCGCGCCGGGGCCGGCCTGGTGACCGTGGCTCTCCCCGCCTCCATCCACAGCGCTGTCGCCGCCACCCTCTCCGAGGCCACCTACCTGCTCCTCCCCCACGAACTGGGCGTCCTGGCGAAGCCGGCCGTGGAAGTCCTGGCAGAGCAGGCCGGCCGATACGACGCTATGCTCCTGGGCCCGGGGCTGGGTCAGGAGAAAGAGACGGCAGAGTTTCTGACGGCGCTATTGCGAGGGCGGGAGCGCCGCCCGGTGGGCTTCCTGCGCACCGGGGAGACCGCCGTTCAGCCCATCCCGCTTCCGCCGCTGGTGGTGGACGCCGACGGGCTGAACCTGCTGGCCCGGATGGACGGATGGCCCACCCGCATCCCCTCTGGCAGTATTCTGACTCCGCACCCGGGAGAGATGGCGCGGCTGATGGGCTGTTCGGTCGCCGACGTGCAGGCCGACCGGGTGGCGGTCGCCCGGCGGCAGGCGCGGGAATGGGGACACGTGGTGGTCCTGAAGGGGGCATTTACCGTTGTCGCCGCGCCGGATGGGCGGACGGTGCTGGAGCCGTTCGCCAACCCCGCGCTGGCGACGGGCGGAACAGGGGACGTACTGGCGGGGATCATTGTGGCGCTACGGGCCCAGGGGCTGGGCCCCTTTGAGGCGGCGGCCGCCGGAGCCTACCTGCACGGCCTGACCGGGGAACTGGCCCGGCGGCATCTGGGCGCGGCGGGCGTTGCCGCCGGAGACCTGCCGCCCCTCATCCCCCAGGCCATTTCGCTCCTCCAGCAGAACCGCCGGGGCCCGTGAGGTCCCGGCGGTTTTCGGGCAATCTGAGGACACCCCCGAGCGAACAAACGAAGACGGCTCCCATCCGATTTGGACGGGAGCCGTCTCCGGGAATAACAGGCATTTGTACGGCGGCTTCGCCGCCGTACAAATGCCTGTTTCTACGAATCCCTATGCCTCAATCCCCAGCACCCGGTTCACGCTGTCAATCAATTCCTGGGGGCCGAAGGGTTTGGTGATGTAGTCGTCCACCTTCGCAATGTGCAGGCCCAGGACTTTATCTATGCTCTGCGCTTTGGCCGTGACGATGATGACGGGAATATTGCGCAGTTCCTCATCGGCCTTCATACGCTGGTAGATTTCCCAGCCGTCCATATCCGGCATCATCAGGTCCAGAAGGACCAGGTCCGGTTTCACCTGCCGCACCGTCTCCAGGCCCTCCCGTCCCCCGACCGCACCGATCAGTTCAAATCCCCTGCGCCCGAGGATCAGTCGGACCAGGTCTATCATCTCCGGCTCGTCTTCAATGCAGACAATCTTTTTGCGCTGCTCGGACATCTTACGGCCTCCTCCCGCGGGATGCTTACAGTATACCACCAGAGGGCAATATCGTCAACAATAGAATACCAGAAATCCGGTCGTCTGACAAGTGTTTTAACCAAATTGCAATCTCTCCGTAACCCACCCCTTCACCGCCGTTTTTGTTCCAGGACCTCCCGATAAATCCTCACCAACTGCCGCCCGGCGCGGTCCCAGGAGAAATGGCGCAGGGCCCGCTGGCGCAGCCCCTCCCCCAGCGCCCGGCGCAGGTCCGGTTGCTCCACCAGCGCCTGGATGGCCCGGGCCAGCGCGTCGGGATCGCCCGGGGGACTGGCGTACACCCCCAGGGAACCCAGGTACTCCCGACTGACCGGGGTATCAAAAGCGACGGTGGGCAACGCCATGGCCATGTAGTTCAGAATCTTGCCGCTTCCCTCGGTGGCGGAGAGTTTGGGCGCCACGGCGATGTCGCCCAGGGCCAGGTGGGCCGGACTTTCTTCGTAGGGGACTTTGCCCGTGAAGACCACCCGGTCGTCCACGCCCAGTTGGCGCGCTTGATCCTGGTAGTACGCTTCCGCCGGGAAGCCGCCGACCAGGAAGTAGACCTCCCGGCCCCGCTCCTTCAGATGACGGGCGGCCTGCAGCAGTTGGGGGATGCCCTGCCAGTCGGCCAGAAGCCCCAGATAGACGACAACGGTGGCCCCGGGCGGAATCCCCCGTGCGGCCCGACGGGCCGCCACCTCCTCCGGCGAGAGCACCCCGGGACGGAAAAAGTCGGCGTTGACGCAGTCGGGGAGGGGACGGATGCGGACGGAATCCCCCAGGTGGCCCAGTTGGACGGCCCCCTGCTGGGTGCTGGTGACAATCACGTCGGCCATCTCGTTGATGCGCTCCTCCAGCAGCCGCACCCAGCGGTACCAGGGGCCGTGGGGGTTCAGGAAGCGGTGGTCCACCATCTCCCCGGTCAGGCTCCCCTGCCGGTCAAAGACGACGGGTAGACGCCAGGGGCGGCCCAGTACCCGTCCGATGAGGGCGCCCTCGTAGAGATGGCCGTGGATGAGGTCAAAGCGGCGGCGCAGGAGGAGGCCCAGCACCCGCCAGGCCAGGAAGACGTCAAAAGCCAGTTTGTGCAGACTGGAGCCGACCTCGTAGTCGGCCCGCCAGGGGGTGGGCCGGCAGCGGACGATTTCCAGCCCGGGAACGTCTCGCCCCAGGTAGTAGGTGGCGATGGTCACCTGATGCCCCAGTCGCTGCAGGACCCGCGCCTCCTCCAGAATACGGACGTGGCAACCGTAGTCCAGGAAGAAGGAGGTCGGCGCAATCATCAGGATGCGCAGGGGTCGGTCCATCCCTACCACCGCGAGATACAGAGGGCACAGAGGGGCAACCCGGTCGCCCCGTAAATACCTACCCACCTGTGTCATTGCGAGCCGCTAAAGGCGGCGAAGCAATCTCCAGGCCAGGAGGGAGATTGCTTCGGCGGCTACGGCCGCCTCGCAATGACAGCGGGTAGGTAATTACGCCACCCCTTTGTGCCCCCTGGATGTCTCACTTTTTCTGGGGCGGACGGCGGCGGAAGAGGCCGCCGAAGAATATCTGGGACATGTGCTCCCCCATGCTGGGGACCCGGATTGGTTCTCCGGCCTCCTCATGCATACCGCTGGCCCGCTCCTGCAGCCAGCGGGCCCGGTCCGAGGCGGCCTGCGCGTAGGCGTTCTCCAGGGCCTGTTCGTCGTTATCCACCAGCCACTGCCGGATGCGCTCCACTTCCTCAATGAACATATCCAGCCGCCGTAGGAGGTTCTCCCGGTTCAGGAGGACGGCCATCCGCCAGGCGGCCGCGTCCGCCACCACCGGCCCCGTCAACGAGGCGAGGTCGTAGCCCGCCAGTTTGCGCATATCCGTCCAGCCTGGATTGCCGATCAGCGTCCGCAACAGGGCGACGGCGATAAAGGTGGGCAGGTCCACCGCCCCGGCCTGCAGACCGTCGCACTCCACCGGGTCCATAAAGAGCGGTCGGGCGCCAATGGCCTGAATCAGCCCCAGGAGCGCGTTGACCGCCTCGGGGTCGGTATCGGAGGCCGGAGTGACACAGTAGAAGCCGTCCTCAAAGAGGTCCGCCCGCGCGGCGTCAGTGCCTGTCAGTGGCCCGGTCACCGGCGCTTTTGGGCCGGGAATGGGTAGCCCGGTCACAAAGCGGACGCGCGCCGGAAGCGATTTCCGCGCCCATTCCAGCACCGGCACCTTGAGAGTCGCCGTATCGGTGACGACGCAGCCCTCCTCCAGATGGGGACCCAGCACCTCCAGCGTGTCCTGCACGGCCGGCAGGGGCAGCGCCAGGATGACCATCGTGGCCCGCTCACAGGCGGTGGGGAGGTTCCAGTGGGTCTTGCTCACGGCCCCCATCTGGGCCGCCCTGCGGGCCACCGCCGGGTCTATATCGTGCCCCATCACCTCCAGCGACGGCTCCTGCTTCCGCAGCGCCAACCCGATAGAACTCCCCACACAACCCAGACCAATAATCGTGATGCGTGTCTCCATAAATCCCCCTACTCCCTACTCCCTACTCCGTACTCCGTACTCCGTAATCCCTCCAGACCATCGCGAACAGTACACCCGCAACCAGCGTCACGTAGAAACCTACAGGAACAGCCGCGATGGGTATCAGCCAGCACAGGCAGAGAGAGTAGTACAGGAGCGTCATGGCGAACCACATGATGCCCATCAGTCCGAAGAGCAACAGCCAGGCGATGGCGTACTCCCACCGTCGTTCTTTCAGAACGGCCCACCAGCGGCGCACCTGGAAGGCTGCGCCCAACCGGTCCTCGGCGACAAAATGGGCCAGCGCCGCCGGAAGGGGAATCGCTCCCAGGAAATACAACAGGAAACCCAGAAAGATGCCAACGAACAGGATAACGATCGCCCCCATCACAAACCAGAACATCTGCTGTTCCTCCACCCCCAGGGCCATGGGCACGAAGAAACTGGCAACGTACAGGCCTATGCTTCCAAAGTAGACCAGAGTTCCTGGCAGCAGAAACACCAGGCCGACAGCGAAGGCCCGCAGGCCGTCCGCAAATAGGCGGCCCCAATTCTGCCAGGGGGGAAGGCCGGGCTCCTCCCCCCCGATGACCCGGCGCATCACGTCCACAACATAACCGTACACGAACAGCACCGGCACAAGGGGAACGATATAACTGGCGATGAGAAAGGCACAACCGATGATGAACCGATTGGCCCAATCGGGACCCTGGAAGGGGAAACGGAACAGGAACTTCAGGTCAGAGAGGGTGTTCCGGAACATGTTGGCCTCCTATGCGGTTTTTTTCAACTCACGCCTGCCCGTCGGCCTGCTGGAGCAGGGCCAGCAGGCAGTCCTCTTCGCTTTCCGGTAAGCCCAGGGGGTCATGGTGGCGGCGGATGAGGGCGACGGTGAGGGGAGAACAGCCCGCCTGGGCCGCCCACTCCGCCCCGATTTCGGCGTGCCGCTGGTAGAGGATAAAAGGCCGCCGCCAGCCTCGGGGATCCCCGGCGCTCAGCCGGTCCAGCCAGCGGGGCGCCCACCGCTCCAGGAGCACCACCGCTACCCGCACCCACAGCGGCGGGGGCCCGGCCGCCTTTCCCACATCGTGCAGAAGCGCGGCGACCAGCAGGTCCTGCGGCTGAGGCCTCTGCGCCACCAACGCCTGATAGACTCTCAGCGCGTGTCGGCGGTCCGGCGCCGACATCCGGCGAAAGAGGGCCTGCTGGGCCGGAGTGAGCAGCGACGCGACCATACCGGCGTCCCTCCGGACCAGGGGGGCCGTCAGTGCGGCGAAGAACTGGCGCACCCGGTAGGCCGCCTGCCCCATCACAGCCAGAACAGCAGTATCTGAAGCGGGACTTTTACCAGCCCGATCAGAATGCCGATGATGTTCAACCCCAGGTAGGGGAGCAGGAAGAGCAGTCCCAGCAGGACGTAGGGGCTATAGGGGCGGAAGGAGAGGAGCGCGTCCCCCCACCGGGGAGGCAGGACCCCCACCAGCACCTTCTCCCCGTCCAGCGGGAAGAAGGGAAGCAGGTTGAAAATGGCCAGGTTGAGGCTGACGTCGGCGATGAGGAACAACAGCGTTGCCAGGTTCAGGCGAGTGAACCCGATGTCCGCCATAGAAACCCACCCCAACCGGAACGGCAGCGCGCAGAGCATTGCCAGTACCAGGTTGGAGGCAGGCCCGGCGAAGGCGGAGAGGGCCATCCCTGCGCGGGGCGACGTCCGCATCCGATAGGGGTTGACCGGCACCGGTTTGGCCCAGCCAAAGCCGGTCAGCAGGATCAGGATGGCCCCCAGAATGTCCAGGTGGGCCAGGGGGTTCAGAGTCAGCCGACCCTCCCAGCGGGAGGTGTCATCCCCCAGTTCGTGGGCCGACCATGCGTGGGCCCACTCGTGGATGGGCATCCCCACCAGCAGGACGATCAGCCGCGCCAGAAACGTCACGGGTGATAATCCCAGCATCCTGCTCCTTTAGACCACAGACGATGGACCACCGACCACAGACGATGGATCACTGACCACGGACGACGGACCCCAGGCCGTTACTGGGCCGCCCGGAGAATCTGCGTCACCAACTGGCTGCCCAGGATGGCCAGGCCGTCGGTGGGCATATAGTGTGCGGCGGAATCCTCAAAGAGGACAGACGAGCGCGGAGGGAAGTCCTCGTCCCCCAGCCAGTAGACAACGGCCAGATGGATGCGTGGCAGAACCGGGAAAATGTACCCCGCGTCCCCCAGGTCCAGCGGTTCCCCCTTCAGCCGCTCACCGGCCCGGCGGAACCCGTCCAGCCCCTGTTCCCCCAGTTCCCGCACCAGGCGGTCCTCGGCGTAGCCACGAAACGCCTGCGCGTAGAACATCCCGTCGGGCAGGCTGTGGAACGCGACCCACCGCCGGGATGGGGTGGTGCCGTCGGCGGTCACCAGGTAGGTGAGGATGAGAGCCTGGATGAAGGACGACGGCTCTTCCCCGGTATCTGCCCGCTGGACGACGAAATCCGGCGGGCAGACCCGGTATTCCCGCCAGAAGAAGGAAAGCCTCAGTGAACCCTCTGGCTCCAGGACAGCACCGCTGCGCAGTTCCAGTTTGTGGAGAGGAATCTGACGCAACTGCTCCCGCGCATCAGCGACACGCGGGGCCAGTTTATCGTACCACTCCTGAAGCCCGGCCGGATGTCCTCCCGGTCTCAGCATTATGCTCTCCGCTAAGCGGGCCAGGAGATGCTAGGCACTTCGGAAGTGCCTGGCATCCCGCGTCCCGCGGTTACTGCGCCCGCAACTGGCCGACCAGTTCCAGGAACTCCTCCCACTCCTCTTCAAAGAAGTGGATAGTGACGCTCCCGAACTCCAGATGATACGTGATCTCGCCGTCCGGCTCCTCGGTCCGCCAGATGCTGTAGTTGTCGGTTTCGGCCAGAACTTCTATCTCTTCCATTTTTTCAGTCTCCTTTCATGAGTTTTTCAAAGATGTACAGCGAGTGTTCCCGGTGGGGAACGATGCCCGCCGACCGGAGGGCCTCCAGAAGAGCCGGACTGTCCACAGAGAGAACCCACACTCCCGGATAGCTCCGCTGGTACGCCAGCAGGCGCAACCCCCAGGCCAGCGCTCTCAGCCCTTCCGGGGTCCCGTCCAGATACCCGACGGACAGATACTCCTCCCCCGGGCCAGCCGGGACGATGGCCAGCGCGGCCAGTTTCCCGTCCAGGTCTACTCCCCAGACCTCGCCTGCGGCGATGTGGGCCGCCAGACGGTCCTTCGTCAGCCGCCGCCACTGCCACCAGACCTCGTAGAGGCCCCCCGAAGCCTGCCGGATGGGAGAGTCCGCTATCAGGCTCCAGGCCGTCTCCAGGTCCTCCGGCCCCAGCGGGCGCAGGGCCTGAGGGCCCGGCAGCGCGTCAGCGCGGCAGTACCAAAACTCCGCCACCCGTTGGAATCCGTCCCGGAGGGCATTGCGGTGGATGGGCCGGTTGGAGGACGCAGTGGCGAAGCGCACCACCCCCACTCCCAGACGCTCCGCTACCTGCAACTGGTGAGCCTGGAGAAGCCGGGACACCCCCAGACGGCGGTAGTTCGGGTGGACCCGCATCCCCTCCAGCCACCACTCGTCGTCGGCGACATAGCTCAGTTTGGCCAGCGCCACCACCCGCCCGTCCAGTTCCACCACCGAGAATTCCCCCTCCGGGTCCGCCAGCCACTTCTCCCAGACCTGGGGGATGTAGTCCTCCCCGCCCCAAATCTGCGCGCAGAGGGCCTCCACGTCGGCCCGGTCTTCGGGGCGGGCCGGGCGAATGCGCCAGCGGCGGGCCAGAATCCGGCGCCGGATGTGGTCCCAGAGGCGACGGCCCAGCCACGGGCGAGGAAGGGGCCGCTCAGGGGCGGGCGGAAACGGTTCCTGGTCGGTGAGGCGGCGGTAGATATAATCCGCCAGCACCCTCAGCGTCGCCACGGTGGGGGCGGCAATGAGCACCCCCAGGATGCCCGCCAGACTGCCTCCCAGGATGACCGCCACCAGCACTACCAGCGGGTGCAGGTTCAAACTCCGCCCCATAATACGGGGGATGAGCAGGTTCGCTTCCACCTGCTGAATCAGGACGTAGACCCCCGCGACCAGGACGGCGAACCAGAAATTACTCAGGGGCAACCAGTACGACCCCTGGAACAGAGCGATCAGAATCGCCGGAATCGCGGCAATGGTGGGCCCGATGTTCGGGATGAACTCCAGCACACCCGCCAGCAGGCCCAATGCGGGGGCGTTGGGCAGACCGATGGCGGTGTTGACTACCGTCGTGATGACGGCAATAAGCAGCCCCAGCAGGAGTTGCCCCCGCAGAAAGGCGTTCCAGACCTCCGTGATCTTGTGCCGCAGCCGGACAAAGTCCTCCCGGAACGACGCCGGGGCCAGGTTATCCAGCCAGGCCACGATACGGTGGGCGTCCCGGGTCAGGTAGAAGGAAGAGAGCAGGATGAAGATGACCCAGAACAGAGTGGAGATGAAACTAAAGACAACGTTGACCGTCCCCGTCGCGACGGCCGCCAGGAACTGGCGGATTCCCTGCTGGAACTCCCGGTAGACGTCCCGCAGGTCCAGTTGCCACTGCAGGACCTGGATGGGCTGGGAGAAGAAGCGGTCCAGTTGGGCCGCGATGCGGACAAAGTCCAGGTTCAGCAACGTCACCGCCCGCACGACCGGCGGCATCGCGATGACCGGCGCGGTGACTGCCGCCGCGATGAGCACCAGAAAGACCAGCGCGGTGGCCCCGGTCCGGGGGATGCGCGCCCGCTGCTCCAGAAAGTCCACCACCGGGTCCAGGATGAAGGCCAGCAAGAAGGCCAGGATCAGCGGCGGCAGGACGCCCCGGAAGCGGTAGAGGATCAGCGCCAGGATGACGAAGACCATCGTCCCCACCAGCCGCTTCGTCCCCACATCCCAGCGTTGCACCGGTTCCGCGCTCACGTCACCCTCATAATTTGACAGGACTTACGCAGTTGGCGGATAAACTTTGACTCCACTGCAAAAAGGGTTCTTTATCGCAGAGACCGCAGAGTACGCAGAGCATTATTTAAAGAAAATCTCTGCGCTCTTCGCGTTCTCTGCGATGAGTTTTTGCAGTGGACTCAACTTTGGAATTCGCCACGAATTTCACGAATTGGGGTAACTGCCTGCCCGAATCGGTTTGCAAGTGATGTAGCGCAGGCTGTCAGCCTGCATGCAGGCCTGATATATACCTGCACTGCTACCGGATAAACGTGAGAACCAGTTGGGCAGTGAACAGGGCAGAGATCAGGCCGGCGAAAAATTTGATCCAGAAGTCGGTGCGGGCCAGCCGTTGCTCCAACTGATCAAACCGCTGGTCCACGGCCGCGAAGCGGGCGTCTATGGCGGCAAAACGGGCCTCCATAACGCTTTCCAGGTTCGCCAGTTCCCGCCGGAACTCTGCCCTCAGGGTCTCCTGGCCCTCCCTCATCTCGGCCCGCAGGGCCGCCTGGCCCTCTTTCATTTCGGCCCGCAGGGTCTCCTGGCCCTCCTTCATCTCGGCCCGCAGGGCCTCCTGGCCCTCCTTCATCTCGGCCCGCAGGGCCTCCTGGCCCTCCTTCATCTCGGCCCGCAGGGCCTCCTGGCCCGCTCTCATCTCGGCCCGCAGATCGCCTATGGCTTTCCACAGGGCCTCCTGGCCCGCTCTCATCTCGGCCCGCAGATCGCCTATGGCTTTCCACAGGGCCTCCTGGCCCTCCTTCATCTCGGCCCGCAGGGCCTCCTGGCCTTCTTTCATCTCGGCCCGCAGGCCATCTATGGCCTTCCACAGGGCCTCCTGGCCTTCTTTCATCTCAGCCCGAAGGGCCTCCTGGCCCGCTCTCATCTCGGCCCGCAGGGCCTCCAGGGACTTCCACAGGGCCTCCTGGCCCTCACTCAGACGTTGAATCTCGTTCTCCATGCGGATCAAAATGCCGGCAGGAGAACGGCGGAGCGCCTCCACATCAATCAGGAGTTCCCGCGGGACCCGGCGCTCCTCTATCTCCGTGAGAACCTCCAGGATCATCTCCCGGAGACCCTCTACCTGCTCTGCTCGCACCGCTACCGGCTCCACAGGCATGAGATTCTCCTTAGCGCAAGGGATCACCGCACCGGCCCAATTTCATCCGGCGGCCAGTAGACAAAGACCGCATGCCCGACGATGTTCGCCAGCGGCACCGGGCCGAAGGAACGGGAGTCGTTGGAATGGCTCCGGTTGTCGCCCAGTACGAACACATGCCCTTCCGGGACAAGGGTTGGCGGGTAATCGGGACCACCCTGCCGGACCGCCCACGGTTCCGTCAGTGGCACGCCGTCCACGAAGACCTGTCCGCCCTGAATAGAGACCGTCTCTCCGGGCAGCGCGACCACCCGCTTGATGAGCATATCCCGTGCCCCGTCCATACGGAGCACCACCACATCCCCCCGATGGGGACCGCCCCTCAGCCAGTAGGAGATTTTCTCCACAATCACCCGCTCGTTATCGTGGAGGGTGGGCTCCATACTCTGGCCGCGCACGACCGTCGCCTGGGCCAGGAACGCGTTGATAAACAGGGCGATGAGGATGGCTGGAAGGACGGTCTCCACCAGTTCCCGCAGGGCCCGCAGCAGGAATCCGGCTGGGTGCCTCGGTGGGCCGCTCTCAGGCGCGGGGGAAGGGAGTTCCAGGTCAGACATCGGTCGCTCCTGCAAAAGGCTGGAGATGCCAGGCACTTCCAAAGCGCCCGGCATCTTCTACTCATCGGCGACGAGGCGGCACCTTGCGGTCCGCCGGGCCCCGGCTCACCGGCACCCGGTCCCGCATCCGGGCCTCCTCCGGCGTCCAGCCCTCCAGCACGGCCCGCCGGGAGAGACGAATCTTCCCGTCCGGGTCTATGTCGGTCACCATGACCATAATTTCGTCGCCGATGTCCACCGCGTCCCGGATGTTCTTGATAGGCTGGTCGGAGAGTTGGGAGATGTGGACCATGCCGTCGGTGCCGGGGGCCAGTTCCACAAAGACGCCAAAGTCGGTGATGCGGACGACGCGGCCGGTATAGACCTTGCCGACCGCCGGGACCTCCGTCAGGCGACGGATAATCTCCTCGGCCCGACACGCGCCGTCCCGGTTGGTGGATGCGATGTAGACGGTGCCGTCGTCCTCAATGTCCACCTTGACGTCGCACTCTTCCTGGATGGCCCGGACGGTCTTGCCGCCGGTACCGATGACCGCGCCCAGTTTGTCCGGGTCCACGTGCAGGATGAGCATGCGCGGGGCATAGGGGGAGAGTTCCGGTCGGGGCGCCGGGATGGTCTGGCGCAGGACGTCCAGAATCTGCAGGCGCGCCTGGCGGGCCTGCTCCAGCGCTTCCGCCAGAATCCGGTCGGAGATGCCCTTGATTTTGATGTCCATTTGCAGGGCCGTGATCCCCTTCTCCGTCCCGGCGACCTTGAAGTCCATATCCCCCAGGTGGTCCTCCATGCCCAGGATGTCGGTCAGGATGCGGTAGCGGTCGCCCTCCATGACCAGCCCCATCGCGATGCCCGCAACGTGGGCCCGGATGGGTACCCCGGCGTCCATCAGCGCCAGCGTGGAGCCGCAGACGGACGCCATAGAGGTGGAGCCGTTAGAGGAAAGGACCTCGCTGACAACGCGGATGGTGTACGGGAACTCGTCCTCCGGGGGGATGAGGGGCAGGAGCGCCCGCTCCGCCAGCGCGCCGTGGCCGATTTCCCGCCGCCCCGGCCCCCGCAGCGGGCGGGTCTCACCGGTGGAGAAGGGCGGGAAGTTGTAGTGGTGCATGTACCGCTTCGTCTCCTCCGGGGAGAGGTCGTCCAGCAGTTGCTCCTCCCGGGGAGTGCCCAGTGTCGCCACCGAGAGGACCTGGGTTTCGCCGCGCGTGAAGAGGCCGGAGCCGTGGGTGCGGGGGAGCAGGCCCACCTGGGCGGAGAGGGGGCGGATGGTGTACGGGTCCCGCCCGTCCACCCGGATTCCGTCCTCCAGAATGCGCCGCCGGACCACCTCCCGCGTGACTTCCTCAAACGCCTGCCAGACCAGCAGCGGCTCGGTCGTCTCGCCGAACCGTTCTTTGAGTTCGTTCATCAGGTCGTTGATGGCGGCGTTACGGGCCGCCTTATCCGGCGCGTCGTAGAGGGCGGAGAGCAGGCGGTCGCCGACGTGCTCCCGCACCTGGGCGATCAGTTCCTCCGGGACGGCGTGGGAGACGTAGGCGCGCTTGGGCTTGCCCACCGCCTGCCGCATCTCGTGCTGGACGGCGATGACGTCCTGGATGGCCTGATGGCCCAGCCGGAGCGCCTCCAGCATCAACTCTTCGGATACTTCGTTGGCGCCCGCCTCCACCATCAGGATGGCCTCGGCGGTCCCCGCCAGCCGCAGGTCCAGGAGACTGCGCTCCATCTCCGGGATGGTCGGGTTGACCACCAGCCGACCGTCTATGTAGCCGATGCGCGCGGCGCCGACCGGCCCACCGAAGGGGATGTCGGAGATTGTCAGGGCGGCAGAGGCGGCGATGATGGAGAGGATGTCCGTCTGATGCTCCTCGTCCTGCGAGAGGGGCGTGACGATAATCTGCACCTCATGGCGCATGTCCTTCGGGAACAGGGGGCGCAGGGGACGGTCGGTCAGGCGGGCGATGAGGATGGCGCTCTCCGGGGGGCGGCCTTCCCGGCGCTGGAAGGAGCCGGGGATGCGGCCAGCGGCGTAGAGACGTTCCTCAAAATCCACCGTCAGCGGGAAGAAATCCACGCCTTCCCGCTCCTCGGCGGACATAGTGGCTGTGGCCAGCAGGACGGTGTCGCCGCAACGGATGGTGACGGCGCCACCGGCCTGCAGGGCCAGATGGCCGGTTTGCAGGGTAAGGGTATGGTCCCCCAACCGGGTTATGAATGTGCGACTTTCCATTTTATTTCCTCCATGTCCGGAGCCCACATGGAGGTTAGAAACTGGGATATGGCCCGCGCGCGGGGCGAGACATATCCCAATTCCGAACCTCCGCCGGACTCCGGGTCTTTTTTATCAGGAGTTGGGGCGGGCAGCCTCGCCACCCGCCCCAACCCTCAACTTCCAACTACTTCCGCAGGCCCAGTCGGCGGACGACCTCTTTGTAGCGCTCCGGGTCCGTGCGACTCAGATAGGTCAGATGACGGCGCCGCTTGCCCACCATTCGGAGCAACCCCCGCCGGGAGTGCTCGTCGTGCTTATGGACCTTCAGGTGCTCGGTCAACTGGTTGATCCGACGGGTGAGAATGGCAATCTGGACCTCTGGCGAACCGGTGTCCTGAGGCGAACGGCCGTATTCGCGAATGATCTGTTGCTTCTCGCTCTTGCTCAACGGCATACGGTTCTCTCCCTCCTGCAGTCAGGCATCGGCGGGGCCAGAATGCCCCGCCGGATTTGTGGGGATATTTTACCACATTTCGGGTAGCAGGCAAGCCGGTAACTGAAGCCGATTGAAATCGTCCTTCCCGGGCACTCCGTGCCGGGCCTCGCCCCGAGGGCTCGGCCCGAGGGGTGTCGGCGGAGGCCGACACTCTTTCGTCTGCACTCCAGGAGAGATCGGCGAAGGCCGACCAGCGGGGCCTCTCCCATCTCATCCGCCCTGACCGTGACCGACGCGCTGGGTCAGGAGGTAACCCTTACCGCTCCGCCCCAGCGCATTGTCGTCGCGGGCAACAAGAGACTCCTATCCTGCTCCTGGACGAGCCGACAGCCCACCTGGACCTGGTCAACAAACGGCGCATTCTGACCCCGCTACGGGGCCTGGCCGCGCAGGGCAAAACGGTCCTCTTCACCACCCACGACCCGGAGACTGCGCTGGTGGTAGCGGACGAGTGCGTCCTGATGCGGGCCGGGCGTATCCTGCACCAGGGCCCGGTGGCCGACGTCCTGACCACCGAGAAACTGACCAGATCTACGAGACCCCTCTGCGCGTTCTCCCAGTCGTCCTGCTGGACTTCCGTGCAGGCTGAAATATTCCGCCTTTGCCTCCATGCCCCAGATGTGCTATAATCTACCCACCGAACAGGCCAGGCAACAGGAGCAAACGGGGACGGTTCAACATGCCAGCCACCAAAACCACCACCGACCGGGCGGAAGCGTACAACCAGAAAGGCCTTCAGGCCTATGCGGACTGGGACATAGAACAGGCTGTAGAGCGGTTCCAGGCGGCCATTCGGCTGGCCCCTGAACGGGCCGATTTTCACCTGAACCTGGCCCGGGCCCTCGCCCGTTCCGGCGACTTTGACCAGGCCCTGCGGGCACTGGCCGAATTCCTGCGCCTGGAGCCGGATTCGCCCGTCGCCGAACGGTTTGAACGGCTCTTCGCGCGGGGCCTGGACGAAGTGGAGACCATCCTGACCGAAAAAATGAAAACCAGCGGTATGCCCATTGACGAAATCGGGGCCGCCATGCAGATGTGGCTGGAATACCGCATCGCGCTGGGCCGGGAGCCCCTGGTCATGCGGAAACCGGAAGGCTGGGCGGCCGCGCTGGACTACACCGTCCGCAAGGTCAACCTGCGCAAGGTCACCCTGCGGGAAATCGCCGCCCTCTACGACGTCAACGAGCGCACCGTGCGGGAGCGATTTGAGCAACTGGTCGCCACCCTGGACGTGATGCCCTGCGACTACCGCTACTTCGTGGGCGAACAGAATCCCCTGGACAAACTGGTGGAGGCCGCAGAACTGCTGGAGCAACTGGAGGCCCGCTTCCGCGAATCCTGAATCTGCAATCTGCAATCAGCAATCAGCAATCAGCAATCCGTAATCTGCAATCAGCAATCAGCAATCAACAATCAGCAATCCGCAATCCGCAATCATCCCAAGAGGCCATCAGATGTATCCCGACAGCGAAATCCTTTTCCCACCCCGCTGCATCCCCCCGCTGCGCAACCTGCGCGGCGAGCAGTGGGCCCGGTTCATTGACCACCTGACCCAACTGCCCGATGACCATGAGGACGTCCTGGGGTTTTCTCTGCTGATGATCCAACTGGGCAGTTGCCTGACGTGCAACCTGGATAGTTACCGGGCCTCCCTGGGCTGCTGTACCTGTGCCCGCCGCACCATCGCCGGCTTCAAGGGATCGGACGAAGAGTTGATCCAACTTTTTGAGGAGGCCCGCGAAAAGGTGCGCGCCTACCTCAGTGGGGCGCAGCCCGTCCTTCCCGCCGCTGAGGGCGAAGAGGAAGCAGAAGAGGAAGAATAAGACGTGGGGCACAGATATTTTCGCCCGATGCTTCAGCATCGGGCCGATGTTGCAAAGCCTCTTCGGGGCTCGGAAACAGCCCCCAGGGCTTTGCGGAATCAGCCCGACGGTTTACCGTCGGGCTCCAACGTCTCCCGCTCTCTTGCTCTCCTGCTTCTCGTTTCCTGCCTTCTTGCTTCTTGCTCTCTCGCTTCTTTCCCTTTTGAGTGGACCGGCGAAGAGGAGCCCATCCGCCAGGCCTACGCCCTGCTCCAACTGGCCGGGAACCCCTTTCACGCCCAACCCCGCACCCTTCCCTACGAACCCGTCGCCTACACCAGTTTCAACCCCTTCGGCATGAACGTCTTCCTGGAGCAGGAGGCGGAACTCTGGAAGCGGGAGAAGACGGTCCAAATGGTCGCCGACGCGGGCTTCCGCTGGCTCCGTCAGGGTTTCCCCTGGGAGGACATAGAGATTCACGGCAAGGGGGACTTTGAGGACCGGCGCAACATCCCCTACCGCTCCGCCTGGGAGAAGTACGACCACATCGTCGCGCTGGCCGAAGAGTACGGGCTGGACCTCATCGCCGTCCTGAGCAACCCGCCTGCGTGGTCCCGCGCCGACGGCGACGCCCGGGGCACCTTTGCCCCGCCGGACAACCTGGAGGACTACGGCAATTTCGTCTACGCCGTCGCTTCCCGCTACCGGGGCCGCATCCGCGCCTACCAGGTCTGGAACGAGCCCAACATCTACCCCGAGTGGGGCGAGCAGCCGGTGGACCCGGCGGGCTACACCCGCCTGCTCTGCACGGCCTACCGGCGGATCAAAGAGGCCGACCCCGAAGCCATTGTCCTCACCGGCGCGCTGGCCCAGACCATCGGCTACGACTTCGGCCCCGGCCCGTGGACCGGGATGAACGAGTTCGTCTTCCTCCAGCGGATGTACGACGCCGGCGCCGCCGCCTGCTTTGACGTCCTGGCGGTCAACGACTACATCCTATGGTCCGCCCCTACCGACCGCCGCATGCGCCCCTGGGCCGTCACCTTCGCCCGCCCCGTCTATCTGCGGGACCTCATGGTCGCCAACGGCGATGCCCATAAGCCCATCTGGCTGAGTGAGATGAACGCCAACGCCGTCCCCGACGACCCGACCATCCAGAACTTCGGAGCGTATGGACAGGTCACCCTGGAACAGCAGGCCCGCTACGCGCCGTTGGCCTACGAGCGCGCGCTGCGGGAGTGGCCCTGGGTTGGCGTGGTCAACTTCTGGTTCTTCCGCCGCCCCTCGGACGCGGAGCGGGACCAGGCATGGTACTACTTCCGCATGGTGGAGCCGGATTTCACCCCCCTCCCCGTCTACTATGCGATGAAGGACTACATCGCCGGGTTGACGCCCACCCTGTACCCCGGCACCCACCAGGAGGACCATTGGGCTCTGGCCTACAGTGGGGAGTGGGAGACCGTCCACGACCCGGGGGTCGTCCTGGGGGCATATCGTCGGGCCTCCGCGCCGGGGGCGACGGTGTCCTGCGTCTTTGAAGGCCGCGCCCTGACCCTGACCCCCGGCCCCGAAGGGGGGGAGATAGAGGTACAGATAGACGACGGCGCGCCCCGACAGTTGGCGGTGCAGGGGGAACCGCTGCGCCTCTTCTCCGCGCCGCGCCCGGGGACGCATCGGGTGCGCATCACCCTGCTGAGAGGACAAATTGGGGTGGACAGCCTGACAGTTCACAAATAACGTGCCAGGCGTAATTACCTACCACAAAGGGCACAAAGGACTCACAAAGGACACAAAGGGATAAAATATCATCCTTGACTTCCCTGCAAAAACTCACCGCAGAGACGCCGAGAGCGCAGAGTTTTACATCAGTATAATCTCTGCGTACTCTGCGTCTCGGCGGTGAAATGACCTTTTTGCAGGAGACTCATCCTTCGTGTCCTTTGTGCGGCCTTCGTGTCCTTCGTGGTTTTTATGAAACGGTGCTTGGGTAGGTAGTTACTGCCAGGCACTTCAAAAGTGCCTGGCACGTTGTCCTTCATCGCCGCCAGTATCGCTCCGCCGGATTCCCGCCCCCCACCGCCGCCGCGTAGGCCCGGAAGTGGGCCGCCAGGTCCCCCTCACCCGCCCAGAAACTGGAAATCTGAGAGCGGTAGCAGAGGGCCGCCGCGATTTTCGCCTCCAGCGCCGCCGCATCCAGCGGCACCATCTCGGGCTCCCAGTCCCCCTCCCCCAGTGCCCCCTCTACCTTTCCGGCCTCTCCCGCGTAGGGATAGTCCTCGTAATAGACCAGGGGCCTGCCCGTGGCCTCCGCCGCCTGCCGCACCAGCCGGTGGTCCACATGTGCCCCGGCCCCCAGCGGGACGCAGAGAACGGCAGAGGACGGGAGTTCCGCCATCCGAAGGGCCAGTTCCTCCCGAAGCGCCCTGTCCTCCTCCGCGATGGGCCCCCACAGTGCGTCGTAGTTTGGGTAGAGGAAACGACCGTCCGGCGCGCGCCGGTAGATGCAATCCCAGAAGTCCCAGTGGACCGCCACCGCCCCCAGACGGGCCAGCGCGGCCCGGTCCTCCTCCCGCCGGGCCGCCGGAGCGTCCGTCTCCGCCAGCCCCCAGTACTCGTGGAGCGCCTGCGCGTAGTCGGATAGCGGCCCCTCCGGGCTCCCCGCGCAGACCGTCACCACCCACACCCGCATCCCGGCCCGGACCTGCAGGGCAATCCGCCCGCCGCAGGAGAAGACCGCGTCGTCCAGATGCGGGGAGAGGTAAATCCAATCCGGCCGTCCGTCTTGACAATTTATTGCACTTGCATATAATTGCATTAGCAACTCCTATACACAAATCGGTAATGCTGACTCGTGAGGCCGTTTTCCGACAGATTGACGCCGACCGTGTGATCCCCATCCAGGAACTGGTCGGGGTCCAGTACGACAACCACCTTCGGATGCCCCTGGGGTTCTGCCGCCGCGGCCGGGAGTACGAAATCGTGGAACTGATCAGTTCCTTCCGCGAAGACCTCCCGTCTCCCTCTATGCTCTACCTGGTGCGTGTCCGGGAGGGGGATGTCTTTGCCCTCTACCTGGACCTTACCGAACCGGTGGACCTGGGTGGCCAGACGGTCTGGCGGGGACAGTGGGTGCTCCACTTTCAGGTGGAAGAGGAGGAAGATATGTTGGTGGACATCCGGCTGAAGCAGATCGCTGATTTTCACGGTCACCTCTGCCCCGATCTGGCCCTGGGGTACCGGGTCAGCCAGTATGCGCTGGAGCGGCTGGCGTTGGCGCTGATGGGCGGCGCGCTGCTGCGGGTGATCGTGGAGAATGCCACCTCGGCCGTGGACGCGATCCAGCATATGACCGGCTGTACCCTGGGGAACCAACGGCTTATGGTGCGGGATTGGGGCAAGCATGTGTACACCTTCATTTACGGTGAAAAGGAGGGGCTGCGCCTGGCCCTCCGGCCCGGCGTCCTCCCCGAGAATCCGGATATGACGGCACTGGAGCAGAGGATCCAGGCCGGGCAGGCCACCCTTTTGGAGACGGCCCGCTACCAGACACTCCTGGATCAGCGGGTCACCTTCGTGCTGGACACACCAGCCGAGGTTCTCTTTGTCGCCCGATACGTGCCGGTCCGTTGGCCCTGGGAGCAGAACGGGAGCGCGTTGCTCCGCTGCGAGGAGTGTGGCGAGCCGGTGTTGGAGACCCATCTGGTGCTGCGAAACGGTCGTCGTCTCTGCCTGGACTGCCTTAGCGGAATGCTCCCAGCCTGTATGACTCCCTGGGGGGATTGAGGGGAAGGCGGAACTCCCCTCACCACCCCAAAGTCTACCGCAGGATATCCCTTCTGTCAATCCCATATTTCTCTGGAAGGAGGAACGATGACGACATCCGGTCCACCGCGCGCGGCGATAGAAGCCCTTATCCGGGAAGGGAATACGGAGGCCCTTCTCCAAAAGGCCGGAGAACTCCATGGCCACTTCTGCCCCTTCCTGGCCCTGGGGGTCCGGGCCGGGGTGATCGCGATGCGGACCCTGGGGATTCTGGAGAACCCAGGCATGGAGGACGTGGTCGCCATCCTGGAGTGCAATAACTGCTTCAGCGACGGTGTCCAGATGGTTACTGGCTGTACCTTCGGCAACAACGCCCTCATCTATCGGGATGTGGGCAAGACGGCTTTCACCCTGGCCCGACGCGATGGCGACGCCGTCCGGGTGGCCCTGCGCGCCGACTTCGTGGAGAGGTTCCAGGACCGCCTCCCGGATGAGGCCAGCACCCTGTTCCAGAAGATCGTCCAGGAGCATCAGGAGGCTACCCCCCAGGAACACGCACGCCTGATGGAACTCTGGACGGAGGCCTCGTTTCAGCAACTGGCCCTGCCGGAGGAGGAGGTCTTCGCTGTCCAGCATTTGCGTGTGGAGGTGCCGCCCCGCTCCCGCATCTTCGCTTCGGTGCGCTGCGCTATCTGTGGCGAGAGTGTGATGGAGACGCGGGCCCGAATCCAAGACGGTCAGCCCGTCTGCATCCCCTGCTCCAGGGACGAGTACTACCAACTGACCGGGAACGGCATCGCGGTGGAGCGGTGAGGTGGGAACGGGACACAGGACCCTTGTCTATCTGCTGACCTTTTGGGTCATCCTGACCCTCAACTTTCTCCTGCCGCGCCTGCTGCCCGGAGACCCGCTGGCGGCGCTTCTGGACCCGTCCAGTTCCGACTACGTCTATGACCCGGATGTGCGCGCCGCCCTGGCCGCCTACTACGGCCTGGACCGTCCCCTCCCGGAACAATATGGGCGCTACCTGCTGGGGATCCTGACCAGCGACCTGGGCCGCTCCATCCGCCTCAACCGCCCGGTGGCGGAACTGGTCGTTGGACGGCTTCCCTGGACCCTGCTCCTGGTGGGGACAGCGTTGCTTTTTTCATCGGCGCTGGCCCTCCTGACGGGTACGGAGTCGGCCTGGCGGCGGGGTTCCTGGGCCGACCGGGGGCTGGTCTCGGCCAGCATCCTCCTGGCTAACGTCCCGGTCTATTTTGTCGGGATGATGCTCCTGCTCCTCTTCGGGGCCCGACTGCGCTGGCTCCCCCTGGCCGGAGGACGGACGCCCTTTGCCCGGTACCCATCGGCCCTGGCCGCGGCCCTGGACATCGGCCGTCATCTTATCCTGCCCGCGCTGACCCTCACACTGGCGATGCTGGGCGCTAAGTTCCTCCTGGTGCGCAACGCTACAGTGAACATACTGGGAGAGGACTTTATGCTGGTGGCCCGGGCCAAAGGACTGCCCGAGGGACGGCTGAAGTGGGGGCATGCCCTGCGCAATGCCCTGCTCCCGTTCGTTGCCCACCTGGCCGCCCACGCCGGAATGGCCGTCACCGGCGCGGTCTTCATAGAGACCCTCTTCAGTTACCCGGGGATGGGCCGCCTCATCTTTGAGTCTGTCACCGCGCGGGACTACCCGGTCATCCAGGGGGCTTTCCTGGTCGTCTCCGCTGTGGTGCTGACGGCCAACTTCCTGGCCGATCTGATCAGCCTGCGTCTGGACCCTCGCCTGCGGGAGGGGAAGGTCTGACGTGCCAGGCACTTCCGGAAGTGCCTGGCACGTTCTCTCCGCTGGAGGGAGAACGGCTGTCGGGCAATTTCCATATGCGACCGTTGAACGGAGAACTTGGGTTCGGTCTGATCCTTCTGGCCCTCTGCAGCGTGGTAGCCGTGCTGGCGCCCGTGCTGGCCCCTTATGACCCCCGCGCCTTCAGCGGCCAGCCGCTGGAGCGGCCCAGCCGCGCCCACCCGCTGGGCACCAACGACGTCGGCCAGGACATCCTCAGCGAGTTAATCTACGGCGCGCGCGTCTCCCTCACCGTCGCGCTGGCGGCCGGCGCCGGCACCGTCCTCCTGGGACTGTTGGTCGGGGGAATGGCCGGATACGCCGGGGGGTGGCTGGACCAGGCCCTGATGCGGCTGGTGGACGGGATGCTGAGTTTGCCCCGACTGCCGCTCCTCATCCTGTTCGCCACCTTCCTGGGCTCGGGTCTTCCCCAGACTATCGCCGTCATCTCCTTCCTCTTCTGGCCGACCACTGCCCGCGTCGTCCGAGCCCAGGTCCAGAGCGTCCGACAGCGCGGCTACGTCCGAATGGCCCGGCAGTTCGGCGCCAGTCACCTCTACGTCTTCCTGCGCCACATCCTCCCCGCCATTGGCCCCCTTATCGCCTATGGCCTGGTCACCTCGGCTGGGCAGGCCGTGGCGATGGAGGCCGGCCTGGCCTTCCTGGGGCTGGGGGACCCCCTGGTCCAGAGTTGGGGGCTGATGATGCGCTTCGCCCTCAACCTCCCCGGCCTCTTCCTGACCGACCGCTGGCTCTGGTGGCTCCTGCCCCCCGCCCTCTGCGTCACCCTGCTCATCCTGGCCCTGGCCCTCATGGGCATCGGGCTGGAGCAGAATCTGAACCCCCGTCTGGCCCGGAGGTGGCGATGATGCTGATGGTCCAGGACCTTCGGGTGACCTTCCCGCTGGACGGAAAGACGGGCCTTCGGGCAGTGGACGGCGTCTCCTTTGACCTGGCGCCGGGAACGTCCCTGGGAATCGTCGGGGAAACCGGCGCGGGGAAAACAACTATCGCCCGGGCCCTGCTGGGGCTCCATCCCCCCGGGTGCGTCCAGGGCTCTATCCGCCTGGACGGCCGGGAACTGGTGGGCCTCTCCGAAGAGGCTTGGCGGGCCATCCGCTGGCGCCGCATCGCCCTGGTCCCCCAGTCGGTGGGGACGGCCCTGGACCCGGTCTACCGGGTCGGGGACCAGATCGCCGAACCGCTGCGCTACCACCTGGGGCTCTCCCCGGCGGAGGCGTGGGGCCGGTCTCTGGAACTGGCCCGCCGGGTGGGGCTGGAACCCCGTCACCTGCGGGCCTATCCCCACCAACTCTCCGGCGGGGAGAAACAGCGGGCCCTTCTGGCGATGGCCCTCAGTTGTGCTCCGGACGTCCTGGTGCTGGACGAGCCGACCAGCGGGCAGGACATGCTCTCCCGTGCCCGCCTGCTGGGCCTGCTGGACGCATTGCGCCGGGAAGGGGGAATGGGCCTGCTGGTCATCTCCCACGACCTGGCCGTCGTCGCCCGCCTGACGGAGCGGGTAGCCGTCCTTTACGCGGGCCAACTGGTGGAAGTCGGGCCGACGGCGGAGGTCTTCCAGGACCCGCGCCATCCCTACACCTGGGGGTTGCTCCACGCCTACCCGGATATGTCCACCGCGCGCGACCTGCGGGGCATCCGCGGCGCGCCCCCGGACCCCGCCAACCCGCCGCCGGGATGCCGCTTCCATCCTCGCTGCACTCAGGCAATAGACCGCTGCCGGCGCGAAGAGCCGCCGCTGAGGGAGATCGGCGGCCGCTGGATCGCTTGCCACCTGGGCGGCCTCCAGACCCTCTTGCGGGCCGAAGGGTTGCGCAAGACCTTCTCCGTGGACGGCGGAGAACCGGAGGAGCGGGTAGAGGCCGTGCGGGAGGCTACCCTGGACATTCGGGAGGGGGAAGTCGTCGCCCTGGTGGGGGAGACCGGTAGCGGCAAGACCACCCTGGGCCAGATGCTGGTGGGCCTGCTCCCCCCGGACGGCGGCCGGGTCGTCCTGGAGGGCCGGGAACTGACGGCGGCCAGGGGGAAGGAGCGCCGGGCGATGATGTCCCGCATCCAGTTGATCCCCCAGGACCCCTTTGACGCCGTCAGCCCCCGCCTGACGGTCGCTGAAATGGTTCGTGAGCCGCTGGACATCCAGGGCATCGGCACGCCGGAAGAGCGGGAGGCGAAAGTGCGCCAGGCCCTCCGGACGGTGGGCCTGCCCGCCAGCCCCGACTTTCTGGCCCGCCGGGCTCACGAACTGAGCGGGGGACAACTCCAGCGCGTCGTCCTGGCCCGCGCCCTCGTCCTGGAACCCAAACTCATCGTCGCTGACGAGCCCGTCTCTATGCTGGACCCCAGCGAGCAGGCGCGGGTCATCAACCTGCTCAAGGAGATTCAGACGGAGCGGGGACTGGCCCTGCTCCTCATCTCCCACGACCTGGCCCTGGTGCGCAAAATCGCTGACCGCATCCTGGTGATGCATCGGGGACAGATTGTGGAGGAAGGGCCCGGAAATCGCATCGTAACCCGGCCCGAACACGAGCATACCCGTATGCTCCTGGAAGCCGCGCCCCGATTGGGGTGAGGAACCTGTAAGCCCAACACCATTCACAAGGAGGCCCAAATGTTTCGCAAAACCTGGCTACCTTCTCTTCTCCTGATCCTGTCCCTGACGCTGGCGGCCTGCGGGGCTCCCACGCCCGCGCCATCGCCCACTGCGGCCCCGTCGGTCCAGCCCCTGCCCACAGCCGCCCCTCCGCCCTCCCCGACACCGGCGCCGGCCCACGTGGAAGTCCTGCGCCTCCCCGGCGGCGGATACTGGGGCCATCCCTCTCCTTTTGGCTTCAACCGCGGCCCCGGCTACATGCGCGCGTCCCTGATCTTTGACACCCTGGCCTGGCGGGACGCCAGCGGTCAGACCATCCCCTGGCTGGCCACTGACTGGACCGTCTCCAACGACGGCAAAACCTGGACCTTCAACCTGCGCAACGGGGTGCGCTGGCAGGACGGCCAGCCCTTTACCGCCGACGACGTCGTCTTCACCTTTGAGTACGGCAAAGCCCACCCTTATGTTGGCTGGTTTATGGTCCAACTGGGGGAGGTGGAATCTGTGGAAAAGGTCGCCGAGAACCAGGTCGCCATCCACCTGAAGCGCCCCTTCGCCCCTTTCCTCCAGACCGTCGCCGAGGCGCTCTTTATCATCCCCAAACACATCTGGGAGAAGGTGGACGATCCCAAGGCCTATATGGAGCCCGATGCCTTCATCGGCACCGGCGCCTACCGGCTGGTCCAGTTCAGCAAGGAAGAGAATACTTACCTTTATGAAGCCAATCCGGATTTCTTCTTGGGTGAGCCCTATGTTCGGCGACTGGAATTTGTGCCCGTCAGCGACGAGTCTATGGCCCTCCTGAACGGCGACATCGCCGCCTTTGACAAGTTCGGGGGCGTGAACGAGGAGATGCTGGCACCCTTCCGCAAGCCACCCTTCCAGATCAAGCAGGCCCCCGGCGAGTGGGGGATGTTCCTGTACTTCAACCTGGAAAAGGACACCCCGTTGAAGGACGTGCGAGTGCGGCGGGCCATTGCCCACGCCATAGACCGGCAGGCGCTCCTGGACCGGGTGCTCCTGGGCTTCGGTGACAAGGGTAACCCCGGCTTCCTGCCCCCCGCCAACCCCTGGCACAACTCCAACGTCCCCGAGTACCCCTACGACCTGGAGAAGGCGAAGGCCCTGCTGGCGGAGGCCGGGTACGACGGCCGCCCCATCCAACTGGCCTACTCCCCCGACTGGATTATGGCTTCGCCCCGGGTGGTGGAAATCCTCAAGGCCGGGTTTGATGCCATCGGCCTGAAGGTGGAGTTGGTAACGATGGACCAGGCCACCATAGACGCGGCGGCAACGGAGGGCAACTATGAGATGCTCATCACCGGCTTCGGCGGTCTGGGCGGCGACCCCGACCAGTTGCGGCGGACGTTCGCCAGTTTCAGCAAGATGAAGGGCTTCTCCCGGGCCCGGGGCTACCAGAACCCTGAGTTTGACCAATTGGCCGATGCTCAGGTGACCATAGTGGACCCGGACGAGCGCCGCAAAGCCGTGGACCGGATGCAGGCCATCTTGGCGGAGGACCTGCCGGTGATTCCCTTGTACTACACCGCCCGGGTGGTCGTCTACAACGCCGATGTCTTTGACAATTGGTACTACACCCCCGGCGGCTTCGGCGGCGGCGTCCCCATGCCCTACAACAAGCACCAGTTCATCGTCGGCCGGCCGGAAGGGCTGGAGATTCGGCGGTAATGGACGACCTGCGCGCCTTTTTTGAGCGACTGGCCGAAGAATGGGATGCCCAGCAGCCGCCGGACCGGGAGGAGCGGTTGCGGCGGCTGCTGGAACCCTTTGGCGACCTTCTGCAGCAGGCGCAGGCGGTCCTGGAGGTCGGCACCGGCACCAGGGCGCTCATCCCGCTCCTGCGGGAAAGCGCCCCGACCGCACGCCAAGTCTCGGTGGACCTGGCTCACGGGATGCTGCAACGGGCCCGAAAGCGCTCTCCTGAGGCCTGGCTGGTCCAGGCTGATGCCCACTACCTGCCCTTCCCTCCAGCCACCTTTGACCGGGTGATCTGCCACAACACCTTCCCCCACTTCCGCGACAAACCCGCCGCGCTGGCCGAACTGGCGCGGGTCCTATGCCCCGGCGGATGCCTGCTGATCCTGCACGACCTGGGCCGGGAGCAGGTGAATGCCATCCACCAGGGCGTTGGCGGTCCCATCGGGAACGATGGGCTCCCGTCTGGCGACGAGTTAGTCTACCTCCTGCAGGCCGCGGGGTTCTCTCCGCTGGAGATAGAAGACAGCGCGGAGCGCTACCGGGCCATCGGCCAGCGACGCACTGGGTGACCGTACTCGTAGGACAACTGCTCGCAGTTGTCCTGCAGTGGGGCACTCCCGATTCCTGTTGACAATTTATCGCAACAGCATATAATGGCATTTGCGAGAGAGTTCATCAGGAGGGGGAATGACCCACTGTCACACGCTCATTGCAGTGCTGCGCCAGGAGGGGTACCGGCTGACCCCGCAGCGGGAGTTGATTGTGGAGGCCATCGCCCACAGCGGCCGCCACATGACCGCTGAGGAGGTACTGGAGATTGTACGGCAGAAAACGAGCGCCGTCAACATCGCCACCGTCTACCGGACCCTGGACCTGTTGGTGGAGAAGGGGCTGGCGACCCGCACCGACCTGGGCGAGGGCCGGGTAGTCTACGCCACGGTCCGGCACGGGCCCCACATCCACCTGGTCTGCCGCCGCTGCGGGCGGGTACTGGAGGCCGACGCGGCCCTGCTGGCCTCGCTGACCGCTGCCCTGCGGGAGGAGTACCATTTCTGCTGTGACACGACCCACCTGGCCATCACCGGCCTCTGCGAGGCCTGTGAGCAACGTGAAACGTGAGGAGTAAAACGTGAAAGGGTAACTGTTCAGCCCCACCCCTCCCCCAGCGGCTTCGCCGCCACCACCGCAGGCCTTGGCCCGAGGGCGGCGGGGGTGGGGTGAGGAAGCCTGAATAGTTACGTGAAAGGATTTTTAGGAGGTCGTAACTATTCAGCCGATTGAAATTGTCCTCCCTGGGCACTTCGTGCCGGGTGTCGGCCTTCGCCGACACTCTGAGGTCGGCGAAGGCCGACCATCAGCCACAGGCCCAGGAAGGCTGACTTCAGTCGGCACCTGAATGTTACAGGAGGTCATTATGCTCAGGAGCGAAGTCCTTCTTTCCCCGACTCCCATGCACATCCCGGACGGGTTTCTCAGCATGGGCGTCATCATCGTCTGCTGGGTTCTCAGCATCATCGGCATCGGGCTGGCGCTGGCGCGCACCCGAAAGAGCCTGGGGGAGCGACAGGTGCCGGTGATGGGCGTCCTGGCCGCGTTCATCTTCGCCGCCCAGATGCTCAACTTCACCATTGCAGGTGGGACGTCCGGCCACTTCCTGGGCGCAGCGCTGGCGGCCATCCTCCTGGGCCCCTGGGCGGCGATACTGACTATGACCACTGTCGTCGCCCTCCAGGCCCTGCTCTTTCAGGACGGCGGACTGCTGGCCCTGGGAGGCAACATCCTGAATATGGCCGTCATCGGCCCGGTCGTCGCCTACGGTTTCTACCGGGGCGTCCGGACTCTGCTGGGCAACCGCAGGGAGAGCACGCTGGTGGCGGGGTTCGTCGCCGCCTGGGTCTCCATTGTCGTCGCGGCGTTGGCCTGCGCGATGGAACTGGGATTCTCCGGCACCTCCCCCATCGGCATCGCCCTGCCGGCCATGGCCGGCATCCACGCCCTCATCGGCATCGGCGAGGGGCTCATCACCCTGGGCGCCCTGGCGCTGGTGACCGCCACCCGCCCGGACCTGGTGGAGGCGGAGCGGGCACCGGTCCCCGCCGGGATGCGCTGGGTCTGGGGCGGGCTGGCCATCGCCCTCGTGCTGGCTCTGTTCTCCCCCCTGGCCTCCCCCCATCCGGATGGGCTGGAGCGGGTGGCGGAGGACCTGGGCTTCATTGAACGGGCCCAGGAGCCCCTATATCAGGTCATCCCGGACTATGTCTTCCCCGGCATCTCCAACGAGGCGCTGGCGACCATCGCGGCGGGCATTGTAGGGACTCTCATCGTCTACGGCATCGCCGTCGGGCTGGCCGCACTCCTCCGGCGGAGGGAACGGGCGACGGCATGACCGACGTGCCCGGCACTTCTCAAGTGCCTGGCACGTCCAGAGAGTGCCTATGCACCTGCACGCGCTGGATACCTACCTGCCCGGGGAGAGCCCCGTCCACCGTCTGGACCCGCGGGTCAAACTGGTGCTGACGGTCCTCTTCATCCTCACCGCCGCGCTGATGCCCGACCGGGCCTGGCTGGCCTACGTACTGCTGGAGGGGCTGGTGCTGGCGGCGGTCTTGCTCTCGCGGGTCGGGCTGGGGGTGGTCCAGAAACGGTCGGCCCTGGCTCTCCCCTTCCTGCTGGCCGCGCTGACCGTGGCGTTCGCCCGGCCGGGGGATATAGGGCACGGGCAAGCCGTGCCCCTACCGGGCATCCCATGGGCGGTCAGCGAGGCGGGCCTCTGGCGGTTCCTCTCCATCGCGGCCCGGTCGTACCTGTCGGTCCAGGCGGCGGTGCTCCTGGCCGCCACCACCCCGTTCCCCGACCTGCTCTGGGGAATGCGGGCGCTGAAGGTCCCCCGCATCCTGGTCGCCGTGGGCGGGTTTCTCTACCGCTACCTCTTCGTCCTGGCCGACGAGGCGCGGCGGATGATGCAGGCGCGGGAGGCCCGGTCGGCCGTTCCGGCGGGTCGCCGGGGCGGCGGGACCGTCCTCTGGCGGGCCCGGGTGACCGGCGCGATGGCCGGCACCCTTTTCCTGCGGGCCTACGAGCGGAGCGAGCGCATCTGGAACGCGATGGTCGCCCGGGGGTACGACGGCGAGGTGCGGGTGCTCTCTGCCCCTGCCCTCCGCCCATCCGACTGGCGGGCCGGAGTGGTCGGCGGATTGATGCTGATCCTGCTTCTGATTGCCACGCGGACCGGTTTGTAACGACAGCCGCGAAGAAACCAAACCACGAAGGATGCGAAGGAAAACAAAAGGACGCCATATGCGACTTATTTTTCCCAGAGGTATTTGGAGTCCTCTGGGCGCTACACAGGCTTGTCCCTCCCCCATATCCCCCTCCCCGCTGCTGCTGCGCGGCGCGGGGAGGGGGAATTGAGAAGGGTTTGAGGCGG
>Ga0272447_1000136_pt1 | contig 54150 bp, 53 predicted proteins | sample YNPCB0133_FD_194589 | JGI IMG/M metagenome (GOLD analysis project Ga0272447, IMG submission 194589) | Hot spring microbial mat communities from Yellowstone National Park, WY, United States - YNP-CB-013-3 | ecosystem: Environmental > Aquatic > Thermal springs > Hot (42-90C) > Sediment | place...
CGACCCCCAGGCCACCCCCGCCCTCATCCAGGCCCTCCACGATGAGGATGCGCGAATGCGCCGGACAGCCGCACAGGCCCTGGGAATGATCGGCGACCCCCAGGCCACCCCCGCCCTCATCCAGGCCCTCCACGATGAGGATGCGCGAATGCGCCGGACAGCCGCACAGGCCCTGGGAATGATCGGCGACCCCCAAGCCATCCCTCCCCTCATCCAGGCCCTCCACGATGAGGATGTGTGGGCGCGCCGGGAAGCCGCGAAGGCCCTGGGGAAGATCAGCATCTCGCAGGCTATCCCCGCCCTACAAAAGACGTTCCAGGACAGGAATGCACGGGTACGCCGGGCAGCAGCGGAGGCGCCGGAGAAGCTTCCGCCCGTCTCGCCGCCTCCGAGTAAGCAAAAACGCCGCGCATGGCGAAAGCGCCTAACTTCCATCCGGTGGGCGGCGCGGCAGGCGAAAGACTACGAGCTGCTTGCCGCCGTCCTGGAGCAGCAGGCGGCATGGGAGACGGCCCTTTCACCCTGGCAGGATCCGCTGCCGCCACCCCCCGGCCCAACCTGACAGGCCCGGGCCCAGCGCGCCCCTGCCGGCCCGCTGGGCCCGCTTACCGTCGGCCTGGCGGCACTGGCAATGGCGGTGCTCTCCGGGATCGGCGAACCGCTGTCGGAGGCCGTCCGCGCCTTCGTTCAGCGGCAGCCCCTCTGGGCGGCGGCGTTGCTGATCCTCATTCTGGGCGCGGCGGTTGCGCTGCTGGACTGGATCAGGGAGGCCTTGCGGAAAAAGACGTAGGGCTGGGAAAACCAGCCGCGCCACCCCTCCTCATCGGGCACAACATGGGGCAAGGGGGCAGCGGCGCGGCGCCCTCGCCATGGCGGAGCGGAAAGCGCCGGGTCCTCAACGCAAGGAGGAAGGGGGGCCGGGGGGATTCTCCGTCCTGCGCGCGGGCGCATCTCCAGGACGGCGGAGGTTCCCGATGCCTTGCGACCCGCAACGCCATCACCGGCGGTCCATCCGCCTGCCGGGATACGATGACCCCCAACCCGGCGCTTCTTTCATCCCCATCGTCCCCCACAACCGGATGCCGCGGGTGTGTCCCAAAATCGTAGGACAACTGCTCGCAGTTGTCCTACAAAGCGGCGAGATCGCGCGCGCGGAGCGGCTCCAAACTCCTATCGTGCGCCCCCATGGAGTGTTGCACCCTGACGAATGGGTCGTGATGCCCAACCCCGTGCATGGGATCCTCCGGATCGCGGATGCGCCCGCCTCGGGCCCGGGCGCCCCAAGTCCCTGAATCCGTGCTATACCGATAGAAGCTACGCAGTTGGCTGTGCACTTCCCTTCACGCGGCGGATGGAGTTATCATGGTAGCGGAGGCAGGGAAATGCCGACGGTCTGCCTGCGATTCCGATTCGAGGAACATCCCAAGATCCGCGCCCTGATGGAAGCCTGCGCCGACATCCAGCGGCAGGCCGTCGATTACGCCCTGGAAAACGGCAAAACCGCCACCTTCACCCTCATCAAAGCCCTCTATCCTTCCCTGCGCGCGCAGCATCCGGATCTCCACGCGGTTTGGGTGCAGTCGGCTGTCTGCGCCGGGGCCGCCGTCGTCCACTCCTTCCGAAACCGCCAGCGGAAAGGGAAAACCCAGCTCCAGAAGCCGGAGATCCGGCGGCCCTTCGTTTATGTGCGCCGGGATCTGCTGCGGATCGAGTGGGACGGGGAGATCCTGACCGTCACGATTCCGGTCTCCCCCCGGGATCCGGAGCCCATCGTCCTCACCTTCCGTCCCCATCACAAGTATCGCCGGCTGCTGGATGAATGGAAAGCAGGGCGGGCGAGGATGGGGGAGCCGACGCTCACGGCCCACTCCCTCTCCATCCCCCTCAAGTTCCCCGATCCCATCCCCTATAAGCCGGAGGGGGTGATCGGGATCGACAGCAATGAGGGGAATCTGACGGCCTTTGTGACCTCCACCGGTGAGATCCGGGAGATCGACACGGGATATGTGGGGAAGGTCAACCGGGACCATCTGCGGCGCGAGATCAAAGGGACGAGGGGGAAGCACAACCCGAAGGCGAAGAAGAAGATCGCCTCCAAGCACCGAAGGATCCGGAAGCAGAAGACGGAGAACTTCTGGCATCATCTGGCCCTGGCGCTGATCGCGTGGGCGCTGGGAATGAAAGCGGCTCTGGTGCTGGAGGACCTTCGGGGGATGAAGGAGCGGATCGGGAAGGGGAAGTCCAGGAGGATGCGGCAGCGTTTGCTCAACTTCTGGAGCATTATGACTTTCCATCGGATTCTGGTTCACAAGGCGAGGTTTTACGGGGTTCCGGTGATTTTTGTGGATCCGCAGAACACGTCCCGGGCGTGTCCGGTATGCGGCAGGGTGGTAGACCGGCTAAGGGGACACGTCCTGGCGTGCCCTTGCGGGGCGAGGATGGGCCGTCACGCGGCGGCGGCGGTGAACATCGCCCGCAGGGGGGTGGAATTCCTCGGGGGCTTAGACCCTCGGGGCAGGGGTCGGTGGGCGACCCCGGTGGCCGGTCCTCTGGCCTTGGGATAAAACCCAAGGCCACGACCGGAATGCGCAGAAAACGGCGTAAGTCCTAACTGAAAGCGCCACCGACCCGCATGGGCGGTGAGCCGAAAGGAGCGGAACCCCGGATGGATCGCCTGCGACCGCCTGGATTGCCGACGGGCAACCGGGACGGCCGGGAACGGAAGATCCCGCCTCCCATGACCTCGGTATCCCTCCGCGGCTTCGGGCCGGTCGCCCCCTGTTTCCTCACGCGCATCTCCGGGAGGGGACCATGGATCGCAAAAAGGTCACCATCCACACGTTGCAGGCCCGCAAAGCCGCCCGCCAGCCGATCACCATGATCACCGCCTACGACTACCCCACCGCCCTGGCGGTGGACCGCGCGGGCGTCGATGTCATCCTCGTCGGCGACTCCCTGGGCATGGTGGTCCTGGGCTACCCCAACACGCTCCCCGTCACGATGGAGGAGATGCTCCACCACGCCAAAGCGGTCGCCCGCGCCAACCCCTCCGCCCTGCTCGTGGGCGACCTCCCCTTCATGGCCTACCCGGCCGACATCGCCGAGGCCGTCCGCAACGCCGGGCGCTTCCTCAAAGAAGCGGGGATGGACGCCGTGAAGCTGGAAGGCGGGCGGGAGATGGCCCCCACGGTGGAGGCCATCGTCCGCGCCGGGATCCCGGTGATGGGTCACATCGGCTTCACCCCCCAGTCCCTCCACCGGCTGGGCGGCTACCGCGTCCAGGGCCGCACGGCCGCCGACGCCCGACGCCTGCTGGAGGACGCCCTGGCCCTGGAGGCCGCCGGATGCTTCGCCATCGTCTTGGAGATGGTCCCCGAGCCGGTGGCCGCCGCCATCACCGAACGCCTGCGCATCCCCACCATCGGCATCGGGGCCGGAGCGGCATGCGACGGCCAGGTGCTGGTCCTGCACGACCTCATCGGGCTCTTCGACCGCTTCACCCCCCGCTTCGCCAGGAAATACGCCGACCTGCACCAGGAGATCGTGCGGGCCGTCCAGGCCTACTGCGAGGACGTGCGGAGCCGGCGGTTCCCGGGCCCGGAGCACACGTTCTCCATGGACCCCGAGGAGCTGGCCGCCTTCCAGGCCATGCTGGAAGGGCTCCCCGCCCCTGCGCCCGTGCGGGAGGCCCGATGATGCGGATCGCGCTGCTGGGCACCGGCGCCCTGGGGACCCTCTTCGGGGTCCGTCTGGCAGGGGTCGCGGAGGTGTGGATGCTGGGCACGTGGCGGGAGGCCCTGGAGGCCGCGCGCCGTCACGGCCTGCGCCTGATCACCCCCCAGGGGGAGGAAACCGCCTTCGTCGCGGCGGCCAACGATCCGGCGGAGGTCCCCCCGTGCGATGCCGCCCTGATCCTGGTCAAGGCCTACCAGACGGAGCGGGCCGCGCGGTGGGCCCGGCAGGTCCTGAAGCCCTCTGGGATCGCCCTGACCCTCCAGAACGGCCTGGGGCCCTATGAGGTGCTCCAGGCCGTCCTCGGGCCGGAGCGGGCGTGGCAGGGGGTGACGATGATGGGGGCCACGCTGGAGGCCCCGGGCCGCGCCCGGCTGGGCGGCGAGGGCCCCATCTGGCTCGGCGCCCCCTCATCGTCCCGGGCGCCCCTGGAGCCCCTCCTCGCGCGCCTGCGGCAAGCCGGGTTCGCCGTGGAGATCCGGGAGGACCTGCGCGGGGTGATCTGGGGGAAGCTGGTGGCCAACACCGCCATCAACCCGGTGACCGCCCTCTTCGACGTCCCGAACGGGGCCCTGCTGGAGCGGCCGGCGCTGTGGGCCCTGGCCCGGGGGACGGCTCGGGAGACGGCCGCGGTGGCCCGCGCCCAGGGGATCCGGCTGCCCTTCGAGGACCCCGTCGCCTTCGTGGCCGAGGTCTGCCGGCGGACTGCAGCGAACTCCTCGTCGATGCGACAGGACGTGCAGCGGGGCCGCCCGACGGAGATCGACGCCATGAACGGGGCGGTGGCGGCCATCGGACGGGAACGGGGGATCCCCGCTCCCCTCAACGAGGCCCTCTGGCGGGCCGTCAAGGCCCTGGAGCGGAAACGCGTTCGCGCTCCGGTCTCCCCGCCCCCGAAGGTCCGGGCGGGGGAGATCGTCCCGGGATGAAGAGCGGAACCTGTTTGCGCGCAGATCGCCTGGGGAGGTGATGCGCATGCGCGTGGTTCATACCATTGCGGAAGCCCGCGCCGTCCGCCGGGCGCTCCCCGGCACGTGGGGCTTCGTGCCCACGATGGGCTATCTCCACGAGGGACATCTCTCCCTCGTCCGGCGCGCCCGCGCGGAGAACGACCGCGTCGCTGTGAGCATCTTCGTCAACCCAACCCAGTTCGGTCCCCATGAGGACTACGCTCGTTACCCCCGCGATCCGGAAAGGGACCTCCGGCTCCTGGAGCCCCTGGGGGTGGACCTGGTGTTCGTCCCCTCCGTGGAGGAGATGTATCCGCCGGGCTTCCAGACCTGGGTGATCGTGGAGGAGGTGAGCCGCCCCCTGGAGGGCGCCTCGCGGCCGGGGCACTTCCGGGGCGTGGCCACGGTGGTGGCCAAGCTGTTCCACATCCTCCAGCCGGATCGGGCCTACTTTGGTCAGAAGGACGCCCAGCAGACGGTGGTGATCCGGCGCATGGTGCAGGATCTGAACATCCCGGTGGAGATCGTGATCTGCCCGACGGTGCGAGAGCCGGACGGGCTAGCCATGAGCAGCCGCAACACCTATCTGAACCCGGAGGAGCGGCGGGCGGCCACGGTGCTGTTCCGGGCGCTGCAGGCCGCGAAAGCCCGTTATGAGGCCGGGGAACGGGACGCCGAACGCCTGCGGGAGGCCATGCGGGAGGTGATCCGGGCGGAGCCCCTCGCCCGCATCGATTACGTCAGCGTGGCGCATCCGGAGACCCTACGGGAGCTGGAGCAGGTGGAAGGCCCTGCCCTGCTCTCCCTGGCGGTCTACATCGGGACCACCCGGCTGATCGACAACATCATGCTCCCGTAGCAGGGGTCCGGGGCCAAAGCCCCTCCTACGGGAACATCGATGTTTGGTAGGAGCGGCTTCCGCCGCGACCTCTGCGTCATCGAAGACGGAGATTCAGGGCCAAAGCCCCTCCTACAGGAAAATCGACGTTTGGTAGGAGCGGCTTCAGCCGCGACCCTGTCATCTTGAAGACAGCGGTTCGGGGCGAAAGCCCCTCCCACAGAAAGACCGATGCGCGGACTGCGGAGCCGTTGTGCAGAGGATCCCGTCCGCAGGTGTTCAAATCGGCGGGGGAGGAGCTCAGCGATGTTGCTCTGTCTGGACATCGGCAACACCAACATCAAGGCCGGGGTGTTTAAAGGGGAATCCCTGATCGCCCATTGGCGGTTCTCCACCCAGCGGCATCGTTTGGCGGATGAATACGCCGCCCTCTTCATGCAGCTCTTCGATCTCCATCAGGTCCGCCCCCAGGAGATCCGAGGTTGCGCCGCCGCCTGCGTGGTTCCGCCCCTGCGCGCCGTGTTCGAGGAGATGGTCCGGCATTACTTAGGAGTTGAGCTCCTTATGGTCGGGCCCGGGATCCGAACGGGGATCCGGCTGGCGGTGGAGAACCCCCGGGAGGTGGGAGCGGATCGCGTGGCCAACGCGTTGGCTACCTACCGGCTGTATGGGGGGCCGGCCATCGCCATCGCCTTTGGGACCGCAACGGTGTTCGATGTGATCTCCCGCGATGGGGAATATCTGGGCGGCGCCATTGCCCCGGGGATCCTGGTGGCCGCGGAGGCCCTGGTCACCGCCGCGGCCCAGCTGTATCAGGTGGAGCTGGCCCGGCCGCCCCGGGCCATCGGCCGGAACACCATCCAGGCAATGCAGTCCGGCCTGATCATAGGCTTCGCCAGCATGGTCGAGGGGATGATCCGGCGCATCCAGGCGGAGCTGGAGGAGCCGGCCCGGGTGATCGCCACCGGCGGCCTCGCCGACACCATCGCCCACGAAGTCCATGCCATCCAGGTGGTCGATCCCCACCTCACCCTGCACGGCCTGCGGTTCTTGTTCGAGCTCAACCGCCGACGGTGAGGGTCTCCCGCTTAGGAAGCCCCCGAGCGCATCCGTAGGCGTCGGGCCAGGAAGGCCAGCAAGAGCACGCCCATCGCCCCCAGCCCCCAGGCCAGGCCACTCCCCCCGCCGGCCCGAGGCAGCCCGGCCGGCCGTGGGTTGGGCGTGGGGCGGGCCGGGGTTGCTTTGGGCTCCGAAACAGGGGCCGCTGGAGGTTGACCCGCGATCTCCACAGTCGGTATGGGCGTTGAGGTAGGAGTCGCTGGCTGGGTAGGGCTGGGGGTCGGGGTGGGAGTCGCCGGCCGGGTAGGGCTGGGGGTCGGGGTGTAGGTGGGCGGGAACGGGCTGGGCGAGGGGATCGGCGTCACGGTCGGCACCACCGCGGGCGCCGCCGGCCGACCCCGGGTCAGGCCGCTCAGGGTCAGATACAGCCCGACGGCACAGAGCAGGACGACGAACAGCCCCCCCAGGACCACCACGGCCTGAATGAACGTTCTGTTCTGCCCCTCCTCCGGCTCCTCCGGGGGTAGCCCCTCCAGATCCGCATCGGCCATCGGAGACGCCTCCTGAACCGAGTGATTTCCGAACGAGCTTTCCTGAAAACGCTTCACAGGGCCCTACGGGATGGACCCACAACGCCTTCTGCCAAGCCCGGCTATACGCGCAGGACCTCCACATTATAAACTGGGACTCGGACGCGACGCTCCTCCCCATCCAGCCGGATCTCTGCGCACCAGACCCGCAGGCCGCTTTCCAGAATCTGCGGATCCGATAGGATGCGAAGGATCGTCCCCGTGCGTCCTCGATCCGGTTCTCGCAACAGCCGGACCTGCAGGCCGGGCTGGAGGACCACTTCCCCTACCGGCTCCGGCGGCGGGGGGTTCTCCGTCGGTACCGGGATCACGATCTCCGGGCGACCCGGCGTCCCATCCGGACTCGCCGGAGGATGCAGGATGAAGGCCTCGCGCCCCTGATAGAGGGAAAATATCCGGAAGATCCCAGGATGCATAGGGAGGCGGCCGAACCCTTCCGTCAGGATCACCGGGAAGGAAAGCTCCTGCAATCGAGGCAACAAAGAGGCCTCGATGCTCCCGGCGATCATCCCTCGCACCTGAAGCCGCTCTGCTTGCTCCAAGGCGCTCGGCTCGATCCACCCCCCACCCACCACGACGGTGCCCTGGACCATGGGATCGAGGACACGAGCCCGCAACGGCTCCGCCCCGGTGGTGACCACCCGAAGGACCCCGCTGAAATCTGTGCCGCTGGACCAGATGGCCTGGATCAGGGCGCCCGTGGTTTCGAGGACCACTCCGTACTGGGGGATCACCTCCGCGACCACGCCGGGGAACCCCGCCCGGACTTCCAACGTGCGCGCTCCGGTCCGGATCAGCACCCGGCCCCCGCCCGCGGCCACGATCTCCCCATCCACCGGCGAGCGAACCCGCAGGATGCGCAGCCCCAAGAGAGTCCGCCGAGCGGCCAGCACCTCCTGGGCCCGCACAGGCGCGCCGGGTTTCCGCCGCAGATATGCGATGGCCCGATCTGAAGAGACCCGCAGGGGACACGCGAGATCCACAATGGCCACTCCCGTCGGCTGCTCGGCAGTGGCAAGGACAGTGGTGGCTTGCACCGCCTCCCCTCGGCGCACCAACACCTTGCCTGGAAGGGGCAGGCGACGCTCTCGGCGGATGGTCGCCAGGGCAGCAAGCTTCACGGCCGCGGGATAGAAGCGAAGCGGTTCCCTCCACATCATAGCGCGCCTCCCAGGGCTCCGACGTCCCAAAGCCAGCGCTGGTTCTGCTCCCGACGGGCTTCCGGATCCTCCGCCAGCCGGAGCGGCCGCCCCCGTCCATCGACGATCAGGCCGAGCAGCCCCCCTGGGATCCGGATCCGACGCGGCGCCCGCCGGGGTCCCCATCCCAGATCCACCGGGCGTCGTATCCGGAACTGTCGCAGCTCGGTCTCGCCGACTTCGGGGATGGGCACCACCTCCAGGTGTCCGCCCCGGGCCTCGATCTCATACACTGATTCTAAGCCGTCCGGCCCCCGATGATGGACCTCGAAGGTGAAGAGCAGCTCATCCGGGGCCACTGGACTTTCCAGAGCGGGGGCCAGGACCGTCGCCAGGAGGATCCAGGGCCGGCCGGTGATGGCTTCCACCGCAGATTGGGGATCGATGGCCGCTAGGGCCCCCAGGCCGGGAAGCAGGCCCACCGGATCCCAGAGCAGGGTGGTGAGCCCGATGGGCTGGAGGGCGTCGAGAGCGGCCAGCGCCAGGGGCCCCGGTCGGGTATGGGCCGCGAAGGCGCCGCCGCTCAGCAGAATGGGCTCGAAGAACCGGATGGTCCGCCCGAGCTCGGGCCAGAGGACGTGCAGATGTTCCCACGCCTCCGATAGGGCTTCCCGAACAAGCGCCAGCTCGATCCACATCTCCTCCGGGGTCTGAGGGACAGAGAGCGGGCGCATGGCCTTCGTCCGCATCAGTGTCTCCAGGGCTTCTGGAGAGATCTCCTGAGGCAGCCAGCGGGCAATGCGTTCGTAACCTCGTCGCTGATACAGCGTCAGGATCCCCGGGCCAATCCCGCTGTCGGACTGTACCACCTGGGCCAGCATGCCGCCATAGGCGGCTACGAGCACCGTATGGCGCCCCCCTACATCGACCACCAGGGCCCCGCGCTCCGGAGTCTCCAGGCTGAGATAGCGGGCCACGTGGCTGAGGGCCCGAGCGGTAGGAAGGAGCTCGCCACGAGCCCATCCCTGCAACGCGGACAGGCCCGGCAGGCGGATGACCGCCTGCTCCACGTAACGCTGGTCTAGCTCCTCGACCACTGGGCCAATGCGCTCCAGCCCCGAGCGCGGGCAGACGTTCTCCAGCACCCGCAGCGGGATCTGCCGCCCGGCGATGGCCACCGCCTCCTCTCGCAGCAGCGCGTTCCCGGCAAAAAGGAGCAGCGGGCGCTCCCCCTCCGGGCGCAGCTGGGCCGCCAGGACCGCCGCCTCCAGCAGCGCCGCCACGGGCCGGGTGCTCCCGCCATCGACACCGCCGGCAATCACCACCACATCGGGCTCCGCCGCCACCAGGGCGTACAGCCATTCGTCTTCAGTCCGCCGGGATCCGTCAGGCGAGATCACCGAGAGCGTCTTGAGGACCCGCGCGTACGTCCCCGCCGCCGCGCGATGGAGGCTGGCGAGGCTCCATTCCGGGGCGATACCGCCCAGCACGACCTGCAGCGGGGGCGCCGCGCTGAGGGTGACCATACAGACATCCACCCCCGCCCCGGTTGAGAGCTCAGGGGCGATAAGGATCCCCCGAGGATCCAGCAGGGGGCGTCCAGAGATCGCGCTCAGATGCTCCAGGGCGCGGATCGCGCCGAGGAGAGCGTCCGCATCCGGGCCGCGCAGGGAGGTCGGGGCGCTGGCCGCGGCCACGAAGCGGAAGCGATCCTCCACCCGGGCGAACAGCATCGCCCGGGTCTGCACACTCCCCACATCGATGGCCAGCAGGCTCTTCAAGGTCATGCCCCGCTCCCTGTCGGCGCAAAGGATGTTATGGAAGCAATGAGTCGCCGCGGAAGCCGCTCCTTCCGCATCGATCTTCCCGTAAGAGGGGCTTTGGCCTCAAAATCTTGCTCGATGGCACCGCCAGACGCCTCCGACGACAGGATCTTCAACCCTGAACCACCGTCTTCTTCGATCCCGCCAGGTCGCGGCAAAAGCCGCTCCTACAGGACGCTGGTCTTTTGTAGGAGGGGCTTTCGCCCCGAACCCCTGTCTTCAAGATGACAAGGTCACGGTGAAAGCCGCTCCTACGGAAGCCCCGAAATAGATTTTTCGGTAGGAGGGGCTTTCGCCCCAAGTCCCTGTCTTCAAGATGACAAGGTCGCGGCTGAAGCCGCTCCTACAGAAATCGATTTTTTGTAGGAGGGGCTTTAGCCCCGAAATGGATTTTTCAGTAGGGAGGGGCTTTCGCCCCAAATTCCTGTCTTCAAGATGACAGGATCGCGGCGAAAGCCGCTCCTACAGAAGTCAATTTTTTGTAGGAGGGGCTTTCGCCCCGAACCGGTGTCCCAATGGCAGCGCCGATCGTCTCCGAGAGGAGAGTCTTCTGTCTGCAACCCCTGTCTTCCTCGATCTTACGAGCAGTCGCTCCTAAGAGAGGGGCTTCCGCCCCGAACCGCTCGCCACAGGGATCTCAGCGTCCCCACTGGCTCAGCGTCTGGATCAGGAACTCAGCCCGGCCGATCAGGAGGGAGATCCCCGCAATGAGGGCGCTGCCGAACAGCGCGCCCAGGGTGAAGGCCCACACCGCCCGCCCCAGGCCCTGCAGCACCCTCCAGGTCGCGCTCAGGGCGGGCGTTCGCGCTGGCGGGCGGTAGAACTGAGCGGCCAGCAACGCGAGCAGCGTCGCCGCCAGCCCCAGGGTGAACCCCTGGCCTGCCCCCGCGGCCACCTGAGGGCCGATGGTCCCAAACAGCGCCCCGGCCCCCGCAATCCCCAGGCCCACTCCCAACGCGACGGCAAGGCCGAGATCCCCTAGGACCCCCAGCCGCGGTATGCCTTTCGCAAGGACCAGAAGTCCCAGCCCAAGCTGTAGGAGGATAAAAGCCCTTCGGGCCGGGTCTGTGGCTGTGGGAAGCTCCTGCCACTGCGGGATCAGGACGTTCCACAGCATCACGGCCGTGAAATACCCCACGCTCAGGCCCACCAGCAGGCTGGCGGCCAGCCGAAAGACTGCCGTGTCGTCAATCAGATAGCTCAGGATCATTAGGGTGAGGAGGACCGCCAGAGCGTTCCCCACGGCCTCCATCGCGTTCATCCCTCCTTCCGGCGTACGGTGAACAGGCCGGCCCCCAACCCGACGCCGATCAGAGCAACGGCGAGCGCCTGAAGCAGCGCCTGCGCTTGCAGATCAAAGAAGGCCGGGCTGCCCTCGAGCACCTCGCCTTCCAGCAACAGCGCGTCTCGCAAGCCGGTAGCCACCGCCCGGAGCTGGCCGCTCTCTTGATAAGGAGCAGCATAGGGCATGGCGCCGGCGCTCATCGCGGCGATCACTGGCACCTCGGGCGGGAGGATCCCCCAAGCCTGTTGCAGCCATCCCCGCAGGGCATCGGGGGAGCTGGTGATCAGCACCACCAAGCTCACCCGAGCCGCCAGGGGCTCCTCCCCGAAATCCTGGGCGATGGGGAGGTCCTGCATCGGCCGCCCTGCGTAATCGGTAGAAAACCGGCGCAGTGACTGGCTCAACAGGCGGGCGACCGCCACCTCGTGCCCGGGCACATACCCGAGATGCGCCACGCTCTGCCCGTAGTCCGGCCGCGCCAGGACAACGGAGGCAGCCTGGGCCGCTCCCCAGGGGGTGAGGCTCACCGTCAGCGCCCGCACCCCGCGGCCTGATAGCCGCTGAAGCACCCCCTGCAGGAAGCCATCCAGCTCCGCCGCGCGGTCCGGTCCATACTCCACCGCCACCAGCGCCAGCCCTCCGGATGGAGCCTCATCGAGCGCAGCAACGAACGCCACTGGCGGCGTCAGCAGGTCGGGCCGGAAGAACGGCAGCGGCCAGTAAAGGCCGAGGATCAGCGCCCCGAGGATCAAGGCGAACAACAGCCAGCGCTCTACGGCCTGGGCCAGCCCGGCCGGGGCCGGCTCCGCTGCCCGCTCGCCGATCAGGAAGGTCAAGCCCTGGGCGAGCAGACTTCTCCAGGCCTCCGCCCGCGTTTGGAGCTCTGGGATCCGCTCGGCCCGGAGACGGGCGGGAGGCCCCTGAACCTCCACCAGCCGGGGATGTCGCGGGAGCACATCCACCAGACCGGCCAGCGGGCCCCGTTCCTCCACCATCACCGGCTGCAGGGACGGGAGCGCCTCTGCCGGTGCCTCGCCCCCCTCCTCGGCGACCGGCCGCAGGATCTGCAACCACTCCGGCATCTCCGCCAGCACCGCCTCTAAGTCGGTGAGGGGCGGGACCTCCTCCGGAGGCGGGGACGGAAGTGCTTCCTGCAGCTGAAAGGGCGGCGTCGTCGGTGGAGCCGCCGTGACCTCTTCTGGAATCCCCTCCACCAAGCGGGGAGGGATCTGCGCAGGGGCCTCCTCTGTTGAACCGGGGGCAAGGGGCACCTCCGTCAGTCCCAGCGCCTTCCACCATTCCGGCAACTCCTCCCCCTCCGGCCATGGAGGAGGAAGGACTTCCATCTCATCCCGAACTGGAGAAGAAGCTTCCATCGGAGGAGGCGGCCCTGCCTCTTCCTCCGGTGGGAAAATGGTGAACGGGGGGATCGCTGGCCGGGGGGCCTCCTCGCCCGGGAAGAGCGCCTCCGCAACGGGAGAAGTTTCCCCAAGCTCGGCAACCTCGGGGAACGGAGGGAGCTCTGGGAGCGAAGGCGCCTCGGTCTCCAAAGGCACCCACGGCGGAACGGCCAGCTCAATCTCCGCCTCTGGAGGGCTGGGAGGAGCCCCCCACTCCGGGGGCGTGGCTTCCGGTTCCACCCCCTCGAAGGGGGGGATCGGGACCTCAGGGCTCGAGGGGAGAGCCCCCTCCTCCAGACCCCGCTCTTCTGCAGGCAGGGCCTCCAACCGCAGACGCTCCTCCCAGACAGTTTCCGGGAAAACAGGAGGGGATTCAAGGAACAGATCCTGCACCTCGCGCAGCCATTCCGGCATCCCGGGCTCTGGAGGCGCTCCGGCCGCCTCCTCCAGCCCGACCTCTCCTTCTTTCCGGGCGCCGCACTGCTCGCAGAACACCGCCTCTGGTGGATTTCGGTATCCGCAGATGGCGCAGACAGTTCCCTCCATCTCCCTGGGAACGTCCCCCAGATCCGCCCCACAGCGGGTGCAGGTTTGCGCCTCCTCCGGGCAAAGCGCCCCACAAACCGGACAGCTTCGCATCCCTTTCCTCCTGGATCAGCGGCCCATGGGCCGATCCAACCCTAAAACGATCCGCAGCATCAGGATCACCACTCCCAGCGCCACGCCCAGCAGAATCCCTCGAACCCCTCCAGTGATCAGAGGATCTATCACGGCGTAGGACAGGGGACCGAAGAGGTTGGGGAGGGAGGTGCCGCCCGAGCGGAGGATCAGGACGCTCAGGACGCCGGCGGTGAACATCAGAACTTCGACGGAGGGGCGGGTGCGCAGCCGGCGCCAGAGGGCGAGGATCATAAAGAAGGGAAGCAGCGCGCCCAGCGAGGCCTCGAGGGACAGCACCCCATGCTGATAGATCCACATCATCCAGGGACCGGCAAGCCCGCTGCCTCGGAGCCATCCTTCGCCCACGGCGAGGAGCAGGACGGCGAGGGCGCTCAGGACGATGAGCAGGCTATACGGCCATCCCTCCCCCCGGAGGCCGATCCGACGGAGGTGCGCCTCCAGGAAGGCCAGGAAGGCCACCAGCGTGGCATACGCCAGGAGCGTGGAGCCCAGCTCGGTCAGGCTCTGACGGAGCGCCGGCTGGGGCCACAGATACGGCGCCAGCGCGAGAAGGATCGCCAGGCTCAGAACTCCGGTGAAAACCACCCGCCGGATCATCCCTTGCCTCCTTCACCCACGTCCGATCGCCCCCAGCGCGGCGGCGATCAGGAGCGCGATCAGCAGCCAGCGGAGCAGATCGTGGGCCAGCGAGCGCCCTGGGGGATCCTCACGGGGCGCCGCGGTGAGGGCTTCCTCCCCCACCGCGATAGAAGGGTTCAAGGGCCACAAGGCCGCTGCGCCGGGGGGATCCGGCATGGCGAAGAGAGAAGCCGCCCCCTTCCGGTGGCCTGCTTCGCCAGCAAGGATCGCCTCTTCCCGAAAGGATCCACCCAGGACGTTTGCGGCGACCCGCCGCAGGCCTAAGGAGAGGGTCAGGCCAGCAGCGTAGGCCATCGGGCTGGCGCCAGCCCATTCGACGCGATCCCAGGGAAGAGGGGAGAACGTCGCTGGTTGTCGAGCGGCCTCCTGGAAGAGATGACGCGCATACAGCAGAGCCACCGGATCGGCAACGGCCACCCAGGGAGGGACCTCCCCAGCCAGCGCATCCCCTAGCGCTCGTTCCAGCGTCCTGACCGCGCTCAGGGTGAACGCCGCTTCGCCGCCCAGCAGCTCTCCGGATCCCAGCGCGAACTGGAGGGGATGGCCAGTTTCCAGCGAGCGCCCGACCTGGAAGGGAAGCTGCTGGAAGGGTTCCAGGAGACGAGGGGCGAGGCGGATCCGCCGCCCGCCGTAGACAGCTGCCAGCGTCAGCACCGCGGCAATCAGCAACAGGACGCCCATGGTCATCAGGGATCCTCCCGGCCGGGCCTGCGGGGCGCGGATTCGAGAACGGCGATCCAGCGGTCGAGATGTTCTGCATCGATCCATGGGCGCAGGAGCCAGAGGCCCTGGGCCAGAGGGAACCGCAGGGGCGCAAAGGCTTCCAGGATCCATTCGAGATCAGCAAATAGATCTCTGCCCATGCGCTGGAGATCTTCCGGCCTACCCATCCGCTCCCTCGCTCCCGAAGCCTTGAGATGAGACCCACAGATCTGTCGACCGGCTCGAGTATAACCAATTTCCACCGCTTTCAAAACAGGGGACAACCCGCCTGTTGGATCGGGTGGCTACGAGAGGGCGGCGCCGGGCACGGGGACCCGGTTCATGATCTCCTCGAGGACCTGCTCTGGGGTGACCTCCCGCAGGCGGGCGGTGGAACGGAGGACCAGTCGATGGGCCAGGCAGGGCTGGACCAGGGCCTTGATGTCGTCGGGGATCACGTAATCCCGTCCGCGCAGGACGGCCCGGGCCTGCGCGGCGCGGAACAGCGCCAGGGTCCCTCGCGGGCTGGCCCCCAGGTAAACATCCGGATGCTCCCGGGTGCGCTCCACGATCTCCAAGAGATATCCTCGGATCTCCGCGGAGACATGGACGCCCCGGATCTCTTCCTGCGCGCGGCGCAGTTCCTCTAGCCGCACCCCCTGCTCCAGGGTCTCAATCGGGTGGCGGAACTGCTGGGCCTCTAGGATCGCTAGCTCGTACTTCCGCGCTGGATAGCCCAGGCGGATGCGAAGCATAAACCGGTCCAACTCTGCCTCCGGCAAGGGGAAGGTCCCCTCATATTCAATAGGGTTCTGGGTCGCCAGCACCAAGAACGGCTGGGGGAGAGGATAGGTACTGCCGTCAACGCTCACCTGGCGCTCCTCCATCGCCTCCAGCAGGGCCGCCTGGGTCTTCGGCGTGGCCCGATTGATCTCGTCCGCCAGGACAATGTTGGCCATGATCGGCCCAGGGCGGAACTCGAAGGCGCGGGTGCCAGGATTGAAGATCGAGACGCCCGTGATATCACTGGGCAACATGTCCGGCGTGAACTGGATCCGCCGGAAGGTTCCCCCGATGGAGCGGGCCATGGCCTTGGCCAGCATGGTCTTGCCCACACCGGGTACGTCCTCGATGAGCAGATGGCCCTGGGCCAGCAGCCCGATCACTGCCAGCTCCACCGCCTCCCGCTTTCCGAAAATCACCCGCTCGATGCTCCCCACCAGCCGCCGGGCGACCTCCTGCGCAAACCCTTCCATCTCCGATCCTCCATCGTGATGGATTCCATGCCCCAGGCGGACGACCTCCTCTCCTCTCTCGCCTGCCTTTGATTTTAGAGGCTGCTTATCTGAAGTTCCACCTTTATGGGAAGAGGGGGGAAGGCGGCGGGGTGGGTGTAGGCGTCGATGGAGGCGGTGGCTCCTCCATCGGCGGGGTGGGGGGCTGGGGAGCTTCTCCGAACTCCTCGATGGGGGATCCTCCCGGGGAGGGCAGGACAGGCGTCGGGGATCGATGCCGCTGGCTCTGGGGAGTCCCCGTCGGGATCGAGGGAGTCCCCGGCGAAGGCGAGGGGCGCTGGATCTCGATGACCACCCATGGCGTTTGAAGGACCGGCGATGGGCCTTCCCCAGCGGCCACGATCCCCCTTCCCCCGAGCTGCAGCGCGGGGAGCCCGAAGGCCAGGGCCATCGCCAGCCCAACCCCACCGCCGGTGAACAGGGCGCGCTGCCAAGGCTTCCAGGCATCTGGAAGGGCGGCCCCGGTGAGGACCGCCCCCGCCAGGGTGAACAGCGGCCCCTTCCCGACCTCCCGGGCAGGATCCATGGCGGAAGCGGTGGCGGCCTGCCATGCGCTCAGCCAGGCGCCCAGGGCCCCCATGGCAGCAAGGAAGGCCAGGGCGGCAAGGATCGGCCGGGCCCGGGGCGATCCCTGGATGGCCCAGGGCAGCCAGAGGGCCGGCAGGCTGGCCATCAGGACCAGCACCCCCCATCCGTCCAGCCCCCAGGCTTCGGAGCCTGCCCCCCATGGAAGCATCGTCCCCGCCAGCATCAGGGCAGGCCCCAGCATCCGCAACGCAGGGGAGGGCGTCTCCGCGTTCATGGCTTCTGGGGCCCGGCAAGGGAATCTAAGAAAGCCATCAGCTGGGCGGGAAGCTCCCGGAGCGTCTCCACCATCCGATCCGCCAACGGCTGACATCGTTCCCACTCCAGCTCGAACCCATAGGAATGGCGGAACAGGCGCGGGAAACGAAGGTAATCCGAGAGACGGGATCCTAGGGCGGGGTCGATCACGGCGGGTCGGGATTCACCCCATGGGCTCATCATCCGCCACAGCAAATCGGTGCGCCAACGAGGGCCAGCGGGGAGGTCCCCGTCGATCCGCACCGCGATCCGCTCAAAGATCCGTTCGATGCCAGTGTAGAAATCGTGCAGGATGCTCCCGAGGCTACGCAAAGCGAACTCATCCGGCTCGCCGGTCCAGCGGCGCATCAGCCGCTCCAGGCTCTGGACCAGCCGCTCCAGCCGGGCGAGCTCTGGCGCGATCTCCCGGCGCAGGGCTTCCGTCGGCTCGATGGGCATCTCCTCCTCCCCCAAGATGCGGGCCCGCAGCGTGGGAGGGGCGCTCTCCAGAGGGATCAGATCCAGCTCCAGGCCCTCTGGGAGGAGCGCCCAGCACTCCCGCAGGGCATCGAAGTAACGCTCCGGCGCCAGCCCTTCCACCGCGATATCGATGTCTGATCGCGCATGCCAAGGGCCTTGGCCGGCTAGGGAGCCAAAGATGAAGACCCGTCGCGCCCCGAAGCGGCGGCGCAGCAGCTCCGCGCATGCCTGGGCCGCCTCCCAAGCCGCCGCCCGCCGGCTTTCCAGCATCTCGTCTTTCATGGATCCGTCGTCCCTATCATGTCATCCGAACGGTTTCCCTTGAGTGATCACCCTGTTTCTCCGGCCTCACATCGCGCGCCGGCTCAGGATCCGCCTCGACCTTGCTTCTCCAGGATCAGCGTCTTCAAGTAAAGGGTCTCCGGGATCTGCAGGATCCATGGGTGATCCGGCGGCTGATAGGTGACATCCCGGACGACCAGGCGGCAGCCCACGTCCGCTGCCGCCAGGCGGACGGCCTCGATCAGATCCTCCAGGCGGATCGGATAGGCGCACGAGGAGAAGAACAGCGCCCCGCCCTCCTCCAGCAGGCGCAAGGCGAGCGCCGCCATCTCCACGAACCGCCGGCGCACCCCCCGCTCCCATTCCGTCCGCCGCTTCACCATCGCAGGGGGATCCAGGATCACACAGGTGAACCGCCGTCCCTCCGCAAGCAGCGCCGCCATCATCTCCAGGGCATCCCCCAGGCGGACGGTGATCCGGGAGGCCAGGCCGTTGCGGGCCGCGTTGCGCTCCGCCTGCTGCAGCGCCCATGGGTCCTTGTCGATGACCATCGCCGTCGCCCCTGCGGCGGCCGCGTGGATGGCAAAGGTCCCGATGTAGCCGTAAACGTCCAGCACCCGATCCCCCGGCCGCACCATCCCCCGCAGCCGTCGGCGGTTCTCCCGCTGATCCAGATAGAACCCGGTCTTCTGCCCGCGGATCGCGCTGGTTTCGAAGACCAGCCCGTCCTCCTCCACCTCCAGCGGATCCGGGATCTCCCCCCACAACAGGCCGGCTCGCGGCTCCAGTCCCTCGTCCTCTCGGGCTTCGACATCGCTGCGCTCGTAGATCCCTCGGGGCACGAACTGCTCCCGCAACGCGTTCACCAGGGCCTCCCGCCAGCGTTCCATCCCCAGGTTCCGGATCTGCACCACCAAGATGTCGCCGTAGCGATCGATGATCAGCCCGGGGAGCCCGTCCGCCTCCCCATGGACCAGGCGGACAGCGTTCGTGCCTCGGATGCCCCCTCGCCGGGCGGCGGCCTCCGCAAGGCGCCTCCGGAGCCATCCCAAATCCGCAGGCTCGTCCCCCCAGGTGAGCATCCGGAGAGGGATATGCGCCGCGGGGTTGTAGAACGCCTGTCCCACCAGCGCCCCCGAGGCCTCCCGAACCCCCACAATGGCCCCCGGCTCTGGATCCCCGTGGACGCCGGCGATGTCGTCGTGGAAGGCCCGGGGGTAGAAATTGTGGAGCTTGCGCTCCGCGTAGGGCTTGAGGACGACCCAGGCTTTCATACGGCTTCCCGCCGGCCCACCGAGACAATGAACGTCTCCAGCGCCACCACATCCGGGACCTGGCCGGTTTTGATGGCCAGGTCCAGCTCTGCCAGGCTCCGGTGGAAGGTTTCCAGCTGTGGGATCGAAAAGGCGACTGCCGATTCCGCGATCTTGCGCGCCGCATACGGATGAAGGGCCAGCAGGTTCCCGGCCTCGGCGGGGGAGAGGCCCCGTTCCAGCTGTTCCTTCATCAGGAGCATCAGACGAAACTGGCGGACGATCATGCCGAACAGCCCGAGGGGATGTTCCCCTTCTTCGAGGAGCCGATGGAGGGCGGCCAGGGCCCGGCGTACATCCCGGCGCCCCAGGGCCTCGGTGAGCTCAAAGAGGCTGATCGGCGCCGCGTAGGGAACCAACCGCTCCACATCCTGGGGAGTAACGGGACGGCCGGCGGCCCAAGCGGTCAGCTTCTGGATCTCCTGATCCAGCAGGCGGAGATCCGTGACCAGCGCGGCCAGGGCGGAGGCTGCCTGCGGGGTGAAGGTTCCTCCATATCGCTGGGCCCGCTCCATCACCCACTCCGGGAAGGCCCGGGGAGGCGGCAAGGGGAAATGTCGGACCTCCGCCTGATCCGGATGCGCCATCATCCAACGCAGCAAAGGGTGACCCTCCGGGAGGGTCTTCCGTTCGATCAGGACCAGGAGGGTGGTGGGCGGGACCGCGGAGAGCGCCTGCCGAAAGGCCTCATCCTCCTGGGCCCGGCGGCGCTCCCGGGCCAGCCACCCCTCCACGATGACCAAGCGCCGGAAGGCCAAGAAGGGCATCGCCGTGCACGCCGCCTGCAGCTCCGCCGGGGAGATCCGCCGGCCGTCCAGGAGGATCACATTCGTGGACTGGGCGGCGGCATCCCCTACCTCCCTGCGCAGCTCCCACAGGGCCTCCTCGATTTCCAGCTCGTTCTCACCGTGGAAGAGGAGGATCATTGGGGCGCTCTCACGAGCTTAGGCTCCAGGCACTCATCCGCCCCGGGTCTCCACGAAATAGACCCGGACGAAGCCGCCGGAGATGGCCCGCACCCCTGCGATCTCGAGATCCCCTGGGTCAGCCCGGGTGGTGAGGTGGGCTTGCAGCCACGGGCCCAGGGGTTGGGCAGCGATCAGGGCGAGCACCGTGGCCAAGATGACCAGGGGGAGGACATCGCGGCGCCGGCGATGGGGCACCAAGCCCAGGGTGAGGAAGGCCGCCAGTCCGGCGGAGGTGCCCGAGGTCACATAGTTGGTACCGCAACCTGGGTGGATTGCCCAGTGATGCTCGCCCTGACGCAGCCGCTCCAGGGCCTCATGGGCTGCGGCGATCACTGCCTCCATGGGCACGTTCCCATAGATGTAGAACCCGAAGGGAGTGGAGCGACCGGCCAGGGGCATGCCAGGGAACCGCTGGCCGAGCAGATGGATCGTGGCGTGCTCCAGCGCATGGTTGCGCCGGATCCGCCGCAACGGCGTCCAGTCCAGAATCGACATCCCGACCTCCAGCAGGGAAATTGAGATCGTTCTCGCACGAGCGTCGCACCGCCGCCCTCGCGGGGCTGGGCAGGCCACCACAATCAGGCGATGGGGGGCGTCCTTCGGCAGCCAGCCTGGGACCAAGATCAGGCGGCCCTCTGGCGTGGGCGGGATCCTCCCGTTCTGCTCTCGCACCTCCGGAGGCTGGGCCCTCCCCCGCAGGATACGAATCGCCTTCACGGGTTAAAGAGATCCGAGGCCAGCATGGCGGGCCAGGCCTCCACGATCATGAGGCCGCTCAGCCGGTTGCGGGATGGACGGCCGCTCGATCCGAGGGCGCGCGCTCCAGATATCCTTCCACAATCGCCAGCAACGCTTCGTTGTAGAAAGCGAGGAGATCCCGATAGATCTCGTGCCAGCGCTCCGGCGCCCCGCCCAGCTCCACCATCCGGAACACGCTCTCCAGGAGGTAGCCGCCGAAGTGGAGGAACGCCTGTAACAGATCTCCCAGCCCGAGTCCAGCCGCATGCGCCTGCTCGGCGTAACGCCGCCCGATCCGGCGAGGGCGGTGCGGGTCGTGATCCCGAATGTAAGCCTGTAGCTCCTCCAGAAGCCGGTAGCAGGTGGACCGGAACTCCTGCGCGATGGGGCCGCGCATCCGTTCGAACCAGGGGGCCTGCGGGCCGGCCCTCTGCGCCAGCTCCAGCCGAAGCTGGCCCAAGGTGTAGGTGATCAGCATGCGCACCCCAGGCTCCGGGCCGTGGGCCTGCAGCCAGGCTTCCAGATCCTTGCGGGCGAACCGCCGATGCCCTCCGGCGGTCCGCTGGGAGGGGATGCGCCCCGCATCCGCCCACGCCCGCAGCGTGGCCGGGTGCACCCCCAGCATGGCCGCCGCCTCCTTCAGGGAGAGCCACTCCCCCGCGGGGTTCCCCGTCTTCCGCTTTCCCATCGTCTCCCCCTGGATCTCCAGTCTGGCAAGCCGCTTCCTCCATCACGAGCGGGGAGCCGCAACAGCCTGGCGCAGATAGGCCTCGATGAAATCGCCCAGCTCCCCATCCAGGACCCGCTCCACCTGGCTGGTCTCATAGTCGATGCGATGGTCTTTCACCAGTTGGTAGGGATGTAACACGTAGGAGCGGATCTGATTGCCCCACTCGGCGCTGACGTGTTCACCCTTGAGCGCGGCGATCTCTGTCCGGCGCTTCTGCTCCTCCAGCTCCGCCAGCCGGGCCTTCAGGATCTTGAGAGCAGTCTCCTTGTTCTGAGTCTGGCTGCGCTCGTTCTGGCAGGAGACCACGATCCCCGTCGGGATGTGCCGGATGCGGACGGCAGTCTCGTTCTTCTGCATATGCTGGCCCCCTGCCGTGGAGGCTCGGAAGGTCTCGACGATGATGTCCTCCGGCCGGATGACGATCTCTGAGCTCTCCCCGATGTCCGGCCAGACCTCGACCAGGGCGAAGGACGTGTGACGGCGGCGGGCGGCGTCGAAGGGGGAGATGCGCACCAGGCGGTGCACCCCTTTCTCTGCCTTCAGGTAGCCGTAAGCGTAGGGGCCTTTCACCAACACCGCGGCGCTCTTGATCCCCGCCTCCTCGCCATCTACTTTGTCCAGCAGCTCGGCCTGCAAGCCCCGGCGCTCCGCCCAACGCAGATACATGCGCAACAGCATCTCCGCCCAATCCTGGGCGTCGGTGCCGCCGGCTCCTGCGTGGATGGCCAGGATGGCGTCGTGGCGGTCGTAGGGGCCGGACATCCAGACCTCGAACTGGTGGCGGCGCACCGTCTCTTCCAGGGCTGCGATCTCGCGGGCCAGCTCGGCCATCAGCGCCTCATCCGCCTCCCCTTCCGCCAGCTCCAGCAGCTCCCGGGCCTCCTGGGCGCGCTGGCGCAGGAGAAGCCAGCGGCCGACCTCTTCCTTTAGGCGGCCCAGCCGCTTCAGCACCTCCTGCGCCTGAGCCGGCTGGTCCCAGAGATCCGGCCGGGCGGCTTCCTCCTCCAGACGCTGGATCTCCGCCTGCTTTTCCGAGACCTCAAAGACGGTCCAAGAGATCTTCCAGCGTCAACATCAACGCTTCCAGTCGCTCTCGCATCTCTGCCGACATCGCCTCCCTCCCTTTTCTACGGATCTCCACCGGCCGCCTGGCAGGGGCGGCCTTCTCATGCTTTCTAACGGGTTTATGGGGCGGACGTCCCCTCGATCAAGCGCGCGATGGCTTGCATAAAAGCCTTCAGATCCCGGATCGCCTGCGGGAGTATGGCGTGAACCTGAGCGTGATCTATGTCCCAATACAGATGGACTAACTGGTTCCGCCACCGGGCCATCTGCGCCATGGCTTCCGCCAGCGCCTCCGGCAGGATCCCTGCCTGCCCCAGAATCCAGAAGACCTCCGCATCGTTCTGGGGGCGCCCCAACCCCGTGTGGGCGACAATGTGGTGCCCGATGTCCAACGCCGCTTCGATGGCCAGCTGGAGGAAGCGCTCCGCGCTGCCGTAACGATACGGATCCCCGCAGAAGTCCGAGCGGTCCAGAGCGGCCAGCGGCTCCAGCAATGTAATGAACTCCTCCAGCCAGGTCATGGGATCCATCAACAAATCTTGATCGATCACCGAGCTTTCCCCTTTCCAACGCTTCAGGGAGGCCCGGTTCAGGAGTTCTCGAAAAGGGCCCTCGTCCAGATGGGCCCGCATCGCCCGGGCTTCCCAATCGGCACAGCGGCCGGAGTCCCGGCAGGACAGGAGCTCCCGCTCCTTTAGAACCGCGAACTGACGGGCCGGCGGCAGCGTGTTCAGGGGGATCAGGTCGATCTCATGGCCCGGCAGGGCCTCCTCCAACCGGGCCTGGAGACGATCCAGGAGCTCCGGGAACTGTGTGGGGGGCACATCCGGATCCACCCAGAGGGCGATGTCCACATCGCTCAGGGCGTCCGCCCGGCCGGCAGCCCAGGAGCCAACCAGATACGCCCCAATCACCTCCGGGATGTCCACCGCTCGGACAAGCGCATCCCGGGAGGGTACCGGGATCTCGATTTCAGGCAGGCGACCCCGTCGCATCCTCGAACAATCCCTCCACAAAGGCGTCCGCGTCGAAGGGCAGCAGATCCTCGAGCCCTTCCCCTACCCCGATGAACCGCACTGGCAGGCCCAGCTCCCGGGCGACGGCGAAGACCGCACCCCCCTTCGCCGTGCCATCCAGTTTGGTGAGGATCAGGCCCGTGAGGCCCACGGCCTGATGGAACTCCCGGGCCTGCGGGAGGGCGTTCTGCCCGGTGGTGGCATCCAGCACCAGCCAGACCTCGTGGGGCGCACCCGGGACCGCTTTCGCAGCGACCCGGCGGACCTTCTGGAGCTCCTGCATCAGGTTGTATTTGGTGTGCAGCCGGCCGGCGGTGTCCGCCAGGACCAGGTCGTAATCCCGGGCGCGGGCCGCCTGCAGGGCGTCGAAGAGCACCGCGCCGGGGTCGGCCCCGGGCTGCCCGCCGATGCAGGGCACGCCGGCCCGCTCTGCCCAGATCTCCAGCTGTTCCCCGGCGGCAGCCCGGAAGGTATCGGCTGCCGCCAGCAGCACACGACGGCCCTGCTGCCGAAAGCGGTGGGCCAGCTTGGCCACGGTGGTGGTCTTCCCCGAGCCGTTCACCCCGACCACCAGCACCGCCTCCAGAGGATCCCGTCCCAGGTTCAGCGGCGGAGGATCCTTCAGCAGAGCGCGCAGCTCCGCTTTCAACAGCGCCCGCAGGTCCTTCGCCTGGGTGATCCCCTCCCGGCGAACCCGTTCCCGCAGGCGATCCAGGAGCTCTTGAGCGACCCGGACGCCCACGTCAGCCTGGATCAGGACAGCCTCTAGCTCCTCCCAGAGCGCCGGCGTGATCTCGGTCGCCCCTAAGAGCTGCGCGATCCGCCCGAAGGCTGCCTGGCGGGTTCGCGCCAGGCCCTCCCGCAGGGCTTGCAGCACGCTCCGCATCGACGCGTCCGCTCCTCCTGCTGGCAACATCCTCCGTCTCGAATTATACTGAAGGACCTTCCGTCCATCTATTCGGTCCCCGGAGGCGAAAGGCGATATAAAATGGGAAGCGCCGAGGATCTTCCGGACCACGGTGGAGAACGCTCGAGACGAGCGCTATGCGAGGGGGGATTTCGCACGATTCCAGACTATGGATTCGATGGATGGTATGGAACGTCCTGGCGGCCTGCGGGGTAGGGATCCTGGCCCTGTGGGGGATCGAACGGATCTGGCCGCTGCCGCCCCTGCCCACCCCTCCCCCCACGGCCACCCTGGCCCCCACAGCGACGCCCCGCCCCCTGTTGATACACACCGTCCAGCCCGGGGACACCCTGATCGGGATCGCTGCGCGCTATGGGGTGTCCCTGGAGAGCCTATTGCAGGCCAACGGCCTGAACCCGGAGACGATCATCTATCCGGGGCAGGTGCTGCGGATCCCGGGGGAGCTCCCAGCGGCGCCATCCGCCACCCCCTCTCCGACACCGTTGCCGCCTCCGGCGTCGACCGCTGGGGAGATCCGCCTGAGGGTCCTGGAGATCCGCGGGGTTGGGGATGTGGAGCAGGAGACGCTGGTGCTGGCGAACGAGGGGATGACCCTCAGCCTGGCTGGCTGGCGGCTACGGGATGAGGAGGGGAATCTCTTCATCTTCCCAGCCCTCACCGTATGGACCGGCAGCCGGGTGGCGGTGCATACCCGCGCGGGGGAGAACACAGCTACGGATCTTTATTGGGGACGCGACAGAGCGGTGTGGCGACCCGACGAACGAGGCGTTTTGGAAGACCCGGAGGGGGTAGTGGTGCTGGAGTTCGAGGTCCGGTAGCTCCGGCGTCGGAATCCCATGGCGGAGCTCACACCACCCGCCAGCAAGCCACCCAGTGCTCCTGCTGAGAAGTCCCCAAGTTCATGGAGGGGGTTCCTCCCGAGCACAGTGAGCCGTCGCAACCGGGCAGCGAGGATGGAAACAGCATCTGGAAGGCGGGTTGAGCGGACTGGGGACATCCCCCTTCAATAGGATGCGTTCCCGCTTGAGGGTGGGATCCGGGATGGGGACAGCGGAGAGCAGCGCCTGCGTGTAGGGATGAAGCGGATTCCGATACAGCCTCTCCCGGGAGGTCAGCTCCACAATCTGCCCTAAATGCCTGACCGCCATGCAGTCGCTAACGCGCTCGATGACGCTCAGGTTATGGATGATGAACAGATAGGTGAGATGAAACTCCTTATGGAGCTCTTTCAGGAGGTTGATGATCTGGGCCTGGATGGAAACGTCCAGGGCGGAGACCGGTTCATCTCAGACGACGAACTGTGAGCGCGGGGCCAGGGCTCGGGCGATGACGATGCGCTGGCGCTGGCCTCCCGAGAACTCGTGAGGACGTCGGCGGGCGCAGCAATCCTTTAGGCCTACCTTGCGGAGGAGATCGATCACCATCTTTGCGCGCCCTTTCGGCGTTCCGATCCGGTGGACAGCAAGCCCCTCAGCGATGCTTGCCCGCACGGGCACGTGGGGATCCCGGGAGGGATAGGGGTCCTGAAAGATGATCTACATGTCTCATCGCGGAGCCTTCCGTTCGGATTGGGCGAGGGCGCAGAGGTTCCTCCCCTCGAAGTAGATCTCGCCGGACGTGGCCTCGATCCGGCGGAGGATCGTCCGCCCGACGGTCGTTTTCCCGCAGCCGGACTCTCCGACCGGTCCTAGGGTTTCACCGCGGCGGATGTGGAAGCTCACCCCATCCGCGGCTTTCACCCATGCCCCCACGCGTTGCAGCAACTCCCGTCAAACTGAGATCAGATTCCGATCCGCCGAGACTTCCGTGCAGGGTTGAACCTGTGCTTGAGCGATGGTCATCCGTCGTCCTCCCCGTTCCAGAGATCCTCTCCAAACGCCCTGGGCGGAGTTCGCTATCCATAAACCCTGAAACGGACCTGATATCTGGGCTCCGTATGAAAGAGCGAGGGGATCTGCTCCATGCAGATGTTCCCGAGCAGGGCCTGGTTCTCCACGCGGGCCCGGCAACAAGGCGCGAAACGGCAACCTGGGGGGATCGATCCGATCGGGCGCCGCCCCGGGGATCACATCCGGGCAGGGTTTGACCACACCCATCACCAGGATGGATCCCAGGAGCCCTGTGTGTAGGGATGCTGGGGGTTAGGGAAGATGGTACGCACATCAGCTCTCCCAATGATCTGGCCCGCATACATCACCGCTGCCCGATCGCCTGATTGCACATCTCCGCCACGATGCCCATATCAGGCGTGATGAGGATGATGGCGGTGCGCATACGGGGCTGGAGCGCCCGCATCAGATCCAGGATCTGGGCCTGGATGGTCACATCCAGAGCGGTGGTGGGCTCGCCGGTGATCAGCAGTTCCGGGCCTCGGGCCATGCCCCCGGAGAGCTCGTGAGGAGTCAGCATCTCCCATCGCCCAGCTTCGTGAGAACCGCACAACACCACATCGACCCACAGACTGCATCTGCAACTTCGGCGCCGTTGTTCTTCCAGACCATGAGCCAAACTAAGCCACCCCCATTATTGTGGCAAGCGATTTTTCCCCGAATAAGTTCATAAAACGGCTCGATGCCTATCGGACGGCGAGGAACCCCGGGATCAGCGGGGGACCGCGGTCCGCCGCTCCATGAAGCGGACGAGCAGGGAGAGCAGCAGGGTCATCACCAGGTAGAGCAGGGCCACCGTGTTATACACCTCGAAATACCGGAAGGTGCCCGCCGCCCGCTGACGTCCTGCATACATCAGCTCCGGCACAGCGATCACCGAGGCCAGGGCCGTGTCTTTCAACATGGCGATGAAGTCATTGCCCAGAGGGGGCAACACGTTCCGGATCGCCTGGGGGAGGATGACCAGGCGCATGGCCTGCCAGTAGGTCATCCCCAGGCTGCGAGCGGCCTCCATCTGACCCCGGGGGATGGACTCGATGCCCGCCCGATACACCTCAGCCAGGTAGGCTCCGTAGCCGATGGCCAAGCCGGTCACCGCCCGACCCATCTCGCTGCGGATCAGGCGGCCGAGTTCGGCCAGCGGGGGCAGCCCCCACGCCTGGCCCGCCTGGATCAGGGCATCCCCCATCGGTGGCGCAGCCACAAAGGCCACATAAAACAGCACCACCAGGAGCGGAACCCCGCGGATGAACTCCACGTAGAGCGTGGACAGGTTGTAGAACACCACGTTCCGGGAGACCCGGCCTAAGCCGGCGATCAGCCCGAGGATCAGGGCGATGGCGTAAGCGATCACCGTCAGCTGAAGGGTGATCGGGATGCCCCGGACCAAGAAGCGAACCGTGGCCTGGTAATCCGGGGAGTTCAAGATCGCCACCCCGGTCCACAACCCAAACGCCCCCAGCATCACCGCCCACCATGGCCACGTCCGCCAGTCCAGGCTGGATCGTCGCGGCGGCCGCGGGGAGGAAAGGGGAGCCCGTCGTTCGATGAAAGCCTTCATCGCCGTCACTCCTTCCACCATTCGGGATGCCGGAGCTCATCTCCGCCCATCTTGCAGAGATCTCGCGCGACACCGATGGAGATTCTTGAATGAACACTGCTGATCTCTGAAAAAGGATGGGCCGCGAGAAGTTCCCGCGACCCATCCGAACGGAAGCTTCCATCTTCTTCGAGGATCACTTACTGACCCGGCTTATATTCCTTGAACCACTTCTGATACAGCCGGTCCAGCGTGCCGTTCTCCTTCAGGACCTTCAGGGCGGCGTTGAAGGGAGCGACCAGGTCGCTGCCCTTCGGGAAGCAGAGCCCCAGGTCCTCGCTGGTGAAGGGCTCCCCGGCGATCTTCATCTGGCCCGGGTTCTGGGCCATGAAGCCATCCGCCGCTGGGCTGTCGATCACCACGGCGTCCACATCTTTGGCCAGCAGCGCCCGTACCGCCAGGTCGAACGTATCGTAGCGCTTGAGCTGCTTGGCCTCGTCGGCCACCAGCGTCTTGGCCGTCTCCTCATTGGTGGTCCCGATCTGGACTCCCACCATCTTTTCCTTGAGGTCGTCCTTGCCCCTGATCCGCTCCTCGTCGGCCCGGACCAGCACCACCTGGCCATAGCGGAGGTAGGAGTCGGAGAAATCGAACTTCTGCTTGCGCTCCTCCGTGATGGTAATGCCGGAGGCGGCCAAGTCGAACTGCTTCTGCTCCAAGCCGGCGAAGATTCCGTCCCAAGCGGTGGAGACGATCATCGGCTTGCAGTTGAGCAGTCTGCAGAGCTCGTTGACCAGATCGACGTCGAAGCCCACGAGCTCGTTGGTCTTGGGGTCAACGAACTCAAAAGGCGGGTAGGTGGTGTCGCTGGCGATCTTCAGCTCCCGTCCCCCCAGGTCGGGCAATTGCGCTCCGGCTCCAGGGGCCGGGGTCGGCGTGGCGGCCGGCTGAGGCGTGGCCGTCGGCTGAGAGGTGGCGGTTGGCTGAGGTGTGACAGTCGGCTGAGGCGTGGCGGCCGGCTGACACGCCGCCGCCAGCAACGCGGCGATCAGGATCCCCCACAGCAGGCGCCTCATGGTCTCCTCCCTTTTGATCTGGGCTTTCAGGGCAGCCGCCGCGGAAGCCGGGGCAAGGATTCCAGCCTCTAGTGCATCCCCAGGTAAGCGGCCTGGACCTGCGGGTTGCCCCTTAGCTCCTCGGCCGTGCCCTCTAAGACGATCCGCCCGGTCTCCAGCACATAGCCGCGATGGGCCACCTCTAAGGCCATGCGGGCGTTCTGTTCCACCAGGAGGATCGTCGTGCCCTGGGCGTTCAGCTGCTGAATCACCTCAAAGATGCCTTCCACTAGAATAGGGGCCAATCCCATGGAGGGCTCGTCCATCAGCAGGATGCGGGGGCGCATCATCAGCGCCCGAGCGATGGCCAGCATCTGCTGCTCGCCGCCGGAGAGGGTCCCCCCTTTTTGATGGAGGCGCTCCTTCAGCCGGGGGAAGATGGCGAACGCGAACTCCATCCGCTGGGCGACCTCCTGACGGTCCTTCACCGTGTAGGCCCCCATTTCCAGGTTCTCCCACACCGTGAGCTGGGGGAAGATCCGCCGTCCCTCGGGGACATGACCGACGCCCCGGGACACGATCTCATGGGGGGGCAGGCGCGTGATATCCTCTCCGTTGAGCAGCACTTGGCCGTGACGGGCCCGGATCAGTCCCGAGATGGTACGCAGCGTGGTGCTTTTTCCAGCGCCATTGGCCCCGATGAGGGCAACGATCTCTCTTTGCTCCACCTTAAACGAGATGCCCTTGAGGGCGTGGATGTGTCCGTAATAGGTGTGGACGTCTCTCAGCTCCAGAACGGCCATCTTCTCCGCTCCCAAACCGCCCGGGTTTTTTCCTCTGAAAAGCCTCCTCTTCCCAACGATCAGGCGATCGCCTCGAGCGCTGCGCCCCGCCCCAGGTAGGCCTCGATCACCCGCGGGTTCCGGCGGACCTCCTCCGGGGTTCCCTCGGCGATCTTCTCCCCGTAATCCAGGACTGTGACCCGCTCGGAGATCCCCATCACCACCCGCATCTGGTGCTCGATCAGGATGACGGTGATGCCCAGCTCATCCCGCAGGCGCCGGATCAGGCGCGTGGTCTCCGCCGTCTCCTGGGGGTTCATCCCAGCCGTCGGCTCGTCCAGGAGGATCAGCTTGGGGTGGGCCGCCAGGGCGCGGGCCAGCTCCACCTTGCGCTGCTCCCCATACGGCAGGTTCTTGACCAGCTCGTCAGGGGAGGCCCGGAGCCCGACGAACCGGATCAGCCGCAGCGCCTCATCCCGCAACCGCTGCTCTTCTTCTCGAAAGCGAGACGTTTGAAAGAGGATATCCATAGGGTTCGCCCGGAAACGCGTGTGCATCCCGACCAGGATGTTCTCCATCACCGTCATGTTGCTGAAGAGACGGATGTTCTGGAAGGTCCGAGCGATGCCTTTGGCTGTGATCTGATCCGGCCGGAGCCCTACCAGGGGGCGGCCTTCGAAGAGGACTTCCCCGCTATCCGGCTTGTAGATCCCGGTGACGAGGTTGAAGAGGGTGGTCTTCCCGGCCCCGTTGGGCCCGATGATGCTCACGATGCGGCCGGGCTCCAGGGTGAAATCCACATGGTTCACGGCCACCAGGCCGCCGAAGCGCTTGGTGACCTTCCTCAATTCCAGCAGGTAGGCCATCCGGACGCCTCCTGGAATTTGCGTTCTACCATGGCGAGTCGTTCCGGCACCGCCCTTCCCCCCGCTCGGATAGGGGTCAATCCCGCGCAGGCTTGACCTCCGGCGCAGACACCACTGGCGGGAGCTCTTCCTCTATCGGCAGGCGCTCCGGCTCCTTCTCGCGCCCTATGGCCTCGGCCAGCTCCATGCGGTGGCGCTGCTCGGGGATCAAGCCCTGTGGGCGCAGGATCATCATCAGGACCAGCAGGATCCCGAAGACCAATCGCTCATACTTGGCTGGCTCCAGCTGGGTCGGCCACTGGCTGAGAGGGAAATTGATCAGCGGGATCACCACCCCCGCCTGGCGCAGCGTGTTGAGCATCTGGGAGAGGCCTTTCAGGATCTGAAGGTTCAGGATGGTCAACAACACAGCCCCCACGATGGAACCCGGGATGCTTCCCATGCCGCCCAAGATCACCATCACCAGGATCCCGATGGATTCCATGAACGTGAAGCTCTCGGGATTGATGAAATACTGCTTGGCAGCGAAGATCATCCCCATGGCGCCAGCGAAGGAAGCTCCGGTGGCGAAGGCGGCCAGCTTCATCCGCACCAGGGGGATCCCCATGGCCTGGGCGGCCAGCTCATCCTCCCGGATCGCCGTCCACGCTCGCCCCACCCAGGAGTTCTCCAACCGACGGGCCAACCAGATCGCGAACCCGATCACCAGGAGGACAAGGAGATAGAAATAAAGCGCATAAAGGACAGGATCGTCCGCGCGGATTCCCAGGCTTTGCAGCCACGGCTTGAAGAACAGGGGCGGCCGTTGCACTGGGCGAATCCCCTGCGGGCCGTTGGTCAGGTTGATCGGCTTGTCCAGGTTGTTCGCGATCACCCGGATCACCTCGCCGAAAGCCAGGGTGATGATGGCGAGGTAATCCCCACGCACCCGCAACACCGGCAGCCCCAAGAGGATGCCGGTAAGGGCCGCCACCCCCACCGCCAGGAAGAGGAACAAGAAGAACCATTCCGGCTCTAAGGGGAAGCGGTTCGTCCCGAAGGCGATGTTCGCCTGGGGGGAGCCGAAGATGGCCCACAGATACGCACCGACGGCGTAAAAGGCCACATATCCCAGGTCCAGCAGCCCGGCGAAGCCCACCACGATGTTCAGCCCTATGGCCATTGCGGCGAAGATCCCTGCCTGAGTGGCGATCTCCAGCAGGAACGGGTTTCGGACCCCCAGGAGGGGGAGGAGGACCAACAGGATCGCTAAACTCAGGAGGGCCTTCACTGCTCCGGCCATGGGAGCGTAATAGATCACCAGCAAGGAGCCCAGGAAGGCGGCGAAGGCCAAGGCGGAGATCAGGGGATACCAGGCCACGCCCCGCATCCCAGGCTGACCCAACCAGTTCATCAGCAGAAGAGCGGCGACAATGTATACCAGGACTCCGATGAGATAGATCGAGCGTCCGTTTCGGATCCGGGCAATCCACTCCACGGCCTTGGCACGGATCATCCCGCACCTCTTCGCCTCAGAGATGCTTCACTCATTTAGGCCGAAATGAGTTTCGGCTTGCATTATGCCTTCTGACCCACCTGCTCGCCCAGCAGGCCCGTCGGGCGGAACATCAGGATCAGGATCAGGATCAGGAACGCAAAGATATCCTTGTATTCTGCGCCGAAGGCCCCACCCGTGAACTGGGAAAGGTAAGCTCCCGCAAAGCCCTCCAACACCCCCAGGACGATCCCGCCGAGCATGGCCCCGGTGATGTTGCCGATGCCCCCCAGGACCGCAGCGGTGAAGGCCTTGATCCCGGGGATGAAGCCAAGGTAAGGATCGATGCGGCCCACCCGGATCCCATATAGAACCCCCGTCGCGCCCCCCAGGGCGCCGCCGATCAGGAAGGTCAGCATAATGATCCGGTCAACGTTCACCCCCATCAGCGCGGCCGTCGGCCGATCCTGGGCCACGGCCCGGATCGCCCGGCCCAGTCGGGTGGCGTTCACCACGAAGTTCAGCCCGGTGAGCATCAGCAGGGAAGCGATGATGATGAAGAGCACCTTCGCCTGGATCTGCATCTGGACTGGCTCTCCGGCCACCTGCAGGGAGGCGATGGGGATCTGCTGGTTCAGGACAGGAAACGAAGGATAGTTCCGATAGAAGGCGTTGTTCAGCAGACCCTCAATCGCCCGAACGGCGTCTTGGAGGAAGAACGAGACCCCGATGGCGGAGATCAGCGGCACCAGACGGGGCGCCCCCCGCAGCGGCCGATAGGCGATCCGCTCGACGGTCACCGCCAGCAACCCGCTGCCCATCATTGCAGCGACCACCGCCAGCAGGGTCCCGGCCATGATCAGCATCAGGGGCGCCGTGGAGGGGATGGCCAGGGCGAGCATGATCTCCACGCCGATGAACGCTCCGACCATGAAGATCTCGCCGTGGGCGAAGTTGATGAACTGCAGCACCCCGTAGACCATCGTGTAGCCCAGAGCGATCATCGCATAGAGGAAGCCAATCACCAGACCGTCAATGGCCACCTGGGGCAACGTGCGGATCACAAACTGAAGAAGCGTCGTCCCCCCGGCCACTGGGCGGTTAAAGAGGGCAGCAAGGAGGAGGATGGTCGAGCCGATCACCAAGAGGCTGATCGCCACAAAGACGAAGAGCCGGATCAGCGGGACCACTAACGCCTGGTAAAGAAGAGACTCCGATAGCCTCTTGCGCATTCCTCTGGATCCACGCTCGGGATTCTGTCGCGCCGACCGGAGGCGGGGTGGGGAGGGATGAAACACGCTCCCCACCCCGCCTCATCCACGGCCCTTTACCTCACACCGCAGGCCGCCTTCAGCTCCGGCGTGAGAGGCGGCGGCGTTAGCTCCAGGGTCTTCTTCAGCGGGTTCTTGCCCCACTCGTCCGGGTTGCCGGAGACGATCTCAATCACAAAGTATTTCGACTTGACCGGATCGCCTCGCTCATCGAAAGTGACCACGGCAGTGATCCCCTGGAAGTCCTTGGTCGCCCGCACCTTCTCCGCCACCGCCTTGCGGCTCGGCTTCTGGCCGCCCGCTTCCTGGATGGCCGCCTCGATGGCCTTCAACACGAGGGCCGTGGCGTCGTAGGCCTGGGCCGAGAAGGGCTCAGGATCCCGGCCGAACCGGGCCTTATAATCATCGATGAACTTCTTGGCCCCCTCGTAGATCGTCGGCGGCCCGGCCACGGTCGTGTAGTGCATCCCCACCACCGCCTCGCCGGCGATCTTGGCCAGCTCCGGGGAGTCCATCCCATCCGGCCCCAGGAAGGGGGCCTGCACGCCCTTCTCCCGGGCCTGCTTGAAGAAGACCCCCGCCTGATCGTAGATGCCGCCGAAGAAGATCAGCTCAGGGTTCACTCCCTGGATGGCCGTGATCAGCGGATCGAAGGCTGCCTTCTCCTCAGTCCCCTCGAAGCCCAGGACCCGGCCGCCGAGCTCCTCGAAACGCTTCTTGAAGAACTCGGCCACCCCCTGGCCGTAGGGCGTCTTGTCGTGGATCACGAAGGCGGTCTTGACCTTGAGCTCGTTGAAGGCAAACTCCGCAGCCACCGCTCCCTGCACGTCATCGCGGCCGCAGACCCGGTGGGTCACCAGATACCCGCGATCGGTGATGCAGGGGTTGGTGTTGGCCGGGGACACCATCACCAGATCGTAATCTTTGTAGGTCTCCGAGGCGGGGATGGCCACGCCGGAGTTGAGGTGCCCGATCACCGCCAGGATGTCGGGATCGGTGACCAGCTGCTTGGCGTTGGCCACGCCCACATCGGGCTTGGCCTGGTCATCGAAGGGCACCAGCTCCACCTTGAAGCCCAGGGCCTCGATGGGGCCTTTGAGCTGCTCGATGGCCAGCTGGGCCCCGTTCTTGATCCCCTCGCCCAGGGCCGCCTGGCCGCCGGAGAGGGGGCTCTGGGTGGCGATCTTGATTGTGCCCTTCGCCGCTGGGGCGGGCGTCGCCGCAGGCACGCACGCGGCGAGCAGCAGGCTGAACACTGTCAGCGCCATCAGGATCCTGTAAAACTTCATAGCCTCCTCCTTTTAGCGGGATTTACAGAAGAGAAAACCTCGCGGACCGAAAATGAGCGGAACGACCAGGTTCCGCTCGACCGGAATAAGGAGGACACCCTTGGTGGTCTCCTGCTGCCGCTGCCACCTCCTTTCCGCAAGGGACAGATTGCTTGCAATTTTAGAAGCCCCGGGGCAATCTGTCAAGGCCCCACCCGGACCCCAGACGGCTTCGTTCTTACCCCCACAACGTGAAGCCTCCCCCTCTCTTTTTGAGCTTTCTGAGGCATAAGAATTTGAGAAAACCCAAAAATCGCGAGAAGAAAGCAGGACCGGAGGCGTCACCGAGGGAAGTTCCCCGTGGAGGGAACTGGCCCCTCCAGGCCTTTGATCTCTCCCTCCGGGACGCCCAGGGCGCATAGCTCCTCTCGCAGGTCAAACTTGAACCGCTGGAGCCAGTAGATGGGCACCTTCAAGTTGTAGAGGGAGATTTGCTCGTTGAGCTCGGCGATGCGTCGGGCGAAGGATCGCAGGGCCCGCTCCCACTCCGCCTCGACCCACTCCCGCTCCCGCCGGCTCCGCGGGTCGGATTTCCCCTCTAGGTCTCGCAGGGTCTCCTGGCGCCATTGGATAGTCCTCCGCAGATCCTGCCGGGCCTGCTCGATCCCCCGCCGGATGGCCAAATCGGCCTCGATCCAGCCCGGCCGGGCGTCGTTCTGCCGGAGGAGGTGATAGGCGATGGCCAGCCCCGGCTCCAGGTAAGGGTTCTCCTCCAGCCGCAACGGCTGCCCCTTGCCTGGGAGATGATCGAACTCCCCCCGGCGCATCGCCTCCAGGATCTTCTGCTCCACCCACTCGCCCCAGTTCACCATCCCGCACCCCGCCCTCTAAGGAGCTCCCTCACCGAAGCCGCATGTCGCTGGAGTGGCCAGGGAATACCTTGGCCTGTGGGTTGATATAGGTGGCGGCGTAGTTCACCGCTGTGGCCGCCTGGGCGAAGCCGACCACGATCAGGTTCAACGGCTCCGCCCCCTCCAGCGCTGTGATGTCCCCCGCCGCATAGACGCCCGGTAGGTTGGTCTCCATCCGGGCGTTCACCCGGATGTAGCGGTTCCCTACGGTCTCCAGCCCCCAGCTTTTAATCGGCCCCAGATCCGCCTTGAACCCCAGGCTCATGATCACTGCGTCCGCCGGGATCACTGTCTCCTCCCCGGTGCGGTTGTCGAAGATCACCGTCTCCCGGATCCAGCCATCCGGCCCCGGACGGATGGCTTTCAATTCATGGAAAAGACGGATCTCCACGCCGGAACGCATGAGCTCGGCCACGCTGCCCGGGTGAGCACGGAACTGGTCGCGGCGGTGGATGAGGGTGATGTGGGCGGCGAAGTCCTTGAGGTTGAGGGCCCAGTCCACCGCCGTGTCTCCACCTCCCACAATCAGCAGACACTTGTTGCGAAAGGGCTGGCGCTCGGTGACCACGTAATATAGCCCCCGCCCCTCATACTGGTCGATTTCGGGCTTGCCGATCCGATTGGGCTGGAAGGCCCCAATGCCTGCTGCAATGAGCACCGCCTGGGCGCGATGCATCCCCCGATCCGTTTTCACCGCCCAGAGGGCATCCTCCCGCTGCAACCCCATAGCACGCTCCCCGAGGCAGAATGTGGGATTGAACACGGAGGCCTGTTCCACCAGCAAGTGCACCAGATCTTTGGCCATGATCTTGGGATGGCCGGCCACATCGTAGATGAACTTCTCGGGATACAGCACGGCCAGCTGGCCCCCGGGCTGGGGCAGGGCATCGATGACCTTGACGCTGAGGCCGCGCAGCCCGGCGTAGAACGCCCCGAACAAGCCGGTCGGCCCTGCGCCGATGATGATCAGGTCCACTGGGCTCGCATTCTCGTGCACCGTAACCCGCAGCATCTCCGCCCTCTCCGTTCAGGAATACCTCGCCGCTCTCATTATACTCGGCATGGTCTCCCGCCCAGAGTCATGGGCGCGTGTGTTGCCCTGGATCCCGGGGCTTTTCGGAATGGGCAGACCTCTGGCCCGTGCTCCGCCGCAAGGGGGTCATTTCCGTTATATGCCGTTATAATAGGAGCGTCTGGAGCCTTCAGACCCGGAGAACATTCAGGAGGTCCGTTCCGATGGCGATCTCACGTTCCAGAACTCGCTCCTCCCTGTGGGGGTGGATCCTCGGGCTGGTCGGTCTGGCTATGCTTGTGCTGGCCGGGATCGGCCTGCTGACTCGCTCCACTGGCGCGGCATGTCAAACGGCGACTGCGGCTCAGCCGCTCCAGCTGCCCACCTTCCGGATGGCCCCGGTCGATCCTTCGCAAACCCTCCGGGCCGCCGTCCAGACCTTCGCGGAGCCCGACCGCACGCTGTCGGAGGCCCTGAGGCGCCTGCCTCCGACGTTGAAACCTGTAGGTTTCTATTATGCGGTGCGCTTCTGCGGTGAACCTCCGCTTCCCCTGCAGGTGACGGTTTACATCCCGGAGGGCCTGGAGCCATGGACGACAGCCGACGTATGGGGCTGGACCGGGGAGGAGTGGATCTGGATCGGCGGCGAGCTGGAGGAAGCCTATGGCCTCCTGACCGGGGAAGCGCCCCGCGCGCCGCGCTACGTCATCGTCACCGCCGCCCAGGTCCCGGTGCCAGCCTTCGGCGCTGTTCAGGAACCCGGGGTTTCCCCAGATCCCTGGGCGCTGGAGGTGGTGAGCGAGGTGAGCGTGGCGGGGATGACCCTGGGGCTGGGCGGTCGGCTGATGGGCGAGGCCCAGGCCCTCCCGCAGCCGGATCCTCAGGGGCGCTATGTCACCTGGCTGCTGGTGCGGAACTACCTTCCGGGCGGCGCGCCGAACGCCGCAGCCCTCTCCGCCCTGCTCGCCAGCCCCACCGTTTATCAAGCCCACGCTCAGGAGATCGCCCGCCTGGTCCAAGACCGCCGTTACAACGGCGTGCTGGTGGATTACCGGGGGCTCGCCCCGGATCAGCACGCCGCGTTCCTGGACTTCCTCGCGCAGCTCCGACGGGCCTTGCATGAACAGGGGAAGATCCTTGCGGTGATGGCCCCGCTCCCGCTGCCGAGGGAGAACGGCCGCTTCCACACCAGCGGCTACAAGTGGGATCAGCTGGGCCGCTTGGCCGATGTTCTCTACGTTGACGCCCCGGATGATCCGAATGCTTTCGTCCCCGGCGGGCTGGTGGAGCAGAGCCTGCGCTGGCTGATCGGCCGGGTGAACCGTTACCAGTTGCAGCTGGTGGGGCCCGGCTGGGGGATCGACCTGGGGCCTTCCGGGGCCCGACCGGTGGCTTTCAGGGAGGCCATTGCCCATCTCGGCCGTCTGGAGAACACCGGTCCGCTGACCGTCACGCCGGGGAGCACCCTCACCTTGGAGCCTGAAGCCATCGCCCAGGATCTGGAGTTCCTGGCTGAAGCCGGCGTCTATCGCTACCTCTACGTGGACCCGGAAGGCCAGCCGCACACGGTCTGGATGCCAACGGTCGGCCTGCTGGACCGCCAGCTGGCTCTGATCCGGACTTACCGGCTGCGCGGGCTGACGCTGCGGGGCCTTTTAGAGGGAGGCACGGCGCCCGGGACCGTGGACGCGATGCAGGCCTACCGCCGGCGAGGGGAGGCGCCGGCCCCGCCGACCCTGGAGTGGGTGTGGCGGATCACCGGGCCCGATGGCCGGATTGTGGCAGAGATCCCGCGCCCCCTGGCCGACGGCCGAGCGCAGTGGGCGGCGCCGGCGTCGACGGAGGGGCCTTTCCAGGTCACCCTGATCCTGCGTACGAACGTCGGGGAGCAGCCCTACGGGGAGACCACCGGCGTCCTCGTCCTTGCCACTCCGACACCCTCTCCCATGTCGACGCCCACGCCCGGGCCTACGCGCACGCCTGCGCCCACGCGCACGCCCGGACCGACGCCGACGCCGGGCCCCAGCCCGACGCCGCGCCCCACGGCCACTCCGCGCCCGCAGCCCATCGGCGGCGGCTTTGAGCTGGGCGGCCATGTGGACAGCTTCTCCCGGCCGGATCTGATGCGCTACGCCGGCATGACCTGGGTGAAGAAGCAGGTCCGCTGGTCTCCCGGCCAGGATCCCTCCAGCGCCGCCTGGATCATCCAGCAGGCCCGTGCCAACGGCTTCAAGGTCCTCCTGGGCATTGTGGGCTATCCACAAGATATGGGCGCGCCCAACCCCGGCTACTTCGACGCCTTCGCCCAGTTCCTAGGCGGAGTCGCCGCCTTGGGAGCCGAAGGGATCGAGGTCTGGAACGAGCCCAACATCGATCGGGAGTGGCCCACCGGCCACATCAGTCCTGTCAGCTACACGGACATGTTGCGGCGGGCTTACAATGCCATCAAAAGCCGTAACCCTGGCACCCTGGTGATCAGCGGAGCGCCGGCTCCCACCGGGGCGGAAGGAGCCTTCGGCTCCCACCGGGTCTGGAACGATGACCGCTATGTGGCCGGGATGGCCGCCGCCGGCGCAGCAAGCTACGCAGACTGCGTCGGCATCCACTACAACGAGGGGATCGTCCCACCGGACTGGACCAGCGGGGATCCGCGGGACAACTACTACACCCGTTACTTCTTGACCATGGTGAATACCTACTGGAACGCCTTCGGGGGCGCCCGCAGGCTGTGCTTCACCGAGCTGGGCTACCTCTCCGATGATGGCTACCCGCCGCTGGAAGCTGTGGCGCCTGGCTTCGCCTGGGCGAAGGACGTGACCGTCCAGCAACAGGCAGAGTGGCTGGCCCGTGCCGTCCAGCTCTCGGCACAGAGCGGAAAGGTGCGCCTGGTGATCGTCTGGAACGTGGACTTCAAGAACTATGGGGCGGATCCCATGGCCGGCTACGCCATCATCCGGCCGGATGGCTCCTGCCCGGCCTGCGAGACGCTCCGTCGCGTGATGGGAGGTCGGTAGGGCTATTCCAGCGTGGATGCTGCTCCTTCCGATCGTGTGAGCCCGGCCCGAACTCGGCCGGGCTCACAAATTCCATCCCGACCGAGGAGGTTCGAGACACCCTTGAGCGCCTCCGCCCGTCACGGGATCATCGGTCTTGCGGTCTTGCTGGTGGCCCTGGAGATGAGCATCCTGGGCTTCGCCATCTGGAGATCCTCCTCCTCCCGGGGAGAGATCGCTTCTCTTACGACTCCCTCCCCAGCTCCCTCAAGCCCGAATCCGGCCACGCCTTCGCCGCTGCCCGCGCGCTCCCCTTATCGCATCGGCGTGCAAGTACACGGCTACGTGGGGGATCCGCGGGACACCCTGCGCGTGGTCCGTCAGGTCGGTTTCCCGTGGGTCAAGCAACAGGTCCTCTGGTCGATGCATGAGCCAGAGCCCAGGCGTTACGACTGGGGCATCCTGGAGGGCTTCCTCATCGTGGCGGAGCGGGACGGGTTGAAGGTGGTCCTCAGCCTGGTGACCGCTCCTGCGTGGAGCCGGCGGGAGGGAGGCATCCACGGCCCACCGGACCGTCCGGAGGATCTGGCCCGTTTCCTCCAGGTGCTCATCCGGCGCCATCGGGGTCGGATCCACGCCATCGAGGTCTGGAACGAACAGAACCTGCGTCGGGAGTGGCAAACCTCACGGGGCCTGCGCCCGGAGGACTACGTGCAGCTGTTGCGGGTCGCCTACACGGCGATCAAGGCGGAGGATCCCCGGATCCTGGTGATCAGCGGGGCCCTCTCGCCCACCGGGATCGACGATGGGGTCAACGCGATCGATGATTTCCGCTACCTGAAGGGGATGGTGGACGCGGGTTTCCTGGCTTACGCGGACTGCGTGGGAGTTCATCACAACGGCTACAACATCGGGCCGGACGTCCGGGCGGAGGAGGCGCCTTCCCTGCCCGAGGCCCGCACCGCCCGCTTCCGGGGGCCCTTCGACAACCCTCACCACAGCTGGAGCTTCAGGTCCACTTTATGGGGGTATTGGGAGATCGTCAGCGGCGCAAAGCCGCTGTGCGTGACAGAGTTCGGCTGGGCCTCCACAGAGGAATATGGGGTTGTCCCCTCGGGCTTCGAGTTCGCCCTGGACAACTCCCTGGAGGAGCAGGCCCGTTGGATTGTGGAGGCGTATGAACGCATGCGGGAGTGGGGCTTCGTGGAGATGGCGATCCTGTGGAACCTGGACTTCGCCCCCAAGGGATTCGGGCCGGAGAAGGACGATAATGTCCTCTACAGCATCGTGGACACCCGGGGGGTCCCCCGCCCGGCCTTCAGCGCCCTGCAGGCCTACCTGACGGCCCTCCAGCCCAGTCCGTGATCCCACCCCAAGAAGCCATCTCAAAACTCGGCCCCCCATTTGTGGACGGCCCCTCCCTGCTCCTTCTCCGCACGCCCAACTGGCGAACAAAGCCCAAGCGTCTGTTTTTTGTTTTTTTTGCTCATCTATGTCGGCAATATTCATATTCGATTGAAGGCCGGATGTACAGAGATCACCCCTCAAGGATGCCAGATGTGGGCGTGCTTCCCCGTCCTAAATTCGAAAGGAGGGCCCCTTACATATAAGCGGCAGTGGGACGAAATCCCGCCGGAGGAGTTCCTGGCTGGGTTGCCTCCCGCCTGAACGCATTGTGCGCGCTGAAGCCCGGAAACCCGATCGCGATCGGGCTCCGGGCAGCGCCGCCGCATGGATCCGCCGTCTCGAACCTCGTGAAGACAGGGTTCTGCCTCCACGATGGAAAGCCCTCCCCTTCCGTTATTGTCTTCATCCTCTTGCTTGTTTGGAGCCGGAGCTGGCGCAGGCCCTTCCCTGGGTAAAATGGATCTCTAGATCTATGCCCACAAGGAGGAAGCATTGATGGAACCTCGTCCCCGGATCGCCGTTCTGGGCGGGACCGGCAAGGAGGGCTCGGGGCTGGCCCTCCGCTGGGCCCACGCTGGCTTCCCGGTGGCTATCGGCTCCCGGGATCCCGAGCGGGCGCGTCAGGCAGTCGAGCGCCTGCGTGCCCGCGTCCTCGATGCGGAGCTCCTCGGCCTCTCGAACGCCGACGCCGCCGCGTGGGGTGAGGTGGTGGTCGTGGCCGTTCCCTACGCCGGACACGCAGACCTCCTGCAATCCCTCCGGGAGAACCTCCGGGGCAAGCTGCTCATCGACGTGGTGGTACCCCTCGATCCGGATAACCCCCGGCGCTACGCGCCTCCTCCCGACGGCTCAGCGACGGCCGAAGCCCAGCGCATCCTGGGCCCGGACACGCCGGTGGTGGGTGCCTTCCACAATATCTCCCACCTCCACCTGCACGAACCGGAGGAGGCCCCAGATTGCGACGTGTTGGTGGTCGGGGAGGACCGAGCCGCGAAGGCCCGGGTGATCCGGCTGGCGGAGGCCATCGGGTTCACCGCCTACGACGCCGGTCCCCTGCACAACGCGCCTGTTGTGGAGGGCTTCACGGCCCTGCTCATCGGCCTGAACATCCGCTACAAAACCCGCAGGGCGGGGATTCGGATCACCGGCATCCCGCTGTCGGGCGGATGAGCGGGCCTCCCGAACTGCCGGAGGAGCACGCACGCCGTGAAACCCATCACCCTCCTTCCCTTGGAAGGCATCCCCCTGGTCCGGCCCGGGGATGATCTGGTCGCCCTGCTCGCCGAAGCTATGGCGCGATGGGGCGGACCTCGGACGGGGGATGTCCTGGTGGTGGCCCAGAAGATCGTCTCCAAGGCGGAGGACCGCTTCGTCCGCCTCTCGGAGGTGATCCCTTCCCCCCGGGCGCTGGAACTGGCCGGGATCACCGGCAAAGACCCGCGGCTGATCGAGGTGATTCTCTGGGACACTGCGGAGGTGCTCCGGGTCCGCCCCGGCTTGATCATCGTGGAGCACCGGCTGGGCTTCGTCTGCGCCAACGCCGGCGTGGATCGCTCCAACGTGGCCCCTGAAGGGGAGGAGATCGTGCTCCGCCTCCCGGAGGATCCGGATCGATCCGCCCGGCAGATCCGGGAAGGGCTGGCACGGCGGTTCGGGGTGGAGGTCGGCGTGGTGATCGCGGACAGCCACGGGCGGGCCCACCGCAATGGCGTGATCGGCGCGGCGATCGGGGTGAGCGGCCTGCCAGCCCTGGAGGACTGGCGGGGCCGTCGGGATCTGTTCGGATACGTGCTGCAGCACACCGAGGTGGCCCTCGGGGACCTGCTGGCCTCGGCGGCCACGTTGCTGCTGGGCCAGGCTGCTGAGGGCATCCCTGCGGTGCTGATCCGGGGGCTTTCCTTCCTCCCACGGGAGAGCGCGGCGCGAGAGCTGGTCCGGGCGCGCGCTGATGACCTGTTCCGCTGACCCCTTTCCTCGGCTTCGCAGATCGGGAGGCCCGGACGTTGCTCTCTAGGATCCGGGTGCTGGATCTGGCCCGTTTGCCGCCGGGGCCCCTCACCACCCAGCGGAACCTTCGGCCAGGGGACTGGCTCCGGGAGATGCCGCTGGTGGTGGAGGGCTTCAGGGCCCGGTTTCGCCGCCGTCCGTCGAGGCAACAAGAGCGTGGCCCTCCAGCTCAAGCACTGCAAGGGGCGGGAGATCTTCCTCCGCTTCGTTGAATCGGGGGACGTGGTGGTGGAGGCATGGTGGAGGGGTCCCGACCAAGGGTGATGGCCCGGCCAGGTCTGTAGGCCCTGCTCGAACGCTCGCTTCGTCTGGTCTACGTCGCCCTCTGGGGTTACGGGGCCAGCAGCCGTTGGCGGGGGCGCGCGGGCCGCGATCTCGACTACCTAACCCTGGCCGGCCTCCTCAGCCTGAACGGTCCTCGAGAAGGCGGGCTGATCCCTCGTACGGCGCTGGAGGCAGACCTCGGGGGAGCAATGGCTCTGGTCGTCGCCGTGCTGGCCGGGCTGCCGCATCGGGAGCGGACCGGCCAGGGCTTCATCTTAGACGCCTCGATGCTCGAGGTCATCGTCTCCTGAATGCAGCCCTTCGGGCGCGCATCAGGCTGGCGTCCGGGCGGTCCGCAAGGGGATGCCACTCCGCAGGGCCCTCCCGCGCCATCAGGTTTATCCCACAGCGGATGGGGAAGGGATGGCCATGGCGGCGCTGGGGCCTGAGTTTTAGTGCGCCTTTTGCAAGGCCGTTGGCCGCTCGGGACGGATCCCCTGCGCCTTCGATCCGGCCCTCATCCTGGAGGTGACGGACCTCTTCCAGAGCCGGACCCGCGCGGAGTGGGAGGCGTTGCGGGCGGGGATCAAGGCCTGCCTGGAACCCATGCCGGAACCGGATGAGGCGATCGAGAGGCTGTCGACGACCGCGCCGGCCTTCGCAACGGGCCTTCCCGTGTTGCCGTTCACTGTGAACAGGGAGCGCCTCTTTGCCGCGGGCCTATCCCCTCGCCATGGGGAGCACACCCGCGAGATCCTTCAGCGTCCGGGATACAAAGGTCCTTGCTCAGGGGATGGCTCGCTTCCGCTCCTGAAGCTGGCTTAGGACATCCTCCGGATGGCGGAAGAGTCCTTCGGTCCCCTGGACCTGGGCCGTCATCACCCGCAGGGGCGGGAGATCCTCCGGGCATTTCTCCACGTCCTGAAGGGGATAGAAGTAAGGCAAGACGTTCTTCAGGCGGGCAACCATACGCTCGGCGGCAGGGCTCAGCAGATGACGCTCCCCAATGACCACGAACCATCCCTCCCCCAAGTGGCCCAGGAAGAAGGGGTCGCCGCTTTCATGGTTCACCCCGGCCAGCACAAGCCCCACAGCCCGGATGGCATCGTCCCGGGCGATGAACCCGTAGCGCTCCCCAAAGGCCTTCAGGCCGTCCAGGCCGATCAACACGACGGCCCACTCGACATGCCCCGCCCGCTCCCGCAGATGCTCTAAGATCATAGGACGACCGGGCAGCCCGGTCAGGCGGTCCAGGGCGGGCTCCGCTTGAGGGCGGCGCAGGATGTTCTGGACCCGGGCCCGTAGCTCCTGTAGGCCGAAGGGCTTGGGGATGTAATCGTAGGCCCCCAGCTCCAGGCCAACCAGCCGATCCTCGCGCCCCCCCCTCTCGGTGAGAAAGATCACTGGGATCTCCCGGGTCTTCCGATGCGCCCTTAACTGGCGGAAGACCTCAAAGCCATCGATGTCCGGCAGGCGGATGTCCAGCACCACGAGATTGGGGGGGCGCTCCCGAGCCAGAGCGAGGGCCTCCTCTCCAGAGGTGGCGGTCAGGACCTCGTAGCCCTGCCCTTGAAAGTATCTCTCCAGCAGGTTCGCGGTCTCCGGCTCGTCTTCAACGATCAGGAGTGTCGCTATATGGGCCATCGAATCCCTCCAGCGAAGCCAGGCACCGGGTCCTCATCCGGATCAACCGATGGGCTCTTTGTAGATCGCGAAGGAGCAATTGGGATCGCCCATAGCGATGCAGGAGATCTGCTCCACGCGGAACTCCTTGCCGCCGCTGACCCAGCGCAGCCCCTCCTGGAGCAGGCCGATGGCCGCATAGCAGACCGGCCGGTCGGTCCGGCGGCCCCAGCACACCGGGCAGCGCTCGATCACGTAGATGAAGCGGTCAGCCTCTTCGTAGACGTAGCTTTTCTGATCGCTGAACTGGGTGAAGATGCCAGCCATCGCGGAAAGGCCGATCTTCAGCTTCGCCTGAAGAGGGAGAACGCGGAAGGCGAGGTCGCTGACCCCGGCCAGCGCGCCAAAGCCCTGCAAGCCCCGAGCGAAGGAAGCCCGCCCGCCCCGCAGGGCTAGCCCTCTGCCCCCCCGGGGCCCGTACATCTCCTCCAGGGCCTGGTTGATGGCGGAAAAGTCCGCAAAGTCGAAACCCCGCTCCAGGTTGTCCGGCGGGTAGTTGTCGATCAGATGGGAGAGACGGGCCAGGTGAAGAACTGCGTTCAGCCCGTTCTTCCCCATCACCTCCTCCAAGGCCTCCAAGAAAATGCGGGCGATCTTGTTGGGGTAATACAAGCCGCTTTTCTGCTGGCTCAAGGCATAGCCTCCGTTCCCGAGAGATTCGGTAGCGGGCTTAGGAAGCCAGGGTGCGAGCCAAGTCCTCCGCGGCCCGCCGCATGTCCAGGAAGAGCAATCCCAGCTTGGCCTGGGGTCTAGCCAGAACGGTCAGCACCGCTTCCTCCCCCACCGCCATCAGCACCACATACCCCCGCTCCCCTCGGATGTAGACCTGATCCATGGTCCCCCGGCCCAGCTCGCTAGCGATCCGCTCCCCGAGGGAAAGCATCGCCGCGGACATCGCCGAGACCCGGTCCTCCTCTACGTCGGCAGGCAGGGCCGAGGCCATGATCAGCCCGTCGATGCTGACCACCGCCGAGGCCTCGATGTCCGGCGTGCTCGCCTGAAGCTCCTTCAATCGCTCGATCATCCGTTCGGTGCGCGTGCGAGCCATATGCAAACCCCTTTTCTGGCGTCACGAGAGCATATACTAATCCCGATGGGCGTGGTTGTCAAAGGGCCTGACCGGAACGCATGGCTTTCCGGCTGTGCGCGAATCAGGATCGGAACGCCGCGAGGAGCAGCGTGGAAAGACTGACCAGAAGGCAATACAGAGAGAAGGGCATGAGGGAGCGTCGGCGCACCAGCCGCATCAACCCCCAGATAGCCATGTAGCCGGAGAGGGCCGCAGCGAGGGCGCCCGTCAGGATCGGCCCCAGGGCTTGAAGGGGCATGCCGATCGCGTAAAGGTCCTTCAAGGCCACCAGGCCTGCCCCCAGGAGAGCGGGGACGCTCAGCAGGAAGCTGAACCGGGCGGCCTCGGATCGCCGCAGGCCTCGGCCAAGGCCAGCGGCGATGGTGGCGCCCGAGCGCGAGATGCCCGGCAGCAGCGCCAGGGCCTGGGCCAGGCCGATGACCAAGGCATCCCCCAGGGTCATCCTCTCCAGATCGCGCTCCCGCCGCCCGAAGCGCTCCCCCAGCCACAGCAGCACGGCGGTCCCCGAAAGCAGGGCCCCGGTCAGCGCCGGCTGCAAGAAGACCGCCTCCACCGGCTTCTTGAAGAGCAACCCGGCGGCGACGGCCGGAAAGGTAGCGACGATCACCCAGCCCCCTAGCCGGCCGGCTGGTGTCCCAAAGGGGGAGCCGTTCCGCGCGCCCTCCCACCATCCTCGGAGGATCTCCAAGAGCTCTCGACGGAAATACGCGAGGACGGGAATCAGGGTGCCCCATTGAACCAGCACGTCGAAGGGGAAGGCGATCCGCTCGTCGATCCGCCAGCCCAAAAGCCATGGCACCAGCACCAGGTGCGCTGAGCTGCTTATCGGCAGATACTCGCTGAGCCCCTGGACGATCCCTAGCACCACCGCTTGAAGCCAGGTCATCGATGCGCCCTCCCATCCTGGAGGATATGAGGCCGTGCAGGTCGGAGCACCTGCTCGTAGGCCGCTAGGGTGCGGGCGGCGGTCTCCGTCCACCGGAACCGAGCAGCGCGATGGAGGCCGGCCTCGCGCATTCGGGCCCGCAGCTCCTCGCGGGACAGCGCTGCCGTCAGCGCCTCCGCCCAGGCCTCCGGTCGGTCTGGGGGCACCCGGAGGCCAGCGTCCCCCACCACCTCCGGCAGCGCGGAGGTGTCCGCCACCACCACCGGCGTCCCGCAGGCCATCGCCTCCAGGGGCGGCAGCCCGAATCCCTCGTACCGCGAGGGGAAGGCGAACACGGCGGCTGCCGTGTAAAGGGCGGGGAGATCGGCGTCCGGCACGTAGCCCAGGAAGCGCACCCGGCCCTCCAGCCCCAGATCCCGGAGGGCGCGGAAGATACCTTCGGTCAACCAGCCTATCTGCCCGGCCACCACCAGGCCCAGCTCCGGCCAGCCCGCGAGCAGGCTTCGGTAAGCGGCGAAAAGGGTGGGCAGGTTCTTCCGGGGCTCGAGGGTCCCAACGTAGAGGATGAACCGCTCCGGCAGGCCGTGACGGGCGCGGATCGCCGCCACGGCCTCGGGGGGCGCAGGGCGGAACCGCTCGTTCACCCCCTCGTAGGTCACCACGATGCGCTCCTCAGGGATCCGATACCAGCGGACCGCATCCCGCCGGGTGCATTCGGAGACCGCGAGGATGAGATCGGCTCGACGCAGGAAGCGGGGCATCATCACGGTCAGGAACCAGCGATTGAGGGGCATGTGGGTTTCCGGGTAGAGGCGGAAGATCAGGTCGTGCAGGGTGAATACCGCGGGCATGGCCCGAAAGGGAGGCAGGAGGTGATCCGTGGCGTGGAAGAGCGCGGCGGGCGCCGCAATGACGTCCATCGGACATCGGAAGAAGTGGGCCAGCATCACCTGCAGGCGCCACGGCTTCGCGGGCAGCGGGCTCCGGCGGGCCGGCAGCGTGTCGAGGGGAGGGAAGACATCGGCCCGGCCGGCATGGTGGTAGAAGACCGCCAGACGGCCCGGCAGGAGGGGGATCAGGGCCTTCACCAGCTCCGCGGCGTAACGTCCCAGCCCGGCCCGGTGGTGGACCGCGGGCGAGACATCGACGACGATGAAGGTCATCCCCCGTTCTCCTCCAGCATCGCCCGGATGCGGGCGATGATCATATCCAGGGCCACCGTGTTGAAGCCCCCCTCCGGGATGATGATGTCGGCGTAGCGCTTGCTGGGCTCCACGAACTCCAGGTGCATCGGGCGCACGGTGGAGAGATACTGCTGGATGACCGACTCCAGGGTCCTCCCCCGCTCGGCCAGGTCCCGCTGCAGGCGCCGGATGAACCGGATGTCGGGATCGGCGTCCACGTAGATCTTGATGTCGAAGAGATCCCGCAGCGCCTTCTCGACGAAGACCAGGATGCCCTCCACCAGGATCACCGGGCGCGGCTCCACGCGGCGGGTGTGGGGCGTGCGGGTGTAAGTGGTGAAATCGTAGATGGGAACCTCCACCGGGCGCCCGGCGATCAGCTCCTGCAGGTGCCGGATCAGCAACGCCGTGTCGATGCTGTCCGGGTGGTCGTAATTGATCCGGACCCGCTCCTCCATGGGGAGGTGGCTCTGGTCTTTGTAGTAGCTGTCCTGCTGGATGAGGGCGATCCGCTCCGGGCCGATGCGCCGCACGATGGCCTCGGCCACCGTGGTCTTGCCGGAGCCGGTCCCCCCGGCGATCCCGATCACCACCGGCCGTTTCCGCATCGCCATCCCCGTGAGCAATGGGTCGCGGCGGAAGGCGCTCCTATATGGGCGATTTTAGGAGGGGCTTTAGCCCCGAACCTCCGTCTTTGATGACGCAAAGGTCGCGGCTAAAGTCGCTCCTACAAGAATCGATCTTCCTATAGGAAATGCTTTCGCCCCGGACCCTGTTCTCCACCTCACCGCAGGTCTATATCTGCTCGGACACCTATGAACGAGAAGGAATCTTTGATGGAGGCATTCCTGGGCCGAAATGAATTTCGGCCTACAAGCGCCACTGCCCCCTACTCTTCCCCACGGGGGAGGATCTGCTCCAGGGCGGCCTGGAGCTCCCGGGGGAGGGCGCTCCCCCGCCCCTCTTTGCGCAGCCACTCCTTCAGCTTGCGGGCGTGGACCACCGGGACGCTGCTGCCCTCGATGTCGAGACGGGCCTCCGGATGGGTGAAGACGATCACCGGCCGGACGGGGATCTCCTTCCCGTCTAGGTGCCGCGCGAGATAGCGGCGCAGCGCCTCTGCCTCCTGCTGGGCCTCCCGGGTGGGGTTCCCCAGCGTATCCTGGGCCATCCAGCGCAAGAGGCGCCGCACCGGCCCCATGGGTTGAGACCACCGGTCGTTCCGGCAGCGGATCTCCCCACGGTGCCACTTGACGGTGAAGGTCCGCACGCTGTCGGGGCCTACCAGCACATGGTCGGCGGGCAACATATAGTGGTATAGGACGTAGCGGTCGTCCAGGCCTTTGAGGGCCTGGGTGAGGGCCGCCTCCGGGCGATCCGGCCGCACGAAGCGATGGATGTAATAGATCCCGATTTGAGTGAGGCCGAAGCCGACGAAGAAAGCGATCACCGGGATGAGGGCCAGCTGCGGATAGAGCAAAGAGGTGACCAGTCCGAGGATCAGGATGATGTAGCCGATGGGGAACGCCCAGTTGCCGATCGTCGCCCGACGCCGGATATAGGCTTCGTTGCGCACCACCTTCATCGTGGACGAATCCCTCCCTCAGGGTTGCGGCCGCTCCGCAGCGGATCGCAGCCGCTGGTATTCCTCCGCGCTCAGGAACCGCCCGCCCTCGATGGTCCGCTCCACCACGCGATAGCCGGAGTCCAGGCGGACCTCGGCCCGCATCAGCCGGAAACAGCGATCGTCCATGATCTCCTTCACCAGGATGTAGCCGGTCCCGCTTTCATCCGGGTTGAGGTCGTAACGGCGGTCGGCCCGCACCGCCACCGGCGCGCCGCACCGGGCGCACTGCACATACAGCCAGATGGCGTCCGGGTCCCCGGCCGCCTCGCCGCCCCGCCACAGCTCCCGAATCCGCCGCCAGATCATTCGAAAACCCCCGCCGGAGATGCGTCCCGGGGGAATTATACCCGGAGCCCGACCCCCGGGCGCGGCGGATCCGATCTCCTCCGGCCGGGCTCAGGGACCCGGGGGCTCCCACCGGCCCAGGACGAGGGAGACGTTGTGGCCGCCGAAGCCGAAGGCGTTGACCAGGGCATGGCGCACCCGGGCAGCTCGAGCCACGTTGGGGACGTAATCCAGGTCGCACTCGGGATCGGGGGTTTCGTAATTGATGGTGGGGTGGATCACCCCGTGGACCAGGGTGAGGGCGGCGGCGATGGCCCCCAGGGCGCCCGCCGCGCCCATGGTGTGGCCGATCATCGACTTGGTGGCGCTGATCGGGATGCGATAGGCGTGCTCCCCGAAGACCTGCTGGATGGCCGCCGTCTCGATCGGATCGTTGAGCCGCGTGGAGGTCCCGTGGGCGTTGATGTAATCGATGTCCTCGGGGCCCAGGCCGGCGTCCTGCAGGGCCCAGCGCATCGCTCGGGCGGCCCCCGCGCCGTCCGGCTCCGGGGCGGCCACGTGATGGGCGTCAGCGGCATTGCCATAGCCCAGGATCTCGGCGTAGATCCGGGCGCCCCGAGCCCGGGCGTGGGAGAGCCGCTCCAGCACCACCACGCCAGCTCCCTCCGCGTAGACGAAGCCGTCCCGATGGGCGTCGAAGGGACGGCTGGCGCGCTCGGGCTCCTCGTTGCGGGTGGAGAGGGCGCGCAGGGCGGCGAAGCCGGCGATGGCGAAGTCCGTGATCAGGGCCTCCACCCCGCCGCAGATCACTACATCGGCGATCCCGCGGCGGATCCACTCCGCAGCCTCGCCGATGGCCTGGGCCCCAGTGGCGCAGGCGGCGGCCACCGTGGCGATGGGCCCCCTCGCCCCGAAATACACGCTGACGTGGTGGCTGGGCATGTTAGGGATGGAAGCCACCAGGGCGAAGGGGCTCACCCGGGACAGCCCATAGGTGCGGAAGATCTGGATCTGGCGGTCGGCCACCTCGTAGCCCCCCATCCCCACCCCGATCAGCGTCCCCACCCGCTCCGGATCCGGGAAGCCATCGAAGCCCGCGTCCCGCACCGCCTCCCATGCCGCCACCACGGCGAACTGGGAGCAGCGGGCCATGCGGCGGGCCTCCTTCGGGGAGAGGACGACCGTGGGGTCGAAGCCCTTCACCTCCCCCGCGATGCGGACCGGGAGGCCGGAGGCGTCGAACTGGGTGATGGGGCCGATGCCGGAGCGGCCGGCGATCAGGCCCTCCCAGAACGAACGGACATCCAGGCCGAGGGGGGAAAGGGCCCCCATCCCGGTGATCACCACCCGCCGGTCCTCCGGGCGGACCGCAGACGGGCTTGGGGACACTGCATTCCGATGCCGGTCGCTCATCGGGGGGGATCAGGGCTCATTGGGGTTTTCCCTGAAGCCTTCGGATCTCCCGCTGCAGGAAATCATAACCCACCTGGGCCATCAGATAAGAGGCCATGTAGAGCGCGCGCTCCTTTCCCTCGAAACGCTCCCGAAGCCGGGTCAGATAGCCCTCGATCTCCTCCGGGGAGTGCAAAAGGGACGCATGGCCGTAAAGCCGCACCCGCTCCTCCAGGAGCTCTACCGGCAACTGCATCGCCTGCTCCAGCAAGCGAATGCGCTCGGAGACCAGGTGCTGATCGATCTGATCCCGACAGAACCGCTGGAAGCAGCCGTAGAGATCAGCCAGGGAGAGCGAAACGGCCTGGCCCACGTTCGGATCTAAGGGTTGCAGCAAATTGATCTGGGCCCGCAACCGCACAGGCCCTCCGATGCCGACCGCCACCGCCAGCAGCCACGGATCCTCCGGGAGGAGCTGGAGCCGCCGGGCGAGGGCGTAGAGAGCCAGGACGAAGAGGACATGCGCGCCGATGAACAACCCGCTCCATCCGCTCCGCAAAGCCCGGCGGATATCGCTCCGGAAGGTCTGCAGGATCTCGCCCAGCGCCCACAGGGCAGCCAGGCCGATGACCGTCAGGTAAGGCCCGGTCTGAAGAACCGTCTCCCATCTGCCCATCCGGACAGCAACCCGTTCAAAGTCCCATGACCGATCAACCCGGGAGGCAGAGGGCCGCGCGAACATCTCCGGGCTCCCGGATCTCCCCGTCGGATGCGCTCGAGCCCGGGGGGGACGGAGGGCGGAGCCCCCCACCGGCCACACGGGCGCCCGGGGCAGCCCAGGCGGATCTGTGGAGATCTCTACGAGAGGCGTCGAAGCTGCTCTCGCCCTCGGGCGGTGAGAGCGACCAGCGGCCCGCCCCGGACGTTCCGGAGCTCGATCAGCCCTTCCGCTTCCAGCTCCTCCAGGACCGGGCGGATCTCATCGACGAACGATAGGGTGAGGGCGGCCAGCTCGATGGGCAGGGCCGCTCCCCGGCGCTGCAGGGCCTGCAGGATCTCCCGACGCAAACGGTTGCGCAGGGCAGAGGTCTGGGCGGACATGACATTCCACGCATCCTCGGCGTGGGCAACGCCCGCGGTTGCCCCATGCCTCATTGTAACGAAGGGCGAGGGGCCCGGCAATCCCGATGGCGAGAAAGCAAGACGGGTCTCGGGATCGTGAGAAGCCTCGATACGGGCATGACCCTGCCGGCCCGGCCCGAGCCGGCGGGGAGGCGATCGGATCGGCGGGAGGCGGAGGAACGAAGCGGGGTGTGTCCCAATTTTGTCGGGCCTGGCCGCTTTGTAGGACAACTGCGAGCAGTTGTCCTACAACTCTGGGACACATCCACGAAGCGGTGAGGTTTGACCGGGGGAAGGGAAGCCCCTACAATCGAATCCATAAGGAAAGCCCCGGACGGGGAGGCTCGCATGCCCCGCGACCATCTCCGCCTGACGGCGGACGTCCTGCTCGATGTCTGGAAGGAGCTGGGCCCTCTGGTCGGGATCGCGCCCCTCCCCGGCGCCCCCCTCATCCGCCACGCCCTCGACGCCCTGGAGAGCCTCCGCAAGTCCCAGGACGCCCGCCGGCGCCTGGAGGATCTCCTGGGGCAGGCGGAGCAGGAGTTCCTCCGGGAAGCCCCCGGGCAGGGCCTGGACCGCGTGGCCGATTGGGTGAGGCAACTCCCCTTCCATGACCTCGACTCCTTCCGCCGCGCCCTCGAGGCCCTCCGCGATCATTGGGATGAGCAGGACCTCCGCAACCGGCTGGCTCAGGAGCTCGCTCGGATCCCGAACCTCGGCCCGGGCGAGCAGGCCCGCGCCCTGGCCCTTTATCTGGACTGCCTGCGCCGCCGCCTGCTGGCCGACCCCGAGTTCCGCCCGATCGTCCTGGCCCTGAGCGCCCTGCGCGTCGAAAAGGACCTCGAGCGCCTCCTGGAGGGAGTAGACGCCCTCTACAGAGCCCTCAACCGCCTCATCGGCCTGCCCGAAGACCTGGTCGCCTGGCCGGTCGAAACCCTCGATGCCGCCGCCGTCCGCGAGCTCCGCGCCGACCTCCTGCTCCCCCGCTACCGCCTGGTCCCCTACACCGGCAAGGCCTTCCGGCAAACCCTGGAGGACCTCCTGGCTTGGGCCCGGGGGCTGGAAGCGGCCCAGCCGCCGGTGGGATTGCGCATTTACATCGGCCCCGGCGGCGCCGGCAAAACCCGCCTGCTCATCGAGGCCGGCGAGGCCCTCCGCCGGGAAGGCTGGTGGACGGGCTTCCTGCGGGCCGGACGCCTGACCCCCACGAACGCCCGCCTCCTGACCGCCGACGCCCGCCCCACCCTGCTCATCGCCGACTACATCGCCAACCGTCCCGATGAGGCGCGAACCCTGCTGCGCGAGGCCGCCCGCGCCTGCCGGGAGCGAACCGCCCCCCTGGCCCTCGTCCTCCTGGAGCGCGCCTTCCCCGAATGGCTGCAAAAGGACCTTCAGGACTACACCGACCCCGAATACGTGGGCTGGCCGGCCTTCCTCGGCCTCCCCACGGTGGAGAAGGCGCCCCGGGCGCTGCCCGCCCTGGACCCGGAGGACCGTCGGGCGCTCTTCCGGGAGGCCCGGGCGCGGTTCGCGGCCCTCCTGCAAGCCGACGGCCGCTCCCTCCCCGATTACGACGAGCTGCCCGAGTCCCCCCTCCACGTCCTCCTGCTGGCCCTGCTGACAGCGGCGGGGGAGCGGGTGGACCGCCCCGCCGACCCGGAGCGGGT
>Ga0272447_1000137_pt1 | contig 54042 bp, 48 predicted proteins | sample YNPCB0133_FD_194589 | JGI IMG/M metagenome (GOLD analysis project Ga0272447, IMG submission 194589) | Hot spring microbial mat communities from Yellowstone National Park, WY, United States - YNP-CB-013-3 | ecosystem: Environmental > Aquatic > Thermal springs > Hot (42-90C) > Sediment | place...
GCCGCTCGGTCGGCTGGAGTGCGCCTCGTGGCTGCTCGCGAGTGCCCTGGCGACGCTCGCGGTCGCCAACCTCCTAGCGACCGCCACCTCCGTCCCCTGGCATCTCGTGAGCCTGATCGCCGTCACCAGTTGGCTGGCGCTCCCACTCCGCTCGGCCTGGGACGCCTGGTCGGCGATCGGCACGTTCACCTTCGAGCCATTCACCGATCCGCTCGCCCTCCCCATACCGGTCGTGCGCGGCTGGTTCGCCGTCGCGCTGCTCGCACTCGGGGCGGGACTGGTCGGACGCGGTCGGTAGGAGACGCCGGGGGCTGGGCGATCGGCGGGCTTCCCGCCCCGCACGCTGCCTCGGCACCGCCCGTCGCCTGGCATCGTTCGCGAGGACAGCGAGGCGACCGCGCCTTTTTTGGCTACAGCAACCGCCGCTCCCGGAGCGTAGCGAGGCTCTTCATCGAGCAGTGTGGTCGCGGCCGCTCCAACCTCGACCCACCTGTCGCTCCCCCGGGGGGTGCGCTGCCTGAGACGGGCGTCTGCGGCATGGTACGAAGGGAGGTTTGGATCCGCGATGCTGACGCCACTCTGCTGTAGCGCTTGCGTTTGCGGCGCGATACGGGGCGGGAATTCTCCGTGGCGGCGCCCCTGCGCTCCACTCCACAGTGCAGGGGAGATACCTCGAAGGATGGAGAAGCCTCAGCGAGTCGCTTGTTCGACGCGCTCTTCACTGCCAGCCCTGACGCAACAACTCCAGCTGGCTCTCTCGCTCCAGCACGGCTGCACAAGTCTCCCACGAAACTGGCGTGATCTGATGGTAGCGAAGCGCGAAGGGATGCTTCCGGGGTACGGCATCGATGAGGTGCCGAGCCTTCTCTTCCTCGTGCAAGGCGACCGCGATCCATACATCTTCCAGTGTCTCGGGGAGCTGACCGAACATATCGTGAATCGCACGGAACCGAGCCGAGAGAAGCTGGTGCACCCGATCCTCCACCGATCCCCGATAGCGCAGGTTGCAGAGAAAAACGACCGCCCGAGGCTGACCGATCCGCTGGATTCTTCCCTTACGCTGCTCGAGACGGGTCGGATTCCACGGCAGATCCACATTGATGAGTGTCCCGAGTCGCTGCAGATTGAGCCCTTCCGAGGCAGCGTCCGTCCCGACCAAAATGCGCAATTCCCCCCGCTGCACACGCTCCTTGAGTACATCCCGGCCAACGCGCGTCGCAGTTCCCCCTTGGAAGAGCTGCGACTTGCCCGAGCCAGCATACAGGCCGATCTCCTCCTCGGGAAGCTGCTCGGAGAGGCGTCGCGCTAGCCACTGCGCCGAGTCATAATATTGGCTGAAGACGATACAACCGAGAGACCGCCACGGGCCGGTATCGTCGACACCGCGGCAGAGCAAATCGTTGACCGCTTGCAACTTTGGGTCTTCCTCCCTCGCCGCTTCCAGCAACTGGAGAAAGCGCTCGAGCAAGTCCCGCTCCCGTTCGGTGAGGGGATAGAGAAGCGAGGGGCGTTCCTCCTCCTCGTCTTCATCGGCCTGCTCACCACCTTCGAGAAGTCGCAGTGCGGTCAACCTCCCCGCCTCGATCGTGCTTCCCACCCGGCGCAGGAGGAGCGTCTTGAGAAAACCTGAATTGAGCCCAGGGCGCGATGCCACTTCCTGACAAAATTCTTCAGCAGTCTTGTAGGCATCCTTGAGAATCGGCGGCAATAAGAGCGCATCATGCTCCCCTTCACCGAACAGGCGGACCCGTACCGGCGTGAGATAGGGCTCACCCGTCTCGGGGTCGATGGTCTGCTCCAAGAACTCGCGCGTTCGCCGGACAATATGTCGAACAAAGGGATTGTGGTTCCGGAAGAACTCGCGGCCGAGGCGCTCGAGCTGATGCTGCGCTGGTGGAGCGAGACGATCGAACGCTTCCGGCGGTGCCCAGCTTTCCGTCTCGTTCATCCCGAGTGACCGGCGGAGGATAGCGAAGACTGGCCCCTCGCCCGCCGGCGGCAACGGATCGCGGACCCACTCCCACACTTCCCGCACGTCGTCCGGCGGACTCGCCCGGTCGAGCACATAGTCCAGCCCCTCACGCGGGCGAGTGAGCCATCGACTATACCGGCTTCCGAGGACGGTCTCGTTACCGCGATTGAGTGCTTCCAGCAAATCCCAGGCCTCGATCGGGTCCAGTTGCACGGGTGTCGCCGTTGCGAGGAGCAGGCTCCGCGTCCGCTCGGCTACACGCTGCAGGAAGCGGAGCAAGTTATTCGGATCGGCCTTCTCGTTGCGATGCGATGGACCGAGGTTTCGACGTCGCGCCCGGTGTGCCTCGTCGAGGATCACACACTCGTAGCGGAGGCTAGCCAGGATCTCGGCAGCCTCATCGGACTGCGTGATGAGCCCAGCCGAGACGATTCCCACCTTTCGTGGGCAGCGGCGCAGTCCCTCCAGCCCATTCGCCTGATAGTCCACGCCGTTTTCGTCGATCCAACCCCGGCCTGTCCACACCGCCGAGGGCACCGCGAGCAAGTCCCACAGTTCGTCTTGCCACTGCCAGAGGAGGGGCTTGGGGACGAGCACCAGGACATTCCCACCACCCCAGAGAGCCATCAATTTGGCCGCGAGCCCGAGCTGGACCGTCTTGCCCAGCCCAACCTCGTCCGCCAGGAGGAGTCGGGCCCCACGCTCGCGATGCAGGTCGAACGCGAGCTTGACGAAGTACTTCTGGTGCGCCCACAAGCCCGTTCCCTGGCGAGCGACCGGCAGCTCCACCACCGCAGCGGCCGGCTCCGCTCGGTACTGCTCACGCCACTCGGCGATACTCGGTACCACGATCCGGCGCGTCAGGCGCTCGATATCCCGCACCACGGCATCAGCCAGATCGACGGCACCAGCGTGGTGCCAGAGCGCCTCGAACTCCTCTATCGTCCAGGAGACACCGGCTTCCGAGTCGTCAGCCCAGAGGAGTTCGTAGTTGACCTCCCACGCTTCCCGTGACTCGTTGACGCTTCCCAGAAACGCGATCCTCGAGCCATCGGCTCGCTTGATCACGCCGGCCTTCCCGTGGATGAGACCGAAATAGGTATCGGGCAAGACGCGTACCTGGAGTTGACCGCTCGCCAGAAACGTGTAGAGGCGACGGAGCCGCTCCTTCAACCGGGGTGGGAGATACTCCGGAAGCGACCGGCACCACTCGGCGTACATCGCGGCTTTCGCCGCCCGTGCCGTCGCGACGTCCAGCGGCTGCAACGCGGAGTTGGCGACGACACGCACCCGCGCACCGGGTGCCATCCGCTCCAGCGGCTCTCCAGCGACCTCGAGGATCGAGGAACTGAAGAAACCAGCGATCCGATCGTATGCCAGTGCACCGTCCAGGGCCTCGGTGAGAAAGGCACGGAGCGGTGCGCGCCGGGAGGAATAGCGCAACAGCACTGGCAGCCTCCGTTACAGGGTATCCGCTTCCACGACAGCCTTCAGCCGTCGCGCCGCCTGCACGTCGGGCTGCCAGTGCGCCAGGCCCACCGGTTTCGTACCGAGATACTGCAGGAGCGCGATGATTGTCTGCCGCGCCTGCCAGTAGTCGGGCACTTCCTGCCGGAGGTACTGGCGCGCTGGACGCGGGTCCTGTTCGGGGTCGCTCGCCGTCCGGTAGATCGCGAACAGCACATGACGGAGGAGCGTGCCACCGAACCCGCTCTGCCCGATCGGTCGTAACTCACGGTTGCCGAACTCCGACGGTGTCTTGAGACGCGCGCGGTTGGCAGACCGGCTCGCGAGCAGCGAACGGAACTCCCGCGCACCGTAGGTCCGGGCGAACTCCTGGTAGGCCCCTTCGCGTGCCTCACCGTGGGCTTCGATCTCGATCCCCTTGAGGTACAGTCGCTCTTCCGGGCTAAGTTGTCGCCAGACGGTCCGCTCGAGTCCATCGGGCACCAGGTAGTCGGTCGCGATCCGCACGGCCTGCTCGATGATCCGGCCGATCGGTGTGACCTCACCCTGCCTCCGGGGGCGCCGCAACTCGCGCTCGACGTCGATATCGCCGATTGCGCTGTAGCTCGTCAGGACGCGCAGGGCAGCCGCGTAGGCGGCGAGCTGGTAGTCGGCGTCGCCGAAATTCGGATCATCCTTCGGATCGAGCCGGAGCATCGTTTCCAGCTGGCGCTCGACCTCAGCTCGAATCTCCGGGTACAGGTCGACCAGTTCGCCACGGCGGTCGCCCTGACGCTTCCGCAGGACGAGGAGCACCGTCCCCTGGACGTAGTTGCCGGAGCGGATCCCGCTCGTGGTCTCGGTCAGCACCGTCCAGGCGGCAGTGACCTGGAGGCCCGCTGCCCACAGCACCAGGGTGAGGTCGACCCACATCTCCGGATCCTGGTGGACGAACAGGACCACCTGGTAGCCGTCGTCCGGCATGCGGCGCGCCAAGTTCCGGTAGCACTCCGCGAGCGCCAGGCGGAACGTCTCCCCCTCGCCCTTCACTGCGAGCGCCCGCTTGCTATCGGCGTACCAGCCGGGGAAGAGCTGAGGGAGCCGCTTCTCGTACCAGGCCAGGAAGAACTCGGAGAGTTCATGGTAGTTCACGTAGTCGCCATACCCGGGGTCGGTGATCCAGATGTCAGCCTCCCACTCGACCGCGCGCGCATCGGCCGGCTGCACGTGGTAGGGGCCAGCGACTGGCGCAACAGCGAGTTGGGCGCAGAAGGCGGTCTCGAGATTGCCTATGGCACGGCAGGCATAGTCGACGAGCGTGTTTAGTGCCTGGTTGAGAAATGTCTGCTCAACGGTCTCGCGACCCCTGTTCCACACACTCAGCCGGCTGTTCAAGTTCGCGACGCGGCCGAGCATCAAGAGGAGCGCCGCCGCCTCCAGCCCGGCTTCCTGGGCCGCGCGCTCGGCCAAGAGGCCGTGCAGCAAGAGCTGCCGCGGGTTGAACAGGTGGTGCCAGTGCGTCCAGCCGCGCTCACGGACTGGCTCGTCCGTTTTATATCCTGGTTCGATGCGGGCGCTCGGCAGGTAGCCCTTGTCCTGCCACTCGGCGAAGCGCGCGCGCACGAGTTCCAGCACCCGCTGCTCCCGGGCCAGGTCGGCCGCGGTCGGCGCCCGGTAGAACCGTTCGCCCGTCTCGGGATCGATCCAGCGGATGCAGTAGAGTCGCTCCTGGAAGACGTCGTCCGGGCGTGGGACCAGGTCATCGTTCTCCCATGGCCGCAGGCCGGTCCGGCCGCGGAGTTGCTCGGCGCTCGTCACCTGCCGCTGGGCCGGCGGCAGCCAGTTCCCGTCGCGGTCGACCGGACAGCGCACGCCGCTGGCCCAGGTTCCGGCCTCTTCGGCCCGGCGGAGCTCGGCCTCGCTCACTCCCTCGTGGATCTCGATGGCGAACCGCTTGGTTACTGGATCGGGTACCAGTTTCGCCACCACCCGCCGCTTCTTCGAGATCACCCAGGTCGGCGCCAGCGGTACCCACCAGCCGGTCAGCGGATCGCGCACCTCATGACAGTACAGGTAGGCATCGGCGACCCATCCCTCCTCGTTCCGCTCGATTCCCCAGAGCTCCACCTGCCGCCGCACGTCCTCGAAAACGCGGCGCTGGGCCGCTCTCACGCGCTCGACGACCTCCGGCCCGCCGCCGGTGAGCGCCAGCGCGCCCCAGGTGAGCAGTACCGCCACCGGGTTCAAGTCCGAGGCATAGGCCTCGCAACCGAGCCGGGCCGCCTCGAACGGGACGCTGCCGCCACCGCAGAAGGCATCACCCACCCGCGGCACGTGCCCGAAGCGTCGTTCACCCAGCTGGCGGACGAGGTCGGGTAGGCTCCGCGCGGTCGTGCCCAGGTGCCGGTTGATCCGCTCCCAGGCTGCCTCGCTTGGCCCATCCACCTCCTCCGGCCGGAGACAGAAGCGCAGGCGGGCGTCGTAGCCCATGCGGAGGAAGGCCCGCCGCTTGAGGTGCTCGCGGTCGGCCGCCGAGAGCCCGGGCCGCCAGCTCAGCTTCCCGTTCTCGCTCAGGAAGTACTCGGCGCGCTCGCGCGGGGTACAAAACGGAGCGAGGTCAGCAGGGCTCGCTTGACCGGTGAACCGGCGGAGCATCCCTTCGTCGTCCATGGTCAGTGCGGCGAGGAAGGCCTCGCGGTCAGCGGCTGGATTGTCCGTGGCCGGCATCAGGAGTCCGAGCAGGATGGCCCGCACCAGGACGAGCGGCTTGCGCCCCCACCACTTGCCGAGCGGATTCAAGGTCTGGCCAGAGCCAGCCTTGCGCTCCTTGTAACACTCCTTGGAGAGCTTGCTGACCGGAAACTGCACCTCGATGAACGCAGGCGCATCGCCCTGGGCCCGCACCGTCTCGGCTACCGGGTGTGGAGCAGCGTGCGGCCCTTCCCCTGTTTGCATCCGTCCCCTCCTCAGCTGTCACGATTCACCGAGCGGCAGGCGCGGCTGTTCGGGGCGCCGCCGCTCCCGGCGACTCCGGCGCTCCTGCGCCTCGAGCAGCGGTGCCAGCTCGCGCAGTGCCGAGGACGGCGTCCCCTCGGTCGGGTTTTCGGCGAGTGCGATCCGGATCGCCTTGCGCCAGCCGCGGTCTTTCCCGTGCTCCGGGTGCCCGGCCGTCGCGTTGATCGTCGTGTAGAGCCACCAGCGCTCCTCCGGGGCGAAGCCGCGCCAGTTCGCGATGACATTGGGGATGAGCGACGGGTCGACGTCCTCGACCGCCCACATCAACAAGGCCAGCTCTTTCCCGAAGTGCGGTGCGAGCAGCGTCCGCGTCTTCCAGGTAGCCGGGCGCAGTCCAGCTCGCCGGAGACGAACATTGAACTCGTCGGCCACCGCAGCCGCGATCCGCGACCAGCGATAGCGGTCCAGATGCACCTTCGGCTCCGGGGCAGGGAGCAGCGGCTCCTCTTCCCCTCGGTCAGACCCGTTCCAGGCGAACCACTCGACGAGCGTCACCGACTCACCTTCGTCGCTCAGCTCGAAGTGATGACCGCCCTGGCTCGGATCGAAGCCGAAATCGTAAATCTGTCGTCGGCGCGTCACTGCTGGACCTCCTCCGACCGGAGCTCGGTCCGTAAGTCGGCGACGAGATCGAGCAGCTGTTGTCCCGTCTCGGTCCAGACCTGCTCGGCATCCAGCGTGACCAGTCCGCTCGGGATATACTGGCGCAACGCTTCCAACATCTCTCGTATCTGGGACGCGGTGAACTCGGTCTGCGGGTCAGCGCTCAGCTGGGCCCAGCGCTGTTCCCGGGCAACGGTCGCAGTGATACCGCGCAAGCGCGCCCCGTGCCGCTCGATCGACTCGAGGAAGCGATAGGTGTCCCCCGTGTCGTCCAGCTTGTGACGACGCCGCCAGAGCGCTGGCTTGCGCGGATCGACGGTCGGTCCAATCGGGTCCATCGGCACATCGATCTGGAGGACAGGAGAGCGCAGCCCGTCGGCGACGGCTTGCGCCAGGATCGTCCGTGTATTCGACGGGACCGGAAACGGCCCCTCATAGCGGATCCCACTGCGCTCAGGACTGGAACCGTCGAGCGTGTACCGGATCTCCCCTTCGGGGATAGCGCGGAGTTCGCACATCCGCTGCTCACCCTGCTGGTAGAAGCGATACTTAACTTCCAGGTCGTTCGTCCAGCACACCGGCTCGCCGGTCTCGTGCTCCCCTCGCGAGTCGACGGCGAGGAACCAGATGCGCAATGCCCGGGTCGTGAGCTGGTTACCCTCGAGCTTCGCCGACTGCGTGGTGGGAGGGCCGTCGAAACTATAGTAGATCGTGTCTCCGTGCAAGGGTTGGATGCGGAGGTTGGCTTCGCCGGTGTTGTGGTCGCGGAAGAGGCGTTGGACCTGTACCGACGTTTTCGGCTTCGGGAACGGCCCGCGCTGGATGTACCCCCCACCGATATCGCGCCAGATGTCTCGCTGGACGAGCGCGTCCTTGAGGTGGTCGAGCGCCCGCGGGTGATGGAGTACCCAGCCGGCGTCCGTTGCCGCTCGCCGCTTGATCTCCGACCAGAGCACTTCCTTTTGCCCCTCCGGCCACAGGCGGCTCTCGAGGAGCTGCCGGAACCCCACCGAGTCCGGGCCAGTATCCTCACGGAACTTTCCGACCGCCTTGAGGGCTTCCACGATTTGCTGTTCTCCCTCGTAACGGTTCGCGACGTACCGCGGGTCGAGCTCGACCTGAACGAGCCCGGTCCGGTGCGGGTAGTAGAGGATCTGAAAGGTTTCGCGGCAAGCCAGGTAGAACGCGCTCTCCTCTCGCTCGGCAATCTTGCGCGCCTCGATGAACTGCGGATCGGTCTCCGGGAGATTCTGCTGCTTGAACTCCTGCAGGATCTGCCGGATGGCTCGGAGATAGGCCGCGCGCTCGATCACGCGCTCGTAACCGGAGGGCGTTCCCGTGAGGAAGAGGACTCGGTTCTTGTATTGCTGGTTTTCCCACCAGCGTCGTACCTCGTCCAGAGCCGTCGGCAGTGGTCGGAAGACGATCAGCGTCACCCGTTCCGGACTCAGCTGAATCTGATCGAGCGCTGGCAACGGTTCCACGACCTGGTAACAGTTGCCGACCTTCGGCGCGAACATCTCGCGGAGGCGGTCCCGGAGCTCGAGTTCGCGTTCGTCGCGTAGTCCCCTCGCGTAACTTTCGAGTTTCGCGTTCAGGTTCTCGACGTTCTTGAAGAGCAGCTTCCCAGCTGCCATCGGGTGGAGATACCAGGCACGCTGCTGGAGACGATTTAGAGCCTCTCGCACCTGCGTAAGGTCACGACCCGGTTCGGCCAGATAGCCGAAGATCTCCGACCGATCTAAACCGAGGACCGGATTGACCGCCAGTGACAACGAGGAGAGGAAAATCAACGTTGCGGCATCACGAGCACTGCTCCCACCGAGTTCAGCGTCGATCTGTTGGGCAACCGCGCCACCCCGCTCATCGACAATGTCGTGGGCGATCGCGTTCTCGAGTGCGGCATTGATCTGCCGGATCTCACTGATCATATCCGAGCGGCTGAGGTCGACGTCATGAGCCCCGATCAGAAACTTGTAGCGCGCGGCGCCCGCCGACCACAACTGCGCGACGACAATCCGCATGATGCGAATCAGCGCACGTGTTTGCTGAAAGCCAGGGTTCTCGCGAAAGCGGGCGAAAAGGTCGCGGATCCCCGGATGGAAGGGGTACGAAGACAGGATCTCGCTCCGCACGGCTTGTGGCGGGAACGCCGTCAAGTCGAGCACGCGCGCCTGCTCGAGTGCTTGGGCGTAGGCGTCTGCAACCTCGCTGATCTCCGCATCCGCGGGAAGGGCCTTGAAGAGTCGTTGTCTCAGGATCGCGTACAACTCGGCCGTATTCAAGCGAACGGGATCGATCCGCGTTGCAGTGCGGTTCGCTTCCAGCTCCAGATTGCGGAGCGCCTCCGAGATTGCCGTGCTCCCCGCCTCGTAGGCCTGGGCACGCAGGTCGGTGAGAACGACACAGACGTTCGGGAGTTTCCCGCTCGCGACGGCGACCAGGAGATTGGCGAGAGCGACGGTAGTCAGGTGGTCGAGCGTCGTTTGCCCGACTTGAATCGCTCGCGCAGCCTGGAAATAGGGCGGCAACTCGTCGAGGAGCAGGAGAACCGGATCACCCCGCAAGAGTTCGACCCAGTTTTCCACACCCGGTGCCCGGAGCGGACTGTAGAAGTCGCGCAACACCTCCCGCCGGTTCAGTCGTTCAGCGATCTCACCCCAGATACCGTAGGGAGTATTCGTCTTCCGTCCGCTGAAGGCAACCACCCGGACCGACCCGAGCGGTCCTGGTCGATAGAAGGAGCCCATGACCGGCTCGCGCCACTTGGGATACTTGGCGAGGAGCCCAAGTGCCAGCAGGTTATGCGTCTTGCCACCACCCATGGACTGCGAGAGTAAGAAGATACCGGAAGCGTTCTCGGTCCGCCCCTCCAGACGCTTGAAGGCCTCGCTGAGCAGTTGCCGCATCCCCTCAGTCACATAGTTCTCGGCGAAGAAGCGCTCCGGGTCGAGTTGGTCCAGCTCGTCGATGTCATGGACCGTGTCACGAACGCTCGGGTCGAATACCCATTCGCGCGGAATACACAGTTCAGCGAGCGTCTTGGCCATCGTTCGCCCTACCCCACCATCGCTGCAGCCTCGTAGGACACCACGGAACAGGACCTATCGGTAGTAGAGATAGGATAAACCGGATCCGGCGCGGGCGCGAGGTCGGAGGGAACCCTGTCCACTCTGAGCGTTTCTGCCGTTCCAGCGGCGCATGTGACTGATCGTCGACCATTCAGAGCGCTTTATCCCCACGCAATGTGCCGCCTCAGCTCGTTCTCGATCGAAGGTAGTCCTTCGGTACTGAACACGACGCTGATGCAGGCTGCCGCGACGCGGCCCGTCGAGTGCGGGGTAGTCATGCGGGTGTGCAGCACACGGCAGCAGATCAGCAGCGTGCAAGCTGGGTGTACCGTTGACAGTAGAACAGATTATCCGGTAGACTCGGGGATGGAGTGTACGTACACATCGCGAGGCAACCGACCATCGCAAACGCTCTCGACCAGGAGGTACCGCATGAACATGTTCGAATTGGTCGCTGCGTTCATGACTGCCGCCGCGACAACGATCACGGCTGTCCTCACGGCATTGCGCTACCGGCACGAACGCGCCCTGGAGCGACGGGCGTTCGTGCGGGCCACCATCATTGAAGTCACACAAAGCGAAAACGGACAGTCGCGCAATAGCTATCGTTTGAAACTGCACAATGCCGGTAAGGCCAGGGCCACCAACCTGCGCCTCTTACTCGACGGCCAAGAGGCAAGACCATATGAGGCTGTCGGAGCTATGGCTATTATGTCTCGCATCCCTCACGAGCTGGAACCGGGCGGCGAGGCTCTACTGCGATTGACTCTCTTTCTGGGAGGTGACATACCGACGAAACTCACCGTGCTCTGGGACGACCTTGCAGGCAGCAGTCATTGCTCGAGCTTGGACCTATCGGTCTGATGGATCGGAGGAGCGCAACGTCATGCATCCGCCGGCGGAGAATGTGAGGGTTACCCACCTCGCCTTCGCTGATGAATCGCACTGGAACACGGATCGCTACCGAGCGCTTGGTCTCGTCACGCTGGAAGCACAGTGGCAGGTGGATATCGAGCAAGCCATCAAAGAGAACCTGATCAAACATGGGATCACGGGTGAGCTGAAATGGTCAAAGATCGATCGTGACCGGGATCGCGATGCAGCTTGCGACCTGCTCCGCACGGCTCTCCGCCTGATCGCTCAGGATCAGCTTCGTGTCGATGTGATGATCTGGGATATCGAGGATTCCCGCCACAAAGTGCGACGACGCGACGATCTCAACAACCTGCAGCGACTGCTGTTCCGTATCTGCATGGTCGTCCTGACCCGACGCTGGCCGGCCGAAGCGTGCTGGGCGATCTATCCGGACCAGCAGGACGGAATCGACTGGCAAGCCCTGCACCGCATGCTTCGCCGCGGTATCGCTGGCTGGTATCGGCAGCGGCCAGGGCAACTGCTCGAGCCAGTAACCCTCCTGCGTATCGCCGAGCTCAGGCCTGTCTCGTCGGCTGACACGCCGATCTCGATGCTCGCCGATCTCTTCGCTGGACTGGCACCATTCGCGTACGAGCAGTGGTCGGCCTTTCGAGACTGGCAGCAGGAACAGCGGGGACAGATCAGGCTGCCCTTGGCAACGGAGAGCGATCCAGCCTCACAGACATCGAAGCGAACACTCCTGCGCTTCGCCATTCTGGATGCTGTGCTCGCGGCATGTTCCAAGCACGGCCTAGACGCCTCTCTGGATACCAGCCGAGGACTGCGCACGAAGGATCCGGCATGTCGACTGAACTTCTGGCTCTACACACCCCAAGGTGTCTACGACAGAGCACCGGTGAAACCGAAGCGACAGACAGGAGACGGATCGCATCTGCACTGAGCTGGACAGCGAAATCCCGCTACTCCAGCTCCTCACCGATCGCGATCCAACCGAACCGGAACAGCCGTTGCACACGCGGACACACGACCCGCAACCGGGGGTCAGTTCCCCCTCTCCTCGCTACAGCAACCGCCGCTCCCGGAGCGTCGCCGGGTCGTAACCGCGCCAGACCGGCACGCCGCAGTAGCGCTCCCCTTCCGGACAGGGCGGGTGCAGTCCAGCCTGGTCGCGCAGGACGCAGGGCGGTTGCGCCACGTAGCGGCCGATCCGCGGCAACACCGCTCGCACCTGCTCGGTCTCTTGCCGGGCCGTCTCCCAGATCTCCCGCTGCGCGTCGAAGCACAGTCGCTTGACCCACTTCCAGAAGTAGGTGAGGAGCGTCCCCGATTCGTAGAACCGGACATGGTGCGCGTTGGGGAGGAGATAGAGCGCGTACTCCGGCGCCACGCCAGCGTTGAGCAATCGGTTCTTCGTCTCCCAGAGCACCCGGATCGTCGCCCAGTACTCCTCCAGCGCTTCCGGCACCCGCGCGATGTCCTCCGGCACGATCACGTCCGGCTCCTCGCGCAAGTGCGCCAGCAGAACCGGGCCGGAACTCGCCGTGCCGCGATGTCGCTGGTTCTGCGCGTCCTCCGCCCCGCTGATCCGCTTCTGGAACGTGAAGGAGACGTGGTTGAGCGTCTGCATCAGCTTCGAGTGCATCGCCAGGTACAGCGGGTGCCCCAAGTAGTGGTTGCGCGCCGGGTCGAGCACCAGCGCGATCGCCGTGTCGTCGTCGAGCTCGCTGCGCGCGCGCCCGAGCACGGTGCGCACCGCGTCAGCTAGCACCCGCTCGGCATCGGGCGTGTAGGCCACGAGCCGCGAGTGGTAGGGCCCGAGCGCCGCGTCGAACTCGCAGAAGAACGCCTCGCTCGCGCTCCGCTCGACGGCGTCCGCGAACTCCTGGAGCGCCCGGTACTCCAGCGTGTCCTCGAGCGCCAGCACCTGCGGGTCGAGCGGGTGGCCCGGCGCACCGAGAAAGTTGGGATCGACCGCCAGCACCTCCTCGACCATCCGGTTGACGACGTAGCGCACCTCGCGCGGCACGTCGAGCTGGTTGGCCAGCGCGTAATAGCGGAGCAGCGTGAGCGCGTTGACGGTGTGGTAGAGGTGCGCCGGTGTGGCCAGCGGCAGGACGTAACGGGCCACCTCCTGGGCCCGGCGCTGGACCGCCGTCTGGACGCGTTGCTGCACGTCGGGACGCTGGCTGCGTGCCCGCGCCGGGAACACCTCGGCATAGCGCCGAGCCATATCGGGAGTCAGGAGCTCGACCAGCCGGCGGTACCCACTGAGCGCTCGCTCCATCGCCGCCCGGTAGAGCGCCGCCAACGGTTCCGGGAGTTCCGGCGTCACCATCGTGGCGCCGGTCACCTCGCGGTAGCGCTGCGAGACCTGCTCCGAGTTGTAGAAGGGATGATGGTGGAAGAACGACCAGATGGCCAGGCGCGAGACACCATCCAGTACGAAGACGAAGTGCGCATGCTGGAAAGTGGTGTGATGGCCTGCCGCGAACAGGTCAGGATAGAGCGCAGCAGCCCGCTCGCGCCGCGCTGCCTTGGTCGCCTCCCCATTGCCAGCAATGAGTTCGGCCACGCGCTCGACACTCGCCGGACGCGCACCGTAACACGACCAGGCAGCCGCGATCGTCAGGGCGAAAGGATGCGCCGCCGACTCGCTCCGTACCAGGCGTACCGTGGGCGGCGGCGAGCGGAAGGGAAACGCTGTCTCCGGCAGCCGTGTCGGAATCGTCGCCATCGCCGCCCCTCCTCTCGACCACCACGAGTGTACGCCGCGCGCTTTCGAAGCCTAGCACGAGTGTACGTACACCGCAAGGGGTGTCCGGACAGGAGCCGCTCCCGCGACCGCACTCCTCCGGCGTTTCCTGGTGCAACCAGCGGTAAGATGGATGGCACCGGCCGAGGTGGCGAGGGTGCTCCGATGCTGCGCGAGGGCGGGAAAAGGACGAGAGGCAGTCGATCATGCGCGAACGACAGGAACCGCTCGTCGAAGCGGTCACTCCATTACAGGAACTGGCCCAGCGCGTTCCTCAGCTCGAGGGTGTCCCGACCGGAGTCCCGGGACTCGACGAACTCTTCTTCGTCACCGAGTGGCGCGAGGGGAAGGCCGTGCGGCGTGTCCTGGGCGGTATCCCACGCTATGCGGTCCTCCAGGTCACCGGGGTATCCGATACCGGCAAGAGTCTCATGGTCGAGCAGTTCGCGGTGGAGCGGGCCCGGCGAGGTGAGCCCTGCATCTTCCTCACGACCGAGGCACCAGGGCCGTTCGTCGCCGGCAGTCTCCAGCTCCGCGCGCAGGCAATGGGAGTACCCCGCGAGGCGATCGACCGCGCCATCATTCTGATCGACGCGGCCACGCACACCAGCTTGACGCACGATCTCGGCACGCTCCTGAGCACGCTCGCCTTCGCCATCCGGACCTACCATGCCCAGGCCGTGGTCATCGACTCGCTCACCGGCTTCTATGAGGCCCGCGAGATGCAGGCGCGCGAAATCGTGCGCCCTCTGTATCTGTTTCTCAAGAAATGGCACCAGACCGCACTGGCGGTCTCCCAAAAGCGGAGCGGGCACGAGCTCCTCACCGCCGAAGCTGCCGGCGGATTCGCCGTCGGTCACATCCTCGATGGCTCGCTCGTCCTCGCCAAGCAACCGGTCCTGTCCTACCAGCAAGCAAAACTGTACCGGACGCCGATCGGCGAGACGGTCCGGCTCTTTCGGATCGACGGTTGCCGGATGAGCGGTCACGATACGGCCACGCACCTACTCGAGATCACCCCGGAAGGACTGGTGCGGATCGGACCGCGGCTGAGCGACCTCGCACGCGGTGCAGCTGTCAGCACAGGAGAGGAGGAGGTGGAATGACACCGATCGAGGTCACGCCGCAGCCACCGGACATCGATCAGCGCGCGCTCCGCGTCTTCCTCAAAGCCATCGAGCTCGTCGGCGGGCCACGCCAGCTGGTCGAGTTGCGACGGCTCACCTGGTTACCCAGTCTGATGGAAGCAGCCTACGCGGTGGTCCTCGCCGAAGAGCATCACTGGCCAGCCGAAGAGATCGCCCGGTTCCTCGGTGTCTCCAGCGCGGCGGTGCGCCACCTCCTGCGCGCTTCCGAGGCAGCCGTGCTGGAGCGCCTCCGCGGCGAGGAACCCAGCGAGCACAACGTCCACATCGCCGGTGGACTGGCCAAACTCGCCCTGGAGGCTCTCCAGCGCGAGGAGGAAAGCGGAACGCACCAGTCGTGATCGAGCCAGCTCGGGAACGGGCAGCACAGCGGCGACGCCTGCGGGGCGGCCCCGCTGATCACCCTTCCCATCGCCTCGCTTCCTGACGAGTGGGTTGGCCGAGCGACCGTTTCAGCACGGGCGGCTCGATCCGGTCCGAGAGTCCTGGGTACTGCGTCCGATCCTCCCTCTTTGCAGAGAGCGACCAGAGTGCTATGCTCAGGCAGACTAGGCCCACGCGGCGATCGACGGGACGGTGCGCATGACGAGCGAAATCGAAACCTGGGACGGCACACCACCGGACGAGGATCTGGGCTGGCTGACCGAGCCACCCTTGTACTGGATCGTTGAGCATAGCGAGCCGCTCCCGCCGATTCCCGGCCTGACCTATCTGGCGACCAATCGTTACGCCGATTGCGCCGCCGATCAGACACTCGTCGCCACCCCCGACGAGCCGGAGCTGATCGAGCTCCTGCGCGGCGCGCCCGGCGTCCAGGCGATCGAGCCCGGTTACTTCAGGTACTTCTTCCAGGGCGACTCGGTGATCGCCGTGGTCAACAGCACAGCCATCACCTGGTTCGATTCAGTCGACGAGGCGCTGCGCTGGGACCCCTTCGCCGAGTCCGGCAGCTCGTTCCCGCCCGGCCCCACCTGTTGAGACGATGACTGCCCCGAACGCGCTGGCAGTCTTCACGGTGACGCTCCTCTTCGCCGGTGAGCGGTGTCTGCTCCTCCACCGCCATACCCAGCGCCATCGTTTCCCCGATCTCTGGACCGGTCTCGGGGGACGCGTCGAGCCGACCGAGCTGGCTGACTTGGCCAGCGCCGCTCGCCGAGAACTCGCTGAAGAGACCGGAATGCCGCTCCACGACGTACCCTCGCTCGTCCTGCGCCGCGTCCTCCTGCAGCACCGTCCGGCGAGCGCCGAACTGGAACTGCTCCTCTACTTCACCGGCGAACTCGCCAGCCCCCTGACAATCTCGGCGAGTCGGGAGGGGACGCTCCACTGGGTCGCCCCGACCGATCTTCCCGCGCTCCCGCTCGTCGACAACGCGCGCCTGGTCTTGCCGTACCTCGTCGCCGATCGCGCCCGCGATCCAGCCGCAAGCGAGCCGGTCAAGTTGGGCATCGCCCGCTGCGACGAGCAGGGGCGCGTTGTCGCCATCGCCTGGGCCTGATCGCTCGATCCTCGCCAGCCGATCTCCAGTACCCACTGTGCGGCATCGCGCCCGCTCCGGCGGGCACCCAGACCTGCACGACCTCTTGCCGGGCCGACCGGCCCGTGAGTCCGCGCTGGCCACGCCCAACCGGACACCTGCGGCCGGTCGCGCGCTGCCGCTCACGCCAACGAAGCGTCTCTCCCGAGCTCGTCTCTCACCGGGCAGCAGGCACCGATTCACTCGGCTTCTGCTCCTCCTGACACCGCGCAGCCCCGACGCAGCCGGTGCAGAACCGTCCAGCGCTCCCGCTCGTACCACCCTGGCACCCAGCGCGCCGCGCGCGACCGACAAACGAACGAAAACGACCTGGGCCCCCGCCGGAGCGGGAGCCCAGGTTCCGGATGGGGCGATCTCCGGCTCGCGAACCGTCATCCCTCGCGGCGCTTCAGCTGCTCGACCACCGGCTTGGCCTCGCGCTCGAGCGTCTTGGCCACATCGGCGAACACGCTAGCCGGATCCTCCTGCTGCACGGTCACCCGCTCGAGTCCCTTGCCGATGATCTGGTCGCCGTTCGGGATCCAGACGCGCGCTGCATCTTGCGGCCGCGTCTTGGGCAGCTGCTCGACCGCAGTCTTGAAGTTCGGGTTCTCCTTGTAGAAGTTCTGCATTTCCTGGCTGGCAGTCGCCGACTTGCGCACCGGCATGTAACCGGTATTCTGCGACCACCACATGGTGTTCTCCGGATCGGTCGCGAAGGCCAGGTATTTGAAGGCCGCTTCCTGAATCTCCTTCGGCTTGTTCTTGAGGATCGCCAGGCCGGCCCCACCGGTGCAGCAGCCGAAGCCCGCGGGTCCCTCCGGCAGGAAGGCGGTCCCGACCGGGAACTTAGCCGCATTCGTGATACCACGCAACACGGCGGTGGAAGCCATCATCGCCGCAGCCCCACCGTTGACGAACTCGGCATTGAGGTCCTTCGTCGGCACCGCCCAACCGTCCCGCACCGATGCCAGGTACAGCCGACCGGCCTCGACCGCCGGATCCTCCTGGATGCGGATGGTGAAGTCCGGGTCGGAGTAGCGCCCGCCGTGCTGCCAGACCACCGGCTGGAACAGCCAGGCGATGTAGGAGGCCGCGCTCGGGTGCGCGAAAGCGTAGCGCGTCGTCTTGTCCCCTTCTTTCTTGAGCAACTTGGGTACCCACTCCAGGAACTCGGCCCAGGTTTGGGGACCGCGGTCAGGAAGTCCGGCCTCCTGCCAGACCTGCTTGTTGTAGTAGAAGAGCGGCGTCGAGCGCGCGAACGGCACCCAGTAGACGACTCCCTTGCGCGTCCCTTCCTCGATCAATGGATCGACGTAGTCCTTGGTGTCGATCTTGTTGGCCGCGAAGAGGTCGTTGAGCGGGAGCAGCACGTCGTTGAGATAGAACTTGAACCACCACACATCGGAGAGGAGCACGATGTCCGGCGTGGTCCCCGCCGCGAGCGCTTGGGTCAGCTTCTGCGCCGTTTCCTCGTAATTCCCCTGGTACTGGTAATCGACGACCACGTCCTTCTGGGACTCGTTGAACCGCTTGACCATTCCCTGCTCGGCCTCGCCGAGATTGCCGCTGAACGAGCCCCAGTAGACGACTTTCACCGTCGAGCCGGGCGACGTGACCATCGCCGGCGCAGTCGGGCTCGCCGCCGCTGGCGTCGGGCTGGCTGCGGCTGCAGCAGGTGTCGGGCTCGCCTGGGCTGCGCTGCCTGCCGCCGGCGCCGGTGTCGGTGTCGCCTCCGTCCCGCCGCACGCCGCCAGCAACGCCGCGCTCGAAAGTCCGCCCAGCGCCACGAGCAGTCGCCGTCGCGTCAAGCTCTTGTTCATCGTTGTCCTCCTCCATTCCGTCTCCGACCTCGCCGCGTCGAATCGATCGCTCCACGCGTCAGCCTTGCAACGCGCCACCTCCAATCCCCTTGACGATCCAGCGCTGCGCCACCACGTAGACGAGGAGCATCGGTACCAGCGCCATCACCGTGCCGGCCAAGATGGGACCCCAGTTTTGGACGCCCTCGATCTGGTAGAGATAAGCCACGCCGACCGGCACCGTGCGCCACTCCAGCCGGTTGGTCACCACCAGCGGCCAGAGGAAGTCGTTCCAGTGCGCCACCAGGTAGATCACCAGAAAGGTCACGATCACCGGCTGCGAGAGCGGCAGGACGACATGACGCAGGAGCCCGAGATGCCCGCAGCCGTCCAGCCTCGCCGCATCGAGGAGACCGCGCGGGAGGGTCAGGAAGTGTTGCCGGAACAGGAAGACACCGAAGGCGACAGCGGCGACCGGGATGATCAGCCCCTGATAGGTATTGATCCACCCCAGGCGCCCCGCCGTGAGGTAGTTGGGGAGCAGCGTCACGGTTCCGGGGACGAGCAACGCTGCGATCACCACGGCGAAGACCAGCCCCTTTCCCCGCGCGCGGACGAAGACGAGCGCATAAGCGGAGAGGAGCGCGAAGAGGAGTTCGAGCGCCACGGCCCCGAGCGTGGTCACGATGCTGTTGACGAAGAACCGCCCGAAGGGAACCGCCTGCCAGGCCTCGACGAAATTCCCCCACTGCGGCTGGCGCGGTAACCAGACCGGTGGGAAGGTGTAGATCTCCTGGTTCGTCTTGAGTGCTCCCGTCGCCACCCAGTAGAGCGGCAATCCCATGATCACCACGACCAGCCCCACCAGTAGGCCGCGCAGGCCGGTCGCGATCAATCGTCGCCAGTTGCGCCGTTCAGTCATAGGAGACCCTCCGCTCGCCGAGCCGCACCTGCAGCCAGCTGATCACCGCCAACAGGGCGAACAGCACCACCGCCGCAGCCGCTGCCCGCCCGGCATTGAAGGCGACGAACCCCTGCTCCCAGATGTAGAAGAGCAGCGTCGTCGTCGCGTTGACTGGCCCACCATTGGTCAGGACCCGGATCAGATCGAAGGCCTGGAACGAGGCGATCGTCGAGACGACCAGGAGAAACAGCGTGATCGGTCCCAATTGCGGCAGCGTGATCGAGCGGAAGCGCTGCCACACCCCTGCCCCGTCGACCGTTGCCGCTTCGTACAGCTCCTGGGGAATCCGCTGCAAACCGGCCAAGTAGACGATCGTGCTGAAGCCGACGTTCTTCCAGACGTAGACCAGGATGACCGCGACCATAGCCAGGCGCGGGTGATTGAGCCAGTCCGGCGAGACCGTCCCCAGCCAGCTCGCCACCTGCGCCACCAGGCCGAAGCGCGGGTTGAGCATATTGACCCAGAAGACGGCCACCGCCGCGCCGCTCAGCACGTACGGCGCGAAGACGACGCCGCGCGCCAGCGCCAGCCCACGCAGTGGCTGATCGAGCAGCAGGGCGAACGCCAACCCGAGCAGCATCGTCCCGCCCACCGTGCCCAGCGTGAAGACGACGGTATTGCGCACGACTTCGCGAAACTCGCTGTCTTCGAGCAGGAACCGGTAGTTCTCGAGCCCGACGAAGATCTTGACGGGACTGATCAGGTCCCACTGCATCAGGCTCAGGTAAGCGTTGTAGACGAGCGGCCAGTAGGTGAAGACGCCCAGGAGGATCAAGTTGGGCGCGACGAGCAGCCAGAAGAGCGGCCACTCATCGATCGCCTGGCGCAACCGCTCCAGCCTCGCCCCGGCGAGCGGCCGTGCTCGCGTCGCTGTCTCGGTCCGTTCCAGCACCTTCATCGCTTGCTCCCGACCGTCCCCCGCGTTCGGTCCATGCGATTGATACGGCATGCCTCCCCCCGAGATGTTGCGGTTCGGTTACAGGCTGGCCGTCTGCCCGCCACGCAGCCGGCTATCGCAATCGTTCGGTCACGATTCGCGCATCGATCTGCTCGACAATGTTAGCGAAAAGGGGGAAGCTGGAAGGAAAGGAGCAAGACGATGCAGAGCAACGAGTTACGGCACGAACTTTTCCGGCACTGGTCAGCCCGTCCCTGGGTCATCGCCCACCGGGGCGCCTCCGGCCTGGCACCGGAGAACACGCTGACCGCTTTCATCCTGGCCGTCGAGCAAGGGGCACACGGGATCGAGTGCGACCTCCGCCTCACGCGCGATGGGCACGTCGTCATCTGCCACGATGCCTCGGTCCAGCGCACCACCAACGGACACGGCCTCGTCCACGAGCACACGCTGGCCGAGCTGCGCCTGCTCGACGCCGGCTATGCCTTCACCACCGATCGCGGGGCGAGCTACCCCTTCCGCGGCCTGGGGCTGCGCATTCCGACCTTCGAGGAACTGCTCGCCGCCCTGCCGAACCACGTGGTCATCAACGCCGAGATCAAGTCGGCTCCCTGGGATCCCGCCGATCGCCAGCGCGGCCAGGCGATCGCCGAGCGCGTCGTCGCCTTGGTACGCCAGCGACCCGACCTGCGCGCGCGTCTGCTCGTCTCTTCCTTCGATGCTGCCGTGCTCGATACCGTCCGCCGACTCGACCCCGAGCTGGCGGTCGCCCTCTGCACGCTACCGCTCGCCCCTTTGCCCGAGCAGCTGCGCGGCACGCTCGAGCGCGGGTACGACGCCTTCCACCCGATGGACGTCGGCTTCGACCAGCACGGCGCCGCCGTCATCGCCGCCGCGCATGAGGCCGGCGTGCCGGTGAACGTCTGGACGGTCGATGTCCCCGACCGGGCCGTCGAACTGGTCGCGCTCGGCGTCGACGGCATCATCACCGATTACCCGGAAGCGACCCGACACGCCCTGACGCGCGCCGCCAGCGCCACTGCAACCGCCCGCCCCGTCACTCCCTGACCAGCGCGCTCGGCCCTCCACCAGCTCTCCGCCTGCCGGGCCACCAGGGTAAGCGGGAACGACCGTCGCGAACCTCCGCAGTCTCCAACTCTCTCCATACCCCTTGCCCATAGGCGACACAGCGGGTCTTGCTCCCGGCGCAGCGAGCGCGGGTGTCAACGAGAGCGAAGGGCTACCGGAACCAGCGGTATGCGCGACAGCCCGGTCGCTCGCACCGCCGCCTCTGCCTTCTCGCAGCGGTACCTCCCCACCACAGGGGGCACACCGCCCATGGACCGGCATACCCCGCTCTGAGGTCGCCTCTACCGCGCTCCGGCCCGCGCCACCCGGCTTCCGCTGCCTCCCCGCTCGGTACCCCACCCCACGTAGCGGCCAAGCGCCTCGCCTGCGATGTGTCACTCGCCCCGCACACCAGCGACGAGCGCTCCGTGCTGGCCCGGCACCGCTTGCTCCCGCATGCACCTGCCCCCCAGGCCCGCTCCGGCCGCCGTGGACTCGATCGCCGCCACCCGCTCGAGCGAGGCTGCACCGTCGCACGCTCGCGCCCCGGCTGCCCCAGGCTGCTCCAGGACGCTCCCGCTCGTGGACTCACCGATCGTCGTCCGCCCAGGCTCCGCAGCAGCTTCCCTCCGTTGGCCCAACGCGGACGAACTGGCTCTGTGCCGCTCGCGCAGGGCAGCAACCCCGGCAGCGCACCGACCAGCCGTGCTACACTGAATCCGACTGACGCGTCGGTCGGATTCGGGAGGCCGCCATGGCACAGCTGACCAACCAGCCCACCAGCCAGGTGCTCCAGCCGCGGGCACGCGAGCGGCGCGAGCGGATCCTCGATGCCGCCCTGGCTGTCTTCACTCGCCGCGGCTACCGCGAGGCCACCATGGACGAGGTGGCCGAGGCGGCCGCCACTTCCAAGGGTGGCGTCTACTTCCACTTCCCCGGGAAGGATGCCCTCTTCCTGGCCCTGCTCGAGCGGAGTGCCGCGCTCCTCCTGCAGCGAACGCAACTGGCGCTCGAGCGGGCCCCCGACCCCGCCGGCAAGCTGGACGCCGCGCTCGACGTCGTCCTCCGCCTCTTCGCGTCCCACCGCGACCTGGCCCGGCTCTTCCTCGTCGAGGCCCTGGCCGCCGGACCAGCCATCCAGGAGGCACTCCTGGCGATCCGACGCCGCTTCGCCGCCCTGATCGCCAGCGAGCTCGCGCGTGCTCGAGAGGACGGCCTGATCGGCCCGCTCGATCCGCAGCTGGCGGCCACCGCCTGCTTCGGCGCCATCTACGAAGTCGTCACGCAGTGGCTCTTGTCCGGCTCGCCGGCCGATCTCGCCGAAGCCGCCCCGGAACTCCGCCGCCTGCTCCGTCGCCTGGTCGGCCTCCCCGACCGCTCGCTGGACGAGGATGGAATCCCATGAGCTGCCGAGTGCTCGATGCTCCCCAGGCTGCCCTCCAGGAACTCTGGCCGCTGGCCGAGCGGCAGGCCCGCGCGCACGATCGCCCAGTGATCCTGAGCTGCGCGGAGCACTGCGAACCGGTCGACCCGATCGCGCTCTTCGCCCACGCGGCCAGCCACCTCCCGCGCGTCCTCTGGCTCGTCCCTGAGCGAGAGGAGGCGTTGGTCGGGCTGGCCGGCCAGCGCCTGCCGCTCCAGTCGGTGACGAGCCCGAGTCTCCCCCTGCCAGCTCGCCTCGCCGCTGCCTGGCGGGCACTGGCTCAGGACGCGCTGGCCGAGGGACCGCTCCCACCGCTGGCTGTCGCCGGGCTCGCCTTCGATCCGGCGGACGAGCGCCCCGATCCCTGGTGGCAGCCGTTCGGTCGGGGCCAGCTTCTCCTGCCGAGCCTGCTCTACCGGCAACAGGGGGCGCTCGCCTGCCGGTCCGTGCAAGCGGCTGTGTTCCCCGGCGAGCGCGAACCGCGCGCGCTCCTGACCTGGCCGACGAGTTCGCTGCCGACTCCATCGGCCGCTCCTCGCTCGGTCGTCCAGCACGAACTGGTCCGACCGGACGACTGGCGGCGCATGATCCAGCACGCGCTGGCCGCGATCGCTGCTGGCGATCTCCGCAAGGTCGTCCTGGCCCGCGCCCGCGAGCTGGTGGCTGCCGAGCCCTTCCCGCTCGAGCAGGCCCTGCGGGAGCTTGCGGCCCGCTATCCGAGTTGCACCGTGTTCGCCATCGGGATCGGCGAGACCGTCTTCCTGGGGGCGAGCCCGGAGCGACTCGCCCGGGTCGCCCACGGCACCGTCGCCACCGTCGCCCTGGCCGGCTCGCGCCCGCGCGCGAGATCGCCGGAACAGGACCACCGCGCGGCCGAGGAACTGCGCCGGAGCGACAAGGACCGCCACGAGCACGCGCTGGTCGTCGAGGCGATCCGCGCGGCGCTCGCCCCGCTCTGCACCAGCCTGAGCATCCCGGAAGAACCAGCAGTCGTCTCCATGGCCAACGTGCATCACTTGGGCACGCCGATCAGCGGCATCCTCCACGATGGCGCCAGTGTGCTCGACGTCGTGGCCCGCCTCCACCCGACGCCAGCCGTCGGCGGGACGCCGCGCGAGGCAGCCCTCGCTTTCATCCGCCAGCACGAGCCGGTTCCCCGTGGCTGGTACGCCGGTGCGCTCGGCTGGATCGAAGCGAGCGGTGACGGCGAGATCGTCGTCGGCCTGCGCTCCGGCCTGGTGCGCAGCCAGCAGGCGCGACTCTACGCTGGGTGCGGCATCGTCGCTGATTCCGATCCAGTGGCCGAATGGGCGGAAGCCGAAGCGAAGTTCCGGCCGATGCTCGAGGCGCTCGCGGGAGGCTGAGCGATGGAGCATCGCACCGCGCTCGGCGCGACCGTCACTGCCTTCGTCACCGCACTGGCCGATGCCGGCCTCCGGCACGCCTGCTTCGCGCCGGGGTCGCGCTCCACACCGCTCGTCCTCGGACTGGCGCGCGAGCCGCGCATCCGCCTCTGGGACCATCTGGACGAGCGTTCGGCTGGCTTTTTCGCCCTGGGGCTCGCCCGGGCACTCGACGAGCCGGTCGCCGTCGTGACCACCTCAGGAACTGCCGCCGCCAACCTGCTCCCTGCCGTCGTCGAGGCGAACCTGGCCCAGGTCCCGCTGGTCGTCCTGACCGCCGACCGACCGCCCGAGCTGCGCGACGCCGGGGCGCCGCAGACGATCGACCAGCTCCGGCTCTACGGGACGCACGTCAAGTGGTTCGCCGAACTCCCGCCGCCGGACGGCACGCCGCTCGTCCAGCGCGTGGCGGCGTCCGCTGCTCGTCGGGCAGTCGCGCTCGCCCGCGCCTTCCCGCCGGGGCCCGTCCACCTGAACCTGCCCTACCGCGAGCCGCTCGTCCCCCACTTCGGCCTGAGCATCGCCGCACCGGCCGGGGCTGTCCTGAGCGGAACACCGCAGCTGGACGAGCGCGAGCTGGCGGAGGTCGCGGCGTTACTGGCTCGACGCCGACGCGGCGTCGTATTGGCCGGGCCACAGCCGGACCCCGCGCTGGCTCCGGCGCTCGTCGAGCTGGCCAGCCTGCTCGGTTACCCGATCCTGGCCGATCCGCTGTCGCAGCTCCGGGCTGGCCCGCATCCGCGCGACCTCGTGCTCGATGCCTACGATGCCGTCCTGCGGGAGCCGGAGGCGCTGCCGGCGCTCCAGCCGGAGCTCGTCCTGCGCGTCGGCGCGATCCCGACCTCGAAGCCGCTGCAGCTCGCGCTGGAGGCGTGGGAGAACACCGAGCAGATTCTTTTGGCTGCCGGAAACTGGCCGGACCCGGCGCACCGGGCCAGTTGGGTCCTCCAAGGTGCCCTGAGGCCGACTGTCCGCGCCCTGACCCGCGCCCTCGCGCTCGCCACGCCGCGGCCGGACACCGACTGGCTCGCCCGTTGGCGGGCAGTCGATCGCGCGGCCCGGGCCGCGCTCGAGGCTGGGCTCGCCGAACTCGATGAGCCGTTCGAGGGCCGCGTCTTCCGCGAGCTGGCTGAACTCTTGCCGGACGGCGCAGCGCTCGTCGCCGGGAACAGCATGCCGGTCCGCGACCTGGACGCGTTTTTCCCCTCCGTTCCGCAGCGGGTGCGCATCTTCGCCAATCGCGGAGCCAACGGGATCGACGGCGTCACGTCGACTGCGCTCGGTATCGCCGCGGCCCGTACCGGCCCGACCGTCCTGGTGACCGGCGATCTGTCCTTCTACCATGACCTCACCGGGCTCCTGGCGGCACGGCGCCATCGCCTGCGCGCGACCATCGTGCTCCTCCACAACGACGGCGGCGGCATCTTTTCCTTTCTTCCCCAGGCGCACGAGGTACCGGAGCAGTTCGAGTTCCTGTTCGGCACGCCGCACGGTCTCGATTTCCAGCACGCCGCCGCCCTCTTCGGGCTGGCCTATGCCCGTCCCACCGATCGCTCGAGCGTCCGGGACGCTCTGGCCGCAGCACTGGTCGCCGACCGGACCAGCATCGTCGAGCTGCGCAGCGACCGGCAGCGCAACGTCGTGCTCCACCAGGAGCTCTGGGCACGAGCGCGCGCCGCGGTGCGGGACGCGCTGGCCGCGGGAACCCGGCGATGAGGGTGTGGGACGAAGAGCGGACGATCGCTGTCCGCGGCGTCACTTACCGCGTCTGTGCGGCCGGGCAGGGATCGCCGCTGGCCCTGCTGCACGGGTTCGCTGGCTCGAGCGCGCACTGGGCGCCGCTCGCTCCGGAACTGGTCGCTCGCGGCTGGCGCGTCATCGCACCGGATCTCCTCGGCCACGGTCGGACCGACGCACCGAGCGCGCCGAGCCGCTACGCGGCTGCCGAGCAGGTGGCCGACCTGGCGAGCCTGCTCGGCGAACTCGTTTCCGGATCGATCAGGCTGCTCGGCTACTCGATGGGTGGGCGACTAGCGCTCCACCTGGCACTCGCCCATCCCGAGCGGATCGCGGCGCTCGTCCTGGAAAGCGCTTCACCGGGACTCGACGACCCGGCCGAGCGTGCTGCCCGCCAGCGTGCCGACGAGGAACTCGCCACCGCGATCGAGCAGCGGGGCATGGACTGGTTCGCCGACTATTGGGAGCGCTTGCCACTCTTCGCCAGCCGGCAGCGGCTGAGCGCCGAACGACGCGCCGCGCTGCGCGCCGAGTGGCTGGCCCAGCGCCCGCACGGGCTGGGCGCCTCCCTGCGCGGCTTCGGCACCGGCAGCATGCCAGCGGTGTGGGACCGCTTGTCCGAGCTGCGCATGCCGGTCCTGGTGATCGCTGGAGCGCTCGATACCCGCTATGCCGCGCTCAGCCAGGCGATGGCCGCACGCATCCCGGGAAGCCAGCTGGAGATCGTCCCCGCGGCCGGGCATACCGTGCATCTGGAGCAGCCCGCAGCCTTCCTAGCTGCACTCGAGCGCTTTTTCCGCCAGCTGCCCGACCGCTAACGTCCACTTGCCGCTCGCGCCTCCGGGGCCAATGGTCCGATCCAGCAGCAGTACCCGTCGTCCGTCAGGGTCGCCAGGACGCGCTCGTCGCCCCGTCGGAGATCGCGCCGCACCACGGTCCACGTCGGCGCGCCAGTCGACTGCTCCGCCGCCGTTTCAACGGAGCGGTTCAGCACGACCGCCCCATCGGGGAGAAAATCGACGTCGCGCACGAAGCCCGGGAGGTCGACTACCCGCACGACACTCTGGTCACGGAGGTCGACGAGTGCCAGGATGGGACGATCGGACGCGCCCGTCTCTTGCACGACGACCCACGCCACGCGGTCTTTGGGAACCAGGCGGAGGGCGATGCCATAGGCGCGGCCGGCAAGCGCCAGCTCCCGATCGACCGCGACCGCCTGCCGGAAGGTCCCGTCGCGATCGAGTACGACGAGGAGGGCGTTCCGGAGGAGGAGTACGACCGAGCGATCGTCAGTCGCTGCTGTAACGATCGGTTCATCGTTCCGCAGGCCACGAGCCGCGAGTTCGGCCCGTGGGATTGGAAGCTGGTCCAGGAGCACACCGCTCGTCGGATCGATAGCGAGTAAGCCGCCTGATGCCTGGGCCAGCTGCAGACCGTTCCGGATTCCCGACGGCAGAACAGCACGGGTGGCGGCAAAATGGGCAACCGGCGACCCGAGGAGCGGACAGTAGCCTGGCAGCTGGCGCATCCACGGTCGCCACGAGCGAGTCTCCACATCATAGGCGGCCACCGCCCACTCATCAGGGTAGGGCAGGTTCTTCCGCAGCATGGCGAAGAGGACCGTTTGCTGGACCCAGCTGAGGACCGTTATGGTCGAGACGAATGTGCCGTAGGGTAGATTGCAACTGGTGAAGAACCACCCCGGTGGCGGATCGACGACGAGCATCTTCTCCGGTTGGCTCGTCGGCACGAGCACGAGGCGCTCGGAAACCAGGGCGACCCACCGGCCGTCCGGCAAGGGGGACACGGCACACGAGTAATCGAGCGGCACCGCTGCCCGCCAGACTGCGTGCCCATCTCGCGGATCGAGCGCGACCAGCTGCCCCGGCTCGAAGAGATAGACGACCGCAGGCGATTCTTCGGCACGACGGCACCCACTGCCGGTGACCAAAAGCACGAGCGCGACGAGGAGCACGCTGCCGCGCAGCCACTGCCCGGCGCAACGCGGTGAGCGTGCTTGTCCCTTGGCCCGGGGTAAGAGAATGCCAGTTCGGCTCGGCTGCCTGACGAGAACTCGTGTGCCGGTGGGCAGCATGGTGCGCCGCTGCTCCTGCGATGACTGCCTCGCCGCGCTCTCCGCGTTTCCCGAACTGCGTCAGCCGGGACATCGCGGTCCGCTCCTCTGCCGCCGCGGGCTCGCTCGACAGCAGGAGCGATACCGACTCAGCGCGGCAACGTCGATCAGCCCGCGGGGTGCTCCAGGCCGACGTACTCTCCGGTGGCGGGACGATCGAGCCGGGCCAAGAACTCGAGCACCACCTCCAGGAAGTCGTCCGGACAGGTCCGGTGAATCGCGTGCCCACAGCCTGGCATCGCGACGAGTTCACCCTGGCGCAACTGGGCGAGTGCCCGCTGCGCCGTCTCGTCGTCCAACACCCCACCGAACACCGGATCAGCCTGCAGGACGAGCACCGGTTGACTCAGGTGTGGCAGGAGTTCCCACGGATCCGGTCGCCGCCCCTCATCGAGAAGCGCCAGGATCGGCCCATCGGCCGTGCTGCACAGCCAGAGCGCGCTCTGCTGCCACTCTTCCGGTGTCCCGTCCGGATCGAGCTCGCGCGCCAGCTCGTAGGCCGCCTCGATCCCAGCTCGCTTGGCCTCGAGCAGCGCCCGCAGCCACAGGCGCGTCCCCTCGTCCGGCTCGACGAGCGGTGGGTCGACCAGCACCACGCCGCGGATCAGCTCCGGGTGCTCGGCAGCCAGCACGATCGCCACGAGTGCCCCCAGCGAAAAGCCGATCACGACGACCGGTCGGCTCGGACGCAGCCGCGCGAGCAGCCGCACGGCATCATCGGCATAATCGCGCAGCGTATACCCCCCAGCTGGCTGCGAACTCCGCCCGTGCCCCCGCATGTCGAATGCGATGACCCGGAAGCGCTCAGCGAGCGCCGGCACGACCGGCTCCCACGTCTCCCACCGATCGTACAAGCCGTGCAACAACAGGATCGGCGGTGCCTCGCTCGGGCCAGCCTCAGCGACCCACAACCACAGGTCACCGAGCGTTTCCACCCGTTCACGAACCCCCATCCCTGGTCGCTCCTCCCCACTCATGGCACCAGCCGCAACGGAATCTCGACGATATTGACTTCCGAGCCATCCTTGGCTGAGTACTCCCAGAGCCGCAAGATCCCATCCACTGGCTGCGACACCACGAAGGGAATGGTCAGATCGAACGTCCCACGTGTTCCGCTCCCGGACGTCGCCATCGCTGGTTCCTCGTAAAGAACTGCTCCCTCGACCGTGCTCAGCCGAACCATGAACGTCGCCTCGAAGGTGTTGGCTGATCCCGCGACGCGGAGCGGACTGGTGACCGCCTCGCCTGGCCCGGGCACCTCCACGAAGATGAGCGGCAGGAGATCCTCGAAGTCAGCCCGACTCGGCGGCGGCTCGACGACCACTCCCTCGCCACCGATCGCGCTCACCGGCTGCCCATCCAGTCGGAAACGCACCGCCCGCACCGACGAGAACTGGGTCAGCGTGAAGACGACCTGCGCGACGCGTGCCTGCATCGAGAAGGATCCGCCGCCAGCCGCAAAATCGGCCGAGAGATCGACCGTGGCGACCCCATCGGCGATCGCCAGGTCGTTCAATCGCGTACCCGCTGGAATCTCCGTGGTCAGGCCGAAAGAGATCTCCTGGTCAGTCGGACCGGCGAGCAGCTCCTGCAGGGCAGCCGTTCCGATCCGCGGCGTTTCGCCAACCGCACGCCGTGCTACCGCCAATTTCTCCTGGCGTAGGAAGTAGAGTGCCACCGTGAGCGTCCGCTGTGCTGTCGGGGTCGGCCCCGGTGTCGCGGGCGGTGGTGTCGCCGTCGGCGTTGCGACCGGCACCGGTGAGCTCGCTGGGGTCGGTGAGATGGTCGGAACCGCTCCGGCGTTCGGTGTCGGTGTCGCCTCGCTGCGGCACGCTGCGGCGAGCGAGCTGAGAGCGAGCCAGAACGCGAAATCGCGACGTCGCATGGAACCGATCCTTCCTTCCGGACACAGCCAGCCGGCACGCCTCCAGCAGCGGTCCGGTGGCCCAAGCCTACCGCACGCTGCTCGTTCTCGGCGGGCCGAAGAGACGAGCGACCTCTGTTCGGATCGCGGGCCAATCTCCGAGGAGCACCGCAGCCCCGCTCGGCAGCGTCGCATCCTGCACCATACCGGCGAGGGAGGCCGAGGTGATGCGACTCGCATCGAGCTCGAGAGCCAGTCGGGCCAAACCGAGCACCTGCTGGGGCGTTAGGTCAGTCCGCACCGCATCCCCGAGTGCCGCGAGCAGTTGCGGTGCCCGACGCAGGGCATCGAGACGAAGCGCGCGCTCCCGGAGCGCGCGGAGGACTTGCTGCTGGCGGAGACCGCGCGCCAGGTCATTGTCGTCGTGTCGCGTGCGCACATAGGCCAGCGCCCGGGAACCGTCCATCCACTGCAGGCCAGGCGCGAAAGAGAGGCGCTGGTAGCTGAAGTTCGGGCCCGGAAACATGTCGTCCTCGCTCGGCCCCAGCCCATCGATCACGATACCCCCGAGCAGATCGACGATCCGAACGAACCCGGCAACGGCGCCTGCGGCGAAGTGATCGACGTGTACAGCACCGGTGGGCTCGACAGTCGCGAGCGGCAGGGCTGGACCACGCGAACCGCTGGCGTCACCAGCTGCTGAGACGGTATCGATGCGATCCCATCCGATACCCGGCGCCTCGACCAGCAGATCGCGCGGGATCGACAACATGACCGCCCGTTTGCCGACCGGATCGAGCTGGGCCAGGATGATCGCATCCGCCAGCGGGAGAGATCCCGCACCGGCTCGTTCAGGTGTCGTATCGATCCCGACGAGCAAAACGGTAACCGGCTCGCTGCCGCGCCACTCCGGAAACTCGGTCGGCGTCGCTGTCGGCGTCGACGAGCGGATCGTCGTTGGCGGAACGCTCGGTCGTGGAGCACTCGTAACTGGTGCTGACGGGCGCGGGGCTGGTGTCACGAAGATGTCGTGATACGCCTCGTTCGCGGCCGACCCGAGTTGGACGACGTACCAGGCTACCCAGCCACCAGCAGCCAGCATGCCAGCGATGAGCGTCACAGCAACGATCCGCCGCGCGGACTGCCACCGCCGCCAGACGTCCTTCGATGCACGCCCTTCCTCCGGTCTTTCCTGGGCAGGCGGCTCCGCCATCCTCGCACCTCGAGAGGCTGACGGTCTTCAGTCTACCAGATGACCGCCTCCAAGCATCGCGTCGGGAGGCCGATCGCGCCCGCGAACCTGGTCCGCTGCCAATCGAACGCGATAAGCCTGCTCACATCGTTCAGCCCAGGAGAAGTTCCCGCTCGCGTGCGTCGCTCACCGCTACCCCGAGAGCCTCGCGCGCCGCAGCCACCATGCTGAGCGATCCGGTGACGAGGACGAGATCCGCGGGGTCAGCCTGCTCCAGTGCTGCCCTGAGCGCGTCCTCGACGGAGCGGTAGCTCGCGGCCGGTTTCCCCATCGCGCTCGCTGCCCACGCTGCCAGCAGGCGTTCGGCCGATGCTGCTCGCGGTGCGAATCCCTCGACCGCGAACAACGCATCAGCGAGCGGTGCGAGTGCCGCCACGATCCGCTCGATCTCCTTGTCCCGCATGATCCCCAGGACGAGCCAGAGTCGTCGCCAGCGGAAGCTCTCGTGCACGGCCTCGGCCAGGCGCTGGGCCGACTCGCGGTTGTGTGCTCCATCCACGACCACCGACGGGTTTTCGCGCAGCAACTCGAGTCGACCCGGCCAGACAGCGGTCGCCAGACCCTGGCGGATCGCCGACTCAGGAACGACCATCTCGACGCGGGCCAACCAGGGCAGACTCGCGAGCGCCACGCCGGCGTTTTCCACCTGGTGAGAGCCGCGGAGCGCGAGCGCGAGGTCAGCGAGTTCCCAACCCGGAGCGTGAAACGCGAAACGGCGCCACGTCCCCGTGACCTGCCAGTCCCTCCCACCGAGCCAGAGCGGTGCGCCTCGCTCCTGTGCCACCGCTTCGATCACTCGCGTGGCCTCCGGTTCTTGCGGAGCCGAGACGACCGGACGCCCCGGCTTGACGATCCCCGCCTTCTCGCGGGCGATCGCCGCGAGCGTCGAGCCGAGGATCGCCATGTGGTCATAACCGATGCGGGTGATGAGTGCCACGTCGGGCAGGATCACGTTGGTGGCATCCAGGCGCCCACCGAGGCCGACCTCGATAACGGCGATATCGACCGGCACGCGGGCGAAGGCCGAAAAGGCGAGCACGGTCACCAGCTCGAACGCAGTCGCTGCCCCCCAGTCCGGGTGCGCACGCTGCAAGGCCGTATCGACCTCCGCCAGCTCGGCCATCAGCGTGCCGAATGTCTCTGGTGCGATCGGTTGACCATCGATCTGGATCCGTTCGCGCAAGGTGTGGAGGTGCGGGGAAGTGTACAGCCCCACCCGATACCCCGCTGCCTGCAACATCGACGAGAGCAGGGCAGCGGTCGAGCCCTTGCCTTTCGTCCCCGCGATGTGCACGCTCCTGTACCGTCGGTGGGGATCGCCCAGCGCCGAGCAGAGCCATGCGGTCCGTGCCAAGCCGATCCCCTCGTCAGCGAACGGATTGGCCACGAACCCACGGTCATAGCCAGCGCGATCGCGGAGGAAGCGGAGTGCCGCAAAGTAGTCCACGTGCGCCACCTTTCTCGCTATACTACGAGAGACGTGTCAGGTCCGCCGGGCGGAGAGCGTGGCTTCGTCCCCACGACCAGTCGGACGACAGGCACACGGCACCGAGCCGATCATGCCGATTCGACGCAGGTCGACGCGGCCGGTGGAACTGAGACGAGATCTCGGCGGAGGTGAGGGAGACGTGCTCTTCGGTACCGAAACCAATCTCGACATCGCGCGCGCCTTGTTCGAGCTCGGCGGCGTCCTGTTCGGCGAGTTCGATCTCGGTCCCACAGCTGGTCGTTCTCCGATCTACATCAACCCACGCGTTTTGATCAGCGAACCGGCGCTGCTGCGTCGGATCGCCCACCTGATTCACCACGAAATTCAAGCTGACCAGGCCCGGCGACGACCACGTCTCGCCTCGTTCGCAGCCGTCGCTGGCGTCCCCATGGGCGGTCTTCACCTGGCCACTGCCTACGCCCTGGTCAGCGATACCCCGCTCATCTACGTGCGTCCCGACGCTCAGGAACCAGCGTTGGAAGGTCGCATCGTCCCCGGGCAGACAGTGCTGGTGATCGACGACCTGATGACCGGGGGCACCAGCTTGCTCCGCACCGCTCGCATTCTGGAAGAAGCTGGTCTCACCGTGCGCGACTTCATCGTGCTGATCGATCGCGAGCAAGGGGGAGCCGAGCGTCTCCATGCTCACGGATACCATGTCATGCCGATCTTGCGGTTGCGCACGATGCTCACCTACTACTTCGAGAGCGGCATGATCAATAGCCAACGCTATCGCACCGCGATGGACTATCTCGAGCGGACCAACCGTCGGGGGTGAGGAGGAGGCCGCCGATGCCAGCGCGAGGTCGGCTCGCGGGACAGGACGTGCTCGTCTTCGATCTCGAACAGCCGCGCACCCCGGAGATGCCGATCTATCCTGCTCACCGGCCAGGGTATTCCTATGCGCTCCATCGCCGGCACAGCGATCCCCCAGCCGGTCCATCGGCTGGTCCTCGTTCCTCCGCTTCCGGCCTGCTCTTCCTCATGGAGCATACCGGAACTCACATCGATGCCCCGTGTCACCAGGCATGGCACGGGCGCTTGCATGGCGACATCGATGCCATCACTGTCGCCGGACCGCGGGGCTTCACCCATCTCGGCGTCGAGACAGTGCCGCCGCTCGTCGTTCCGGGCGCCCTGCTCGACGTGGCAGCACTGCACGGTCGCGAGGCGCTCTCCCCGGGTGAGCTCGTGACCGCCGCTGATCTGGAAGCCTGCTGCACACAGGACAGCCTGGTACTCGAGCCGGGAATGGCGATCCTCGTCGCAGTGCCGAGTGGCACTCGACCGGACGCAGGCGCTGGCCGCCCTTCTGCTCGGGCGCATTGTCGCCCGTGTCCCTGATAGCAGTGTCCCGGAGAGACAAAACAGAACGAGCGATCCCCGCGGCCAGGCCGAGCAGCTTTGTCCCGAGCGCGACGACGCGACCGGCGTGAGCGATCTGCTCACCCACGCTTCAACCAGCTCTCCGGTCATGCTTTATGTTTCGCCGATCGGTCAATGGACGCTCATCCCGCTGGCGGCTCCTGACCGGCCTGTTCCCTGTCCGGACGACTGGACCGTCGCGGGGTTGCTTCCCCGCGAGCGGTCCAACGGATCTCAGTTTCCTCGTTCGGCAACCGCGACCACGAGCGACTCGCGCCGTCCTCGCCGGCGTACGAGAGGCCGCTCCCGCAGGACGACCCGCGCCAGGCCATCCAGGGCGAGACCGCTCATTCCGATCACCAGGAGTACAGCCATCAGTTCACCATAGTCGAGCCGGTCCCGTGCGTCCAGGATGGCATAACCCAGGCCGGAATCGACACCCAACATCTCGGCTGGCACGAGGACGATCCAGGCCACACCGACCGCCAGACGCATTCCGCCCAGGACACGCGGTCGTATCCCCGGCCAGACGATGGTGCGGAGCAGTTCCCACCGGGAAGCCCCCAGACTCCGTCCGACCAGCAACCAGCGAGGGTCCACGCGCATAACCCCATCGGCAGTGCTCAAAACGATCGGCCAGAGCGTCGCCAGAACGATCAAGAACACGACCGAACGACTCCCCGCACCGAAAACGAGCAGCGCGAGCGGCATCCAGGCCAGCGGAGAGACCATGCGGACGAGCTGCAGGCTCGGACCGAGGAGCCGGGCGATCCAGGGGACACTCCCGATGACCACACCGAGCGGAATACCCAGGAGCGCACTCAGCACTAACCCAACACCGACTCGCTGAGCGCTCGCCACGAGATGCGGCCAGAGCAGGCCGCTCGCCGCGAGTTCACCGAGCGCTCGCAACGCGAACTCGGGGGCAAAGCGGCGAGCGAAAGCCCCCACTGGCGGGAGAAACGAGGTCGCTGCCCACCAGAACAGGACGAGCAGCGCGATGCCGGCGAGTCCGACGAGCGTCTCTCGGACATGGTGCCGTACCGTCATGGGTCGATCAGCTCCTCCCGCTCGAGCGATTCCGGTAACCCGAAGACAGCCGGCCCACCTTCCTCGGTGAGAGCCTGCCGGACGAAACGATCGTCGACGAGTTCCTCGTGGGCGCGCAGGGGATCGAGCTGCTGGAGGAAGCTGGCATCACCCTGGACACGCGTCCGTCGCAAATGCTCGATCAGCGCCGCCGTATACGAGGAAAACGGGTAGGGACGGAAATCGATCCGTGCAGCGCTCCACTCCGGATGACGGATGACTCCCTCTCGGACATAGCGGTCGTGGTCATGGTCGAGCAGGACACGCTCGATCGCTTGCAGCGGTTGCGGAAGGTACCCGCGATCCCCTCGCTTGGCGAGAAGCTGCGCCGCCTCGGCACGGTTCTCGCGGGTGAACCGCTGCGCTCGTACGACCGCCCGCACCACCGCCTGAGCCCAGTCCGGGCGCGACACGCATTCCTCCTCATGCAGCATGACGACACAGCAGGCATGGTCCAGCCACACATCCCCGCTAAAGCGCAGGATTTTCCCTGCTTTTTGGACTTCCGCGAGCGCATTGAACGGCTCGGCTACGATATACCCAGCAATCGAGCCGTTCGCCAGTGCCGGAGCCATGTCCGCCGGTGCCAGCACGACGAGTTTCACCGTCCGCTCGCTGGCCGAGGGCTGGCCTTCCAGAATCGGGCGCAACCCTGCTCGCTCCAGCAAACGCTGGAGCAACACGTTGTGGATCGAGTACCAGAAGGGGATCGCAACGGTCGCGCCGGCAAGATCTTCCAGGCGCTCGATCCGCTCCGCCACGGTGAGTGCCGAGCCGTTCACATGATCCCAGGCCACCAGTTTGACGGGCACCTGCTGCCCAAAACGCATCCAAATGGCCAGTGGCATCAGGAGATGAACGACGTCGACTTGTCGTGCCTGGAACGCTTCGGCAACCTGCGCCCAGCTCCGGAACATGGTCGGCTGTTCGACAGAGAGACCTTCCTCTCGATAGAATCCTCTCGCATGAGCGAGCAGCAACGGGGCCGCATCAGTGATTGGCAAGTAACCGATACGGAGTTGCCCGCTCGCGGTGGCCGTGGGCGTCCGCTGGCTGGGTACCACGACCGTCGGGCTACCCCCAGCGGCGCTACTCGTTGCCGGAGTTTCACTCTTTTCTGCACCGCCGCACGCAGCGAGGAGCGGAGTGAGCGAGAGCGTGGTCGCCGCTCGACGCAAGAACGTCCGTCGCGTCATTCCTCGCTTCACCGAAACCTCCCCACCACGAACGACTCGACCGATGCTGCTGAACCCTGCACCATCCCGTACCCGTTCAGCAGGGCACGCCGGAGTTCATCGGGCGCATACTCGGCCACCTGCCACCAGCCGACGACGCTCGCCGGCTGACCACCGAGCAGGATGAGCTGGTCTCCTACCGCCAATGCCTCCTCCAGGTCGTGGGTCACCAGCACGGCAGTGAGTCCGAGCTCAGCGACGAGTTCACGCAACCAGCGCTGGGACTCGCGTCGCGTCACGGGATCCAGCGCCGCAAACGGCTCATCCAGCAGCACGAGGCGGGGCCGGGTAGCCAGTGCGCGCGCCAGATTGACACGCTGAGCTTGCCCACCGGAAAGCGTCTCCGGATACACCTCGGCCAACTCGCTCACCCCCAAGCGGTCGAGCAACTCGGCGACGAGGCCACAGTCCGCTCGTCCGCGGTTGAGCGCAAAGCGGAACCCCAGCGTCACGTTGTCGGCGACTGTCAACCAGGGCAAAAGATTCGGCTCTTGAAAGACCAGTCGCACATCGCGGCGCGGCTCGATGCCCGTTCCATAGCGCACGACGCCGCTGGACGGTGCCTCGAGGCCCGCCATCAGGCGCAGCAGCGTCGACTTCCCCACTCCGCTCGGCCCGAGCAGCACGGTGACTGCTCCGAACGGGATCGTGCAGGACACGCCGGCGAGTACCGCGCGGACACGCCGCCCGTGTCCATACGTCTTCGTCACGTCGACCAGTTCGATCGCTGCAGTTCCCATAGGAGTTGTCCTTCCGTCGGTGTCTGGATCGGGAGAAAGAGCGACTCGCGGAGCCTCCGCGCTGTCCCGCTCTCCGCCCGATAGGCCTGCCCGCCTTTGGTCTTCGCCTCGAGCGCTACTGCCCGACAAGCCAGGCGCATCGTGGCCAACCGGAGTTCCAATGCTCGGCAGCGGAGTTCGTGATCCGCCGACCCGAGCGCCTGCGCCAGGAGGCTCCGTAGCGCCCTGGCTGCCGCGGTGAGCTCCGCTTCGGCCTCGGCGATGTCCGGCTCGAAGACCACGTTGACACCGCGGAGGTGTCCTCGTGCTTCGGCGAGTGCCCGGGCCGCCAATCCCCAGCAGAAGCTCGCTTGCAGCGCCAGAAAGGCTGGTTGCACGGTGCGCAGGAAGGCCAGTGCATCGCGAGCCAGCACGAACTCGGAGGCGACCAGCGCGTCCTGGAAGCGCAACGTCGTGCTCGCAGTCGCCTGCAGGGCGAGCAGCCGCGGATACGGCTCGACGATCACCCCCGGCGTCTCGCTCGGTACCGCTATCACCAGCGTTTCTCTGCCCGATTGCACGGGTGTCATGACCAGATAACGCTCCGTCAGGTTCGAGGCCCAGGGAACGAAACCGTTCAAGACGATCCCACCACTCGCGTGCCCGCTCGCCTGCACCGGCAAGGGGCGTCCTGTCTGTGCGTGACCGAGCGCCGTCGCCAGCGCTGTGCTTCCGTCACGCTCGGCTCGTGTCAATTCGCCCAGCCACTGTTCGCGCAGAACAGAACCAGGCTCCGCCCAGGCGAGGTACAGCATGGTCATCATGTGGCACCAGAGCGAGAAAGCACTGGCCAGGTCGAACCAGGCCACGGTCGCGAGAAGCTCCCCGGCACGCAGGAGATCGAAAGGCGCGGGCACGTGGGGGCTCTCCCGTTCCACCGTCGGGAGCAACCCTTCCGTTACCAGCAGACGCACCGTCGACTGGGCAGCGAGCTCACCTGCGTCGATCCGGGGTGCGCGTTCTTCCAACAACGCGCCGAGTCGCTCCCGGAATGCCCTGTCGATCAGCGTCGCCGCGAGCGTCCCGGTCATCGCCGCCTCCTCACGAGCAGACGCGCGTCAAACGATCGACCGGGGCACTGACGACCTGTCGCGCCCGGCGCACCGCTTCCTCGTCCGGCGCCGCGTAGAGGCAGACGCACTTCGCCATGTCCTCGCGGACATAGGTGCGGAGGAAACGCACCTCCGGCACCTGGGCGTAGAGCGGCGACTTCTCGGCCTTGCGCTGGAGATAAACCTCCATCGTGAGACTAGCCGGCAAGTCCCACTCGACCAGGTAATTGGCTGCACCACGCTGGGCCTTGACCTCGTCCAAACTTTGGCCGACCAGGCGGACCGGCGCGAAATCGTGCGGGGCCGCGCCCGCTCGCTCGAGCTCGTGGCGGAGAGCCTGGCCATCAGCGTGCTCGAGTACCGCGTAGAGCACAGCCAGATCCTGGCCCACCTGAAACTCGATAACCTCGCCTCCTCCCTCCCGAGTCGCTCGGTCGATCACCGCAAAGAGCGGCTCCAGCTGCGCTCGATCGGTCGCATCGATGCGGTATTCCGCGAGAAACAACGGCATGAGAGCACCCTCCCGTTCGCTCGAACAGGCACGACACGCTAGACGCTCGACCAGACGATGGGACGCAGTCTGCTGCTGGTCACCGGTCAGGTGACCAGACGGCACCACGCTGGCTCGCGTACGCAAACCCTTCGACCGGTAGTGGGAAAGAACTCAGGGGCGACAGTCGCAGATTCGGGGCCAGTAGGAATAGACCCCGATCATCGTGGGGCAGGGTGGAACGACGCGGCAACGACCGCGCTGGCACGCGGAAGCACCCGGTCGTCGGCTCGATCGATTCGCTCCCAAGCAGGGCCGCTTCGCCATCTCCTGTCCCCTCCCCGCGCGGTCCAGTGACCACCGCCGGGTACCGCTGGGGAGTCTAGCTGAACGGTCGCGAACCGTCAAGCGGTGAACCGTCGTCCGGGCCGAACCACCGGCGACAGAGCACGCGGTGCGGCGAGCCGCACTGCTCCCTGCAGGAGCCGAGCTCGCAAGCGCCAGCTGCGGCCCGACAGACGCACTCGTCGACCGTGCGCTTCTACCGAGTCCAGCCTGCAGGCACCGAGAACGAGAGTCCGCGAGTCGCGAAACACCCGGTACGAGATGATCGACCCTGCACATGCCCGCGAACCTCGCCCGCTGCTGCGACCCAGCGCTCGCTCACCGAGCGCTCCGCAGGATCGTCGCGCGAAGGCTGGCGGGAAAGCGCCGCACCTCCGCCTCGTGCACACCGTTCGGCATCGCAGCTTGTGGCTAGTCCGTCCCGGCCGTATCGCCCTCGAACACCTCGTACGGCGAGGGAGTCGGCCACTGCGGGAGGAGGGGAACCAGCATGATCCCGGCCACCACGACGAGGCGGAGTGTTTCGCTTCCCGTATTGAACACCCGATGCAGCACGTTCGGGCGGTTCAGTGCGGCGCAGCCTGGCCGCAGCGGATAGCGTACCCCATCCGATTCCAACTCGCCCGTCCCTTGGACAACGTAGTAGACCTCTTCGCAGTTGTGCCGATGCAGCGGACTGTGGTGTCCGGGTTCGATCTCCACCACACCGAGACACAGCGTCATCGCCCGGAAACCCGTCTCTGGGTAGATGAGCTTGAGATCGCGCACCGAGCGATCCCGCTGCTGCATGGGTGCACCTTCCAGAAATTCCTCTGGATAGATCACCACCCGCTCCATCGTCGTGCTCCTCTCGCTGAGTACTCGCTTTCTTCGAAAGTGACATGACGAGCCGCCCCCGTCAATGGGCAACCGCCTCGCGCCCTCGAGTCGCCGGGTACGTCGACTGTGCACGAGCGCGCTTCCCCACACCGGGTATGCCGGCACACCGAAAACCGGCGATGAACCAGCGCTCCTGCGCGACCGACCGAAGACGAGTGGAACCAGGCGAGACACCAGATCGGCTCCGGCCACCGCCGGCCGGGCATGGCACGCACGCTCGCGACCGCTCGGACTCCCTTCCGCTAGCATTGCCCACAGGCGAACGTGTCGCGCAGCCCAACAGCGGGCGACTCGCTCAGCGAGGCAACTCCCGCCGTCGGTGGTGCGAGCGCTCATCAGGCTCTCGATCCGATACGAGGAACCCGATCATGGCACCGATCTTGCCTCCTCTCGTCCGTACCTTTCTCGAGCAGCAGCGGGTCGGGCATCTGGCGACGGTCAGTCGTAGTGGCGAACCGCACGTCGTCCCGGTCTGCTATGCCGTGGCGGACGACACGATCTACACGCCGATCGACGAGAAGCCAAAAAAGCTGGGGCGGACGCTCCGGCGGGTCCGCAACATCGAGGAAACTGGTCGCGCCGCTCTCGTCGTCGACCGGTACGACGAAGACTGGACGCAGCTCGGCTGGGTGCTCCTTCGCGGGCGGGCGGAACTCCTCGCGCCGGGATCTCCGGAACAGGCGCGTGCAGTCGGGCTCCTGCGCCAGCGCTATCCGCAGTACCGCACGATGCGACTGGAAACGCAACCGATGATCGCGCTCCGGGTCGAGCGCGTCAGCGTGTGGGGCAAACTCGAGTGAGCCGAGCGGTCGCGACCGGTGTTCAGCGGAGCACGTGCGCGAGCGTGTAGAGCCCCATCGCGATCATCGCTCCGCCGGCGATGATACCCGGCCATCCACGACGCGCGGCAGCCGTCCGCGCCCCTTGCACCATGATGATCGCCGCTGCCGCACTGGAGAGCCCGATCATCACCGGACGGGCTTCATCGGCGAACGAACTTCGGCGCACGAGCGTCGCGACCAGGAAGAGAACGGCCAAGACCGCTGCGCTCACGAGAGGAGCTCGCCACACGCTCCACTGGCTCTTGCGTCGGGAAACGACGGTCGATGTCACAGTCGCTCCTCCACCGTCCATCTCGCTTGCCGTTCTGGTTGTAGCACACCCCGCACTCGCACTGCTTCGCTCGCACGCGGTCGCTGCCGAGCACTGCCAACCGGCAGTCCCGATCCACTCTGCTGCCTCTAGGAACCGACCGCCGAGTCCGGTGACGCGGCACTCGCCCTCCCGTCCACAGCTCGCTGAGGAAGCGAGCTTCATCGCGCTCAGACTGCGTCGTCCTCTCGCTGCAGAGACGGATCTCCGCTCGATCGGGGGCACTCGTCGGTCCGTTGATCAGCGCGGCCCGGAGGAGGCAACGCTTCCTCCGGGCCGCTTCCTGCCAGCCGGTCTGGCCGCCCAAAGACCCACACCGCCTCGCGTGCCAGGACCGCTGCGAAGTGCGGACTGGTCTCCGGCAAACGTTCCCATTCTTCCCGCGTGTAGACGATCGCTTCCGCCGGCACCGGCAGTTTCTCGAGCGGCAGATCGAGCGGCCGCTCGATCGGGGGCCGTGCTGACCGCTCGACGATCACGACGAGATCGACGTCGCTACCGACTCCCCAATCGCCACGTGCATACGAGCCGAACACACCGACAGCGACCAACCCTGGCAACTCTAGTTCCCGCGCCCACCGCTCGACCGCAGCGAGCACTGCCGCGCGGTCAGGCCATCGCAGCACGGACGAAGTCGAGGATCGCACGGGCATGACGGATCGCCTCCTCGCTCTGCTGCGGGCCGAAGTAGCGTGCTGGCGGTCCCTCCGGAAAGGCATCCGGGTACCGTGGCGCGATGTAATAGGCATCCAGCCGCCGAGCCGCGTCGCGCAACTCTTCCGGAACGGCGAGTGGAAGCTCTTCCAGAAGTCGCGTCACGGCGTGTCCCCAGACAGCCTGTCCGAGCTGCAGATGGAGCGCCTTGAGCGCCTTTTCGGCTGCCTGCTGGGCGGCGAAGCAGGCCCATTCGTGCCGACCGTGCTTCGCCGCCAGCTCGGCGAGTTCGAGGTCGTGGGCTGCTTGCGCGAACCAGTCTCCTGCTCGGCGTACCATCCCGTCTCCGCTGCCGGATCGTCAGCACGACCAGTATCCGGAGCATACCACCCATCGTCCCGCCAGAAGCCTCTCCGCGGTGCGATCCGCGCGGAAGACCCGCTGTCCACCCGAGAGCGAACTCGTGCCCCGACCGTTGCGACAGTCCATCCAGATGAGCAACACGGTCCCCTCCGCCGCTGGCCCCGAGCACCAGCACCTTCTCCCGCCTCCTCGTGATCGCTCGCCGGCCGAGCCACTCTGCGCCCGATCAGACCGAACGCGAGCACGACACCCCCGCGGTCGTCGACGAACGGCTCGACCAAAAACCCTGTCTCGTTTCGGCTGAGGGAGGAACCAACCACGCGCGGATCCCTCGCGATCCCTCGCTGGACGGCGCGAGCCAGGACTGCCCGCACCATCACGGGTGAGCGATCACTCCACGATGTCCGCGCAGGAGCTCGCTCCACTCCTCCCTCACCGGGCACCCGGAGAGCCCGACCCGACCACCGAGCGGAACCGGAAAGCGACGGAGCATTCTCGGCACGTCGAAAACGAGCGCCGTATCATTAGCATTGGCTAAAATCGGGAGGGGTATGATGTGAACGAGCCGCCCAGCGAACCATCGTCCACTGCCCCGATCGCCCGCCGATCCAGGCAGCTCCGCGTGCGTGGACTCGCGAGCGTTCTCCCTTACCTCGGTCCAGCTTTCGTTGCCAGCGTGGCGTACATCGATCCCGGCAACTACGCGACCAATATCGAAAGCGGCGCTCAATTCGGCTACACCCTCCTCTGGGTCATCCTGGCCGCCAACCTCGCTGCGATGCTGATCCAGTCGCTTTCCGCCAAGCTGGGTATCGCCACTGGCCGCAACCTCGCTGAGCTCTGCCGGGAGCGCTTCCCCCGTCCCGTGGTCTGGCTCATGTGGATCGTCGCCGAACTGGTCGCCATGGCGACCGACCTCGCCGAGTTCCTCGGTGCCGCGCTCGGGTTCGCTCTCCTCTTCCACTTTCCGCTGCTGATCGGTGGCATCTTGACGGGAATCACGACGTTCGCCATCCTCGCGCTGGAGCGCTACGGACACCGGCCGATCGAAGCGGTGATCACGAGTCTCGTCGGTGTCATCGCCGGCTGCTATGTCGTGGAAACGGTCCTCGAGCGACCGGACTGGAACGCCATCGCTCGCCATGCGCTCATCCCGGAGTTCGCCGGCCCGGAAAGCGTGCTGCTGGCCACCGGAATTCTCGGAGCGACCGTCATGCCGCATGTCATCTACTTGCACTCGGCACTCACCCAGCATCGTATCGTGCCGCGCACGCCGGCCGAAGCACAGCGCATCTTCCGCTTCGAGGTGCTCGACGTCGTGATCGCCATGGGCATCGCTGGGCTCGTCAATGCTGCCATGCTCATCATGGCAGCTTCGACCTTTCATGCCCGCGGACTCTCCGACGTCGGGACGATCGAGGAGGCCCACCGCACGTTGCAGCCATTGCTCGGACCATTGGCCAGCACCGCGTTCGCGCTCTCACTGCTCGCGTCGGGCCTTTCCTCCTCCACGGTCGGCACGATGGCCGGTCAAGTGGTGATGCAAGGCTTCCTTCATCGGACGATCCCCGTCTGGCTCCGCCGGGGAATCACCATGCTCCCGGCCCTCATCGTCATCGCGCTCGGGCTCGATCCCACACGCACGCTCGTGATCAGCCAGGTCGTCTTGAGCTTCGGCATCCCGTTCGCGCTCCTCCCACTGATTCTCTTCACCGCCGATCGGGCACTGATGGGTGCACTGGTGAACCGGCGACCGACGACACTGGTGGCGAGCATCCTCGCTCTCCTCATCATCGGGCTCAACCTCTGGCTGCTCTGGACGACATTCACGGGAAGTGGCGCATGAGCGAGATCCCACTGGCGCGCATCCTCGTTCCCCTCGATGGCTCATCGCTGGCCGAGCAGATCCTCCCCGTCGCCGCTGGACTCGTCCGTGCGTGCGGCCGCGAACTGATTCTCCTCCACGTCCTCGAACCGTCCCCGCCCGAACGGATCCACGGTCAGCCGCACCTCGCGACGGCCGAAGCCGCTGCCCGTTATCTGGACCGAATCAGCCGGGAGCTGGCCGAGCAGCGCGTTTCCTGTCGCATCGCGGTGATCGCTGCCGACAACGCTTCTGTCGCCACCGTGATCGCTCTTCAGGCCCGAGCCTTGGGCGCTGACCTCATCGCGCTCACGACGCATGGACGAGGCGGCCTGCGCGGCTTGCTCTTCGGGCGAATCGCCCAGCAGGTCCTCCAACAGGCCGAGCGTCCCACGCTCGTCCTGCGTGCGACGGAACGTTCCGTCTCGCTCCTCCCCGAGACACCCCAGCATCTCCTCATTCCGCTCGACGGTTCACCAGCGAGCGAGCATGTCCTCCCGTTCGCCTGGCAGCTGGCCCGATGCCTGGCCGCAACAGTGACGCTGGCTCGCGTCGTACCGACACTCGAGCATCTCAGCTTCAGCGAGAGTGCTCCCGCCGTCTTTCTCCCCACGGCCACCGCTGTGCTCCTCGAACTCGAGCGCCAGCACGCCGAGCAGGATCTCCAGCACCTCGCTGCTACTGCACCCGCCGGCCTCCCGGTCACGGTGGTCGTCCGGCAAGGCGATGTGGTCGCGGAACTCGCCGCACTCGCGACCGAGGTCGACCTCGTGGTCATGACGACGCATGGTCGAGCCGGCCTTCCCGGCTGGCTAGCTGGGAGCGTGGCCGCCCGCCTCCTCGAGCGGGTCACCATTCCGCTCCTCCTCGTGCCGATCGGCAGGCAAGAGACATCCACGATCTGACACAGAGAGCGAAGGACACCGCGCGCACGCTCGGTGGAGACGCGCCAGTGACCGCCTCCTGCCGAGGAGTACTCCTGCCTCGGCGCGATCATTCCCCGGAAGACGCTTCCGGGGAGACCAGGAAGAGATCACTGACCGTCATTTCGAAACCGGGGAGCACGTCACCGCCAGTCAGTTTCTCGTCCGGCCCGAGCTCGCGCGCCGTCCCGTCCGGCCAGTACACCGTCACCGTCCGGCTCTTCGGCCAGAGCACCCAGACCAGCCGCACCCCCGCCCCGAGATAATCCCGCACCCGCTCGTGCACCTCCTCCGCTCGGTCGTGCGGCGAGACGATCTCTACCGCCAAGTCCGGCGCCCCCGGCCAGAACCCTTCCGGGATCCCCGCCGCCGGCACCCGCTCCCGCCGCACCACCGACACATCCGGTATCCGCACCGTGTCCGGATTCCGACGGAGAATGTAGCCGAGACCGTCCCCGAACACGAAACCGAGCCGCCGGCTCGTGACGAACTGGTGGAGCAGCAAGACGAGCCGCACGACGATCGCCGCATGGATTCCCCCAGCCCCCGGCATCTCCACCAGCTTCCCTTCGTCCAGCTCGTACCGAACTCCCGGCTGTTCGGGGAGTCCCTCGAGATCCTCGGCTGTCAGGAGACGTTCCCGCTGTTCGATCGCCTGCATCGAGCCCACGCTCCACGGTGACGTTGACCGACGATGGGATTCGTACCGACTCATCCTGCCGCAAGTGAACGCGATCGTCTCGTTCCGCGCAAGTCGCTCGAACGATCGCACCGTGTGCAGGGGACAGTGCCTACCCCGTCAGCACCTTTGGCGCGCCCTACAGCGCCGCGTCGCTCGCTCGGGCAGCACGAGGGCGCTCGTCCTCACCGCACCAGCGATCCGCCGAGACGCTCACGCGCGCATCATCGTGCTCGCACTCGTCCCAGTGCGGTTCATGATCCTGCTGCTTCATCGCAAGGCCGCCCAACGGCATCGTCAGAGCAGCACGGCGCACCCGATTCCCATTCGGAACCGCCGGCTGCGGAGTATCCAGCGCGAAGGCGTGCATCGCGACGCTGGTCAGCGGCGTGTTGCGCTCGCTCATCCATGACGCTGTTCCGGTCAGCGCAGGACTCCCGTCCCCAGCCCTGGTGGGCCAGGGAGGCCGGTGTGATACCGACCGGTGGCCGGTATCGGTCGCACCGGTGATGCAGCGCCGCACCATGGAGGGGCGAGGCGCTGCCTCGCCCGCCGCGCCTGCGGCGCGGTCATGCATCGTGCCCGACCGTCCGCACGGGGATCGGCAACCGCACTGCCGTGACCTTCGGCGTGGGTCGGCCGACCCTCCGGGCCGGCGGGTCAGGCACCGCCTGACCCCTACAGGACGGGGACGGTGGCGCCAACCCGTGCCGCACCAATGCCGCACCGGCGACACACCGCCCACCCCTTGTAGGGGCGAGGCAGCGCCTCGCCCGCCGCGCCTGCGGCGCGGCTGATTCCCCTGGCGTGCATCGACTACGTCCACGATCCCACCGGCACCGTGACCATCGCCCCACGTCGGCATTCCCGGCCCTGATGGGCCGGCGGGTCAGGCACCGCCTGACCCCTACCGAGCCGGGGCGTCCCACTGAACCGTGGCCGGGCGGCACCCGAACGGGCGATCCGCCCAAGGTCGTAGAGGCAACGCGCTGCGTCGCCCGCTGGGCCCTCGGCCCGGCATTCCCGTCCGCGCACGCTCCACGGCTATCGGACAGACTCCGGTGGCTGTTGCCTGGTCATGACGGGATGTGCCGGCCTACCTGGACCGGTCCGCCACGCACCGCTCGATCCCGACGAGGCGAGAGGCACTCAGCCGCTTCCCAGCGCGGACAGGCACCACCGGTGGTGGACAACCCCGCTCGTCGAAGGGTTACTGTTCCTCGCCCTCTGTGCGACACGGACTGTCGGACAAAGCAGGCGGTACCCGAGTAGCTACCCACTCCTCAGTGCGGTCTCCGCCAGCTGGACAGCCTCGACCACCCCTTCCGCGATCCGACGCGGCCGTTCACCGATTCCCCGCCACTGCCCGCCCAGCCCTCGCGGATCGATCTCGAGGACCTTCGTTCCCTGCTCCACCGGTACACCGTCCCGGGTGAGCCCGCGGATCAGCCCAGCGATCGGTGCCGCGATGCCCACCTCTTCACCGTTCGCCCCGACCAGGCGCGCCACCGGCTCTCCAGCCACGACCGATTCGCCGAGTTGCCGCTCCGTCCGCCAGAGACCGCTCATCGGCGCATAGACGTACCGCTCGCGCTGCACCCCGGCGATCGCCCGCGGCTCACCCGCGAGCGGCCGGTTCGCTCCCTCCCAACGAATCCGGCCCAGCTCCTCCCAGCTCGTCTCGATCGCCACGTCGACCTGCTCACCGGCGACGAAACCGGGCCCCAAGCCGACCGTGAGCCGAGCACGCCCGCACAGGTGCAGCTGCACCGCAGCATGCTTGCGCATCCGCGCATCCACGAGGACTTGAGGAGCGAGTTCCTCGACCGCCTCGAGCGGGTCTCGGCGCACCAGGATCGGGATAGCACGTCTCTCCTCCCAGAGCGCCTCCACCTCTCCCTTCGTCTCGACCCGTCGGGCGACCACCCCCTCGAGGACCGCGTAGCCATCGAACACGGCATCGGCGAAAGCCATGCCGCGACGGGTAACCGTCGGCCACGGTTCACTGACGATCACGACCAGCGATCCCGCCGTCCACAACCGGTGCGCCACCGCTGAGGCCACATCGCCGATGCCGAGCACGACGCACCGCGTCAAGACAGCTGCCGCGCCCTCGGCAGCCTCTCCACCAGCAGGAAGATCAGCAGACTGACGAGAAGCAGCATGGCGGCTATTGCGACCGCCTCCCACAGATCCACCTCCATCGCTGTCCAGATCGCGAGCGACAAGGTCTGCGTCCGCCCGCGGAAGTTCCCCGCGAAGAGCAGCGTCGCCCCGAACTCCGAGACCGCTTTGGCCCAGCACAGCGTGAGCCCGCTGACGAGCGCGGGCAAGGCGAGCGGGAAGGTAACCGAGCGGAACGCTTGCAGCTGGCTGCACCCGTCCACCAGCGCTGCTTCTTCCAGGTTCGCTGGAACGCTGGCGAACCCTTCCAGTGCTGTCCGGATGTAGAAGGGGGTCGCCGTGAACAGTTGCGCGATCACCACTGCCAGCGTCGTGAACGGGATCTGGATCCCGAAGGGATCCAAGTACCGCCCGAGCAACCCCATGCGCCCGAACAACATGAGCAACGCTACGCCCGCCACGATCGGCGGCAGCACGATCGGCAGACCGACCGCGACTTCGATCAGTCGACGGCCAGGAAAGGTCCAGCGCGCCAGGATCCAGGCGACCGGTGTCCCGAAGAGGAGCGCCAGGCCAACCGTCGCCAGACTGGTCAAGAGCGTGAGGCGGAGGGCATCGAGAAAGAACGGGTCGCGCGCGTACCGAACCACGTCGCCGATACCGAGCGCGCGGACGAGCAGCGCGACGAGCGGCGCGATCAAGAAGCCGAGCGAGACAACGACCGGGACCAGGAGAAAGAGACGGCCCGGATTCACCCAGGCTGGCGCACCACGCCGCACTGCGCCTCCACTCAACCGGACTGTCTCCACGACCCGCGTCATCCGCAACTCCCTGGCTCGCTCAGGTTTCTGCTCACCGGCTCGAAACCGTACTGGGCGAGGAGCTGTTGGCCGGTTTCCGAACGAACGAGCGCGATAAACTCGTCCGCCAGCGCTGGCTGCTGGCTCGCCGCTGCCACGGCGATCGGATAACAGGCGATCACGTTCAGCTCGCTCGGGATCTCGAGAGCCCGGACGCTGGGGCCAGCAGCCTCGATGTCGGTGACGTAGACGATACCGACATCTGCCTCGCCGAGCGCGACTTTGGCCAAGACCTGCTTGACGTTCACTTCCTGCGACACGACATTGGCGAGCACCCGCTGGGCGAAGTCCGGACCATAGTCCGGTCGCTGGCTGGCACGAGTCAGCATTGTCCGAGCATACCGCCCGGCCGGGACATTCTCGTGCGCAAGGACCACCTTCACACCGGGGCGCGCCAGGTCTGCCAAACGCTCGATCCCAGCCGGGTTGCTCGCTGGTACGACGAGAGCGAGCCGGTTCCGAGCGAAGACGACCGGCTCGCCGCGAATCAGACCAGCCGCCTGGGCGCGCCGCATATTGTCGGGATCAGCGAAAGCCGCGACATCGGCGAGAGCACCCTGCTCCAGCTGCGCGACCAGCTGTGCCGAGCCTGCGAAGTTGAAGGAGACCGCGACCGACGGGTGGCGAGACCGGAACGCTTCTCCGAGCTGCTCGAAGGGCCCCAGCAACGACGAGGCCGCGAAGACGACCAACTGAGCGTTCTCGTCTTCCGTCGAAGGCATGGTACTCGGCGCACGTTCCGCTGCAGGGGTCGACCGGCCTCCGCAGCTCACCAGGCTGGCGAGAACGAGAACGAGCAACAACGCCCGTCGTGCACTCCACCGCTCGAACCGCACTGCTCCTCCTTCGCCGGTAAGCCGTCAGCGCTGACCGAACGTGGCGACGATCGTGCCGCTCTCCTGCACGGCGTAGCCGCTCGCCTCCAGCTCGCGCCGCACCGGACGCGAGGTCAGAAGCTCGAGGAGATCGCGCACCGGTGACCAATCGAGAACGCTCAGGGGGACGACGAGGTCGTAGCGTTCCTCGAGCAACGGCACGAAATCCAGTCCGTGCGCCCGCGCGACCGGGTACACGATTGGCCCAGCATCAGCCAGCCCGTTCGCCACAGCTTCCGCCACTGCCCGGTGTCCAGCAAGCTCACGCTCGTAGCCACGCAGCATGGCAGGCTCGATCGCTTCCTGGGCCAGGAAGCGATCGAGCACGATACGGCTGCCGGAACCCAGCTCGCGGTTCACGATCGATACGCCCGGCTTGACGAGATCGCCGACCGAGCGAATACGTTTCGGGTTACCTGGGGCTAACCCCAGGCCTTCCACCCAGCGGGACAGCGTGACGACCGCGACTGGCCGGCCGACGAGTTGACGCCGTACTTCCGAAAGATTGAATTCGCCGGTATCCGGATCCCAGAGATGCGTGCCCGCAATGTGCACCCATCCTCGTGCCAGGGCCTGGAGCGCCGTCCGACTCCCGAGCGGCACCCAGACGACGCGGAGATCCCGATGCCAGCGCTTGAGGTGAGCAGCCAGCATCGCCAGCGCCGGGTCGCAGCCAGCCAGGACGAGGCTCCGTTCCAGCGTCGCTGGATCGACGAGCGGCTCCACCGTGACGCGCTCACCCGCGCGCTCTCGAATCATTCCTTCGGCCTCACCGGTATCGTCCCGGACCGGCCAGGCGACGAACGTCTCGCCGACACGCCCCAGGCGCACGCGCGAGGGGATCGGTACTGTCCAGCGCTCACTGAGCGCCAGCTGTGCCTCGAGCAGCGGCGGTTCCGCGAAGCTGAAAAGCTCTTCGACCGCACAGCCGAGTGCGCGAGCCAGCCGCAGCGCGACCGCCACACTCGGCGTCAGCCGACCCGCCTCGATCGCCACCAGCGTCTGCCGACTGATCCCCGCTCGCTCCGCCAACTGTTGCTGGCTGAGTCCACAGGACCGTCGTCGCTCGCGGACACGGACGATCAGTTGTGTCCCCATACGAACCCCCAGTGCTTTCTCTAGGATAGTAGATGATCGTCGACTCCCTGTCAACGATGGACGACAGCACGACACGCGTCCTTCTCCCGCCAGCGCCACCCGACCAGGCACCACCTGCACTGCCGCAGCGGACGCGACGCTCCCGATCACTCGCGGCCAGCGCGGGCAGTGGTCTACCGCCATTCGGCGAGTCGGGTATCTTTCTGCGATCGTGCACCGGTCGTCGGCGACGGCGTGCCCGGTGAGCGAGCCAGCTCGCTCCTGCTCGACCTCTTTTCGTGGACCGCTGCCGCTGGACGAGACCCGGATCGGTCGCAGCGAGCGCTCCGCAGCACCGAGCAGGAACGCTGGTACACGACCGTCTCCATGCGCCCAAACACGCTGGCCATCGTCCTAGTCGCCGACCAACTGGTTCGTCGTCCGCTCTTGTCGCCCGCCAGCGCCCGATACAGGCAACCGCCAGGCTCTTCGGTTCGATCCTCGCACTATCAGCTGCCTGCCTGGTGCTATGCCCAGCGTCCCATGTCCTGGCCGGAGCGCTCGGCGATCGTCAGTCCCCAGAGATCCTGTGAACGTTCGCGGTCGCCCTCGCTGCCCGCGTCCTCCTCGTGCCAGGGTTGAACGGTTCCGTCGTCTCCGGGATACATCCTGCGGGTGCTCACCCAGCGCTCGACCGGGCACCCGTCCTTTTCGACGCAACGCGCTCGTTCGCCTTGGACCGTCTCGCGATCGACTCAGCCTCGATGCTGTTTCTCGCACGACAGTCCTCCCCCATCGCTCTCTGCTCCGGAACCGGATCGACGACCAGGACCGCTCCGTCGTCGCTTGGAACGACCCCGGGCTCGATCTCCTGGTCCCCAGGCTCTTCGGCAGGCGACCTGCCGCATCCGCGACTACCATTCCGGCTCACTTGCGCCGTCGCCGCTCCTGTCGCTACACTTCAGGACGAAATTCATTCTCGGCGAACCAGCGTGTTTCCAGCGTCGGCTCGTCAGAGCAGTCACGAGAAGAGCGGAAGCGGATGCTGCTCAGTTCGAGACACGGCAAGCGGGGGAGTCCGACCGCGAGCCACTCAGCAACGATCTTCCCATTCCCCGCCGTACCAACTCTGTGGCGTGACCGCGATCAGCGCTGTCCTGGCGCAGCCGATCCAACCGGGGCATCGAGCAGAGAACGAGGGAGCATGCTCTCCCGCAACCACGCCAACACAACCCAGCATGCTCCCGACCTCCTGACGAGTCGATCCACCGACCGAATTCCCGCTGACGCGCTGGACTCTCCACTCCGCCATCTGAGCACGGACCACTCGAGTCCGATCGAGAACGCATCGGGTAAAGAGAAAGGAGCACGTGGATCATGGTCGAAGAACGATGGCTCGCGGGAATGGTCGCCCTCGTCACTGGAGCGGGACGCGGCGAGGACGGTGGCGGCGGAGCTGGGATCGCCCGCCAACTCGCCCGGCGCGGTGCCCGCATCGCCGTGAACGACATTTCGGAAGAATTCGCCAGGGCTACTGTCGAGCAGATTCGCCAGCTTGGTCGCTAGGCGATCGCTGTCGTCGGCGATGTCTCCGACCCGAACGACGCCGATCGGATGGTCGATGAAGTCGTCCGCCATTTCGGTCGGATCGACATTCTCGTCAACAACGCGGCGATCAGTGGTCTCATCCCAGCGGTCGAGCGCCTCCCCAACGAGATCTGGCACCACCAGCTCGCCGTCGACCTCGATGGCCCCTTCTACATGAGTCGTGCTGCGCTCCGTTACATGATTCCCCAGCGCTTCGGCCGCATCGTCAACATTTCCTCCTTCGCCGCTGTCCGTACCGGCTTCGTCGGCGGCGTCACCTACACCACCGCGAAGACGGGGCTGCTCGGCCTCACCCGGCAGATGGCCTACGAGGTCGCCCAGTATGGCATCACAGTCAACGCGCTGATGCCGACCGGTCTCCTCAACCCGCGCGTGTTGCGTCTGCGCCCCGACTGGGTCCAAGGTGAAGGCCCGCATCGCGCGATCCACCCCGAGGAGGAACTGGGCTGGATCGTCGCCCATCTGTGCCACCCCAACATGACGGCGATTTCCGGTGCGGCGATCCCGGTCGATCGCGGTGTCTCCAACGGCATCGGCGACTTCGCTGAACTGAAGCGACGGAGCGGCAAGGATACCGGAGACTGACGTGTCGTCCAGCAGTGGGCACGACGAACTCTCACGGGAAAGGAGCCGATCGTGATGATGATGTTCGGACAACTGTGCGATCTCAGCGGGCTCGTCGCATTGGTGACCGGTGCCGGCGGAGGGGAACGTGGGGGACTCGGCGCAGCGATCGCACGAGTCCTGGCACAAGCTGGCGCTCAGGTGGCAGTGAACGATCTCGCACTGGAAGACGCGCAAGCGACGGCCAGCATGATCCGGGCCCTCGGCCTGGTTGCCGAAGCGCTGCCAGCCGATGTCGCCGATCCGGAGCAGGCCGACCAGCTCGTCGCCCGCGTCATCGAACGGTTCGGTAAGATCGATATCCTCGTCAACAAAGCCGAGTATCATTCCCGTGCCTATCGTCCCGACGAAATCCCGACCGAAGAGTGGCAGCGGAGCGTCGCTGTCAACGTCCACGCTCCCTTCTACCTCAGCCGAGCGGCTGTCCGCGACATGCGTCGGCGCAAGTTCGGGCGCATCATCAACGTGTCCAACATCGCTGCCATTCGCGCCAGTGTCCTGCACGGGACGCCGTATGTGGCCACCAAGGAAGCGCTCTACGGTTTTACCCGCCACCTGGCCACCGAGGTCGCCCAACACGGCATCACGGTCAACGCCATTCTGCCCGGCTTCGTCCTCACCCCCAAGCTGGCAGCTCTCTGGCCAGACGAGCGGATCGCCAGGCTGGCCCCGACTATCCCCGCGCTGCGTGCTGGGACTCCGGAGGAAATTGCGAGTCTCGTGGTCTACCTGGCCAGTCCGGAGGCTGGTTACCTCACTGGTGCCGCGATCCCGATCGATGGGGCCGTCTCCATCGTTCCGGGCGGTCGCATGGATCCGGACAACTGCTTCGTTTGACGGGTGTCGGAACCTCTCGGCCGTCGAACGTGCCAGCCCGCCAGGAGGAACGAGCGGGAGCCGGCGCGGAGGATACCGCGCCGGCTGTTCTACTCAGGTGACCTCGACGATCCGCATCATCCCGGTTTCCTGATGGTAGAGGTGATGGCAGTGGAACGCCCACCGACCCGGGTTCTCCGCGATCCAGTCCATCACCACTTCCCGCATCGGATCGACGAGCACGGTATCCCGCACCGGGGCCGTCGCGCTCTCGCCCACGCGGAAGAAGTGACCGTGCAGGTGCATGGGATGCGGCATCGTGGTCATGTTCTGCAACCGGAAGCGTACCCGCTGGCCTCGCCGCGCCCGGATCGGCTCCGCAGCAGGATAGGCTTGCCCATCGATTGTCCAGACATACTGACCCATCCCGCCACCGAGCACGATCGGCCGCTCGACATCGGGAACGAACTGCGTCCCCGCCGAGCGCGCCCGACAGCGCAGCCCGTGCACGAGCTCCCCCGACAATTCCCGCGGTCGCGTCACCCTCGCCGGCACTTGGCCGCTCGCCCCCTCGTAGCGCAGTACCGCCTGCGCTGCACGATCCGTCCCTTCGGCCCAGGCCACGAGCGGCCAGATGCCAGGATTGTCCAAGCGGACGAGGAGATCGTACCGCTCACCCATCCCGATCCGCAGAGCGTCCCCTTCGAGCGGCTCGATCGGCTGTCCATCGGCCTGCACGACGGTGAAGCGATGTCCAGC
>Ga0272447_1000138_pt1 | contig 53854 bp, 53 predicted proteins | sample YNPCB0133_FD_194589 | JGI IMG/M metagenome (GOLD analysis project Ga0272447, IMG submission 194589) | Hot spring microbial mat communities from Yellowstone National Park, WY, United States - YNP-CB-013-3 | ecosystem: Environmental > Aquatic > Thermal springs > Hot (42-90C) > Sediment | place...
CAAGGGCGCAATGAAAGCCCACTGCTCATCCGTCAACTCCTGAAACCCCATCGGCCTTCCCCTCCCAGGCAGGTTGTCCAGAGACCGAGTATACTACAACCGGACGCCGGGTTTTGAGATGAGTTCATATAGCGAATGGGGAGCGAAAGCGATGCCTCCGGAGCGGGAGCGAATCGCGACGGTTCCCCAGCCGGTCAAACCTAAGGGATCGTGGAGAGGATCCGCCCTCGTTGGAGGAAGAGCCCTGCGATGGGTCTCGGTCCGATCCAAAGGAGAGCCCTCCACCGTACGCCTCCTCGGTTAGTGAGGGCGCGCGTTCCCTCTTTCGCCACTTCGCAAGGCTTCGTCTCCGCGGATTGTGGAGCGCCAACTCCCGATTCCTCAGCGAGAAATAGAAGAAACATCCCAGATATGTTAGACTCGCATTAGAGCACACAGAGGGAGGCCTCAGATGCGCGCTCGCTTCTGGGTGGGAGGCGGTTTGCTCCTGGCTGCTATCGGAATGCTGATCATCAACGGGTTGCGCAGCGCGTCCCAGTATTACCTTACCGTCTCCGAGTTAGAGGCGCGGGCGGCAAGCCTGCAAGGCCGCCCCATCCGCCTCTCGGGGATCGTGGACGGCGGGACGATCCGCTATGATCCGGAGACGCTGTACATCGAGTTCGGCTTGGTGGACCGGGTGGCCGACATCGGTAAGGCCCAGCCCCTCAAGGTGGTCTACCAGGGGGCGAAGCCGGACCTCCTGCAGAACGAGGCCCAGGCGATCGTGGAGGGCACCCTGGGGCCGGACGGGGTGTTCTACGCCCAGACCCTCCTGCTCAAATGCCCCACGCGTTATGAAGAGGAGGCCGCCAGGGGATCCTCTCGATAGGAGCGCTTGGATGATCCGAGATGCCTCTCCCCCGGAGGAGCTCCAGCAGCGGCAGGCCGCCCTGGAGGCCGAGCTAACCTGCTTCTCGGACTTCCTGCGAACCCATTATGTCCCTCAACGGGTGATCCTGTTCGGTTCCCTGGCGGAGGGCCGACTCCATCCGGACTCCGATTTGGATCTGGTCGTGGTGATGCCCTCCTCGCGCCCGTTCCTGGAGCGCATCGGAGAGCTCCTGGAGCGGTTCCGCCCCTGCGTGGGCCTGGATCTCCTGGTCTACACCTCTTATGGAAATGCTGACGAGGGGGGTGGTGCTCCATGAATCCTCATCCGGAACATTGGCTCCGCTTCCCCCGTGAGGACTTGCGAATGGCGGAGCTGGCTTTTGAGGATGAAATCTACACTCAGACCTGCTTTCACGCGCACCGAAAGATCGAAAAGGCCCCCAAAGCCTGCTTGGAGGCCGAGAGCAAGCCGCCTCATAGAACCCGTAAGATTGTAGATCTGATTAGGTCGAGTTGTTGGTCTATCTCCATATAGCAATGGAGGGGAAGTTGCTGCGCACGGATTGTTTCTGCATTCCGACCTGACACCCTAAGGATGGCTAGGCCGTGCAAGGGCCTTAGAGGCCCTGGGGCTCGCCCGAGAAGTCCTTTGGTGAATGGAGGCACTGCGATGAGCCTGTTAGGGGAGCTGGTGCTAAATCTGGCGTGGGGGCTGGGCCTTGCTGGAACAGCCCTGGCCTTTTATGCGGGGTGGCGTCGGGAGGCGCGATGGGAGGAAGTGGCTCGACGCATCGGCCTGGTGATGGCGCCGCTGCTCACCATAGCCGTGCTCTTGCTGGTGTTCGCCCTCCTCACCGATGATTTCCGCCTGGTTTACGTGGCTCAGGTCTCTCGGCAGACCCAGCCGCTCGTCCTCAAGCTCACCGCTCTGTGGGGCGGCCAGAACGGTTCCCTGCTCTTCTGGTCCTGGTTGCTGAGCCTTTTCGTCTTCGCAGCCCTGGCCCGCGCCGATCGCTTCCCCCGCGATCTCCGGCCGTTCATCGCCGGCGTCCTGCTGCTGACCCAGACGTTCTTCCTGTTCCTCAATCGGTTCTTCGCCAACCCCTTCGAGACCTTCCCCGTGCCGCCTGCAGATGGACGGGGGCTGAACCCTCTGCTGCGCCATCCGGGGATGATCGTCCATCCCCCGTTGCTTTATCTCGGCTTCGTCGGCTTCACTGTCCCCTACGCTATCGTCATCGCTGCCCTGCTGGTCGGCCGGCGGGATGACGAATGGATCCTGCTGCTGCGGCGGTGGACCCTGGTGGCCTGGCTGTTCCTGAGCCTGGGCCTGCTGGTGGGGGCCCGCTGGGCCTACGACGTGCTGGGCTGGGGCGGCTACTGGGGATGGGATCCGGTGGAGAACGCGGCCCTGCTCCCCTGGCTGACCGGGACTGCCTTCCTGCACTCCGTGATGGTGCAGGAGCGTCGGGGCATGCTGAAGGTGTGGACGGCGCTGCTGATCATCCTCACCTATGCCCTGGTGATCCTGGGGACGTTCATCACGCGCACCGGGGTGATCGCCTCTGTGCACTCCTTCGCTCGTTCGGCCATCGGGGTGCCCTTCCTGTTCTATATGGGGCTGGTGCTGGTGGGCTCCCTGGCCCTGCTGACCGTGCGCCGGGAGCGCCTGCGGGCGGAGAACCGCATCGAGGCCTGGCTCTCCCGGGAGACGTTCTTCTTGCTTAACAACTGGCTCTTCTTAGCGATCGCCTTCGCGGTCTTCTGGGGCACGTTCTATCCCATGTTCTCCGAGCTGCTGTTCAACGAGAAGCTCACCGTGGGTCCCCCGTATTACAATCAGGTGACCGGGCCGCTGTTCGCAGCCCTCTACCTGCTGATGGGGGTGGTCCCCTTCCTCCGCTGGCGGCGGACACCCGAGGCTTCCCTGAGGCTGGTGGTGGGTTCCTCGGCGCTGGCCGGGCTGGGCGGGGCAGCCCTCGCCTGGGCGCTGGGGGTATCGGTGCCCTGGGCCCTGGTAGGGTTCGGCCTGTGCGCCTTTGCTGGGTGGGGAACCCTGCTGGATTATGCGGTGGCAGTGCGCGCGCGATGCCGCGCCACGGGAGAGCCCTGGCCGACGGCCCTGGCGCGGCTGCTGGCCCGCAGCCCTCGCCGCTACGGTGGCTACTTGGTCCACCTGGGAGTCGTCCTGATGGGGATCGGCGTCATTGGCTCCCAGGCCTATCCCCAGGAGACCCAGCGCACCTTGCGGCTGGGGGAGGGGCTCTCCTTGGGCGGCTACCGTCTGGTGTATCAGGGGATCCGACAATACACGCCGGCGACGGAGCCGGACGTGGTAGTCACCCAGGCTTGGATGCAAGCCTTCGATGCCCGGGGCAACCTCCTCGCGGATCTCTATCCCTACGTGCTGCAATACGACAGTGGGGAGAGCATGACGCCCCCAGCCCTGCGGGCGACGCTCCGGGAGGATCTTTACGTTCTGCTGAGCGGATGGGTGGAGGGCGGGAACCGGGCGACCTTCAAGATCTTCATCAACCCGCTAGTCTCCTGGATCTGGACCGGAGGGGTCGTCCTGATCCTGGGGATGCTGGTCGCTGTGTGGCCTCGGCCTGCCCCGGCCTCGGCCCCCCCGATGATCCGTCCCCAGTTTCAAGGAGAGCCGTCGATCGTCTCGTAAGGGGAAGCCATGCTGAAGCCAGTGCGCATCCAGGGATAGGGATGGGGGATCCGGATGTGTTCTACTGGGCAGAGGAGTGGCTCAGACCCTTCATCCGACGGGCTCGTTATGCGCTAGTGACGCTGGACTTCCAGCGGGATCGTCCGTCAAACCCGAGGGCCTGGATCAAATTCAAAAGGAGCTGAGGGGCCGGTTGCGCAGATCCGGCTGTCAGGATCGTTGCGAGGCGATCGTTACTGATCCTGAAGTTGAACAGTGGCCTTGGGCGAAACCAAGTCTCATCGTGGAGTGGCTTGACCCGAACCACAAGTATTCGATTCAAAACCTGTTCCCAGCGAGGCCCGCCAAGCCGGATCAACCCAGGGAGGAGCTGGATCGAATCATCCAACGGATCAACTGCCAGCATCGGCTTAGGATCAGGATGAGAGCTGAGCTCTACAAATGGGTCGCCGAGCAAGTCAATAAGAGGGTGCTGGAGACATGCGAGGACCCTGCCTTCTCGGCTTTGCGCTCAGCGTTGTCTTCCTGGTTTGGGCCCTGGCCGTAGCCCGGCCCGCAGAGGCCCAGACCCCTGCCCCCCCGGTGCCCGACGACGAGGTCAACCGGGTGGCCCAGCAGCTGTATTGCCCGGTGTGCGAGAACGTGCCGCTGGATGTCTGCAACACGCCCACGTGCATCCAGTGGAAGGAGGAGATCCGCTCTATGCTTGCAGCGGGCCAGAGCGAGACGGAGATCGTGGATTTCTTCGTCTCCCGCTACGGGATGCGCGTGCTGGCTGTCCCACCCCCTCAGGGGATCGGTCTGGGGGTCTGGCTGATCCCGGCTCTCGGGCTGTTCGCCGCTGGGCTGTGGCTGGCCTCCCGCCTGGCCCAATGGCGTCGCCCGGCGCCTACGCCGGAGACGCAACCAGAGGCTGCCTCCGACGGAGCCGCCCGCGCCCTGGATCAGTGGGTGCGGGAGAACTGGTAGGAGGACCGTATGGCCCGGATGGGACGATGGGGCTGGGGAGTGGCCCTGGCCGTCGCCCTGATCTTCCTTGCCCTGCTCGGCTGGGCCTTCGTCGAACAAGGACGGACTGCGCCGACCGCCGGTCCGGCTCCGTCCTTTTCACTCCCGCTTTACGAGGGCTACGACGGGGGGCTGGGGATTCGAGAGTTCCGGTTGCAGGAGTGGCGTGGGCGTCCCGTGGTGATCAACTTCTGGGCCTCCTGGTGCAAGCCGTGCGAGGAGGAAGCTTCGTTGCTGGAAGCCCTCTGGCGGAAATACCGGGAGCGCGGCGTGATCTTTGTGGGTGTGGATTACCTGGATGTGCCCTCTGCTGCTATGGATTACCTGCGGCGGTTTGAGATCACCTATCCCAATGGCCCCGATCTGGGCACGCGGATCTCCCGACTGTATCGCGTCACCGGCGTCCCGGAGACCTTTGTGGTGGACCCGGAGGGCCGGGTGGTTTTCTACAAGGCGGCACCGATCCAGCCCGGGGAGCTGGAGGCCGTTCTCGATCCGCTGGTGAAATAGGAGCTCGCGATGGGAGAGACCCTCGTGGCTCTGCTGGTCGGCTTCGGGATCACCCTGCTCGCTCTGCTCTACGTCCTGAGCCCGCTCCGGGAGGAGAAACTCACGAATCCAGCGCGTGAGCGGGAGGCCCTCCGGGCGCAGTATGAGCAGATCCTGAGGACCCTTTGGGAACTGGAAACAGACTGGCGGATGGGGAAGATCCCAGAGGAGGATTACCAAGCCCTGCGCCAGCGTTACCTGAAGGAAGGCGCCGCAGTAGGACAGGCCCTACAGGAAGAAGGCGAGGTCCCGGATCTCGAGGCACAGATCGAGGCGGCGGTCCGGGCTCGCCGAGCTCAGCTCCGGAGGAAGCTGCAATGAGCCACCGCTTTCCCCGTGCCCTCATTCCCGTGCTTGCTGGGATCCTCCTGGCCGGCTGCTCTATGACCTTAGCCGCCCCTCCGCCCGCCGGCGACGTTCGCTTCCGGACCCAGGCGGTGCCTACCCCCACGCCGGCGCTTCCCCCAGCCTCCCTCTCCCTGAAAACTGGCCAGGCGATCTTTCGGGAGCGCTGCGCTGCATGTCATGGCCCTCTGGGAGGGGGCGATGGCCCCCAGGCGGCCACCCTCCGCGCTCGCTTCCCGGACGCCCGCCTGGACCTGATGCAGGACTTCGCCGCCCGCACTGCCTCTCTGTGGGACTGGTTCCAGTTGGTCAGCGAAGGACGACCGGAGCGGGGCATGCCCCCCTGGGAGACCACCCTGAGCGCGGCAGAGCGCTGGGCGGTTGTCCTCTACACCTGGTCTCTGGCCGTGCCCCCTGAAGCCCGGGCCAGCGCCCCACAGCGCTACCAGGAGGCGTGCGCGGCGTGCCACGGGGAGGACGGACGCGCGGGGACGGGTTCCCTCGCTGATCCAGAGCGGCTGCTCCGAGCGTCCCCCGTTGCATGGATCGAGGCGCTGCGGCCGGAACAGGTCCCCGCCCACGCCGGGCTGCCCGAGCTCGCCCCAGAGATCCGCCAGGCCCTCATCGCTTACCTGCCGGATCTGGCCTTCGCTGTTACAGATCGGGAGGCTCGGGAGCCTCCTCGCCCGATAGGGGCTGCTGAAGTGAGGGGCCAGGTCCTCTATGGAGCGACCAAGGCGCCCGCGCCCGGTGTCACCGTCACCCTCTACGCCCTGATCGAGTCCTCCCCAATCTTCTCGCAGACAGTGCGCACAGCGGCCGATGGGAGCTTCCGTTTCCCTGAGGCACCGGTGTATGCGGAGGCCGATTACCTCCCGGTGGCGGAATGGCAGGAGATCGCTTACCCCGCGGCCCTTCCGATTACCCTAACCGCTGGGCAAACCCTCACGGTGACCCTGACGGTCTTTGACCGGACTGCGGACCCCGGAGGGATTCATATCGATCAGGCCCACTGGATCCTGCAGCCGCTGGCGGATCGCCTGCTGGTGACCGAGATCTGGATTTACTCGAACCGGGGATCTACAACCTATGGGGGGGCGAACGGCCCCGGAATGCTCTTCTTCCTGCCTTCTGGTGCCTCCAACCTGCAGATCTCTGAGGGCGAGCTGGGCGTCCGTTATCGGCAGGAGGGGGAACGCCTGATCGACACCGCAGCGGTTCCCCCTGGGATAGGCTATCAGACGGCATTCGGGTATGAGCTTCCCTTGGCCCAGGCGCGGACACTGACCCTGCGTTCCCTGTATCCGGTCGCTCAATGGAGCCTTCTGATCGCGGGCGATGTGATCGGAGCGACTGGGCCTGGAATACGGGATTTAGGCGTGCGCACCCTGGGCGCGACAGTGTATCGTCTCTACGAGGTCCGCCCTCCGGATCCGGGGCAGGCGTTGACCCTTTCCCTGCGGCCCCGCTCGGCAGCCCCCAGCTGGCTGGCTCCGATCTTGCTGATCCTGGGCGCGGGGCTGGCGGCTGGGATCGTATGGGTCCGGTGGGGCCGGCAGGTGGATCCCACCGAGGAGATCGCCCGACTGGATGAGGCCTACGCGGCGGGGGAGGTGGACGAAGCCACCTACCGCCGACGGCGGGCTGCCCTGAAAGCCCGAGCTATGCGCCGGATGGGCGTCGAACGAATTGGAGTTGAATAAGCCTCCGGCCAGCGATCGGCCGGCGTCGACCGATGGGAAAAGGCGTCGTCGAAGGTCGACACCCGGCACCGTAGGCATCTAGGAAGGCGGTTTACCAATCGGTGCAAAAGCCTTCGGCTAGCGGCCAGGGTCGGCCGAAATCAGAGCCCAGAGGAGATCGGCACCGTCTGTGGATGTCCGGACACAGGCTCGCGAAGGGGAAGCGGGAACCGCATGGAATGCGACCCCCATCCTGCGTGCGGATGGGGTGACGAAGGCCTTCGGTCCCCGCTGGGCGTTGCGCGGGGTCTCGCTAAGCGTGCGCCCGGGAGAGATCGTGGCCCTGATGGGGCCGAACGGCGCTGGCAAGAGCACCCTGTTCCGGGTGCTGGCCACCCTCCTCCGCCCCACCGCCGGCGTGGTCTATGTGGAGGATCGGCGCTGGCCGCCGGACGGCGCAGGGGTGCGGCCGCAGGTCACCCTGCTAACCCATCAGCCCTGGCTCTACCTGGACCTCACCGCCGCAGAGAACCTGCGCTTCGCCCAACGCCTCTACGGCTGGCCAGAGGATCCCGAGGCGCTGCGCGCGGCCCTGGAATGGATGGGCCTGGCGGACCGCGCCGGGGATCCGGTTCGGACGTTCTCCCGGGGGATGTTGCAACGGCTTGCCCTGGCCCGGGTGCTGCTCTCACCGGCCCCGGTGCTGCTCCTGGACGAACCCTTCACCGGGCTGGATGTAGTGGGAATGGACCGGGCGCAGGAGGCTCTTCGGACGTTGGCTGATCAGGGGCGCGCTATACTGATCGCCTTGCACGACCCTACGGCCGCTTCCCCGGCCCATCGGGTGGTGGTGCTAGCCGGCGGGCGCTGCGTCGCAGAGGGCGCGCCGCAGGATCTCCCGGCGGAGGCCCTGCGGGAGATCTACAAGTCCGCTCTCCGTCCCTTAGGGGGACGACAGGCCCTGCATCCACCCTCGAAGAGGGCAGCGGCGTCCCACCGGATGATCGAGGTGTGGCCGGAGGGGAGCGCAAGGACTCCCCAGCGCGCCTCGCCGGGGGCGCCAACCGGTGGGCGCAGGGAGCTCCGCGTGCTCCGAGCCTTGCTCGAGAAGGACTTGCGCGTGGAGGGGCGGGCCCGGGAGGCCCTGACGCCGACCCTGACCCTGGCCGGGCTGAGCCTGTTCCTGTTCGGGGCAGCCTTCGAGCTGCGCCCCGATCTGGCCCGCGCGGTGGTGCCGGCCTTCCTCTGGATGCTGCTGCTGTTCGCCAGCAGCCTGGGGGTGGGGCGGATGATGGCGGCGGAGATGGACCGGGGGACGTGGGAGGGGCTGCTTATGGCGCCAGCGGATCGCAGCGCCCTGTTCGCCGGCAAAGCCCTCGTACATGGGCTGCTGCTCATCCTGTTGATCGGCCTCTCCCTGATGGCCGCTGCAGTCTTCTTTAACCTCTCCCTCTGGGAGCCCCGAGTCCTGCTGTTGCTGGGGCTGGGGGCGGCCGGGCTGGCCGGGGTGGCCACTCTCCTGGCCGCCATGGCGATGGCGGCCCGCGCCCGGGAGCTGCTGTTGCCCATCCTGCTATTCCCGGTCGCCGCCCCGCTGCTCATCGCCGGGATCCAGGGCACCCGGGCAGTCCTGGAGGGGAACCCCGACGGATGGGGGACGTGGGCGCAGATGATGCTGGCGTATGATATTATTCTTCTAACTGTGGGCGGACTGATCTTTGAAGAGGCGGCGGGCATCTGAGCCCAACGTTTGTACCCTTACCAGATTTCGGGAGGATGGCACGATGAAGACCATGGAGCGGATCTGGATCGGCGTCGCGGCCGCCATGATGATCCTGGCCACCTTGGCGGTCTTCTTCTACGCGCCCCGGGAAGCGAAGATGGGCGACGTGCAGCGGATCTTTTACTTCCACATGAGCGCCGCGTGGTCTGGCTTCCTGGCTTTCGGCGTGGCCCTGGCCAGCGCCGTCGCCTATCTGCGGACCCGGGCAGCCCGCTGGGATGCCCTGAGCCACGCCGCAGTGGAGGTCGGCTTGGTGCTGCTGACCATGGCCATCGTCACAGGCTCCCTTTGGGGCCGGCCGGTCTGGAACACCTGGTGGACCTGGGACCCGCGGCTGACCACAACGGCAATCACCTGGGTGGTGTATCTGGCCTATCTGCTGCTGCGGGGGGCGGTGGAGAATCCGGAGACCCGGGCGCGGTTTGCGGCGGTCTACGCTATCGTAGCCTTCATCACGGTGCCCATCACGTATCTCTCCGCCCGTCTGCTCCGCACCATCCACCCCATCGTGCTGGGCCCCAGCGTCTCCGCAGAGGCCCAGGGCCAGTTCGGCCTCACCCCGCTGATGGTGCAAACCCTGATCCTCAGCCTGGCCGCCTGGACGCTGCTCCTCAGCGTCCTGCTGATGCTGCGCTACCGGCTCCAGCGGACCCAGGAGAGCCTGGAGGCGCTGGAGGCATCCATAGCAGATTAGGCGAGGGAATATCCCTGAGGGGCTTCCACCGATGGAATATCTTGTGGCGGCGTATCTAGTGTTCTGGAGCGTGACGTTCTTCTACGTGTTCTCCATCCTGCGTCGGCAGAAGGCGCTGGAAGAGCGGCTGGCTCGCCTGCGGGCACGGCTGAACCCGGAGCGCGAGGAGGAGTCGCATGCAGGCCAATGAGGCGATTCCCCTCCCCCTCCGGTGGAGCGTCTTCTCCCACGCCCTCGCCTTCGTGCTGGGGTTCTCTGTCGTGTTCGTCTTCGCCTGGGGCGGGGCGGCCACCCTCCTGGGCCAGCTCTTCTTCGGCGGGCGCGATCTCCTGGCCGCCCTCGGCGGAACCCTAGTGATCCTGATGGGGCTGGCCATCCTGGGGGTCCCTATCCCCGGGATCTCTACCCTGATCCTCTCTGAGTGGCGGCCCCACGCGGAGCTGCGGCCCATGGGCTATCTCACCTCCGCCCTGATGGGCGTCCTCTTCGCCGCGGGATGGACTCCCTGTGTGGGGCCCACCCTAGGGGCGATCCTCACCCTCACCTTCCAGCAGGAGACCGCGGGCCAGGCCCTCGGGCTGCTGGCCGCCTATGCTGCTGGCCTCGGGATGCCCTTCCTGGCCGTCGCCCTCCTGCTGGATCGGGCCTTGGCCGGAATGCGCCGGATGCGCCGGTTCCTGCCGACCTTCCGAGCCATCAGCGGCGTTTTCTTGATCCTCGTCGGCGCGATGGTGCTGCTGGACGCGCTGCAGTTCTTCTTCCCGGGCTTCGAAGTCCCCCCCTGGGTGCCTACCTTCACCCACCTGCGGGTCTGGACCTTCCAGATGGGCCTGTTTCTGGATGTGGGGCCCGGGGTGGGGCTGGGGCATTCGGTGGCCTTCCTGGCAGGGCTGCTCTCCTTTTTCTCGCCCTGCGTGTTCCCGCTGGTCCCCGCCTATCTGGGCTACCTCAGCGGCCGGGCCCTGGGAGGAGCCCATGCGTAAGGCCAAGATGGTCTTGGGCTTAGGGTTGCTGCTCCTGATGGCCTGTCAGTGGGGCGCCGCAAACCCGGCTGCGCCGGCCGAGGACCCTTTGGCCCCTGCGGGCCTGACCACCGGGATCCCGGCGCCCGACTTCGAACTGCAGCATCTGTACGGCGGGACGGCACGTCTGCGGGATCTACGGGGGAAGGTGGTGCTGCTGAATTTCTGGGCGAGCTGGTGCATCCCATGCCGGGAGGAGATGCCCCTGTTGGCATCGATCTACCGGGATTACCGGGCGCAAGGCCTGGAGATCCTGGGGATCAACCTGACCTCTCAGGATGACCTCGATGAGGTGCGGAAGTTCTTAGAAGAATTCGACCTGCCCTTCCCTATCCTCCTGGATCCCGACGGGCGGGCGGAGCGGGACTACCGCATCCTCGGGGTGCCTACCACCGTGTTCATCACCCACGAGGGGATCGTCCATCGGGTGAAGGTAGGCGTCCTCGAAGGCCGGGAGGACGTGGAGCAGACCCTCCGTCCCCTTCTGGGGCTGCGCTGACAACCTCTTCGCTGGAGCAAAGGAATGGGCACCTTGATCCTTCTACACGACCGTCTCAGCCAGACGATCCTTTTCTTCGCTCTGATCTGCGCCCTTTGGGGGTTCTGGCGGTATTTCCGTCGGGAAGGAGTGCGCGGGGACTTCTGGGGGGCGTTGCTGATCCTGGAAGCTGTGATCCTCGTCCAGGGGTTGCTGGGCTTTGTGCTGGTCTGGATGCGCCTCCAGCCAGTCCGGGGCGGCATACACTTCCTGTATGGCGTGGCCCTGGCCTTGGCCCTCCCCCTGGTGTACGTTTACACCCGCAGCCAGGACGGGCGACGGGAGCAGCTGATCTACAGCATTGTGCTGGCCATTATGGTCGGCCTGGCGCTGCGGGCCATCTCCACCGGAGGGTGAGGCCGGGCGATGCGAGGGCCCTGCGTGCTGGTAGTGGACGATTCGATCGACGTCCTGCAGACCCTGAGTGACATCTTGGCGGCGATCGGCTACACGGTGCGCGCCGCTCCCAGCGCCGAGCGGGCCTTGCAGATCCTGGAGGGCACGGAGGTGGATCTGGTGATCACCGACCTCCGGATGGGCCGGATGGGCGGGATGGCCCTGATCCGCCGCCTCCAGGACTCCTTCCCCACGATCCCGGTGATCGCCATAAGCGGCTTCGCCGACGCTCGGACCGTCATCCAGGCCTTCCGGGAGGGGGCCGTGGATTTCATCACCAAGCCCTTCACCGTGGATGAAGTCGCGGAGGCAGCGACCCGCGCCCTCGCCTGCCGGAGGGCTGGCCCTGCGCGCCCCCCGGCGGAGAGCGCCCCTCCCGCGCCTGCCCTCTCGCCGGACCAGCGCGCTCGCGCCGCAGAGGCCCTGCGGGACCTGCAGACGCGCCTCGACGCGGAGCTCGCCCTGCTGATTGGCCCTGGGGGAACCCTGCCGGCCGCCCATGGGCGGCTTCCTGAGGAAGCGACCCAGGAGATGGCCCGCGCGGTGGGACGGATTGAAGACGCCCTGGACCGCCTGACCCCACTCCTCGGGGAGCCAGGATGGACCGGCCAGACCTGGGAGGGGGAGCGATGGGCCCTTTACGGCAGCCGACTCGCCCCCGGCTTTCATCTCCTCATCCTGGTCCCTCGATCCATCAAGCCCGGCCTGGTCACCTTAGAACTCCGGGAAGCCCGGGCCCGGCTGCAGGAGCTGGGCTTAGAAGCCCCCCGCGTATCCCCACCGGGAGAAGGGTCCCCAACGCCCGCCCCCGAACCCTTGCTGCTCCCACAGGAAGAGACGTGGGAAGTGGAGGAAACCGGCGCGGAAGAGCTGCTCACCTATGAGGAGGCCCTGGCCCGCGGCCTGATCCCGGACCTCGGGGAGGAGCGGGAAAACGCAGAATGAAGGCGTGGGTCCGGATCGCTGCCATCGGGCTGATCCTGGCGGGAGCCTGTCTCCCCCGCGCTGCGACCCCGCGCCCTTCGTTGACCTCGGTGATCGTCCTCATGGAGGGGGTAGAGGGAGATCGCGGGCCCTTCGACTTCGCCGCCGCCGGCGTGGCCGCCTTTCAGCGCAGCGAGGGCGTGAGAGTCCCATTGATCGCCCTCGGCTATGATCCTCTGGCCTGGGAGCGGATGATCCGGGAGGCGGTGCGGGATCCGAACCACCGTCTGTTCCTCATCGGCATGGAGGGGCCCGCCCGGCTGGGCTTAGAGATGGCGCGGATCTTCCCGGGGAAGCGGTTCATCCTCCTCGGGCTGCCGCCGGAGGAGGCGATCTCGCCCAACGTCCTCGCGATCTCCTTCGATGAGTGGGAGATGGGCTGGGTGGCTGGCTACCTTGCGGGCCGGTGGATGGATCCGGCGCGGACGCGCCAACTCATCGGCGCGCTGGTCGGCCCGGGGGCGGAGGCGCTGTGGGAGGGCTACGCGTGCGGCGCGCAAGCGGCCGGGACGCCGCTGGAGGCCCTGCGGGTCGAGACCGTGGCCTCGGATCAGGATCCCTCGGCCGGCTTCGAGGCGGCCCTGCGCCTGTATGCGCAGGGGGTACACATCGCAGCGGGGCTGGCCGGAGGGAGCAGCGCCGGCCTCTTCGAGGCCGCAGGCGCCCTGCGGCGGTATGCCATCGGCGTTGGCGCGGACTGGTATGACCGGTATGCGGCCATGCGCTCCCCAGCGATGGAGGTCCTGTTTGGCTCCGTCACCCCGGCGGTCGATGAGGTCGTGCGGCGGACGCTGCGCCAGAGCCGACGTGGGGAGCTCTCTTTCGGGATCCATCAGACCCTGGGGTGGCGGGCGGGCGGGATCACCTGGCGGGGAAGCCCCCTCTTCTTCCATCAAGCCCCGTGGGAGCTCCAACAGGCCCTGCGGGAACGCGCCCTGCAGCCGACGCCCTGCTCGGCGCCCTAAAAAGGTCGCGGCGAAAGCCGTGCCAACGCGCTGAATTTCTTGTAGGAAGGGCCTTAGCCCCGAACTCTCTGCCTTTGAGACAGGGATGGGTCGCGGCTGAAGCCGCTCCTCCGGACGTCGGTTTTGTAGGAGGGGCTTCAGCCCCGAACCTCTGTCTTCAAGATCCCAAAAGGCCACGAGTGAAGCCCACCACGCCTCGAACCTTCCGCCTTCGGTGGCTCAAAAGTTCGCGGCGAAAGCCGCTCCTACAGTATTCGTTTCTCAGGAAGGGCTCGCGTCCCAACCCCTGTCCGGATTCCCGATCGGGCATCCTCCCGCTTGATCCACCCCATCAGACCGAAGGCAAAGTCCCAACCGAATGCGAGTCATGCTGGGCTTCCGGAAGGGTCCGAGGTATCCTCCAGGGCGGGGTGGTCGAAGGGGTTGTCGGTGGGAAGGCCTTCCGCTTGAGCGGCGGCCAGAAGCGCCGCGTCCCCGCTGACAAAAATCAGGGGAAGCCTGAAAGCCGCCAGAATCCGGGCGTATCGCAAGGCGACAGCCAGTTGGACAGCATCGTAAGCCTTCAAGGGATGGCGCTGGGTGAGATAGGCAGCGAGCTGAAAATCGGAAGTTTGCACCGGAAGCGGATGGAAAACTTCGCTGGCGATATCCCGCATAAAAGCCCGAAAAGCCCCATCGCGTGCCTTAAGAGAAATCCGCTGTGTCCGATGAAGGATAGCAAAGGCAGCCGCGCATTCTGCGATGCTGGCTTCGGACATCCAAATCGGATGGACTCGCACACCGCTGTCAGGCAACCGGGCATCTACCAGGGCCCTCACCCAGGCACTGCCGGGCTCTCGGATGTGGTATTTGACCAGCGCACTGGCATCCAGATAGTAAAGGGCCGTCCTCAGCGACGGTTTTCGATGATGATGTCACTGGCCATCGGCCCTGGAGGCAAGTGATCCAGCTCCCTTCGGATCGCCTCCTTCTCTTCTTCCGGCAGCGCCTCCCACTCGGCGGCCAGCCGCCGCTCCTCCGGGGTCGGCTCCCGGATCAGCCCCTGGGACCGCAACCAGGCGATGAGATGCTGGGGATCAGGCGGCACCCCAGGCGTTGGCGGGGGAACCTCCGGCTCCTCCCCCGCCAGTTGCCGCACCCGCCGCTCCAACCGGGCCCTCAGCTCCAAAAGCTCCCGATCGACTTTCCCCATCAGACGCCTCCGCACCCTATCATGCCCTCAGCCCGAGCAAAGACCAAACTCCGACCAGATGCGGGTCATGCCCGGCCTCCAGAAGGGGCCTGGGTCTCCGATGGCCTGCCGACGGCAGGCTCGAACGGCGACAGGCAGATGGGCTCGAAAGCCTGTGCTTCGAATCATCCAGCGTCCTTCGCCGGAAGCATACGCACCCGCACACATCCTTCGCCCACACCGAGAAGAGCACCCTCTCGCAGAAGATCACTGTAGCGCTCGATCACATGTTTCAGGGACCGGTTGATGTTGTCCGGCCTCATGTTTCGCAGACGGAAGATCACTACGCTTGGCATGCCTGCTCCGCTTTCATCCATCAGATCCGCGAAATCGATATCGTTGGTAAGAAGCACGCAGCGCTCCGTTCGGGCTTTGATCAGCACCTCGGGATCTGTCATGCGGTTCAGGCCTTCTTCGTGAAGGTGCGCCACATCGCATCCCAGATCCTGGAGGAAAACGACGGTTTTGGTGGAGATGCCCATATCGACGAGGAATCTCATGCGGCATCCGGCTCCAGAATCTCAACGACCCCGTCGGCCAGCCAGGCGGCATATGCCAAGGCTTGACGGATATCCTCTCGTTCGAGGTATGGATAGGCTTCCAGGATCTCCTCGGGGGACATGCCGTTGGCGAGGAGGTTCGGCAAGAGCGAGACCGTTACCCGCGTGCCCCGCAGACACGCCCTCCCCCCATCACACGAGGATCAAAACTGATGCGATCCAGCCCAGGCATGTGGGTCATCCGGAACCCTCCGCTCACACTGGATCGGAGGCAGAGCGCATAAGCACCCCGCTGGCGCCGGGGCTCTCTCTTGAGCACAGGCGCTCGATCGACCTGTGGGGACAGCATGGCCTTCCTTAGACCCGCCGTCAAGAGCCCATCGAGCACGGCGGAGCCACCGCAAGCCGTTGCCCTATGTGCGGGACAGGCTAAGGGCGCTTGGGCATCGGTTCCTGGTTGATGGATTCCGGGGATGAGCCTCAGGGTTTACCAGGGATTCCGCATGCGGATCCGCCCATGATCCCGAAGCAGAGGAGGGTGGCCGTCCAGGAGCGGGATCGTCACTTGTGTTCCCGGGCTCAGTCCCTCACCGGTTGAGCCAATCCAATCGGGTCCACAGCCCCAGGGAGAGTTTGACGGCGGAAGGCCCTCTGTTTATACTGTTCACGGACCGAACCGAATAGGCACGACCTGCGGGGCAGGGTGAGGCCGCCTGCGGGCGGCCAATTCCCGACCGGCGGTGATGGAGGGGGCGTCCGCTCACCTCCTTAGCCCGCGAGCCGAGGCCCTCCGGCCGAGGCAGGACGCCGGTGAAAGTCCGGGGCCGACCGTATAGTCGGGATGGGAGCAGGTGGCGTTCCCACAGCGCGCCGCGCGTGCGCGTGGCCTACTTTGAAGGCATCCCTCCTACGCCTTGGGGGTTTGTGTTCTACACCTACGCGCGGCAGAAGCGTTGCCCTGCCCCCGAAGGTCCACCGCCTTCGGGGGTTTTCGTTCCGCTAGTGGGAGCGACCTGGCGCGGGGATGTCGAATATCCCCGGGCGTAGAGGGTTTCCCATGCCCCGAAGGTCTTCCGCCTTCGGGGCGTTTCGTTTTCCATCGTATAGGATCGAGCGCATGGTCCAATGGCGATCTTCTATCCAGCGAGGAGCTTGGGGGATGAGCCTGAAAGAGATCGGAGTTCGCCTCGGCACGCGGGGTTCGACCTGGCTGCCTCGGGCTGGCGCGGCGGCCCTTTTCCTGATCCTGTGGGGCCTCGTCGTCCGCCTGGGAGATTACCCACCCTTCATCCTCCCCGGGCCGGAGCGGGTGGCCGCCCGGCTGTGGGCGCTGGCCGTCGAGGGGACCCTCTGGCGGCACTGGTCAGCCACCGCCGTAGAGGTCGGCCTGGGGCTGGGCCTAGGGGTGACCGTGGGCCTTCTCCTGGCCTATCCCTTGGCCCACTGGCGCCTCTTCGAGCGGCTGGTGGCGCCGTATCTGGTGGCTTCCCAGGCTGTCCCCATCGTCGCCATGGCGCCGTTGCTCATCATCTGGTTCGGGCCGGGGCTGCTGGCTCGGGTCCTGGTCAGCGCCCTCATCGCCTTCTTCCCGGTCCTGATCTCCGCCATCGCCGGCTTCCGCCAGGTCCCGCTGGAGTGGCGGGAGCTGTTCCGCAGCCTGCAGGCCACCCGCTGGCAGACCTTCTGGAAGCTGGAGTGGCCAGCAGCCCTGCCGGTGATCTTCGGCGGGCTGAAGATCGGCGCCACCCTCTCGGTGATCGGCGCCTTCGTAGGGGAGTTGATCAGCGCCGACCGAGGGATCGGCTTCCTGATCAAGCAGGGCCAGGGGCTCTACGATACCTCCCTGGTGTTCGCGGGGATCCTGCTGCTGGCCTCCCAGGCCCTCCTGCTCTACGGCCTGCTCACCGGGCTGGAGCATCGCTGCGTGCGCCGGTAACCTGCCCGCGGGGCAGAGCGCCCATTCTCCCATCCTGACGGAGGCATCCCATGCTCCGACGACGCCTTTTCCTCGTCAGCGGGATCCTGGCCCTCACCGCGTGTCAGGCCCTGGCGGGCCCACCAGGCCCGGCCACGCCGACCCCTATCCGGCTGCCCATGGGCTACATCGCCGACGTCCAGTTCGCCCCCTTCTACGTGGCGGCGGAAAAGGGCTACTTCGCCCAAGAGGGGATCCAGCTCTCCTTCGATTACAGCTTCGAGACCAGCGGGGTGCAGCTGGTGGGAGCCGGGCAGCTCCCCTTTGCCTTGGCGAGCGGCGAGCAGGTGCCCTTGGCCCGGGCCCAGGGGCTGCCCGTGGTGATGATCGCCCAATGGTATCAGCGCTACCCCATCGCCCTCTTCGCCCGGGCGGAAAAGGGCATCCGCACCCCGCAGGACCTACAGGGGAAGACCGTCGGGCTGCCCGGGTTCTTCGGGGCCTCGTACGTCGGCTTCAAGGCTCTCCTCTACGCCACAGGGATCCCCGAGGAGGAGGTGCGAGCGGTGGATCTGGGCGGCTTCACGCAGGCGGCAGCGGTCCGGGAGGGGAAGGTGGACGCGGCGGTGGGCTACGTCAACAACGAGCCCCTGGTGCTGCGGCGGGCCGGCCTGGATGTGACCGTCATCGATGTGGCGGATCACGCCGCCCTGGTGGGCAACGGCATCCTGACCAACGAGCGGACGATCCGGGACCAGCCGGATCTGGTGCGACGGTTCCTGCGGGCGTTCCTGCGCGGGCTGCGGGACACGCTGCGGAACCCGAAGGAGGCCTTCGAGATCAGCAAGAAGTATGTGGAAGGGCTGAGCGGGGAGAACGAGGCGGCCCAGTGGGAGGTGTTGCAGGCCACGCTGCCGCTGTGGCGGGCAGAGGTGCCCGGCCGCTCCGATCCCCGGGCCTGGGAGGAAACGACGCGCGTGCTGATACGGATGGGTCAGCTGCAGGAGCCAGGGGACATCCACGCCGCTTACACCAACGCCTTCGTGGAGGATCTCTGGCCTCTGGTGGAGCGCGGACGATGACCGACCAGCCGATTCTGGTCGCGCGTCGGATCGGCCACTGCTATCGTGCCGCCCAGAGGGAAGTTTGGGCCCTGCGGGAGGTCTCCCTCGCGCTGCAGCCCGGGGAGTTCGTCTGCCTGGTGGGGCCCTCGGGGTGCGGGAAGACCACCCTGCTGCGCATCTTAGCGGGCCTGCTGCGCCCCACGCAGGGGGAAATCCGGTGGATGGGCCAGCCTCTCCAGGGACCGGACCGGCGGATTGGGATCGTGTTCCAGAGGGACTCGCTGTTGCCGTGGCGGACGGCCATGGAGAACGTGCGGCTGCCGCTGGAGCTGAACGGGCAGAGCGGGCCGGAGGCGGACCGGCGGGCGCGGGCCCTGCTCGGTCAGGCGGGGCTGGAGGGCTTCGAGGACGCCTATCCCCGGGAGCTCTCCGGGGGGATGCAGCACCGGGTGGCCCTGGCTCGGGCCCTGGCCGCCGACCCGGAGATCCTCCTCCTCGACGAGCCCTTCGCCACCCTTGACGCCCTGACCCGGGAGCGCCTGAACGAGGTCCTCCTCGCCCTCTGGGAGGGCCGGCGCAAGACCGTCCTCATGGTCACCCACGACGTGCACGAAGCCGCCCGGCTGGCGGACCGGGTGCTGGTGATGCGGCCGCGCCCGGGAGCCATCGTGGCGGAGATCCCGATCTCCCTCCCGCGGCCCCGGGGCGCTGACCGCTGGTCTCACGCGGCTTTCCTGGAGACCGTCTGGGCCATCCGGCAGGCCCTGGGAGACGGCGCGCTGGAGCAAGAAAGCGAGGGGGAAGGCCCATGAGCGGCCCCTCCTCCCATCCCCACGGGCAGCTCGTTCCGGCGCTGGAAGGGCGAGGAGGGGGTATGCAGCCCGGAGGAAGCGCCGAGGCCCCGGAATGCTCGCTTCGAGGTTACCCCTGCACGGCTTTGGCCGCTTCGCTCAATTGTTCCGGCGTCCCGATCAGGATCAGCTCGTCCCCGGCAAGCAGCCGGACATCCCCGTCTGGATTCGGGATGACGTAGGAGCCCCTTCGGACCGCCAGCACAGTGACCTTGTAATGTCGACGCAGCTCCGTTTCCGCCAGTGTCTTCTCGGCGATAGCGGACCAGTGGGAGATCGGCACGCGCATGATGAGGAGTTGTGGCTCCAGCTCAGCGAGGGGAATGGATTCCAGCTCGTGGGTGCGAAGATCATAGTGGCCGTGCAATTCGTTCACGACCGTTTCCTTGCACAGTGGGACTCCTGCGAAATACGAGGCGCGTCCGATCATATGAGCGGCGACCGGTGTGGTCAGAAGAACCAGGGCGATGACCGCCAGGGCACGGGTGAGCACTCCCAGCTCGCCGAAGTGTATCGTCACTCCCAGCATGATGGATCCGATGCCCAGGGTGACGACCTTTGTCGTGGCGGACATACGCGTGTAAAGATCTGGCATCCGCAGGATGCCGACCCCGCCCAGCAGCATGAACAGCGCTCCGATCAGGATCAGGACGCCGCTGAGGATCTCCCTCATGGCCCTGCCCTCCGCTCCAGATAGTAAGCGAAGGCGATGGTGCCCAGGAACCCGATCAGGGCCAAGACGATCGCCGCATCCAGCAGGACGGGCAGGTTCCAGACCATGGCATAAACCGCGATGATCCCGATCGCCAGCGTGCCGATCAGGTCCATGGCGATGACCCGATCCGAGAGGGTGGGACCGTATGCCAAGCGGATGAAGGCCAGGCCGATGGCCAGGCTCATCATCAGCAGCGCGATCCAGGCCATCAGACTCATCCCGCTTATCGCATGACCTCGAGGAGCCGACGTTCAAGCCTTTCTTTGATTTTACGGCGGAATTGATCAGGATGTTCCCCGATCTCCACTATATGGACATACAGCACTTTCCGATCTGCAGACACGTCAATGCTCAGCGAGCCCGGAGTCAGGGTGATCAAATTGGCCAACAGGGTGATCTCCGCATCCGTTCGCGCGTCCAACGGGATCGCAACAATGCCCGGACGCAGCGGATACCAAGGATTTACAATGATATAAGCTACTTTTAAGTTCGCCTTGATAACTTCAATAACAAAAAATATCACGAATCCGATCGCATCAATGGCCTTCTTGAAGTATAAAGATGGCTCCAGCACCCGCTCGGCCAGCCATAGGGCGCCGAAGCCGATGGCGAAACCCAGAGCGAAGTTCGCCGCGCTGAACTGACGGGTGAGCACAACCCAGGCCAGCGCCAACAGCAGGTTCATTGCCAGCGCCTTCATACGGGCCTCCCATCTACATTCCCAACAACTGCTCTGCCGCTCGCATGCTTAGGACGAACAAGGGACCAGCGGCCAGGCCGATGAGGATCGTCAGAACGGCCAGTCCTGCAGCGGGCAGCCAAAGGGTCGGAGACACTTTCCGGGCGGGCAGCGGGTCATCTTCCCCCGATGGTTTCCAGAAAGCCTCGTTCCAGATTTTCATCATAGAGAAGAGGGTCAGTAAACTGACCCCCAGGGCGGCCGCGACGATGGCGAACTGTCCGGTCTCCAGCCCGGCCCAGACCAGCGCCAGTTTGGCGAAGAAGCCGGAGAGGGGCGGGAGCCCTGCCAGAGAGAGCGCCGGCAGCAGGAAAAGGACCGCCAGGCCGGGATGAGAGCGGTATAGCCCGCCCAATTTCTTCAGATCGTAGGTCTCCCGGAGGCGATAGGCGATGCCGCCCACCAGAAAGAGCGCGGCCTTCGCCAGAACGACGTGCGCCATGAAGAAGACGGCAGCCGCCAGTGCGGTGGGTGTGAACAGCCCCAGCCCCATCAGGAGATACCCGATCTGGCTGACGATGTGGAAGGAGAGGAGACGGCGGACCTCCGTCTGGGCCACCGCCCCCAGCACGCCCGTGACCATGGTCAACCCGGCGATGACCAGAATCAGGGTGTGGGTGTACCCCACGTCCTGCACGAACAACCGGGTGAAGACCCGGATCAGCGCGTAGACCCCCACTTTGGTGAGCAGGCCGGAGAAGAGGGCGGAGATGGCCACGGGCGGCGTGTGGTAAGAGGCCGGCAGCCAGAAGAAGAGGGGGAAGACAGCGGCCTTGATGCCAAAGGCGACCAGAAACATCATGGCCAGCGCTGTCACCAGGCCCGGTCGCCCCACCTCCTTCAGCCGGTACGCCGCGTCGGCCATGTTCAGCGCACCGGTCACCCCGTAGAGGATGCCCACCGCCGCCAAGAAGAGCGCCGACGCCATCAGGTTCAGGGTGACGTACTTGATCCCCCCCTCCAGCTGGGTCCGCTCTCCTCCCAGCACCATCAGCACGAACGAGGCGATCAACATCACTTCAAACCATACATACAGGTTAAAGATATCCCCGGTCAGAAAAGCGCCGCATACACCCATCAAGAGGATGTGGAAGAGCGGATAGTATCCAAATTGCTCGCGGTCCGGATCGATGTTCTCCAAAGAATAAACGGCGACCGCCAGGCCGATCAGCCCAGCCAAGACCACCATCACGGCGCTGAAGAGATCCGCATAGAGGGTGATGCCGAAGGGAGCAGGCCAGTTCCCCACCTGCAAGGTTTGAACGCCGTCCCGCCACACCGAACCCAGAAGCATCCCCCCCGCCCCCAGCAGGCCCGCTGCGCCCAGAACGCCCATCACCCGCTGGAAAGGCCGCCGGCCCCACGCCAGGAGGGCCAGCACCGCGCTCAGAAACGGGATCAGAAGGGGGAGGATCAGCCAGATGCCCATCGGCGATCGCTACGGATTCAGGTCTGTGCTTCGCATGTCATCCAGGTCATCGGTGCCCACGGTTTGGTAGGCGCGTTTAACCAGAACGATCGTGAAGGCTTGCACCCCGAAGCCGATGACGATGGCCGTCAGGATCAGCGCTTGCGGGACGGGATCCGCGAAGGATCCGGTCAGGGTGCTCGCATCGGTTGGGATCAGAGGCGGGCTGCCCCGGACCAGGCGTCCCAGGGTGAAAACGAGCAGGTTGGCCGCCTGGCTCAGCAAGGCCAGCCCGATGATCAGCTTGACGATGCTCCGCCGCATCAGCATGTAAAGCCCGGCGGCATACAGCCCGCCGATGACAAAGGCCAGAACGGTTTCCATATCATTCCTCCGCCAGAGAGAAGATAATGGTCAACATGACTCCGATCACAACCAGGTAGACGCCCACATCAAAAAGGAAGGGCGTGCCGAATTTTCCCAACACCGGGACTGTCATTTCCATCCACATCCCGGTCATAAAGGGCCGTCCATGGAACACAGACCAGAGCCCGCTGCTGACGGCGATCATCAGTCCCAGGCCGATGAGCGCGCGGGGGTCCACGCCCAGGGTCCGGCGGGCCGCCGGCACGCCGTAAGCGATGGCGTAGAAAGAGAAAGCGGCTGCGACGATCAGCCCTCCCACGAACCCCCCGCCTGGCTCGTTATGACCACGCAACAGGATAAACAGCGAGAAGAGCAACATCAGCGGGAACAGATACCGAACCGCTGCGGACAGGATGAGCGAGAACATCAGGCATCCTCCCCCAGCCGAAAGGTTTCCTCTGGTGGACGGCGTATCATCGTCGTGGTTTCTCCAGCCGCAGCCGAAGCAGAGCGTAAATGCCGATGGCGGCTACCGCAAGCACCGTGATCTCTCCTAACGTGTCCAGCGCACGGAAGTCCACCAGGATGACGTTGACCACGTTACGGCCTTGAGCCTGTGTCCAGCTGTTCTCCACAAAATAAGAGGCGAGGTGTGACTCACGGGAAATGGCGATTGCGGTCAGCACCAGTGCGGTCATCATGCCGCCGGCCAGAAGGGCGACCACAGCATCCCGGACGCGCGCCCTCAGGCTCGACAGAGGGGTAAAGCGCGGCAGCCGATAGACCACCAAGACGAACAGGATGGCCGTCAGGGTTTCCACGGCGAACTGGGTCATCGCCAGATCGGGCGCGCTGAAGAAGACATAAAAAAGGGCTATGCTGTAGCCGATGATGCCCAGGGCGGCCGCCGCAGCCAGCCGCGAAGAGGTCAGCACCGCCATCAGCGCGGCGGCCAGGGTGAGGGCGGCGATGGCCCATTCGTGGAGCCGGACGTCCCAGAGCCGGCTCGGCGCTGCGATCTCCCCGCCCCGCAGGAGCAGCGCGGATCCCACCAGCCCGACGGTGGCGGCGATGATGGCCATCAGGTAAAACCGCAGATAGCCGTTCTGCAGGAGACGTGTCTGGGCCTGGGCCACTCCATTGAGGCCTGATAGGAGCAGGGCATACCCGCCCTGCGGGCCCCACCGATCGATGGCGCCCGCCAGCCAGCTCGTCCGATGCCAGAATCCCCGCGCGGCGTAGACAGCGACGCCAGCGGCGAGGGTGAGCACGCTCAAGGCGAAGGCTGGGTTGATCCCGTGCCAAAGTTTCAGCTCCAGGGTGGTCGCTTCGGGCCGCACTGCCCGGACGGAGGCCGACAGAAGCAGTTCCGCGACCACTTTGGGGAAAAGGCCGCCGACGAGGCTGATCGCTGCCAGAAACAACGGGCCGACGAGCAGGGCGGGCGGCGCCTCGTGCGGCCTCTTCGACAAAGCGGCACGGCGCCCGAGGAAGGGGGCGAGGGCCACGATCCCCGCCACCGCCACGAGGAACACATTCGACAGCACCCCGGCGACCGTCACCGGAACGGCTAAGCGTGACGCCTGGAGCTGAGCTTCATAGAGCAGCTCCTTGTTGATGAACCCCAGCGTTGGCGGAAGCCCCGCCATAGAGAGCCCCGCCAAGCCGGCAGCGACCGCAGTGACGGGCATCGCCGGGGCCAGACGGCCCAGCTGCGTCACATCCCGGACGCCCGTCTCATGGTCCACGGCTCCAGCAACCAGGAAAAGCGCGCCCTTGTACAGCGCGTGGGTCAACAAGAAAACCATCGCCGCCTTGACGGAGAGAACGGTATCCAGCCCCAGCAGCAGGGTCAGCGTGCCGAGGGCGCTGACGGTGGAATAGGCCAGGATCCGCTTCATATCCCGCTGCCAGAGGGCCATCGCGGCGCCCAGGAGCATGGTGATCATCCCGACCCCGCCGACGAGGTAGCGCCAGGCCTCGCTCCCGCCCAGCACAGGGGTGAGGCGAGCCAGGAGATACACTCCCGCTTTCACCATCGTGGCGGAGTGCAGATAAGCGCTGACCGGCGTGGGGGCTTCCATCGCGTTCGGCAGCCAAAAATGGAAGGGGAACTGGGCCGACTTGGCGAAAGCCCCGATCAGGATCAGCAGGAGGATCGGCAGGTAAAGCGGATGCTGCTGGATCGCCCGCCCTTCGCGGATCAGCACAGAGAACTCCGAGCTGCCCCCCACCTGGGCCAACAGGACCAGCCCCGCTAGCAGGGCCAGCCCCCCTGCCCCGGTGACCAAGAGCGCCTGGAGCGCCGCCGAGCGCGCGGCCTCCCGTTCATGCTCGAACCCAATCAGCAGAAAGGAAGTCAGGCTGGTCAGTTCCCAAAAGATGAACATCGTCAGCACGTTATCGGCCAAGACCAGCCCCAACATAGACGTCATGAACATCAAAAGATAGATATAGAAGCGATCCAAGTGTGGGTGTCCGTGCAGATAGCGACCCGCGTATATCGTAATCAGAGCGCCGATGCCGCAGATGAGTAGGGCAAAGAGGAGGCTCAGCCCGTCCAAGCGGAAGGATAAGGAAACCCCCAAGTCGGCGACCCAGGGATAAGAAATCGCGATAGTTTGCCCTGCTGCAATCGGTCCAAGAAAGCGAGCGAAATACAGGGTCAGCCCCGCAGGGAGGAGCGCCAAGAGCCAGCCCGATGCCCCGGGGGACAGTCGGACGATCCCCGGCGCGGCGATCGCCAGTGCAAATCCGGAAAGGACCGCTGCAATCATGGTCACATCCCCTAAGAGCCTCAAGGTGCTGAAAGTGAAATCTTCCTAAGGAGCCTGTGCATCGCACATCCGCGCGGATTCGTCTTAGGGGGTTCCTGAGCAGTGCGCATGGGATCCGTTGCCTACAACGCTGCCCCAGAAAGGCGCCCGGTTACTTCACCCCGACATCCGCGCCATTTCCCAGCCGCTCCATCGGACAGTGCGGCGATCCCGCGGACTCGCCAAATTATACATTCCGGCTCATCCCCTTGAGAAGCCCTGGAAACGGGGGCTGGGCATGCCAGGCCAAGCGATCCATCTGCGGGAGCGGGATCCACGGGCAGCGAGGGTGTTCATAGATCTCCGGGAGTGGCTTTTGATCTTGGATCACACGACCCCGGATCCTCCCGACGCCCAAAGGACAGGGCATGCTGTGGATCTCTGAAGCGGCCCGCATCTGCAGGATCGCGCGGGCTGCTGACCTCACGGCCCTGCCGCCACGGCCAGGCGGACGCGAAGGGGAGCCCGGAAGTGATCCACTGGAGCGAGGGTTTGAGACCCATGGGCGCGACGCGTTGCGGGCGCGCTCATCCCGCATACCGCCGCATCGGCCGCATCGGGGCGCCGACCATTCGGAAGGCCCGCCGTTCCGCCGCGTGGCGGATGCGCTCCTCATCCAGCGTGACCAGCTGGCCATCCCACAAGAGGGGGCAGCCATCGCAGAAGACATAGCGGACATCGGAGGGATGGCTGGCGTAGACGATGTTCGCGGCCAGGCTATGGCGTGGAAACCAGTAGACGCCTCGCGTGTCCAGCAGGATCAGGTCCGCGGGGGCGCCAAGCTCTGTAACGCCGCACGGGCAGCGAGGGTGGGATGCTCAAAGACGCCGAGCTTAGCCCGATGGGCCACAGGCGTCCGACCATCGGCCTGGGGGGAGTTGCGCGCCTGCTCCTCTGACTCCGACGCATGGAGGTGGATGCCGGTGCCGAGCCGCTCCGCCCCTTTCACGACGCGGCGCAGGAAATCCGGCGGGCACATATCGGGAGAGTGGGGACCCAGCGCGCACCGGACGCAGCCATCGGCGGCGCCGTTCCACTGCTAGATGAAGGCGAGGGTATCCTCCAGCCCTGCCCCTCCCGCCTGGGGGCAAAGGTCGTGCGCTCCATCCAGCGGGATGGCGGCAACCTGGAGGATCAGCCATCGCATCGCATCCTCCAGCGGATCGAAGCCAAGGGGCATTATAATAACGAAGACTGTCCGAGAGATCAGGAAGAGCAGCATCCGTCCCTGAGCGGATGGGAAAATTGAAAACAAGTTCGGGGCTGAAGCCCCTCCTACAGGAAGATCTATGTTTGGTAGGAGCGGCTTTCGCCGCGACTTCGCGTCATCGAAGACGGAGGTTCGGGGTAGCAGGGGCCGCCTTCGCTAGGGCCCTTTGGGGCCTTGAAGGAGGATTCGGGGCTAAAGCCCCTCCTACAGGAAGGTCTATGTTTTGTAGGAGCGGCTTCAGCCGCGACCCTTATCGTCATCGAAGACGTGAGGTTTGGGGCGGTAGGGGCTGCCTTCATCGGGATCCTTTGGGGCCTTGAAGAAGAGTTCGGGGCCAAAGCCCCTCCTACAAAAAGACCAAATCGGAGCGGCTTCCGCCGCGGCCTTATGTCATCGAAGAAGGAGATTCGGGGCAAAAGCTTCTCCTACCGGGAAGCAGGAGCAGAACTGTGAAAGCCCCTATTCCGGCAGTAGGGATCTTCGATTCGGGAGTCGGAGGGCTCTCGGTGTGGCGGGAGCTCGTCCGGCTGGCCCCGCAGGTCCCCACCCTGTATGTGGCTGACCAGGCCCACGTCCCCTACGGCCCGCGGCCGCCGGAGGAGATCCGGCGGTTCGCCGAGGCCGTCACGCGCTTCCTCCGGGAACAGGGCGCCCAGGTCATCATCCTGGCCAGCCACACCGTCTCGGCGTCCGCCCTCTGGCCGTTGCGGGAAGCCTTCCCGGAGATCCCTTTCGTCGGCATCGAGCCAGCGGTAAAGCCCGCCGCTGCCCGCACCCGAAGCGGGGTGATCGGGGTGCTGGGGACTCTCGGCACGCTCAACGGCCCGCTAATGGCCCGGGTGGTGGAACGGTTCGCCCGGGACGCCCGGGTGGTCCCTCGGGTCTGCACCGGATGGGTGGAGCAGGTGGAGGCCGGGCTTCTGGAAGGTCCGGAGGCGGAGGCCTGCGTCCGCGCCCATCTGGATCCGATCCTTCAGGCGGGCGCCGACGTCTTAGTGCTAGCCTGCACCCATTACGCCTTCCTCGCCCCGCTGATCCAGGGCCTGAGCGGCCCGGAGGTCCTGCTGATCGATCCCGCGCCGGCGGTGGCCCGACAGGCCCTGGAAGTATGGCGCACGCGGGCCGGAGAGCAATCCCTATCCCTCGGACCGATGGCCCGCTTCTTCACCACCGGGGACCCGCACCGCTTTCAGGAGCAGCTCCGCCAACTGATCGGCCGGGATGGGCCTGTCGAAGGTCTCTGCTGGGACGCCGCGGAACGATCCCTCACGCTGGAGCAGGGTCTTCGCCAGCCATGAACGTCCTGCGCGTGGAGGAAAGGGAGGAAGCAGGCTTCCGGGCGCTGTGGGTAACCAACGGGCCCTTGGCGCTGACCGTGGTGCCAGAGCTGGGGGGCAAGATCGCCGTGCAGGAGGACCGGCGGCGGGGCGTCTCCTGGCTTTGGCGCAACCCGTATCTGCCGTGGCGTCGGCCGTTTCCCGGGGCCTCGTACGTGGCGGCCTTCGACCTGGGAGGATGGGACGAATGCTTCCCCTCCGTGGCGCCGGGGGTTTATCCGGCGGCGCCGTGGGACGGGATGCCGCTTCCGGATCACGGGGAGTTGTGGTCCCAGCCCTGGGCGATGGAGGCCCAGATCGAAGGGGAGCGGCTCCTCGTCCGCGGGCGCGTCGAGGGGCATATCTTGCCGTATCGCTTCGAGCGCCTCCTGATGATGGAGGCGGATCGCCCCTCGGTGCATTTGCGCTATCGGGTGGAGAACCGCTCGGAACACACCTTGTATTTCCTGTGGGCAGCGCATCCCCTGTTTCCCCTGGAGCCGGGGACGCGGCTGCTGCTGCCCGGGCCGGCGACAGGGCGGGTGGCGGCGGCAGTGGGCTTTTCGCCAGCGGCGATGGCCTTTGAGTGGCCGCGGCTGCCGGCCGAGGGGGGCTGGGTGGACCTGCAAGGGCCGGACCCAGCGGGGGGCTGGGCAGTGAAGGTGTTCCTGCAGCCGGCGGCAGCGTGGGCGCGTCTGGTGCGGCCCGAGGGGGCCTGGTGGGAGGTGCGTTGGCAGGGTCCGGTGACCCATCTGGGGTTGTGGATCAACGCGGGGGGCTGGTCAGGGGCAGGGACGCCGCCGTATCGCAATCTGGCGCTGGAGCCGGGCATCGGGGCGCCGGATGACCTGACGGCGGCGATGCAGGAATGGGGAAGCTTCGGCGTGCTCCCCCCGCTGCGAGAGGCCGAGTGGTCGCTGACGGTGACGGTGGGATAGTTTCCGCGCCTCTGAAAGCCTCCGAAGACCGGACCCTAGTGGGGCAGGCGGTTCGAACCGCCTGCCCCCCGCCGGATGCGCGAGAGCGATTGTCTGCTGACCTCACTCGCCAGAGGCCGCCTGCCCGGCAAAGCCCTGGCCGGGCACCCACCCGCGCTCCACATAGCGGGTCTGGAACCAGCTGGCCAAGGCGATGAGCAAAGCGGCCGCAATGAGCACTCCCACGGCTCCTGCCGCGCCACCCAGGCGTGCGACGTTTCCGATCACGATTCCATACCAAGCGAAGTCAGCGTCCCCGAAGGTTGTGTTGGCAAATCCCAAGGAGCCCAGCACTTGGAGCAAAAAGGCGGGCAAGAAGGTGATCATCACGCCGTTGACGAAGCCGCCCAGCACGGCGCCCCATCGGCCCCCCGTGGCGTTCCCGAACACGCCTGCGGTGCCCCCGGTGAAAAAGTGCGGCACCATCCCCGGGAGGATCAACGCGAGGGCCAGAACGGGTTGGATCAGCGCGATCACGCCGAGGCTGACCAGCCCCCCCACCACGCTGGCCAGGAAGCCGATCAGGACCGCGTTGGGCGCATAGGGGAAGGACACTGGACAGTCCAGCGCCGGCAGCGCTCCCGGAACGACGCGCTCCGCGATACCGGCGAAAGCGGGAACCACCTCACCGATGATGGTGCGAACCCCTAACAAGATCACCGCCACCCCGACCCCGAAGTTCAAGGCGTTCAGCAGCTGTGCCATCAGATAGGAAGCCAGGGTGGTTCCCTCCGGGAGTCCGACACCTTTCACCGCTTCCGCCGGCCCCACCCGGGCAGCATACCAGATCGCAAAGACCAAGTAGATGACCAGCATGGCAACGGCGGTGCCGATCATCGGCTCCCGCAGGAATCGCAGCCCGGACGGGAACTCGATCTCTTCCGTGCTTTTCGTCTTGCCGCCTGCCAGGCGCGCGACCACCTGTCCGGCTACCCCGCCGGCGATGTAACCCAGGGAACCGAAGTGCCCCATCGCGATTTTTTCGCCGCCCGTCACCGCGCGCATCCAGGGCTGCGCGAAGGCGGGCATCACGACCATGATCGTTCCCAGCAGGATCGCTCCGATCACGATCGCCCACACCCCGGTCAGACGAGCGGTCACCAGGATCACCGCCAGCATCGTGGCCATGTAGAAGATGTGATGGCCGGTCAAAAATACATACCGCAGATTTGTGAGGCGGGCGATCAGCAGGCTGACCAGGAACCCCAGGAACATAAGGGTGGCTGTCAATTGGCCGTACTCTCCCTGCGCCAGCGCGACGATCGCCTCATTGGTCGGAACCACGCCCCGGACGCCCGTAGCGCCCAGGATGAGCTTCCCCAGGGGATCTAGCGCCTGGATCACCGTGACGGCCCCCACGACCAAAATGAGGAAGCCCATCGTCGCTTTCAGGGTCCCTCCGATGATCTGGCTGACCGGCTTTCGAAGGGCAATCAGGCCGATCGCAGTCATAAGACCGACCAGATAATAGGGCTTGCTGAAAATCTCGTTGACCAGGAAAGAGAGAACAGCGACCAGGATATCCATGGCACGCCTCCTTAAATGATAAGCTTGAGACTAAGAGGCTTGCAAAACCTCCCTTAGCTTGCGGGTCATTTCTTCTAAATCAACGAAGTTAGAGATGACAACCACCCGCGGCTTTACATCTCCGAGGCGTTCTGCCAGCTCCCGCGTTGTTACGATGAGATCCACGGTTTGAGCCATGGCACGGGCGACGCCGATGTCTGCCACCTCTACGTCTGCGTGCAAGCCCAGGCGTTGCATCGCCTTCTCGACCTGCATTCGCAGAAGAAGACTGCTTCCTAAGCCCATCCCGCAAACCGCCAGGATCTTCATCCTAGGCCTCCGAAATGAAGATGAGAGCTGATACGCGTTCATGCGCACGAGCCGCGCTCTGAAAACTCCGTCAGGACGTGAAGGACATCGCGACGGCTTTTCGCCTGGAACAGGGCGGAGCGACAGGATTCATCTGACAGCATCTCGGCGATGGCGGCCAAAGCCTGAACGTGGGAATGAGGATCCGGAGCGGCCAGACCGATGATGAGCCGAACCGGATCGTTCTCCGGATGGCCGAAAGACACGGGGGCGTCCAGGACAACGATGGAAAAGCCCGGTCGTCGCACGGCCGGAGAGGGGCGTGCGTGAGCCAGCGCGATGCCCGGGGCGATGACCATATAGGGGCCCAAATCTTCGACGGCCGCGATCATCTGATCGATATAGGGGAGGTCTACGAGGCCTGTCTTCACCATGATCTCTCCGCAGGCCCGGAGGGCAGCGCGCCAGTCGGCGGCGGAAACGCCCGCCTGGATCGCTTCCTCCGGGATCATCTCCAACAGGACCTGGCCGGGCATAGCTTGCCTTCCCCTATTTGGTAAGGAGGCCCCTATGGACGTGGAGGAAGGTAAAGATAGCAACGGTTTCAATCCTAACCAAATGCCATCACGGCGTTCCTGCTTGCTGCTTATCTCCCCGAAGGATGAGAGCGCCCGGTTGGTTTCAGTGCCACCACAGCGTTCATGATCTACACGCGCGGCCTGAATCCTGTTATGCCGGAGAACGGTTTCAATGCTACCACAACGTTCCTGCTTCCCTGTTCGAGGCGGTCGGGCTGGGGATGTTCCTGACGTTTCAATGCCACTACGGTGTTCTTCTCCTCTTAATTTTACCATGGGGAGGCATTGACGCGCAACTCGCTTCAATGCCACCACCGGCGTTCCTGCTTTCAGGTCCTGAAGAGGGGCAAGTACTGGCAGTGGAGGAAGTTTCGATGCCACCACAGCGTTCCTGCTTCCTCTGAGCTCTGGCTGCTCGGCCGCAGGTTGGCCTGGGTTTCAATGCCACCACGGCGTTCCCGCTTCCATCATCGAGATCCCCGCCCTCCAGGGGCCGGCGCCTGTTTCAATGCCACCACGGCGTTCCTGCTTTGATCGTGGGGAAGGAGGCGGAGGTTTTCCTCCCCGAGTTTCAATACCACCACGGCGTTCCTGCTTCGGCGGAACAATACGGGATCCCTTTCTCAACGATTCAGTTTCAATGCCACCACGGCGTTCCTGCTTCCCTGCTTTGCGGCGAGCGGGACGGCGGGACCGCCCATCGGGTCCTGTTTCAATGCCACCGCGGCGTTCCTGCTTCCCTGACCATCCGGGCGCGGGAACGGGTTGTGTTCGCGGTTTCAATGCCACCACGGCGTTCCTGCTTCTCCCCCCTTTGCTGCCTGGATGACCCTCCGGGCTGGCGAGTTTCAATGCCACCACGGCGTTCCTGCTTCTTGAGGAAGAAATCTACCCACGCGAAGAACGAGAGCGTTTCAATGCCACCACGGCGTTCCTGCTTACTTGCTTCCCTGGGAGGAAAAGCATCCCCCGCTGCTGCCGGTCCACCGGTTTCAATGCCACCACGGCGTTCCCGCTTCCCCTCTTTGGGCATCTTTCCGAGATCCGGGTGGCGGTGTTTCAATGCCACCACGGCGTTCTTGCTTCTGTTCCCGGGATGACCAGCTGCCTCGGTCAGGAGCAGTTTCAATGCCACCACGGCGTTCCTGCTTCGCGTGCGCATCCAGATCTAGACCGCGCCGGGTTTCGAGTTTCAATGCCACCGCGGCGTTCCTGCTTCGTGAGCTTGCGGCGTCGCATCCCAGCGCCGCGGGGAGTTTCAATGCCACCACGGCGTTCCTGCTTCTTTTCCGTGGGGGTCCGCGGAAGGTTTTTGAGCGCGGTGAACGCACATGTGAGGCCCAGTGGTTCAGTCCTCAGCCTCCGGCTCGGGGCGCGCTTCCTCCCGAAGGGCCCGTACCTGATCCATTCCCATCCCGGTCAGGATCCCCACCCCCGCATACCGGGCGAACTCCGCCAACATGTGCAACATGGCCTGCAGATACCGATCCTCCCCCAGCACCCGATACCCCACTTTCCCCACGCACCCGATGCGCACCCCCTCCTTCACCCGGACCGCCCGGCTCGACAGATCGAACCGGGCCACCCCCACCCGCGCCGCCACCATCCCCCGCAACGCCTCCGGCAACACCGCGGGCGCAAACCGATTCCACTTCTCCATCAGATGCCCGAACACCGCCTCCGGCACCGGCAGCGGGTTCCACCGCTCCCCATCCCGAAAGGCCGTCGGCGAGGTGAACTGCAAGGCCACCTCCCGGGGCCAGGCCCGCGGCGTCCGCCCATACCGCGCGATCAGCTCCTCATATGTCGCCCACCCCGCCCACGGATCCCCCTCCCGAACCACCCGCTCGACCCGAAAGGGCACGCCCTCCAGCTCGATCCGCTCCCCCTCCGCCCACAAGGCGCCCCCCTCCGGATCAATCAGCGAGGCCAGCTCCGGCCGATAGGCCGTCACCCGCAGGCGATACGCCCGCCGTGGAGCAGGTCAGGCCCGACGGCCCTTCCGCCTCGTGCACCTCCTCCGCCTGCGCGAGATCCCGCTCCGCCAGCCGCCGCAGCACCGCCCCATACACCGCGTAACCCAGCCAGCGCGGCAACGAGGCGGCCCGCTCCGGCCGCACCTCCCACACCACGCTGATCAGATCCATCGCCCGCTCCCCTCCAGGATCCCCACGGATTCACCCCCGCTGCCACGGGCCCGGAAGGCTTCCTCGGCCCGGACTCCCCTATCCGCGGCCCGGGAACGTCTCCCACAACATCCGCCACATCCCCTCCGCATCCGGATAGAAGAGCCCCCTGCCGTGCCCGCTCAGAAACGTTAGGACGTCCCCCATGGTGCTGGCCAGGGCCACCGGCCGGCTCAGGGCCTGTGCGATGTCCCACGGGCTGTGACCGTCGAGGGAGACCCCCGCCGGATGGTCGAACATCCTCCGGGGGAGCACCACCATCTCCCCCAGGGGGCGCGGCCTGAGCTGGGCCACGACGTCCTCCGCCATCAGCAAGCCCGCTACGGTGATGGTCTCCCCCAGACGGGTGTTGACCACCGGGACCACCTCTAAGGCCGCTCCAGTGCGCCGGTTGAAATCCCGGACGATCCTCTCCAGGACCGGGGCGAAGAGGGTCGCGGTGACCAACGTGGCCCGCCGCCCGGGCAGATCGCGGAGCCGCCGACGGCTGAGGAGCCGCTTCACCTGCCGGTAATCCTCCAGGAAATCCCGGACCATCCCCAGCCCGTTCTCCTGCAGCTGCAGCCCGTCGTAAGCCCGTTCGGCGGGGACCGGACGCCCGAGGGAGAGATACCACTCATCGGTGGCGTAGACGAACCCTGCCCCGAGCTGCCGGCGGAAGGCCCGCTGCCAGGTGTGGACCGCCCGCAGCACCCGCCGCGCTTCCTCCCGGGTGTTCGGGCGCACCCCGTAGCGCTGGAAGCGGGTCACGCCCACCGGCACGACGCTCACGGAACGCACGTGCGGCCACAGGGCGACCAGGTCAAACACGCTGCGCTCCAGGATCTCCCCCTCGTTCAACCCCGGCGTCACCACGATCTGGGTGTGCAGCTCGATGCCGTGCTCCGCCAGCCAACGCAGCTGGGCCATGATGTCCGGAGCCCGGGGGTTGCGAAGCGCCCGCCGGCGGACCTCCGGGTCGGTGGCGTGGACGGAGATGTAAAGCGGCGAGAGGCGTTGCTCAACGATGCGCCGCCAGTCGCGCTCGGCCAGGTTGGTCAGGGTGACGAAGTGGCCATACAAAAAGGAATAGCGGTAATCGTCGTCCTTGATGTAGAGCGTGCGGCGCAGGCCCTTCGGGGTCTGAAGGACGAAACAGAAGGGGCACAGGTTGTTGCAGCGCCGGATGTCGATGTCGAAGGTGGGATGGGCGAAGGTCAGCCCCAGGGGCTCGCCCTCCTCCCGCGGCCCGCCCCGCTGCAGCCAGCGCCCGTCCCGCAGCACCTCCATCACGACGTAATCCACAGCCGCGTAGAACTGGACGTCGATGATGTCCTCCACCGGATGCCCGTTGACCCGCAGCAGCAGATCCCCCGGCCGGATCCCTACCCGGTCGCCCCAGCTGTCCGGGTCGACCTCTTGGATGAGCCCCGCCGGCTCTTGCGGGCGGGGCCGTTCGGGGATGCAGAACTCCGGCGGGACATCGATGGGGCGGGACATGAAGGCCTCCGAGGGAGATCTCCTTACTGCGCCGCCGGATCCGGGACAGCTAGGACGGCGGAGGGAGCCAAGTAGGCAAAATCGAAGCGGACGGGATCCCCAGGCTCCCGGCCGGGGATGGGCATCAAGCGGGCCGTGAGGGGTTTGTGCAGCCGCTCGCTCAGCGCCCGCAGATCTTCCAGGATCCGGATCAGGGCGCCCTCCGGCGTCGAGCCGGGGATCGGGACGGTGTCCAGCCCTGTCCCGCAGACCGCGGAACAGAGCAACAGGTGAGGAAGGCCGAAGGCGCCTTCGGCCGCCCGCTGGGCGAGGACAGCGTCCTCCAGCACCGGAAGCATCACCCCGCAGAAGCCGGTTCGAGAGAAGTCCGCAGCGTGGAGGGCGGCGGCCAGCCTGGCGACGGCGGCCAGGGTGCCGGGCGCCCCGAAGGGAACGCCGCTCAGGGCCTCGATGGCCGCCCCGATGCTCCGATCCGGTTCGGGGAAGGGGGCCAGAGAGAAATCGACGCCCGCGAAGCGCGCGCCGAAGGCGGCCGCCATCGGGCGGAGCAAGGCGCCGAGATGCCGTCCGATGGCCTCCACCTGGGCCTGCACCATGGCGCATGCCGCCTGGGGATCCCGAGCGGCGCGGGCGGCCTCGACGGCCAGATCGGCGGCCTCGGTGGCCAGGGCAAGGGCCATGGGGCCGCCGTCATGGTAGGCCGCGGGGAAGAAAGGGGAGAGCGGCGGCACCCCGGCCAGGGCAGCGAACCGGAAGTTGGCGAAGCCGTCAGGGGCGACGGCCGCGTTCTCCCGGATGACCTGCGCGGCCTGTCGGACATCCTCCTCTCGGTTCAGCGGGAGGGCGGCGAAGACGCTTCGGGTTTCCGCCAACAGGCGGGGGATGTGGGGGGCCAGAGGCCCCACCGGCCCCACGCTGAGGCCATCGAAGCCGGCTTCCTGCGCCAGGGCCTCCTGAGCGCGGGCGCGGGCGAGGAAGGCCTCCGGCGTCTCCGAAGGCTCAGGCGGGGGCAGGGCCAGCCGCAGGGTCTGGACCTCGTAGCTGGCCGCCGCGAGGGCCTCCCGCGTCGCCCGGGCCAGGGCCCTGGCCCGGCGGATCTCCTCCTCTTCCGGCGCGCCGAACACCGTCACCGCGCGGATCCGCATCGTCTCCCTTCCCCTGTCGGCACTGGAGGCGTTCCCTACGCCTCCTCCCCAGCTTCCTCCAGCTCCAGCTCGGCCAGCGGCACGATGGCTTCGCACTTGAGGCAGCGGGCGTTCTCCCGATCGTCCTGCACCAGGAGGCCGCCGCAATGCGGGCAACGGACGGTCAGGGGGCGCTTCCAGGTGGTGAAATTACAGGTCGGCCAGTTGCTGCAGCCGTAGAAGGTGCGCCCCCGCCTGCTCTTCTTCTCCAGCAGCTCCCCGCCGCACTGCGGGCACAGCACCCCCAGCTTGTTGAAGAAGGGCCGGGTGTAGCGGCACTCCGGGAAGCGGGTGCACCCGACGAACTTCCCGAACCGCCCGTAGCGGATCCGCAGGGGCGCCCCGCACTCCGGGCACTGCTCATCCAGGACCTCATGGTCCATGGAGACCTTCTGGATTTTCGCCAGGGCCTCCTGGAGCCGCTGCTCAAAGGGCCCGTAGAACCGCCGCAGCACCTCCACCCAATCCTCCTCCCCGGCGGCGATGCGGTCCAGGTCCTCCTCCATCCGGGCTGTGAAGTGGACGTCCATGATGTCGGGGAAGTGCTGGACCAGCAGGTCGGTGACGGTGAACCCCACGGGGGTGGGGACCAGGCGCCGGTCCACCCGCTCCACGTAGCCCCGCTGGAAGAGGGTGGAGAGGATGGGAGCGTAGGTGCTGGGCCGGCCGATGCCCAGTTCCTCTAAGGCCTTGATCAGCGAGGCCTCGGTGTAGCGCGGGGGCGGCTGGGTGAAGTGCTGTTCCGGGAGCACGCCCCACAGCCGCAGCCGCTCGTTCGGCTCTAGAGGCGGCAGGAGCCCGCCCTCTTCCTCCTCCTCCGGCTTGATCTCCTCCTCCCGAGCTTCCTCGTAGACCACCAGGAAGCCCGGGAAGCGAACAGCGGAGCCCGTGGCCCGGAAGAGGTAGCGGGGGTTCTCGAGGGCCTCCAAGGGGATCTCGTTGTCAGCGACCAAGGCGCGGGGCACGGCCACGATCTCCACGCTCATCGTGTCCAGGATGGCGGGGGCCATCTGGCTGGCGATGAAGCGCTTCCAGATCAGCTCGTAAAGGCGATACTGATCGCGGTCCAGGTAAGGCTTCACCGACTCCGGCGTCCGGAACACCGAGGTGGGCCGGATGGCCTCGTGGGCCTCCTGGGCGATCCGGGCCCGGGTCTTGTAGACCGGAGGCTCCGGCGGCAGCAGGTGCTCCCCGTAGGCCTGGGAGACGAAGCGTCGCGCCTCCTCCTGGGCCATGGGGGAGACTTGGGTGGAGTCCGTGCGCATATAGGTGATGAGGCCTACGGAGCCCTCCTCGCCCAACGGCAGGCCCTCATAAAGCTGCTGGGCCACGGCCATGGTGCGGCGGGCGGTGAAGCCCAGGCGGCGGGAGGCCTCCTGCTGCATCGTGCTGGTAGTGAAGGGCGCTGCCGGCCGCCGCCGCCGCTCCCCCTTCTTGACGCTGACGACGACGTAGAGGGCATCCTCCAGCTCCGCCACCAGCGGGCGCACCTGCTCCTCGTTCTTGAGGTCCGGCTCAGCGCCCAGATAGCGGACCAACCGGGCGCGGAAAGTGCGCTCGTCGTCCAGCTTGGAGAGCTCCACGGCGATGGTCCAGTATTCCTCGGGGACGAAGGCCAGTATCTCCCGCTCCCGCTCCACGATCAGCCGCAGGGCTGCTGACTGGACTCGGCCGGCGGAGAGACGGCCGCGGACCTTCTCCCAGAGCAGGGGGCTCAACTTGTAGCCCACCAGCCGGTCCAGGATGCGTCGGGCCTGCTGCGCGTGGACCAGCTGCATGTCGATGCCGCGAGGATGGGCGAAGGCCTCTCGGATCGCCGGCTCGGTGATCTCATGGAAGACCACGCGGCGGAGCTTGGAGGCCGGGATGTTCGCCACCTCGGTCAGGTGCCAGGCGATGGCCTCCCCTTCTCGATCTGGGTCGGTGGCCAGGTAAACCTCCCCAGCTTCCCTCACAGCCTCCCGCAGCTCCCGGACCACCCCCTGCTTCTCTTTGGGCACCCGGTAGGTGGGCTCGAAGTTGTTCTCGACGTTCACCGCCAGCTGAGACTTGAGGAGATCCCGCACGTGCCCGATGGAAGCTTTCACGGTGAAGCCCCGGCCCAGGATGCGGCCCACAGTGCGGGCCTTGGCCGGGGATTCCACGATGACCAGCCGCATCCCTTTCTCCGCCATCCTAACTCCCTCCCATTGGATGAATTCGACCTCCGGAGGCCTTCAGCCGATGGTCGACATTGGGCGTCGAATGAATTCGACCCCGGCAGGCCTTTGGCCGACGGTCGGCCTGCGCCGACCGGAAAAAGCCTTTGCGTCGGCAGAGGCCGACGCCCGGCGCGCAGCGCCCACAGAGACCGATTTCAATCGGCGCCAAAGCCTTCGGCTGGCGGTCACCCTCACCCCTCGAATGAATTCGACCTCGAAAGGCCTTCGGCCGATGGTCGGCCCGCGCCCACCGAAACGGCGTTCTGTGCGTCGGCGAAGGCCAATGCCCGGCGCAAAACGCCGGGGAAGGTCGATTTCCATTGGCACGGAACGGTCACAGATACTCGTGCCGCCCCTCGCGCTTCAGCGCCTCCACCAGGAGGCGGACGTCTTGGGCGCGCTCGCGGGGGCAGACCAGAAGGACATCGTCCGTGTCGACGATGATCAAATCCCGGACGCCCAGGGTGGCCACCATGCGGCCGTTGCCGAAGATCAACGAGCCCGAAGTGTCCAAGCCCAAGTGCTCCGTCCCGAGGACCACGTTGCTCTGGTCGTCGCCGGCCAGGATATCGAGCAGGGCAGCCCAGCTGCCGATGTCGTTCCAGCCGAACTCGGCAGGGATGACGGCGACCTCCTGGGCTCTCTCCATCACACCGTAATCGATGCTCGTGTTGGGCATCCCGGGCCAAATGCGGCCCAGAGCTTCCCCCTCCTCCGGACTCCCCAGGGCATCCTCCAGCGCTCCCAGCCCGGCGGCCAGCTCCGGCATGTGGCGCGCGATCTCCTCGAGGATGCGGTCCACCTGCCAGACGAACATCCCGCTGTTCCAGGAGTGGCGCCCATCGGCGACGAAGCGCTCCGCCGTGGCCGGATCCGGTTTTTCGCGGAAGGCCTGCACTCGGTGGGCTAAAAAGCCCCCGAACCGCCCCAGGAGCTCCCCGCGTTCGATGTAACCGAACCCTGTGGCCGGATAGGCGGGGCGGATGCCCAGGGTGACCAGGAACCCTCTCTCAGCGACCTGGAAGGCCGCCCGGAGGACGGCGCGGAAGCGGGCCTCGTCCCGGATGTAGTGATCCGCAGGCAACACCGCCATGCGGGCCCGGGGATCCCGGCGGCGCAGATGCAGGGCCGCCAGCCCGATGGCGGGGGCGGTGTTGCGGCCCATCGGCTCCACCAGGAAGTTCTCCCGGGGGATCTCCGGGGCCTGCTGCATGAGCTCCTCGGCGTGCTCCCGGCCGGTCACCACCAGGATCTGCCCTGGCTTGAACATAGGGAGCAGGCGATCGACCGTCAGCTGGAACATGGTCCGCTCCCCCAGGAGCCGGAGCATCTGCTTGGGGCGGCTCTGACGGCTCAGCGGCCACAGCCGGGTGCCGCTGCCTCCCGCCAGGATCACCGCAAACATTCCCCCTGCCATCCCCCCACCTCCCCACGCGTTTCACCGATCCGCGGATTCCAGCAGAAAATAGGGGCGGCCTGCCGACTCCGGCCGCCCGGCGCGCCGAAGGAAGCCGGCCGACGGTCTACCTCATGTGGGCAGCCGGGCCTGTTGTTGCCGGGAGATAACGATAACGCAAGAGGAACGGGTTTCGCAACTCTGGCCGCCTGGGGCAGCCTCGGGCCGCCATCCCACGAACAGGAGGATTTCTGCCATGAACGTGCTCGTGCTGCACGGACCCAGCCTTAACCTGCTGGGAACACGGGAGCCCCACATTTACGGGACGACGACCCTGGAGGAGATCAACGCCCGGCTGGAGGAATGGGCGGCCGCCCACGGCGTCACCCTGCGCATTGTGCAGTCCAACCATGAGGGCGCCCTCATCGACGCCATCCACCAGGCCCGGGGCTGGGCGGACGCCATCTTGATCAACCCGGGCGCCCTCCACATCTACAGCTACGCCCTGCGGGACGCCCTGGTCGCCGTGAACCTGCCCGCCGTGGAGGTCCACCTCTCCAACGTCCACGCCCGGGAGGAATGGCGCCGGGTCTCGGTGATCGCGCCGGTCTGTCGCGGGGTCGTCCAGGGCTTCGGCTGGCGCAGCTACCTGCTGGGCCTGGAGGCGTTGTATGCCCTCCATCAGGAGAGCACCGCGCGGGGCCGGGCGTAGCGGAGCGTTGGATGATGATGCCGGAACGGTTCCCCCCCGCGCCATATCGCGTGCTGATGCTGGCCGGGACCCCGCGGGAGATCGGCACGCAGCTGGGCCGCCTGGATCCTCCTTTCCATCGCCCGCCGTGGTGGCCGCCGCCGCCGGATCCTGAGCTGGCCGAGGCGTGCCGCCGGCTGGTGGCCCGCTGGCATCCTCCCCTGATCGAGGAATACGAGGGCTACGCTGGGGCCCAGGGGATGGACCCCCGGCTTCTCTGGCAGCAGGTCTGTCGCACCTCCATGCGCGCCCGCCCCTTCGCCTGCTCCGCCGTGGCCGCGTGGGGGCCTACGGGCGCGTGGGTGGGGCGCAATTACGACTTCCGGCCGATCCAGCGTCGACGGGACCTGGTGGGACTGCGCCCGGAGGGGAGCTTGGCCTCCCTGGGGACCATAGGCAGCGTCCCTGGCGGCCGCTACGATGGGGTCAACGAGGCTGGCCTCTTTGTCTCCCTGCATGCCGTGATGGCCGAGGAACCGCCCCCCCGTCCCGGGATTCCCTTCCATCTGATCCCTCGCATCCTGCTCGAGCGCTGCCGCTCGGCCAGGGAGGCCGCGGAGCTCCTGCTGCGGATGCCGCATATGCTCCCCCTGAATCTCATGGTTGCAGATCCCGATGAGGGGTTCGCCGTGGAGATCCATCCGCTCTGCGCGGCGGTGCGCCTCCCGGAGGACGGGATCCTGACGGTGACGAACCACTACGAGCATCCGGCGATGCAGCCTTATGGAGGCCGCCGGGATCTGCGGTTCTCCATACGAAGGAAAGAGCAGCTCCTGAAGCGGATGGCGGCGGGGGACGCGCCACCCCGGGAGCGCCTCCGCCAGGCCCTGAGCGATCACGAGGCGCCGGTCTGCGGGCACCGTCCTGGGTTCGCCACCCTCTGGTCTGTGATCGTGGACCTCAAGGGACGCACTGTCGAATACGCCTTCGGACCGCCCTGCCAGGCTCCCTTCCACCCGTTTCCGTGGCCCTCCGCTTCCGAAGGGGCAGGACGATATGGCTGAGAGCGATCACCGGGTTTGGAAAACCGGAAAGCGCTGGCGTTCCTCAGCGCTGCCCCGGGGCGGCGGTATAATTTTGGATGACCAAGGGTGGCATAATTCGGATAGCGGTGAAAAGGGTCGCGGCGAAGGCCACCCCTAACGGATTGGTCTTTTTGTGGGAGGGGCTTCAGCCCCGAACCTTCGTTTTTGAACCTGCAAAAGTCGCGGCTGAAGCCGCTCCTACTAAAACATCGATCTTCCTGGAGGAGGAGCTTTCAGCCCCGAACCTCTCGTCTTCGATGGAGCGAGGGTCGTGGCGGAAGCCGCTCCTACGGGCGTTGACCCTCTTGTAGGAGGGGCTCTCGCCCTGAACTTTTTCGATCGGCGACGGGTTGCGGCTCCTACGCTACCTTGCTCCGGGATGATCCGGCTGGAAGGGCATCAGATGGAGCAGAGAGAGGCGAACCGGCGTTGACCCTGGGGAGGCCCAGGGATGGAGACGAGCGGAGCTGCTGCGATCTTCCAGATCCGTTCGCGTCTGGTTCGGCGGGTGCACGAGGGGTTGCAACAGGGGACGGTGTGGATCGCTGCGCCGCCCGGCTACGGCAAGAGCACGCTCCTGCGCTCCCTAGAGCTCCATCTCCCCGGCAGCCGCTATCTTGGCCTTATGCCATCTGCCGTCGACCCGGATTGCCTCCGGGAAGCCCTTGCGCCCCTTCAGGGAGCCCGCATCCGGCTCTTGGACGACGTCCATCTCCTCGCCGACGGACCGGAGGCGTTGAGGGTATTGCAAGAGGCCATCGCTCGGACCCCGGAACGTTGGGTGGTTGCCGGGCGGTGGATCCCGGAGCCGCTGGGCGAGGGCCCGTTTCCGCAAACATGGCTGACGGAGGCGGAGCTGGCCTTCTCCGTCGACGAGGTGGCGGCGGCCCTCGGGGTGGACCCCGGGACGGCTGCCCAGGTGCATCGGCGGACCCGGGGCTGGCCCATGGCCATCGCCCTGCTCGCCCAGCCTGACGCCGACCGCCCTCTCCCGGAGCGGTGGCCGGAGGCCCGGGATCGGCTTTTCGAGGAGCTGGCCCGCTCGTTGATCCGAACCCTCCCCGAGCCGCTGCGCGCCTTCCTGTTCCGCACCGCGATCCCGCTGTGGTTCAACGGAGCCCTGGCCGCCGCCCTCCTGGAGGATCGTTCGGATCTCCTGCCCCAGCTGCCCGGCCTGTTGCAGGAGGTCCAGCGGCGCCGGCTGTTCCTGGAGTCCGCCGGATCCCCGGATCGCTGGCGCTACCACGAGCTGTTCCAGGAGTTCCTGCTCCGGGACATCCCGGAGCCGCTCCCGCCCCTTTTCACCCGCGCCGTCGCCTGGTTCGAGAAACAGGGCGACCTGGAGATGGCCATCGAGCACGCCTTGGCCGGCGGGCTGGACGCCGAAGCGGTCCGGCTGCTGCGGGCCCTGCCGGACGCCTTCATCTGGGATCGGGGGCGGCGGCGGACGTTCCGACGCTGGGTGATGGCCCTCCCGGAGCCCGCGCGTCGGGAGGCGCCGGATCTGATGCTCCGCCTGGGCAAGGAGCTCCATCGGGGCGGCTACTGGGAGGAAGGCCGCGCGCTCCTCCGGGAAGTGCTGGCCCGGGCGGAGCAACGGGGCGATCCGGCGTTGCGGGATCAGGCCTCGCTGATGCTGGCCTCCGTGCTCTACATCGAGGGCCGCTTTGGGGAAAGCCTGGCCTGGAGCATGCAGGGGCTGGGGCAGGCGCGCTCCCCGGCCCTGCGCATGCGGCTGCTCAAAACCGCCGCGGACGCCTGCACCGGCCTGGGCCGTCTGAGCGAAGCCCGGCGCCTCTATCAGGAGGCGATGGCCCTGGCGGAGGCGCTGGGGGATCCCCACCACCCGGTGTTCCTCCGCCACAATCAGGCGGTGGGCGTGGAGATCCCTGCCGGGCGCTTTGAGGCGGCGCGGGCGCTGCTTTCCGCCAACGCTCCCTATTACACGGAGCGGCCCGCCCAGCGGATCACCCATCAGATGGGCTGGGCGCTGCTCGCGGTGGAGACCGGAGCCTGGGCCGAGCTGGAAGGGATCCTTCGGGAGATCGAGGCCCTGGCCCACGAGGTGGAGGAAGGACAGGCCAGCAACGATTTCTGGTTCTGGTGGTGCCGGGCGATGGGCGCCATCGGCCAGAAACGATGGGACGCCGCCGCTCAGGCCCTCGCCCGGGCCGGGGATCTGGCCCATGGGCATCCCGAGCGGATGGGAGCCCTCGCCCAGGCCCAGGCCTGGCAGGCCCGCCGGCAGGGCCGCCCGGAGGAAGCCCTCCGGATCGCGGAGCAGGCCCTGCCGCGCCTGGAAGGGGCCCCTCTCGTCCGAGGCCTGGTGGCCCTGGAGCGGGATCTGGCCGCCTGGGCGCTGGGGCGGACGGAATCCCACCCGGCCGTGGGAGCCCTGATCGCCGCCCGGGCCGGCGCCGCTCTCCCCCGGTTGCGGGCCCTGCGAGCTCTCCAGGCTTACGCCGCCAGGGATCCCCGCTGGCGCCGCCACCTCCACGCCGCCCTTCGTCAGATCCGACGGGAGGACTGGCTCTCCGCCCGGGACCCGGAGCTGGGGACCGCCCTCTGGCTGCTCTGCCTGCAGGAGGGGATCCACGAGGCGGAGGCCATCCGAGCGCTGGGACGCCTGCGGCCTCTCTCCGAGCTCGGGGCCTTGCTCCGGCATCCCCGCGAGGGGGTTCGTCACGCTGCGGCCCAGGCCCTGGCCGCCGCCGGAGAGGAAGCCGCCATGCCGCTCCTGCAGGACGCCCTTCGCCGGGAGCGCCACGCCCAGGTCCGTCAGGCTATAGCCGCCGCCCTGGAGGCCCTGGAATCCCTCCCCCCACCTCCCCTGGAGATCCGGCTTCTGGGCCGCTTCGAGGTCCGGCGCGGCGGGCAGCTCCTCCCGGACTCCGCCTGGCCCCGACCGGCTGTCGCCCGCCTCCTGCAATACTTCGCCCTCCATCGACGTCAGTGGCTCACCCGGGAGCGCATCCTGGAGGACCTGTGGCCCGAGCGGGATCCCGAGGAGGCGGAGGAGATCTTCCGTCGGCTCTTCTCCTGGCTGCATCAGGTCCTGGAGCCGGCGGTGCGCCCCAAGGGCCCCTTCCGCTACTTCGCCAGCGCAGGGAAGAGCCTGCGTTTCGATCCGCACGATGTGGTGAAAGTGGATGTGGAGCAGATGGAAACGGAGATCCGCCGGGCGCTGGCGGCGCGCCCGATGAATCGGGGGACCTGGGCGGCGCTGGCGGCGCGCCTGGAGGAATGGCCCCTGTTGCTGCCCGGGGCGCCGTATGACGCCTGGCTGATCCCCCACCAGGAACGCTGGCGATCGCTGCGAACCGAAGCCGCCCAGGCCCTGGCGGAGGACGCACTGGTCCTCCAGGAGCCCGTGGAGGCCATCCGCTGGGCAGAGCGCGCCATCGAGGAGGCCCCCTGGCTGGAGGAAGGCTACCAGGTCCTGATGCGGGCCTGGTCCCGCCTGGGGCAACGGGCCCGCGCCCTGCGCGTTTACGAGGAGGCGGTGGAAGCCCTCCGGCGGGAGCTCCAGGTCCCTCCCGCCCCCCTCACCCGCTGGCTGGCCGAACGCCTCCGTCGAGGCAAGCCGATTTAAGCCCCGGTCCGCCTTCCCGGCTCCCTGTTCACAGGTTGTTCACAACCCCCGCCTACTCTTTGCTTCGAGCAAGAAGGGATCCCACCGACTTTCCGAGAGGAGGGCGCGATGTCGAACATGGGATCATCCGGAAGCCGGCTTCCGTTGGTGGTGGGCGGGGGATGCGCCGGGCTGCTGCTGCTCGGGCTGGCCCTCGTCGGCCTGGGCGTGTGCGCGCTGGGCGTCGCCGCGCTGGGCCGCGGACAGGGCCCGCAACCCGTTCGGCCAGCCACCCCGGCCGTCCGACCGACCGGCGTGCCCGGCGGTCAGACGGCACCCCAGCCTGGCGGGACCACCGGGATGCCTTCAGGAGGCGGCCCAGCCGGCGCGCCCGGCGGTCAGACCATGCCCCAGCCCGGCGGGACCACCGGGATGCCTTCGGGAGGCGGACCCGCCGGAGGCGGCCCAGCCCGAGGAGCAGGAGGAGGCGGCTTCACGCTGGTCCAGACCGGCGGCTATACCTGTGATGTGAACGCCAACCAGTGCCGACCCCTCACCTCCGGAACGGGGTCTGCGACCCAGGTGCAAGCGTTGGGGGATGGGAGCATCCAGGTGCAGTTCCCCTTCGGCGGCCTGCGGGTCAACCGGGATTGCTCTCTGGTGGACCAGCCGGGCTATACCCTTTTCCCGTGTCCTTTCTTCCCCAACGTGCAGGGGTTCCAGGGGCTTCTGGTCACTCCCCAGGGCGCCCAGCCGATCTATGCGCCGTTCCAGTATGCGCTGATCGACATGGATTTCGATCAGGACGGCATCGTGAACGAGCCCGGCTACTACAGCCACAGCAGCGGCAGCCTGGCCTTTGAGGCGTATCGGGAGGATGGCACCCTTAAGTTCGCGGGCTACATCGTCGACACCGGGAACTATACCTACCTGTATGTGTTCACCTACCAGGCGCGCTGAGATCGGTGGAGCCCGGCCCTCTTCGGACCGGGGCCTTCCAGATCTCCTGGGCAGGTGAGTGCCTTCCGGCTACAGGACATGTAGGGCAACTGCTCGCAGTTACCCTACATGCGGGCCGGGCTCCTTCCCCAAACAGATGACCGGGAGGTGAAACATGACGGCATCCGCGATTGCGTCGCTGGGGATCGCCATGGTCGGGGCGTTGATCCCCACCCTCCTGTTCGCAGGGCTGCTATGGTGGTTCGACCGCTACGAGAAGGAGCCGCTGACCCTGATGGGGGCCGCCACCCTCTGGGGCAGCCTGGCGCAGATGGCGGTGACCCTGCTGCGGCCCCTGGTCCTCGCCGGGGGCGCGGCCCTGTTCGATCCGCTATGGGCGGGGACCTGGGGGAACGCCTTCCTGTTGCCGGCTCTGGAGGAGGTGATCAAGGCCCTCTTCCTGGCCGGCTTCTTCGTCCTGTATGCCCGGGAGATCGACAGCCTCTACGACGGCTTCCTCTACGGAGCCCTGACCGGCTTCGCCTTCGCCGCCGCGGACACCATCGTGGGGGCGCCGGCCCGGGGGTGGAGCCTGGAGGGGGCTTTCGGGCGGACGCTGGCGCTGGGCCTGGCCCACGCGTTCTTCACGGGGTGGATCGGCCTGGGGCTGGCGGCGGGCCGGCTGAGCCGGAGCCCGGCGCGGCCGGCGTGGCCCCTCCTGGGCGTCCTGGCTGCCTTCCTCTTCCACAGCCTGCGGGAGCTGGCCGTCGTGCCCACCCTCTGGAACCCGGGGCTGGCCGGCATACAGGCCCTGATCAACGCCCTGGGCGTCCTGCTGCTGATCGGCATCGTGATCTATGGGATGGGCCGGGAGCGGGCCTGGATCGCCCGTTACCTGGGGGAGGAGGTCTCCGCCGGCGTCCTCCCGGCGGCCCTGTATGAAGTCCTCCGCTCGCCGGGAGGCTGGCTGACCTACCGCTGGGGGCCGCTGCTGCGGGGCGACGCCACGACGTGGCGGCGGCGCGGGCAACAGCTCCAGGTCGCCGCTGAGCTGGCCTTCCGCAAGCATCAGCAGGCGGCCCTGGGGGAGGCCCGATGGGAGGAGGAGATCCGGCGCCTGCGCGAGCTCCTGCGCCGCCTGGCGGAGTAAGCGACGGCTTCATCCCCGACCGGAGGGACAACCATGGAGAGCCAGGGAGGATTCCCCCTCATCGCCCTGTGTCTGGCGCCCGTGCTGGCCTTCGGGCCGATGCTCCTCTACGCGGTCTTCGCCTGGTGGTTCGACCGCTTCGAGAAGGAGCCCCTCTGGCTGATCGCCGCCGCCTTCCTGTGGGGCAGCGTTCCCACCGTCCTGCTTTCCCTGTGCGCCCAGATCCCGACCTTCGCCGTCTTCCAGGCCGCGCTGGGGCAGAGCGCAGGGAGCGCCCTGGGTGCCATCCTCGTCGCGCCCTTCACGGAGGAGCTCTTCAAAGGGCTTTTCGTCTTTTTGCTCTTTCTGCTCTACCGCCGGGAGATCGACAGCCTCTACGACGGCTTCCTCTACGGCTCCCTGGTGGGCTTCGGCTTCGCCGCCACGGAGAACGTCCTCTACTTCCTGAGCGCCGCCTCTGAGGGCGGGCTGGCCGGGATGTTCGGCAACTTCATCGCCCGGGCCATCGTCTTCGGCCTGGGCCATGCCGCCTACACGGCCCTCACCGGCCTGGGGTTCGCCGCCGCCCGGCTGTCGACCTCGGCCCTGGTCCGCCTGACCGCTCCCATCCTGGGCCTGGGCGGGGCGATGGCCTTCCACGCCCTGCACAACACCGTGGCCACCCTGACCGAAGCCACTCAGTCCCTGCTGGTCTGCCTGTTCTGGGTTCCCTTCGATTGGATAGGGGCGCTGCTGATCTTCGCCATCGCCCTCTACGGGCTCACCCGGGAGCAGCGCTGGCTGCGGCAGTATCTCCGCGAGGAGGTGGAGGCAGGCGTGCTGCCGGAGGCCCTCTATCGGCAAGCCACATCGATCCTGGGTCGCATCGGCGCGCGATGGGGGGCGTTGCTGCGCGGGGATATGACCACCTTCCGGCGGCTGGGATGGATCTACGCCCTGGCGACGGAGCTGGCCTTCCGCAAACATCAGCGGGCCGCCCTGGGGGAGACCCGCTGGGAGCCGGAGATCCAGCGCCTGCGGGAAGCGCTGCGCCAGGCCGTCGGCCCCGCCGGCGCCGGATGAGGGGAGGCCATCTCCTTCTGTTGCCCCCATAAACACCAAGGGCGGCCTTCCCTGCCAGCCGACCGTTCGCTCGCTGAAACGGAAGGCCGCCCTTACCGACCAAAGTCCTATTAAAAGCCTCTTTCTTTATCCAATCAATTTTAGAAGATCTTCTACAGACATTCTTGCATCGCGCAAAATCTTTTTCAAAAGCCCTCTTCCAATTGTCTGACCTGCATGAACAGGGACCGTGACAACCCGTCCATCGGGGTGTCTCAGTCTGACATGACTTCCACGCTGCCGGATCACTTGGAAACCAGCCTTTTCCAGGGCGCGGATCAACTCTTTGGCAGTTAAAGCCGGCAGACGATTCATTCGATGATCACCTTCTGCAAACCGATGAATTCGGCGCTCGGCTCCTCGCCTTCCTCCAGACACATCTGGATAACTTCTCGAATATTTTCCAGCAGCTCCTCCAGCGTTCGCCCCTGGCTATAGCAGGCTCGCAGTTGGGGAACCTCCCCCACATAATATCCGTCTTCATCCCGTTCGATCACCACGTAAAATTCTCGCGCTTGCTTGCCCATCCGTTATGCCTCCTCCATGGCATGCGGCCCATCATCTGCTGACATTATATTATGGTCACATATGCTCGTCAAAGCGGGAGTCTTTCCAGAGGCAGTTCTTGAGGGCTCACGGCCCTGAACGCATCCGGGGCCATCGTCCGGCGGCGCTTGCGGCGCCCCGTCCATCGAGCCGCCCGGACGATGGCCCCCTTCCGACCGGCGAGCTCCCTTCCGGGGCGGAGCCACTACCGGATCACTTCCCCGGAGGCGCTTCTGGGGGACCCTCCGCGGCTTGCCCCAGCATCCGCGGCAGATCCGCGAGGTTGCGGAAAACCCACTGGCGCATGGTGGCCGGCTCCGTCACCCGGCCGTAGACCGCCCCATCCGGGTCCTGGAAGACCTGGACCACGTAGACGCGCACGAGCCGCCGATGCGACACCGGTTCGATCCCAGCCATCGAAGCCTCCCGGCGTGAGATCCGGATCTCCCAGCCCCTCGCACCTGATCTTCCCCCGCCCCTGGGAACAGGCTGTGAACCGGAGGATGGGGCCTCAGGGCATGCCGGCGGACCAGAGCCCCCACAGCAGCGCGCCGAGGAGCCCGCCGATCCGCCCGCGCCATCCGGAGCCCGTTCGGATCGCCAGGGGAAGGGCCGCGAGCAGCGCTCCCGCCGCCCGGATGAAATAGACCGCGCTCAGGAACTCCAGGGGGGTCCGGCGGTAGAGGCGCTCCAGCCACTCCCCCGCCAGCGGAAGGACCGGCAGGGGCAGGATCCAGGGCGCCACCTGAAAGGCCACCGCCCCCAACCCGATCCATGCCCCGTGCATCCATCGATCGGTCCGCGAGCCCTCCGGCGGCGGGAGCAGCAGGCTCCCCAGCAAGAAGGCCAGCGGCGGCAGAAAGCGGTCCTCCAGGGGGAGCAGCGAGGCCGGCGGGAGCATCAGGCCATAGCCCAACAGGAAGGGGCGGACCGGGGAGACGGTCCCTTCCCCTTCCACGCCCCGGGCGGCCTGCAGGGCGGTGAACAGCAGGTAGGGGAAGCCCCAGGCCATGGCGCCTAGCAACGGCCACAGGGCGGTGTTCCGAACCAGCCCCTCCGGATCCTCGAGCTGCCGGGCCATGACGGCGGTGAGCAACAACAGCCCGGCGGCGATGATCCACTCCAGCAGATCCTCCGCTTCCTCCCGCAGCTCCTGCAGACCCTTCAACGGCTCCCACGTCCAGGCCACCATTACGAGAAGCAGCGGCCACCATTGCTGGGGCAGCTCCAGGTCCACAGCCTCGAAGAACGCCTGGTAGAAGGCGAACAGGAAGGCCACTGTGCCGATGAGGAGCGCGACATACCGCTGGCCAAAGGCCAAGGGCTCCATCCGCTGCCGCATCCAGAGGCCCGATAGCCCCAGGACGAACAGGACCCCGACGGCCGTCCGGCCCGCCAGATAGGCATCCGGGGGCCAGCCCCGAAGGGCATGCCAGATCCCTTGATACAGCGCGAAGGGAGCCCACAGTCCCGGGCGCGCCAACCCCTGCATCCCCAGCTCGGGCCAGAAGGCCGGCAGCGCCAGCGCGCCCAGCGCCAGGGTCAGGAAGGGGAGCGCCCCGAAGAGATGGGGGCGGGCGCGCAGGAGCTCCATCCGGCGGCTCCAGAAATGGCCCAGGCGCCCCCCCTCCTCCACCAGATTGGCCCCCAGCCAGAGCCAGACCGGGACGCTCAGGCCCCACGCCCCGGCGAGCATCTGCCGGATCCCCTCGCCGGTGGCCGCCGGCCCGCTCCCCCAGGCGGCCAGATAGGGGATCGTCAGGCCCAGGGCCAGCAGGCCCCCCCGCGCCATCCGGGAGATCCGCACCGAGGGCCAGAAGGGAAGGCTCATCAGCCCGATCCCCAGCAGCGCCTTGAGCCCCAGGCTGAGCGGGAAGGGATGGATCGGATGGGGCGGGAACTGGGCCAGGGCCAGCGCCCACAGGATCCGCCCGGGCCAGCCCGCGAGGGCGGAGCGGGGATGGGTCCGCTCGAACAGGAGAAGGGCCAGCGTCGGCGCCAGCACCAGCGGCGAGGCCCCGGCCAACAGCGGCAGGCCGAAGTAGAACAGGCCATAGACCGCGACCGGCAGCCGGAAGGCCGCCGGCAGATCCCCCGCCGTCGCCGTCAGCAGAGTCCAGAGAAAGGCGATCCACAGCGTGAGCAGCCCGATCCCCGCCGGATGGGCGAGCCCGTCCCGGACCTGCGGGCCCACCCCCGGGAGAGTGAAAACGAAGGCCGTCCCCAGGGTGGCGAACAGCAACAGAAGCCAGGCCCACCCTCGCGGCCCCATGCGGAGGAGATCCGTTAGCAGGCCGACGCCGCTCCGCTGGGGGGCCAGGATGAACGTGTGGAGAGCGTCCGCCGCCGTCCGGCGCAGCTCCATCCACGCGGACCGCATCTCGCCTCCCCCGCATCAACGTCCCGGGATCTCGTAGATGCGAACCTCGACGCCCGTCATATAGCCGATGAGGACGGCCACCGACCGCCCCTCCTCCATTAAGGCCATCCGCAAGGGGCGCGGCGGGAGGACCGCCCGTCCGATCATCCGCCCGCTCGCGGCGTCCCAGACGTAGAGCCGGCCGTTCATGTTCCCTTCCCCCACCCAGTCCGCCAGCCCGACGATCCGCCGGCCATCGGGGGTGAACTGTAGCGCCTTCAAGGGCAGCGGGAACTTCCCCTCCATCTCCGGCTGCAGCCCCAGCTCCTCCTCCAGGTCCAGACGCACCTTTCGCCGGTCTGGATCGATGGAGACCCGCCACAGGGCGACGCGGGTCGGGAAGGGGCCTTCATAGCCCTCGCCCTCAATGGGCCGCATCTCGTTCTCCGCCGCCGTTAGGAGGCGCCCGTCGGGGGAGAGGGCGATGGCCGTGAGGGGCTCGAACTCGATGGAGCCCCACCACTCCCCGGTGTAAGCGTCCCACACCTCGAGATCAGAGGCCCGATCGGTCATCTGGAAGATCAGCCGCTCGTCGGGCGTCATGACGAACTGATCCGCAGGCCCGTAGAGATCGAAGGCGAAAGCCCGCCGTCCCGTCTCCACGTAATAACCGCTCAGGGTGCGCTCGCCTCCGACCAGCAACAAGCTTCCCTGAGGGGAGAAGGCGATGCGGCGCACCTCTTCCTCGATCGGCAACGTGAAACGGGTTCGCGCCCCCGGCACATCCCACACGCGGATCTCCGACCCGGTCCGCAGGGCGAAGGCCCGGCCGTCCGGGGAGAAGACCAGCTCTTCCACCCTCGACGGGGTGGGGAGCCCCTCCGCGATCTCCCCGGTCCGGGGATCCAGAAGCCCGGTCTGGCCGTTCGCCGTGAACAGCGATAGGCGTCCATCGGGGGCCGGGGCGATGGCGACGACCCCCTCTACCGGGATGGCCATCCGGAGCGGCAGGGCGGGGGCCTCCCCGGCCGTCGGGGAGAGGGTTGGGCCCGGCGTCGGCGGGGAGGGCGGCGCGGCCGTTGGCCTCGGGAGGGAAGTGGGGGAGACCGGCGGGCGCGCCGTGGGCGTCCGGATCTCCGAAGCGGGAGTAGGCGAGAGCAGGCGCGGCAGGAACCGGTAAGCCAGGAATCCGCCGCCCAGGACGGCGCAAGCGCACAGCGCGACGAAGGCCAGCGCCAGGCCGCCGATGAGAACCGTTCGCGAGCGCATCCGGTTCGCCTCCTTGCTTAAGGGTTCTTTGCGGCTCACCCCTGAGGGACCACCCGCGCGGCCACCTCGGCTGGAAGATCCCGGGCGAGGGGACGATCCGCGATCCCCCGGACGAACCAGCGGATGTCATAGAGGTCGCCGGAGCGGGTGATCGGGCCATCGGAAGGGATCTCAAAGGCGAACGCTTCCTCCTGGCCGGGCTCGAGCTCATAAACGGCGCGGCCGATGAGGGTCGTCCAGGTCCGCCCCTCGGCGAGGATCCGGTAGCCGGCCTCCACCCGCACCCGCTGCCGCGCCTCGCCCTCCCAGCGGACCCATCCCCGCAGGGCGGAGCCCACCGGGAAAGACCATGCGGCCAGAGCGACCCGCAGGGGGTCGGAGGACGGGAGGTCCGAAACAGGCTCCGCCGCCGGGGCCTCCAGAGCCGGCGATACCCGAACGGGCCGGACGGAGAGCGGGATCTTCTCATACGCGTCGGGCCACCCCTGCAGCCCGACCTCCAGCTCCACCCACCATTCGAAGGCGTGGACGTCGGCGCCGAGGCGGCCTCGCTCCTCCCGCCGGAACGAGGCCATCCCATCGATCGGGACAACGAGGGCGGCCATGTAGCGCTGGGGGAGCCCGGGGAGGAGCTCGACGCGATCGGCGATCTGGATCTCCTGGACCACGCGCGTCTGCTCCCGCTCCTCCTTCCGCCGGCGGGTTTTACGGAACCAGTCCCACACCCAGAAGGCCATGAACTCCTTCGTCATCAGCCGGAGGCGGATGGGGCCGGCGATCAGGGGGCGATGGGCCTCCACGGCGATCCGAACCGCAAGGGTCTCCCCCAGACGGGCCGCGCGGGGCTCGACGTCGACATGCACCGTGGCGGCCATGCGGGTGAGCCCCTCCGATGCGAACCCGGCCCCCAGGAACAGCAGGGAGAGGGCCGTCAGCCCTCCTCCGCACCCCCAGATGAGCGCCATCTCCGGATCCCCCGCCCGCCCGGCGCGAACCGCGAGCCATCCCCCCAGGCCGACGGCCCCCAGACTGAGGAGGATCAGCACGGCTCCGATCGCGATCCAAGGGGCTCCCCGTCGCATCGCCGACCTCTTACCGGCGCAGGAGGGGCTTTCGCCCCGAACCTTCCGCCTTCAAGATCCCAAAGACCAGGGATGAAGCCGCCCCCGCAATCCCGAATCCTCCGCCTTGGAGATCGCAATGGGTCGCGGCTGAAGCCGCTCCTACAGAACGATTTTTTGTAGGAGGGGCTTTAGCCCCGAACTCTCCGCCCTCAATGACGCAAGGGTCGCGGCTGAAGCCGCTCCTACAGGAATGAAATTGTTTGTAGGATGGGCCTTCGCCCCGAACTCTCCGCCGTCGAAGACGCAAGGGTCGCGGCTAAAGCCGCTCCTACAGAATGAAATTGTTTGCAGGAGGGGCTTTCGCCCCGAACGTCCGTCTTCGAGATCCCAAAAGGTCGCGAATGAAGCCGCCTCTATAGCCCGGAACTTTCCGCCTTCGGTGGCGCAAGAGTTCGCGGCTGAAGCCGCTCCTACAGAGAAGGATGCCGGAATGAATTTCGGCTTGCTTTCGCCCCGAACCGGTCTTCACCCGGCGCAGGGGGCTCCTACCCCCGAGGCGCGGCCCCTGGGCCCGAAATCCGGCGATCGGATGCCGCGGATCATCGCCCCTCATAGG